>Ga0164243_10001572_pt1 | contig 38621 bp, 40 predicted proteins | sample OricompcompostOP_FD_108781 | JGI IMG/M metagenome (GOLD analysis project Ga0164243, IMG submission 108781) | Organic Plus compost microbial communities from Emeryville, California, USA - Original compost - Organic plus compost (OP) | ecosystem: Engineered > Solid waste > Mixed feedstock >... | reverse complement strand
CTCGCCGTGGGTGCTCGACGACCTGATCACGCTGGTCACCGAGATCGGCGACAAGCTCGACGTGATCATGGTGCCGAAGGTCGAGGGCGCGCAGGACATCCACTACGTCGACCGGCTGCTCGCCCAGCTGGAGGCGCGCGCCGGGCTGACGAAACCGCTGCTGGTGCACGCGATCCTGGAGACCGCAAGCGGTGTGGCCAACGTCGAGGAGATCGCCGGCGCGAGCCCGCGCATGCAGGGCATCTCACTCGGCCCGGCGGACCTCGCCGCGAGCCGTCGCATGAAGACGACCCGCGTGGGCGGCGGCCACCCCGGTTACCTGGTGCGGACCGACCCGGTCGGCGACGACCTCGACGCGGGCCGCACCACCTACCAGCAGGACCTGTGGCACTACACGGTCGCGCGGATGGTCGACGCGTGCGCGATGCACGGGATCCTGCCGTACTACGGACCGTTCGGCGACATCCGCGACGTGGTGGCCTGCGAGGACCAGTTCCGCAACGCGTTCCTGCTCGGCTGCGTCGGCACGTGGACGCTGCACCCGGTTCAGGTGGACATCGCGCGGCGGGTGTTCTCGCCGGAACCGTCGGACGTCGCGTGGGCGCGCAAGGTGATCGCCGCGATGGGCGACGGCACGGGTGCGGTCATGATCGACGGGAAGATGCAGGACGACGCCTCGGTCAAGCAGTGCCGGGTGGTCGCCGAGCTGGCGGACAAGCTGGCCGAGCGCGATCCCGAGCTGAAGCAGGCGTACGACGAGGCGACGAAGGAAGCACTGGCATGACTGATGTGAAGCCCCGCCGGTCCGTGCTCTACATGCCCGGCGCGAACGAGCGCGCGCTGGAGAAGGCGAAGACGCTGCCCGCGGACGCGCTCATCCTCGACCTGGAGGACGCGGTCGCCCCGGACGCCAAGGAGGCGGCGCGGGAACGGGTGTGCGCGGCCGCCGCCTCGGGCGAGTACGGCAACCGCGAGGTGACCATCCGCGTCAACGGCGTCGACACCGAGTGGCACGACGCCGACCTGCGGGCGGCGGCGCAGGCCGGTCCCGCCGCCGTCGTGGTGCCGAAGGTCAACTCGGCGACCGAGGTGCACAACATCGAGCGCGCGCTGGAGCTGTCCGGCGCGCCCGACCGCACCAAGATCTGGGCGATGGTCGAGACCCCCGTGGCGATGCTGCACGCGGAGGAGATCGCCGCGGCCAGCGAGCGGCTCACGGTGCTCGTGATGGGGACCAACGACCTGGCCAAGGAGTTGCACGCGGAGTTCGTGCCGGGCCGGGCCCCGCTGTTGGGCGGGTTGTCGCTGTGCCTGCTCGCCGCGCGAGCCACCGGAAAGGTGATCCTCGACGGCGTCTACAACGACGTGAAGGACCTTGCGGGGTTCGAGGCCGAGTGCCGCCAGGGCCGCCAGTTCGGGTTCGACGGCAAGACGCTGATCCACCCCGGCCAGATCGAACCGTGCAACACGGCGTTCGCCCCTTCCGACGACGAGGTGGCGCAGGCTCGCAAGATCATCGCCGCGTTCGAGGAGGCCAAGGCGGAAGGCCGGGGGGTGGTGACGGTGGACGGCCGGATGATCGAGAACCTGCACGTCGACAACGCCCAGCGGATCCTCGCGCTGGCCGGGGCCATCGCGGCCAAGGGCTGAGCGCCTACAGCTCCTCGTGGAGCCAGTCGAGCGCCTTGCGCGCGGCGTTGGACACCGCGCGGTCCGGGTGGGCCACCACCACGGATTCGAGCACCTCCCGGGCGTGCGGGTGGCCGCAGATCGTGGCGCCCGCCAGGAACAGCAGCTGGTCCGGGCGGGGCTGCGCGGCGAAGTCGGCCAGTGCCTTCTCCGGCCCCTCGGTGCGGATGTCCGTGGCGAGGTGGTCGACCTTCGAGTAGGTGCGCTCGCGGCCGGCCAGCTCGCTGCGGTCGATGAGGCCTGCGTCGTACAGCCAGGCCATCGCCGCCGGACCGGCTGCCGAGTGGTCGCGCAGCGCGGCGATCGCCGCCACACCGTCGCCGCCGAGGCGGGCGAGGAGGCGGAACGCCAGCATGCGGTGTTCGAAGTCGTCGGTGCGGCGGGCCAGCGCGGACAGTTCGGTGACCGCCCGTTCCGGCTCACGCGCACGCAGCCACGCGCCCGCGCCGTCGTCGAGCACCTGCCGCCCGAGCGGCACGAGGCGGGCGAACAGGACCTCCGCGGTCTCGGTGGCCAGGTCGGACACCGTCAGCACGGGTTCACCGTCGGCGACGCGCAGCTCGTAGGCCGCCTGCACCCCGAGCGGCAACAGCCGCACCACCTGGCGTTCCTGCTCCGGGACGTCGTCGAGGTAGTCGACCCCGGCGAAGTCGAGCAGGTCCTCGAGGTACTCCTCGCCCGCAGGCGAAACCTCCACCAGCCCGTACTCGGCGAGCCGGTGGACGACGCGCAGGATCGTGGTGCCGTCGCCGCCCAGCATCTCCACCAGCATCGGGATCGTGGCCGGTTCGCTGGCCAGTTCGGTCACCATCTCCGCCGCGAGCGGATTGGCGAGCACCGACGCCGCCGCGGCGCGCCACAGCGCCACCGGGTCGGCCAGTAGCCGCGCGGCCTTCTTCACGCGCACCAGCCGCCCGCGGTACACGCGCACCACACCCGCGCGTTTGGCCATCGACACGAACTCGGCCGGTGCGCTGATCTGCGCCAGCTCGCGGCCCTCGCCGACCCACTCGGTGAACCGGCGCAGCTGCGGAACCACCGCCGTGACCTCGGCTTCCGCGGTGAGCAGCTCGTCGGCGGCCAGCGGGAACACCGGGGAGGCCGCGGCCGCTTCGGCGTCCGGATCGCCCTGGTAGTGCCGGTAGGCCAGGTCGTGCAGCAGGTCCTGGTCGATCTCCACCTCGCCGCGGCGGACCTGGTCGATGAAGGCCTGGGCGGCGACCTCGTTGAGCGGGTCGATGCCGTGCTCGGCCATCGCGACGGCCCAGAACTTGGCGAGCCCGAAGTTGGCGGGCTCGTTCATCGCCTCGTCGAACCGGCCCGCGATCGCGGTCAGGTAGGCCCGCAGCAGCTCCGGTTCCTCGCTGCGCTCGTCCAGCAGGTCGGCGTCGTCGAAGAAGTCCACCAGCGCCTCGACCGTGGCCAGTACCGCCGACGAGTGCGGGTCGAGCAGCACCACCTTGCGGGGGAACCACACGAGCAGCGCACTGCGGAGCACGTCGCGGGTCCAGCGGCCGAGCAGCCCGTCCCGCTCGAAGCGGAAGTCGAGCATGGCGCCCGCGACCACCGGGTCCACGACCCGCTGCCGCATCTGCGACCAGGCGTCGAGTTCGACGAGCAGTCGCTGCCGGGCGTCGATGAACTCTTCCTCGTCCGTCCCGGTGTACACCATCCGCATGACCCGATCGTCCCGCAGATGGCGCGTGTTCACACCCCCGGAGACCGCTGCGGGTCGCGAATTCCTTCGAACGCCGCAGCCACCTGGAGCACACCGAGATCGTCGAAGCGGCGTCCGGCGATCTGCAGGCCCACCGGCTGCCCCTCGCTCGTATAACCGCAGTTCACCGACACCGCGGGCTGCCCGGACATGTTGTACGGGACGGTGAACGCGATGTGCTCGAACGGCTGCGCCGGGTCGTTGGTCGGCGAGGCCCACTCGGCGGGCGGCGCGGACACCGGGCACGTCGGGGACAGCACGAAGTCGAACGGCTCGACCGCCCGCAGCGCGGCGACGGCGATCGCGTCCATCTGCGCGAACCCGCGGTAGGCCGCGACACCGGAGACACCGGTGCCGCCCTGCGCCCACGTGGTGATGTAGGGCAGCACCAGCGCCTGCCGTTGCGGGGGCAGCGCACTGATGTCGCACCACGCCCGCACCCGCCAGAAGTCGTCCAGCCCGTCCAGCATCTCCCTGGTCAGCAACGGTGCCACTGGTTCGACGATCGCGCCCGCCGCCTCGAACCGCCGCGCCGCGTCGAGCACCGCGTCGCGCACGTCGTCCTCGACCGGTAGACCCACACCGGGGTCCAGCTGCAGCCCCAGCCGCAGCCCGCTGAGGTTTCGGTCGAGCTGCGACCAGGCGATCTCCGCGGGCGGCAGGCTCAGGTGGTCGCGGCTGTCCGGTTCGGACAGCACCCCCATCAGCGCCGCGGCGTCGGCGACCGTCCGGGTCATCGGGCCTGCGACACGGCCGGGGAACGGCGGGTGCACGGGTACCCGCCCGAAGCTCGGCTTCACCCCGACCAGGCCGCACCACCCGGCGGGCAGCCGGATCGACCCGCCGATGTCGGTGCCCACGTGCAGCGGCCCGTACCCCGCTGCGCCGGCGGCGGCCGCGCCCGCGCTCGACCCACCGGGCGTGCGCGAGGTGTCCCACGTGTTGCGCGCCGCAGTGTGGAAGCTCGACAACCCGGAGGTCAGCATCCCGTAGTCGGGCATCGTGGTCTTGCCGAGCAGCACCGCGCCCGCCTCGCGAACCCGCGCGGCGGCCGGCGCGTCGGCCGCCGCGGGCTCGAGTTCGGTGGCCGCGGTGCCCAGCGGCACCGGGGTGCCCTTGGTGGCGATGTTCTCCTTGAGCGTGATCGGCACCCCGTCGAGCGGCCCGGCCTCCCCCGCGTGCCACCGCTGCTCAGCGGCCTTCGCCGCGGCCCGCGCCGAGTCCGGGTCGTAGGCGTAGAGCGCGTGCAACGACGGTTCCAGCGCGTCGACGCGGGCCAGCACCGCGTCGGTGACTTCCACCGGGGACAGCGTTCCGGCGCGGTAGGCGCCGATCAGCTCGATCGCAGAGAGGGTAGAAAGGTCGGTCGGCTCCACGGGGCGGTCCCTCCTCATTCCGGCGGTGTGTAGCGGCCGTCGACCGCGGTCCAGCCACCGTCGACCGGCAGCACCGCGCCGGTGACGAAGCTCGCCGCGTCCGAGGCGAGGTAGACGACGGCGCCCGCCAGCTCGGACGCCCTGGCCCAGCGGCCGAGCGCACTCTTGCCCGCGTAGGCGTTGTACCAGTCGGGCTGCGCCTTGATCTGCGCGGTCAGCGGGGTTTCGACCACGCCCGGTGCAATGGCGTTGACCCGCACCCCCGACGACCCGAACTCCGCGGCCGCGGTGCGGAACAGCTGCACCAGCCCGGCCTTCGTCGCCGCGTAGGGACCCTGCCCCGGTTCGACGGTGGTACCGCGGATCGAGGAGAACCCGATGATGCTGCCGCGGCCGCGCTCGACCATGCCCGCGCCGAACGCGCGCACGACGTCGAAGGTGGCGCCGAGGTTGAGCTCGACGACCCGGTCGAACTCCTCGCGCCGGTAGTCGAGCAGGCGTTTGCGCACGTTGGTGGCCGCGGTGAGGACGACGACGTCGATTTCGCCCAGCTCGGCGGCGGCGCGTTCGACGGCGCCGGGTTCGAGGAGGTCGATCTCGTAGGCGGTGCCGATGTCGCGCGCCGTGTCCCGCGCGGCCGCACCGTCGCGGTCGGCGCACACCACCTCGGCGCCGTGCGCCGCCAGCGCCAGTGCGGATTCGCGGCCGATGCCGCTGCCCGCGCCGAGCACCACGGCCCGCTTGCCGTCAAGGCGGAACAGGTTCGCGTAGTTCACGCCCGGATCACCGCCATCCTCGTCACGGTCAGCTCGTCGATCGCGAAGCGCGGCCCCTCACGGCCGATGCCGGAGTCCTTCACCCCGCCGTAGGGCATGGTGTCCGAGCGGAACCCGGGCACCTCGTTCACGACCACGCCGCCGACCTCCAGCTCGTCGATCGCCCGCATCGCGGTGCGCAGCGAGCCGGTGAACACGCTCGCGTGCAGCCCGTACCGGGAGGCGTTCACCTGCCGGAACGCCTCGTCCACATCGGACACCCTGCGGAGGCAGACGACCGGGCCGAAGATCTCCTCGTCCCAGCAGTCCACGCCGTCGGGCACCTCGGTGAGCACCGTCGGGGCGAGGACCCCGCCGGTGGCGGCACCGCCGGTCGCGATCCGCGCGCCCGCACCGACCGCCGCCGAGATCCAGTCGAGCACCCTGCGCGTGGACCGCTCGTCGATCAGCGCCGACACCCGGGTCGTCTCGTCGCGCGGATCGCCGGTCACCACCTCGGGCAGGCGCGCCAGCAGCCGTTCGGTGAACTCGTCGGCGACGTCGTCGGTCACCAGCAACCGCTGCACCGAGATGCACGCCTGCCCGGAGGCGTAGAACCCGCCGCGCAGCACGGCGTCGACGGCAGCGTCCAGATCGGCGTCGCCCGCCACCACCAGCGCGGCGTTCGACCCCAGCTCCAGCAGCGTCTTCGTGGGCGCGGCGTCCCGGGCGATGCGATGCCCCACCGCCGCCGAGCCGGTGAACGACACCGCGCCGACCCGCCGGTCCGTGACCAGCGTCGAACCGACCCCGGCGTCCCCGGTGACCAGTTGGACCAGCGACAACGGTGCGCCTGCCGCGGCCGCGGCCTCGCGCACGAGGTGCACCAGCCACAGCGTCGCGAGGGGGGTCTGCGGCGCGGGCTTGACCACCACGGGGCAACCTGCGGCGATCGCCGGCGCGATCTTGTGCGACGCCAGCAGCAGCGGGTAGTTGAACCCGGCGATGCCGACCACCACGCCGATCGGTTTGCGCACCCAAAACCCGGTGAGTCCCTCCCCGGAGGGCAGCAGGTCCAGCGGCACCGTCTCGCCGTGCAGCCGGGCGACCTCCTCGGCCGCGGCCTGCCAGGTCACGAGCGTGCGGGCGACCTCGACGCGGCAGTCCACGAGCGGTTTGCCGGTCTCCGCGACCAGCAGGTCCGTCAGCTCGTCGCGCCACTCGACCAGCGAGCGGTGCACGCCGGTGAGCACGTCGCGGCGCACGTGCGAGGGCAGCTTCGCCACCGCTCGGGACACCGCGACCGCCTCGTCGACCGCTCGCCTCGCCAGCTCCGGTGTGCCGACCGGCGCGCGTGCCACCACGCTGCCGTCGAACGGGAACCGGATTTCCGCGGTGTCCGTTGTGGACACCCAGTCCGGCCCGACGGGAAGCCCGTCGGGGTACCGGTCGAACATCATCGTCCTCCCTGCAACCTGGCCAGTTCCGCACGCAGGTTCGGCGCCGCCGCGATCAGGTCCCGCGTGTACGGGTGCTGCGGTGCGTCGTAGACCTGGTCCACCTCGCCCAGCTCGACGAGCTCGCCGGCGCGCATGACCGCGACCGTGTCGCAGACCCGTCGTACCACGGCGAGGTCGTGCGAAACGAACACGAGAGTCAGCTCGAAGGCGTCGGTGAGCTCCGCGAGCAGGTCGAGGATCTGTTTGCGCACCGTCACGTCCAGCGCGCTGACCGGCTCGTCGGCGATCAGCACCCGTGGGCGGGGCGCGAGGGCGCGCGCGATCGAGATGCGCTGCCGTTGCCCGCCGGAGAACTGGTGCGGGTAGCGGCCGGCCGCGTCGGCGGGCAGCCCGACCGCGGTCAGCAGCTCCGCGACGCGCTCCGGATCACGACGGCCCAGCGGTTCGCTGATGATGTCGCGCACGCGCATCCGCGGGTCGAGTGAGCCCATCGGGTCCTGGAACACGACCTGCAGCGAATCGCGCAGGAACCCCAGCTTCCGCTCGGGCAGCGCGTCGATCCGCTTGCCGTCGAAGGAGATCTCGCCGGACGTCGGCCGGTCCAGGCCGGCGAGCAGCCGCACCAGCGTGGACTTCCCGGATCCGGACTCGCCGACGATCCCGAACCGCTGACCGGCCGCGACCGCGAAGGACACTCCGCGCAGCGCGTGCACCTCGCGCGGACGCCGGTACCGGCGGTGGACGTTGCGCAGTTCGATCACGCCGCCTCCAGGTCCGAGGCCGCCAGCAGCTTCTTCGTGTAGTCGTGCGATGGACGGGTCAGCACGTCCGAAGTAGACCCTTCCTCGACGATCCGCCCGTCGTACATCACCAGGACCCGGGTGCACACCTTCGCCACCACCGCCAAGTCGTGGGTGATGAACAGCAACGCGGTCTCCCGCTCGGCGACGCCGGACAGGATCAGGTCGAGCACCTGCGCCTGCACGGTGACGTCCAGCGCGGTGGTCGGTTCGTCGCAGATGAGCAGCGCCGGGTCGTTGGCCAGCGCGATCGCGAGCATCACCCGCTGTCGCTGACCGCCGGACAGCTGGTGCGGGTAGGCGCGGGCGAGCTGTTCCGGGTCGGGCAGTTTCACCGCGTCGAGCAGCTCCACGGCCGCCCGCAGCGCCGCGCGCCGCGACCCGCCGCGGTGCAGGCGGATCGACTCGGCGACCTGCCTGCCCACGCGCATCAGCGGGTTCAACGCGGTCATCGGTTCCTGGAACACCATCGCCAGGTCGCGGCCCCGCCTGCGGGACAGCTCGCGTTCGGGCGCGCCGATCAGCTCGGCGCCGGTGAGCTTCGCCGACCCCGTCGGCGCCAGCCCCTCCGGCAGCAACCCCATCACCGCGGACGCGGTCAGCGACTTGCCGGACCCGGACTCGCCGATCAGCCCGACCCGCTCGCCGCGCCCGACGCCGAAGGACACCCCGCGCACGAGCGGATGCGTCCCGGCGTGCACGGACAACTCGCAGACCTCGAGTGTCATCGCCGCTCCAACCGTGGGTCGAGCCGGTCGCGCAGACCGTCGCCGAGCAGGTTGAACCCAAGCACCGCGACCGCGATGGCCAGGCCGGGCACGATCGCCAGCCGCGGGTGCACGGTCAGCAGTTCCTGCGACTCCTGCAGCATCCGGCCCCACGACGGTGTCGGCGGACGGGTGCCGAACCCGAGGAACGACAGCGCGGCCTCGGCGAGCACCGCGATGGCGAACGACACCGAGCACTGCACGATCACCAGCCCGCCGATGTTCGGCAGCACGTGCCTGCGCGCGATCCACAGCCGCGACCGCCCAGCGGACCGAGCCGCCAGCACGTACTCGGTGCTCATCACCTGCAACGTGCCCGAGCGCGCCACCCGCGCGAACGACGGGATCGTCGCGATGCCGATCGCGATCATCGCGGTGACCGTGCTCGCGCCGTAGACCGCGCCGAGCATGATCGCCAGCAGCAGCGCGGGGAACGCGAGCACGAGGTCGTTGACCCGCATGACGAACTCGCCGAGCCACCGCTTCGACATCCCGGCGAGCATCCCCAGTGGCGTGCCGACCACCGCCGCGACACCGACGGCGATCACCCCGACGTAGAGCGTGGTGCGCGCGCCGACCAGGATCTGGCTGAACACGTCGCGGCCGAACTTGTCGGTGCCGAACCAGTAGTCGCCGGTGGGGCCGAGCAACCGCGCGGTCGACTCGACCTTCAGCGGGTCGTGCGGCGTCCACGCGAAGGACAGCAGTGCGGCCGCCACCACCAGCCCGACCAGTACCGCGCCCACGACCAGCGTCGGCGAGGTCCGCCCCTTCAGCGGTGTGCTCATCGCGCCGCCCTCAGCCGGGGGTCGATCACCGCGTACAGCAGATCGACCACGAAGTTGACCACCAGCACCGCGACCACCAGCACGAGCACGATGCCCTGCACCGACAGCAGATCGCGCGCCGACACCGAGTCCAGGAGCATGCTGCCCAGCCCGGGCAGCACGAACACCCGTTCCACCACGACCGCGCCGATCAGCAGCGTCGCCAGCTGCAACCCGAGCACCGTCACCACCGGCACCGCGGCGTTGCGCAGGCCGTGCCGCATCAGCGCCGGGTACGGGCGCAGCCCCTTGGACCGGGCGGTTCGCAGGTAGTCCTGACCGAGCGTGTCCAGCACGGCCGACCGCACGTACCGGGTGAGCACCGCGCCCTGCACCAGGCCGAGCGACAGCGCGGGGAGGATCAGCCCGCGCAGGAACTCGCCGGTGTCCTGGTTCGGCGGTGTCCACCCGCCCGAGGGCAGCCACCGCAGCTGCACCGCGAACACCTGCACCAGCAGGATGCCGGCGAGGAACGCGGGAACGGCGACGCCGAGCTGCGACAGGCCGGAGATCGCGGTACCGCCGGACCGGCGGTGCCACACCGCGGCGAGCGCCCCGAACGGCACCGCCAGCACGAGCGCCACCAGCATGCCGGCGCCGACCAGCCACAAGGTGACGCCCAGCCGGTCGAGCAGTTGCGGGCCGATGGCCTCGCCGGTCACGTACGAGCGGCCGAAGTCGCCGTGCAGCACGCCGCCCATCCAGCTCAGGTACTGCTCCACCAGCGGCCGGTCGAGCCCGAAGTCCTGACGCGTCTTGGCGAGCAGCTCCGGTGTCGCGTTCACCCCGAGCGCCACCTGCGCCGGATCGCCGGGCAGCACGGCCATGAACGCGAACACGACGATGGAGGCGACCAGCACGCTGATCACGAGGATCGCCACGCGGCGCACGATCGCGACCACCATCAGCCCAGCCCCGTCAGGTCGAAGGACTCGCTGACCTGGTTGGCGGCCAGCCCGGTCACCTTCGTCTTGGCCACCACCACGTTCGGGTAGACGAACAACCAGTCGGCCGCCGCGTCGTCGGCGATCGTCCGCGCCGCCGCGCGCATGTCCGCGACCTCCTGCTCGGGCGTGCCCGCGTCGGCGGACGCGATGAGGTCGCGCACCTTCGGGTTGTCGTACCCCCAGTAGTAGGAGGGTTTGCCGAAGGTCGTGAGGTCGCGGGCCTCGACGTGCTGCACGATCGAGGCGTCGAAGTCGTGGTCGGTGAACACCTGCTTGAGCCACACCGCGGGGAAGTCGAGCGGCTCGATCGTGACCCGCACGCCGATGTCGGCCAAGTCCGAGGCCACCACCTGCGCCGCCGCCGTCGCGTAGGGCAGGTTCGCGACGCTGAGGGTGAACGACAGGTCGCTGTACCCCGCCTCGGCGAGCAGCCTGCGGGCCTCGTCCGGATCGTGGGGGTAGCGGCCGGACAGGTCCTCGTACCAGGGATCGGTGGGCGGGACCATGCTGCCGATCAACGTGCCGCGGCCCGCCCACGCGGTGTCGAGCAGCGCCCTGCGGTCGACGGCGAGGGTGAGCGCGCGCCGGACGCGGATGTCGTCGAAGGGCGGTTTCGCGCCGTTGAACGACAGCACGACCTCACCGTTGGTGGTGCCCTGCAGCACGGTGAAGCGCGTGTCGTTCTCGAACTGCGGGATCGAATCCGGTGCGCTGATCTGCGCGATCACGTCGATCCCGTTGCTGAGCAACGCGTTGTTCAACGCGGTGGGGTCCTTGATGTACTTGAGCACCACGGTCTTGTACGCGGGCGCACGCCCCCAGTAGTCCGGGTTGGCGCGCAACACGATCGAGTCGCCACGCGTTCGGGAGGCCACCTGGTACGGGCCGGTGCCGACCGGGGTGTTCGCCAGGTCGGCCACCCCGGTGGGGCTGAACATCGCGCCGACCCGGCCGGTCATGTCGAACAGCCAGCCGTTGCTGGGCTTGGTGAGCACGACGCGGGCGTGCAGCGGATCGACCACTTCGACGTGGTCCACGACGTCCATTTTGGATTTTATTGAGATGGACCAGTCGGTCTTGACGCGGTCGATGGAGAACTTGACATCGTCGGCGGTGAACGGCGCGCCGTTGCTGAAGCGCACCCCGGGCTGCAGCCGGAAGTCGTAGGTGCGCCGGTCGTCGCTGACCGTCCACGACTCGGCGAGCAGCGGCACGATCTCACCGTCCGCGTCGAGCTTCACCAGTCCCTCGTAGACGTTGTAGAGCAACGCCTGCGGGATCGCGGTCCCGTCGGTGCGGGTGAAGTCGAAGTTCGCGGGCTCGGCGGTGAACCCGACCGCGAGCGTGTCGGGACCGGCGCCGACGGAGGCCGTCGACCCCGCGGAGCAGGCGGAGATCACCAGCAGGAGCGCGAGTGCCGCGGAAATTCGGACTTTCATCCTCACCCCGAGTCAGTATGCTGGTCCGACCAGTAGCCTAGGTTTGCACCAGACAGAGGTGAAGGTCAAGACGACGATGGAATTCGAGGCGGTCAGCCCGGTCCGCGCCTACGAGCGGATCGTGGAACAGATCGAGCAGGCGGTGCTCAGCGGGCGGCTGCGGCCAGGCGAGCGCCTGCCCGGGGAGCGCGACCTGATGGCGCAGTTCGGCGTCAGCCGCTCGACGATCCGCGAGGCGCTGCGGGTGTTGCAGGCCGGCGAGGTGATCCGCTCCCGGCCCGGCGACCCGCGGGGACCCGAGGTGCTGCCCGCCTCACCGTCGAGCCTGCGCAAGTCGCTGGACCGGCTGGCGCGCGCGGAGACGCTCGGGCTCGCCGAACTGGTGCAGTTCCGGATGGTGCTGGAGGGTTCGGCCTACCAGCTGGCCGCGGAGCTGCGCACGCAGGCCGATCTGGCCGAGCTGCACGCCGCGCTGGACGCGATGACGTCGAGTTTGGACGACTACGAAACGTTCAGCCGGGCGGACGTGCGGTTCCACGACCTCGTCGCGCGGGCCGGCCGCAACACGCTGATCGTGGTGTGCGGCAAGGTCGTGCGCGGCGTGGTGCTGGACCTGATCGAGGGCAAGCTGGCGAGCGCCGCCGACCGGGAGGCGTTGATGCGGGCCTCGGTGGCGCACCACGAGGAGGTGCTGCGCGCGGTCGCGGACGGCGACGGTCCCCGGGCCGCGCACCTGGCCCGGCGCGCGTTGTTCGACCACTACGCCGAGTACGTGACAGCGGACGAGCGGGTGGTGCTGGAGCACCTGCTCGACTGAGTCCGGAGGAGTTCGGGATCAGCCCTCGGCGAGCAGGGCGTCGATCTGCCCCTCGGCGAGCGTCAGGCCCTCCTCCATGCCCATCTCGATCAGTTTCTCCAACTGGTCGAGGCTGTCGAAGCGGCTGAGGGTGGTCATGCGGGTACCGCTGCCGTTCGGTTCGAGCGAGACCGCGCAGTGGATGACCGGCATGTCCGCGACCGGCTCGCCCGCGTCATCGGCGAACCCGTCGTCGAACTCCAGCCGGTGCGGTGCGTCGATCGCGGTGATCCGCCACCAGCCGCGAGCTCGTTCGCCGTCCGGCCCGGTCATGAAGTACGCACAGCGGCCGCCGACCGCGAAGTCGTGCCGCTCGAAGGTGGCGGGCCAGGTGGGCGGCCCCCACCAACGCTCGAGCCGGCGCGGGTCCTCCCACACCCGCCACACGCGCTCGACGGCGGCGTCGAACTCGGCGACGATCGTCAGCGTCAGCGCTTCGGTGTCCTTGTGCGAGCTGATCACGCTCATGTGTCCTCCTCGGACAGGATGTCGGCGATGGCGTCGGCACGCCGGCGCCAGACCCGTTCGTACTCGTCGAGCAGACGGGCGGCCTTGCGCAGCACCTCGGGGTTGCCGTGCACGAGCTGCTCCCTCCCGTTGCGCTGCTTGACGACGAGGGCGGCCCCCGCGAGCACCGCCACGTGCTTCTGCACCGCGGCGAAGCTCATGTCGTACCGCCGGGCCAACTGCGAGATCGACTCCTCCTGCCGCAGGACCCTGGTGACGATGTCGCGCCGGGTGGCATCGGCCAGCGCGTGGAAGATCCGGTCGATCTCGTCGTCGGTGAATTGACTTACAACCACATGGTTGTACATTATGCCGCGGACCCCGACCCCGCAACAGCACGAGTTGACCTCCAGTTAGCTGGAGGTCCTAGCGTGGCTCACATGATCTTCACCGAACGCGAGCGCGCCTACCTCGAGAGCCAGTCACTGGGCCGGATGGGCACCGTGGACGCGAAGGGGCGGCCGCAGGTCCGGCCGCTGGGTTTCCAGCTCAACGACGACGACACGATCGACATCGGCGGGCCGCAGCTGAGCAAGAGCCAGAAGTGGCGCAACCTCGAACGGAACCCCGAGGTTTCGTTCGTGGTCGACGACATGACCCCGGACGAGCCAGGGGCGGTCAAACCCGGCTGGGGACGCGGCGTCGAGATCCGCGGCACCGCCGAGCTGCTCACCGACCACGAGCCGCCCGCGTACGGCGGCGCGTGGTTCAGCAACGAGGTGATCCGCATCCACCCGAGGCTGGTGCACTCGTGGCACCTCGACCCGGACCAGCTGAACCGGCGGGCTCAGGTGAGCGCCTGAGCCAGATCCCGCCAGAGGTCCTCGGGGTCTTCCAGGCCGACGCTGAACCGCACCAGCCCGGCGGGCACGTGCGCGTCGCCCGCGAGCATCGCCCGGCGCTCCACCAGGCTCTCCACCCCACCGAGACTGGTGGCGTGCCGGATCAACCGCAACGAAGCGCACACCTTGTCGGCCGCGGTGGCGTCCGGCAGCTCGAACGCGATCATCGTGCCCTGGCCCGGGTAGCGCACCCCGGTGACCGCCGGGTGCCCGGCCAGCCGCTCAGCGAGCAGCGCCGCGGTGCGCGACTGCTCGGCCAGCCGCACCGGGAGGGTGCGCAGCCCGCGCAACGCGAGCCAGGCCTCCAGCGCACCGGGTGTGGCGCCGTTGCGGGTCCGGGCGTCGCGCAGATCCCGCGCCACACCCTCGTCGGCGGCGATCGTCAGGCCCAGCAGCAGGTCACTGTGCCCGCCGATCAGCTTCGTCGCGCTGTGCACCACGATGTCGGCGCCCAGCGCGAGCGGCTGCTGGCCGAGTGGTGTCGCGAACGTGTTGTCCACCACGACGCGCGCCCGGTGACCGGTCAGCTCGGCGATGTCGATCAGGTCGAGCGTCGGGTTGGTCGGCGACTCGACCCACACCACGTCCACCTCCCGGGCGGCGGCGAGCCAGCCGTCCCGGTCCGCGGGCTCGATGCGGCGCACGGTCAGTCGCCCCTTCCGCGCGGCGTGGTCGAGCAGGCCGCGGGTGCCCGCGTAGCTGTAGACCGGCACCGCCACCTCGGCCCCGACGTCGAGCAGGTCGAGCACGGCGGCCGCGGTCGCGATCCCCGACGCGAAGGCCGTCGCGTGACCGCCCTCCAGCGCGCCGACGGCCTCCTCCAGCGCGGCCCACGTCGGCGTGCCGTCCTCGCGCGCGTACTTGAAGTCGGCACCGGCGAGGTAGGTGCTCGTGGCCACCAGCGGCGTGTTCAGCGGCTCACCCGCTCCGTCCGGCCGCCCGGCGGCCACCGCGCGGGTGCGCGGGGCGAGGTCGTCGAAGTTCACGCGTTCTCCCTGTTCAGTGCGCGGCGACTCCAACGTAACAGTCGAAAGTGCGACCCCGGGCGGCGGTCGGTACCGTGCAGCGACCGACACGACAGGGAGGAACAGCATGGCATTGGAACGGCCGGAGGTCGACAAGCCGACCGGGCCGCCCCCGGCGGAGCTGGAGGTCACCGACCTCACCGTCGGTGACGGTGCCGAGGCCGCGGCGGGCAGCGTCGTGTCCGTGCACTACGTGGGTGTCTCGCACTCGACCGGCGAGGAGTTCGACGCCTCCTGGAACCGCGGTGAGCCGCTGCGCTTCCCGCTCGGCGCCGGGCACGTCATCCCGGGCTGGGACCAGGGCGTGCAGGGGATGAAGGTCGGCGGGCGCCGTCGTCTGACCATCCCGCCACACCTTGCCTACGGCGACCGCGGCGCGGGCAACGTGATCAAGCCCGGCGAGACGCTGGTCTTCGTCGTCGACCTCGTCGGCGTCAGCTGAGCCCCGACGCCGCGCGCGTCAGCAGGCCGATCACGGCCGAGACGTGCGCGGCGGGGCGGGGCCGGTGCACCGCGTGGATCTCCCGGTCCAGCGCGCTCCCGGCCAGGTCGCGCACCACGATCCCGTCGGCGTCCCGCGCCACGGTCGCGGGCACCAGGGCCGCGCCGAGCCCGGCGCGCACCAGCGCGAGTATCGCCGCGTAGTCCCTGGTCTCGTACGCCACCCTCGGTTCGATCCCGTTCTGCTCGGCCAGCACCTCCAGGCACCGGCGATCGGCCGAGATCCAGTCATCGCCCGCGAGGTCGGCCATCGCCACCACGGGTTTCCCCGACGCCGGATGCCCCGGCGGCAACACCAACCGCAAGCGGTCGGCGAGCAGCGGCAGCCGGATCAGCCCGCGCGCGGGCGGCAGCTCACGCCCCAGGTAGCGGTGGGTGATCAGCACATCCAGCTCACCGGAGACCACCCGGTCGTAGCCCTCCGGCGGCTCGACGTCCACCAGCAGCAGCCGCGTGTCCGGGTACGCGTCCCGGAACTGCCCCACCACCTGCGGCAACAGCACCTGCCCCGCGGTGGCGAACGTGCCGACGGTGAGCGTCGCCGGTGGCCGGTCGCGCAGGGCCGCAAGCGTTTGCTCCGCCTCCCGCAGCTCGCCGACCACGGCTTCACCGTGTCGCACCAGGAGACGGCCCGTCTCGGTGAGGGAAGTACCGCCGGGTCCGCGTTCCAGCAGCACACACCCGGCCTCCCGCTCCAGGCGGGCCAGCTGCTGAGAGAGCGCGGAGGCGGTGAAACCCATGTTCCGCGCCGCGGTCGCGATGGATCCCGCATAGGCGACCTCGACGAGGACCCGCAGGCGTTCGGCGACGAGCATGTCGTAAGTATCGCTAACGACCCACCACCGGAACGCGCTGGCGGCTTATGGCAGGTGTGCGCACAGTGGACTCATGGGAGCAATGACCACCGTGCCCGATGTCACCTCGGCGGCGGAGCGCATCCGCCCGTACGTCCGACGCACGCCGCTGCTGCGCGCGCAGGTCGACGGGCGAGCGCTCGCGCTGAAACTCGAACACCTCCAGCGCACCGGCTCGTTCAAGCTGCGCGGCGCCCTCAACGCGCTGCTCACCGGGGAGCGCCCGGATCACGTCGTGACGGCGTCGGGCGGCAACCACGGCATCGGGGTCGCGACGGCCGCGGCCGTCCTCGGCCTGCCCGCGACGGTGTACGTGCCCTCGACCGTGCCCGCGGACAAGGCGCGCCGCATCGAGTCCGCGGGAGCCCGCCTGGTGCGCACGGGCACCCGCTACGCCGACGCCGCCGCGGCCGCGCACGAAGCGGCGCAGGCGCCGGGCGCCCGGTACGTGGAGGCGTACAACGATCCCGTGGTGGTCGCCGGGCAGGGCACGGTCGGCGCGGAAATCGTCGCCGACGCCCCGGACGTGGACACGATCGCCGTCGCCGTCGGCGGTGGCGGGCTCGCGGCGGGCGTGGCGCTCGGTTCCGGCGGCAGGCTGACGGTCGCCGTCGAGCCCGAACGTTGCTCGTGCCTGCACCAGGCGCGCGCGGCCGGGCGCCCGGTGGACGCGGAGGTGGACTCGGTGGCCGCGTCCGCGCTCGGCGCGACCCGCGTCGGCGCGGTGCCGTTCGAGGTGCTGTCCGGCCCGGACGTGGTGTCGCTGGTGGTGGGCGAGGACGAGATCCTCGCCGCGCGGGACCGGCTGTGGGAGGAGTTCCGGCTGGCGGTGGAACCCGCGGCCGCGGTGCCGTTCGCCGCGTGGCTGGCGGGCGCGGTGCCCGGCGAGCTGCCCTGCGTGCTGCTGTGCGGCGCCAACGCCGAGTGGACGCCCTGAGGCGGCGAGGAAAGTCACCCGGCACGAAAAAACCCGGGCCCTGGATTCCAGAGCCCGGGTTTCGGGTGGGCGAGGAGGGAGTTGAACCCTCACGTCCTTTCGGACACACGGACCTGAACCGTGCGCGTCTGCCATTCCGCCACTCGCCCGAGTTGCTGCAGCAGCGAAAGGAACTCTAGCAGGCCCGCCGGAGGCCCCTCACCGGGGGTCGTGTCGAAGGGGCCGGATCCCGATAGGATCGATGCGAAAGCACATGCTGCGAAGGGGGGCTCGGATTCCGTGGGCCGCGTTGAGCGCTTCGATCGACGCCTGGAATCCCTGGTGGGCAATACCTTCGCGCGCATGTTCGGCGGCAACGTCGTCACTCAAGAGGTGGCGCAGGCCCTGGAACGCGAAGGCGAGGACAACGTTCGTGAGCTGGCCGGTGGCAGACTGCTCGCCCCCAACCACTACATCGTGTCGTTGGGGTCGACGGACTACGACCGGATGGCCGGCGATGAGTTGCGCGTCACCCGGGTGCTCAGCGAGGCCGTCACGGCGCACCTCGCCGAACACGGCTGGGACACCTATGGTGACGTCGTAGTTTCGCTCGAGCGCAACGACGCGCTGCATACTGGACAATTCAAGACCCGCTCATCCGTCGACCCGGACGTCAGCGCGCGTAACGTCGCGGGTGCACGGTCAGCACGACCCAGCAACGCAGGAGACCCAGCAATGAGCCAGCCTCCCGGCTACGGCCAAGGCCAATACGACCAGGGTGACCCGTACGGCCAGCAGGGCCAGTACGGCTACGGACAGCAGGGACAGCCCGGTTACGACCAGGGTGGTTACGGCCAGCCGGGTTACGACCAGGGCTACGGCACTCCGCCGGGCGGCTACGACCAGGGCGGCTACGGCGGGCAGCCGGGTTACGACCAGGGCGGCTACGGCCAGCCCGGTTACGACCAGGGCTACGGGCAGCCGCAGCCCGGTTACGACCAGGGCTACGGGCAGCCGCAGGGCGGTTACGACCAGGGCTACGGGCAGCCGGGTTACGACCAGGGCGGCTACGGCGGCCAGCCCGGTTACGACCAGGGCTACGCCCAGCAGCCCGGTTACGGCACCCCGCCCGGCGGCTACGGGCCCCCGCAGGGCGCCCCGGACCCGTACGCGCAGCAGGGCGGCTACGCCCCGCCGCCGGCACCGGTCGCGGGTCGCCAGCTCCAGGCCGTTCTGCAGCTCGACGACGGGTCGAACCGCAACTACACCCTCAAGCAGGGCGGCAACGTCATCGGCCGCGGCCAGGACGCCGACTTCCGCCTCCCGGACACCGGCGTTTCCCGCCGTCACCTGGAGATCACCTGGGACGGCCAGAGCGCCACGCTCGCGGACATCGGCTCCACCAACGGCACCACGGTCAACGGCACCCCGGTGCAGACCTGGCAGCTCGCGGACGGTGACGTGATCCGAGTCGGCCACTCCTCGTTGGTGTTCCGCACGCAGGGCTGACACGCGCGCCGGTAACCTGCGCCTGCCCGGGTTCGCACCCGAAATCCCGTGTCCCGCAGAATGAACCCTGCGGGACGCCGTGGCGCACGCGCGTCACGGTCGGGAGAACAGAAGGCGGAGACACGTGCCGGAGCTGGTCGTTCAACTCACCAGAGTGGGCTTTCTCGTGCTGCTCTGGCTGTTCGTGCTGGCAGCCCTGCGGGTGGTGCGATCGGACCTGTACGCCGCGTCGGGTCTGAAGGTCGCGATGCCCGGCCTGCGCCGGGCCAAGGAGCAGAAGAAGCCGCGGGGCGGCGCCAAGACGCCCCGCCAGCTGCTCGTCACCCACGGGGCGCTGGCAGGCACCCGGATCACGCTCGACGGCAGGCCGATCACGATCGGCCGCGCCGACGACTCCACTCTGGTGCTGGACGACGACTACGCCTCCACCCGGCACGCCCGGCTCGTCCTGCGCGGCACGGACTGGTACGTGGAAGATCTGGGATCGACCAACGGCACATACTTGGACCGGGCTAAGGTCACTGCACCCCTCCGAGTACCACTCGGTGTCCCCATCCGGATCGGCAAGACGGTGATCGAGCTTCGCCCATGACACTCGTTCTTCGCTACGCGGCCCGCAGCGACCGCGGCCTGGTGCGCTCGAGCAACCAGGACTCGGTGTACGCGGGCCCCCGCCTGCTCGCACTCGCCGACGGCATGGGTGGCCATGCCGCGGGCGAGGTGGCCAGCAAGGTCGTGATCGCCTCGCTCGCCCCGCTCGACGACGACGAACCCGGCGACGACCTGCTGTCCATGCTCAGAGACGCGGTGGCAGGCGGCAACGCCGCCATCAGCGAGCTCGTGGCGAACGACCCGGACCTGGACGGCATGGGCACCACGCTCACCGCGATGCTGTTCTCCGGTTCGCGGCTGGGCATGGTGCACGTGGGCGACTCGCGCGCCTACATGTACCGCAACGGCGCGCTCACGCAGATCACGCGCGACGACAGCTTCGTCAACGAGCTGCTCGAACAGGGCCGCATCACCGCGGACCAGGCGGCCACCCACCCGCAGCGCTCGCTGCTGCTCAAGGCCCTCACCGGGCACGAGGTGGAGCCCAGCCTGACCGTGCGCGAGGCCCGCGCGGGCGACCGCTACCTGCTCTGCTCGGACGGCCTGTCCGGCATGGTCAGCGACGAGACGCTGGCCGAGGCGATCCGCATCCCGGACCCGCAGGACTGCGCCGACCGCATGATCGAGCTGGCTCTCAAGGGTGGCGGCACCGACAACGTGACGGTGATCGTCGCGGACGTGGTGGACGTCGACTACGGCGAGGACGCCCCGATCGTCGGTGGCGCGGCCGGTGACGGCAGCGACCAGTACGACCACCAGGGCGACTCCCCCGCGGCGCGCGCCCGCGCGCTCACCCAGCCGCCCCCTCCGCCACCGCCGCAGATGGTCACGCCGGAGGAGCCGAAGAAGCGCCGCAAGTGGCGCTGGATCGTCGGCATCCTGCTGGTGCTGGTCGTCCTCGGCGCCGGCGCGATCGCCACCCGTTACTTCGTGCTCAGCCAGTACTACGTCGGCGAGGGTGACAACGGCGAGGTCGCGATCTTCCGCGGCGTGCCGGGCAGCATCCTCGGCGTGCCGCTGCACCAGGAAGCGGAGGGCTCCTGCCCGTCCGGCGACCAGCTGTGCGACAGGCTCACCGTCCAGCAGCTGCAGCAGGACGCGCAGGCCGCGGTGCGCAACGGCGTGAAAAAGGACAGCCTGGCCGACGCGCGCGACTACATCGACAACTTCCTGCGCTACAAGACGCTGCGGGAGTGCACCCAGACCACCACCATCCCCGGCGTCCCCACGGTGCCGAGCGACTCGACGAGCCAGCAGGCGGGGAGGGACTGCGCGACGACGACGGTGCCAGGTGGTGGCGGCTGATGAGCCAGCCACCGCTGTCCGACCAGGCAGCCGCCCTCTACGCCAGCAACCCCCAGCGGGACATGCCCACCCGGCGTGGCACCGAATTGGCCATGCTGGGTTTCGCCGCGTTCATCGTGACGTGCGCCTTCGTGCTCGTGCAGGCCAACCAGGAGCAGGAGCTGTCCTGGGCTGTGGTCTGGTACGGGCTGGCCTACCTCGGGTTGTTCGCGGTCGCCCACGCCGCGGTGCGCCGCTGGGCCGCCTACGCCGACCCGCTGATCCTGCCGTGCGTGGCGCTGCTCAACGGGCTCGGTCTGGTGATGATCTACCGGATCGACCTGGCCAACGCCGAGGCGGCGACCCGCGAGGGCGAGAACTTCGCGGCCGACGCACCGAAGCAGGTCCTGTTCACCGCGCTCGCGCTGGCGCTGTTTCTCGCCGTCCTCGTCCTGGTCAAGGACCACCGGACGCTGACCCGCTACGGCTACACCGCGGGCCTGGTCGGCATGGTCGCGCTGGCGCTGCCCGCGCTGCTGCCCGGCGCGTTGTCCGAGGTCAACGGCGCGAAGGTGTGGCTGAAACTGCCCGGCTTCTCGATCCAGCCCGCGGAGTTCTCGAAGATCCTGCTGATGATCTTCTTCTCGTCGTTCCTGGTGGCCAAACGCGACCTGTTCATGATCGCGGGCAAGAAGATCCTCGGAGTCGAACTGCCGCGCGCCCGTGACCTGGGCCCTGTCCTCATCGCCGCGGCGGTCTGCCTGCTGGTGCTGGTGTTCGAGAAGGACCTGGGCACCTCGCTGCTGCTGTTCGGCATCGTGCTGGTGATGCTCTATGTCGCCACCGAGCGCGCGATCTGGGTGGTCACCGGCCTGAGCTTCTTCATCCTCGGCTGCCTGGTCGCCTACCAGCTGTTCACGCACGTGCAGCAGCGCGTGGCGAACTGGATCGACCCGCTGGAGACCTACTCCGACCCGGGCGGCGGCTACCAGATCGCGCAGGGGCTGTTCGGCCTCGGCACGGGCGGGGTCGGCGGCACCGGGCTCGGCGCGGGCCGCCCGGAGATCGTGCCGGAGTCCAACACCGACTTCATCACCGCCGGTCTCGGTGAGGAGCTCGGGTTCATCGGCCTCGCCGCGTTGCTGATCGTCTACTTGCTGCTGGCCACCCGCGGCATGCGCAGCGCGCTGGCGGTGCGGGACACGTTCGGCAAGCTGCTCGGCTGCGGCCTGTCGTTCACGATCGTCATGCAGGTGTTCGTGATCGTCGGCGGCGTGACGAAGCTGATCCCGATGACCGGTATCACGACACCGTTCCTGTCCTACGGCGGCTCGTCCCTGCTGGCCAACTACATCCTGGTCGCCCTGCTGCTCCGCATTTCGGACGCGGCGCGGCGGCCGACCCAGAAGGCCCGGCCCAAGCAGCCGCAGCAGCAGGCGCCGCTGGCCGAGGCGCACACGGTGATGGTGCAGCGGCCGCCGGCCGGGGGCAACGCGACAGGGGAACCGACGGCATGAACAAGCCCATGCGCCGCGTCGGCATCGCCATGCTCACCATGGTGGTGCTGCTGCTGGCCAACATCACCTACATCCAGGTGGTGAAGGCCGACGACTACCGCACCGACTCGCGCAACCGCCGCGTGCTGCTGGAGGAGTACTCCCGCCAGCGGGGCAGCATCGTGTCGCAGTTCGACGGCCAGGTGCTGGCCGATGTGACGGCCACCGACGACAAGCTGAAGTTCGAGCGCCGTTACGCCAACGGCCCGATGTACGCGCCGGTCACCGGCTACTACTCGATCCGCTACGGCTCGGCCGGGATGGAGCGGGCGGAGGACGAGATCCTCAACGGCTCGGACCCGCGGCTGTTCGTGCGCCGCCTGTCGGACATGGTCACCGGCCGCGATCCGCGCGGCGGCAGCGTGCAGCTCACCATCAACCCCGCGGTGCAGTCCGCCGTCTACGACCTGATGACGCAGAAGGGCTACACCGGTGCCGCCGTCGCGATGAACCCGAAGACGGGCGAGATCCTCGCGATGGTGTCGACCCCCTCCTACGACCCGAACGAGCTCGCGTCGCACGACGGCGACGCGCAGCAGGAGGCGTGGACGAAGTTCAACGACGACCCGCGCGAGCCGATGATCAACCGCGCGATCTCGGAGACCTACCCGCCCGGTTCGACGTTCAAGCTGCTGGTCGCGGCCGCGGAACTGGAGAACGGCGCCACGCCGACCACACCGGTGAGCAACGCGCCCAACGTGCAGCTGCCCGGCACGAGGACCACGTTGGAGAACTACGGCGGCCAGGCCTGTCCCGGCACCACGTTCAAGGACGCGCTCGCCTACTCCTGCAACGTCCCGTTCGCGACGTTCGCCGGTGAGCTGGGCGCTGACAAGCTGCGGGAGACCGCGGCCAACTTCGGCATCGGCACGCCGCTGTCGATCCCGATGAACGTGGCGCCCTCGGCGCTCGGCGACATGGACTCGAAGGCCGCGCTCTACCAGTCCGGCATCGGCCAGCGCGACGTGCGGCTGACCCCGCTGCAGGACCTGATGCTGTCGGCCACGATCGCCAACGGCGGCATGGCGATGAAGCCGCAGCTGATCAAGAGCCTGCTCGGCGCCGATTTGTCGGAGACGCTGCAGACGTTCTCGCCCGAGGAGCTGACCGGCACGCCGGCGCTGTCGAAGGAGAACGCGGCCGTGCTCACCGACATGATGCTCGCCTCCGAGGCCAACACCAAGGGCGGCGGCAAGCGCGGCGACATCCAGATCGCCTCCAAGACCGGCACCGCCGAGCACGGCACCGACCCGAAGGCCACCCCGCCGCACGCCTGGTACACGGCGTTCGCGCCCGCCGCCGACCCGCAGATCGCCGTCGCGGTGATCGTCGAGTCCGGCGGCAACCGCGGTCTGGCCGCCACCGGTGGCAGCGTCGCGGCCGAGATCGGCCGCGCCGCCATCAACGCCCAGCTCGGAGGTGGGTAGCGCATGCTGTCCACCGGTCAGCTGCTGGCCGATCGCTACCGGCTCGTTCACCGCATCGCCGTCGGCGGTATGGGCGAGGTCTGGCAGGCCAGTGACACCCGGTTGGACCGCATCGTCGCGGTGAAGGTGCTCAAGGCCGAGTTGTCGCAGGACGCGGAGTTCCTGCACCGCTTCCGCACCGAGGCGCGCACCACGGCGTCGCTCAACCATCCCGGCATCGCGGCGGTGCACGACTACGGCGAGACGGTCGCGGGCGAGCACGCGATCGCCTACCTGGTGATGGAACACGTCGACGGCGAGCCGCTGGCCGGGATGCTGATGCGCGGCGGCAGGCTGCCCGCCGACCGCACGCTCGACATCCTCGAACAGGCCGGAAACGCCCTGCAGGCCGCCCACGAACGCGGTCTGGTGCACCGGGACATCAAGCCGGGCAACATCCTGGTCACACCGAGCGGCACGGTGAAGATCACCGACTTCGGCATCGCGAAGGCCGCCGATGCAGCCCCGGTCACCCGCTCCGGCATGGTGATGGGCACCGCCCACTACATCGCGCCCGAGCAGGCGCTCGGCCACGACGCCGAGCCGGCGAGCGACGTGTACTCGCTGGCGGTGTGCGGCTACGAGTGCCTGGCCGGACACCGGCCCTTCCTGTCCGAGAACGCGGTCACGGTCGCGATGATGCACATCCGCGACATCCCGCCGCCGCTGCCGCCGGACGTGCCACCGCACGCCCGCGCGGTCATCGAGGCGACGCTGGTCAAGGACCCGCGGCAGCGCTACAACAGCGGCGGCGAGTTCGCGGCCGCCATCGCCGCGGTCCGCAGCGGGCACGCGTTACCGGCGCCGTCCGGCCTCGTGCAGACTTATGCCCCGGTCGTCGGTCAGGTGGCACCCGTCGGCCCGGTCTCCCACCCGGCGATGCAGCCGGTCAGCCCACCCGGTGTGCCGCACCCGAGCGGGGTGCTGCCGATGCCGGTGCCACCGCGGCGACGAGTACCGGTCGCCGTGTGGGTCCTCCTGGCGGTGCTGGCGGCCGGAATCCTCGTGACACTGCTGGTGCTCCTGCCCGACTGGGGCGGCAGCGGTGGCGACGAGGGCCCGGACGGTCAGGTCGGGACCAGCGACATGGTCCCCGGCACACGCGATCTCCCTCCCCCCGAAGAGACGACCTACGAGGCATGATGAGCACACCTTGGACGGAACGGAACGGCCTTCTCCGATGACTGCACCCAGAATGCTGTCCAACCGCTACGAGCTGGGCGACACGCTCGGTTACGGCGGCATGTCCGAGGTTCACCACGGCACGGACGTCCGGCTCGGCCGCGAAGTCGCCGTGAAGATCCTCCGTGCCGACCTCGCCAGGGACCCCCAGTTCCAGGAGCGGTTCCGCCGCGAGGCGCAGAACGCGGCAGCGTTGAACCACCCCGCGATCGTCGCCGTGTACGACACCGGCGAGGCGCAGACCGAGTACGGTCCGCTGCCCTACATCGTCATGGAGTACGTACGCGGCCGGACGCTGCGCGACATCGTCAAGACCGAGGGCCCGCTGACGCAGAGGCGCGCCATGGAGGTCATGGCCGACGTCTGCGCCGCCCTGGACTTCTCGCACCGGCACGGCATCGTGCACCGCGACGTCAAGCCGGCCAACGTGATGATCACCGACCAGGGCGCGGTCAAGGTGATGGACTTCGGCATCGCGCGCGCGATGCACGACGGCCAGGCCGCGATGACGCAGACCGCCGCGGTGATCGGCACCGCGCAGTACCTGTCCCCGGAGCAGGCCCGCGGCGAGGGCGTGGACGCGCGCAGCGACGTCTACGCGGCCGGGTGCGTGCTGTTCGAACTGGTCACCGGTGAGCCGCCGTTCACGGGCGACTCCCCCGTCGCCGTCGCCTACCAGCACGTCCGGGAAGACCCGAAGGCCCCGTCCACGGTGAACCCGGCGGTCTCGCCGGAGCTGGACGCGATCGTGCTGAAGGCCCTGGCCAAGGGCCCGGCCAACCGGTACCAGTCGGCCGCGGAAATGCGCGCCGACCTGGTGCGGACGTTGTCCGGTCAGCGGCCGTCCGCGCCGATGGTGATGACCCCGGACGAGCGCACGCAGGTCATCGCGGGCACCCCCGGGCACGCGGCCGACTACGACCCGGACGCACTGGAGGAGGACGAGCAGCGCCGCAAACGCCGCCGCACCGTCGCCGCGATCGTCTTCACGGTCATCGGGCTCGGCCTGGTCGCGTTCATCGTGTGGCTGTCCGGCGCGTTCGACGGCAAGCCCGACACGGCGCTGATTCCGGACGTCCGGGGCCAGCAGGCCGCGCAGGCCGAGGCGACGATCCGCGACAAGGGCTTCGACAACGTCGTCCTGCAGGACAAGCCGTGCCTGCGCCAGACCGACGGCACCGAGACCTGCAGCGCCGACGACATCGGCAAGGCCATCAGCACCGATCCGGCCGCGGGCGTGAGCGTCGCGCTCGACCAGCGCATCACGGTGTACATCGGCGCGAAGCCGGGCAACGTCGCCGTGCCGTCGCTGACCGGCAAGTCCGAGGACGAGGCCGTGGCCCTGCTCAAACAGTCCGGTCTGCTCTTGGACGAGAACAACGTCAAGGAAGTCGACGTCGACGACCCGGACCAGTACGGCAAGGTGCAGAGCCAGAACCCGTCGGCGGGCACCCAGATCGCGCAGGGCAGCCTGGTGAGCATCACCATCGGCAAGACGCCGAACATGGTCGACATCACCGACTACACGGGCCAGCAGTACGACGTGGCCAAGGCGGGCCTGGAGGATCTCGGCTTCAAGGTCACGAAGAAGGAGATCGACTCCGAGGAGCCGGAGGGCCAGGTCGTCAACCAGCGGCCGAACGGCGGGCAGCAGCCGGAGGGTTCGACGGTCGAGCTGACGGTGTCCAACGGCGCGGGCCAGAAGATCTCGATGCCGAACCTCATCGGCAAGACCCAGGACGAGGCGCTGCAGGCCCTGAAGGGGGCGGGCTGGGACGGCACGATCGACTACCAGCGCCAGGAAGTCGACGATGAGGACGACGTGGGCAAGGTGACCAGCACCAGCCCGGCCGCGGGCCAGCAGATCACCAAGAACCAGACGATCACGTTGTTCATCGGGGAGAACGAGAAGGGCAGCACCACCACGCCGAGCACCTCGGCGCCGGGCGGCATCTTCCCGCCCGGCCGCAACTGACACCAGGTGGAGCCCGTCTCTCCCGGGAGACGGGCTCCGTCCTTTTGGCACAAAACCACTGACCGACTGTCACACTCCCGGCACAAAAGATGGATAGCGTGAATCCCATGGTCACTGCTCCTGCGATGCCCCCTGCCCAGACGACGGCAACGGAAGCGCCGGACGGGGAGAGCCGCGGACGGTGGCAGATGGCGGCCGCGGTGGCCGCGGGCACGGCCGTGGTCGGTGCGCAGGCCGCCCGGCTGGAGCACTGGATCGTCGACGACGCGGCCATCACGTTCGCCTACGCGCGCAACCTGTCCGAGGGCCTCGGCCCGGTGGTGCAGCCCGGTGCGGACGCCGTCGAGGGGTACTCGAACCCGACGTGGACAGCGCTGCTCGCGCTCGGCAGGCTGGTCGGGTTGTTCGACCGGGGGACGATCTTCGGGATCCCGGACTACGTGCTGTTCCCGAAGGTGCTCGGGCTGCTGTGCTGCGTCGGGATCCTCATCGCGTTCCACTCCGCGGCCGCGATGGTGATGCGGCGGCCGTGGATCGCGACGCTCGTGGGCGCGCTGGCGCTCGCCGCGGTCCCGTCGTTCGTGATCTGGACGTTCTCCGGCCTGGAGAACCCCCTGTACGCGGCGCTCGTCGTCGGGCTGGCGGTGGTCACGTTCCGCGCGGTCCTCTCCGGACGGTTGCGCACCCCGCGGGTCGCGGTGGTCACCGGTGTGCTCGCCGCGCTCGCGGCGCTGACCCGGCCGGAGGGCGCCGTCTACGCGGCGGTCTTCCCGGTGGTCGTGCTCATCCACCTGCGGCGGGACAACCTGCGGTCGAGCATCGTGCAGGTGCTCGTGTCGGTGGCGGCGTTCGTGGTGCCCTTCGGCGGCTACCTGCTGTGGCGCGTGCTCGTGTTCGGGCGGCTGGTCGCCAACACCGCCGTCGCGAAGCGGCAGGAAGTGCCCGCGATCGAGGAACTGACCCGCGCCGGTGACCTGGTGCAGTACGTGGGTGCGCTGGCCGTGCTCGTGGCCGTGGTGCTGGTCGGTCTCTCGCTCGCGCGGTCGTCGCGGTGGCGCGACGGGATGTTCGCCCTGCTCGTGCCGCTCGCACTGGCGCTGGCCGCGTACGCCGTGCTGAAGCCGGACTGGATGGGCCAGTACCGCTTCGCCACACCCGTGTGGGCGCTGTCCGCGCTGGTCTTCGCGCTCGCCGTGGTGGAGGTCTTCCGCGCGGCACGGGCGCGCGGGCGGATCCTGGTCGGCGCCGCGCTGGTGGTGGTGCTCGCTCCGTCGTTGATGTCGCTGGAGCGCACGATGCGCGACTTCGAGGCCAAGCCCACGCTGCCGATGTGCTTCATCGCCGAGCGCTTCGGCAACATGTTCAACCAGTACGCCGACATCCTCGACGTCCGCGAGGGCACCGTGCTGGAACCGGACCTGGGCGGCACGTCGCTGACGAGCAGGCTGCGGATCATCGACATGGCGGGCCTGGTGGACGACGAGATCGCCGACTTCTACCACGACTCGGACATGGCGGCGTTGCGCGAGCACGTGTTCGAGGAGGTCAAACCGACCTTCATGCACTTCCGCCTGTACTGGGGCGGGGTCACCGGCATCGCGACCGACCCGCGTCTGGAGCGGGACTACGTGCCGCTCTACATCTACCCGGCACCCGCCGAGTTCGGCGGTGACTTCGTCCGCCGCGACGCCGTCACCGACCCGAACCTGCTCGCCGCGGCCCAGGACTACGCGAACGAGAACGTGGCGTCGACGGAGAGCAAGATCTTCGAGTGGGGCCTGCGCAAGTGCGGTGACCGGCTCACGCCGGGCCAGACGGCACTCGGGGTTCGCTGACCACGCGCGGCAGGCGGAGGGTGAACACCGCACCGTCCGCGGTGGCCACCTCGATCCGACCGCCGTGGGCGCGGGCGTTCTCCTGCGCGATCGCCAGGCCGAGGCCGTTGCCCTCGGTGGCGGCGCGAGCGCGATCGCCTCGCACGAACCGGTCGAACACCAGGGCACCGAGGTCGCCGGGCACACCGGGCCCGGAGTCGGCCACCCGCGCGGTGACCACGTCGCAGTCGGCGCCGTCGACGGTCACCGTCACCGGGGGCGCGCCGTGGGTCTGCGCGTTGGTCAGCAGGTTGCGGGCGATCGTGTGCAGCCGCCGCGGGTCGCCGTGCACGGTGACGTCGCCGCTCGTGCGGAGCGCGATCCCGTCGCCGCCGACCAGTTCGATCGCCTCGGCCCACAGGTCGGCGAGATCGACCGGCTCGGTGCGGAAGTCAGCGACCCCGGCGTCGAACCGCGAGATCTCCAGCAGGTCCTCCACCAGCTTCGCCAGCCGGCGGGCCTGCACGGCGAGCAGTTGACCGGCGCGGACACGCGCCTCGGGGTTCGGGCTGTCCACCCCGTCGGCCGCGGCGACCATCGTGGCCACCGGGGTGCGCAGGTCGTGGGCGACGTCGGCGACGAACCGGCGCTGCTGCTCCTCCTTGGCTCGCAGCTCCTCGATCGACGACCCGACCCGCTCGGCCATCGCGTTGAACGAGCCGGTCAGATCGGCGAGCTCGTCGCGCCCGCGCACCGGTAGCCGGGTACCGAGGTCGCCGTCACCGATGCGCAGGGCGGCGTTCGCCACCGCGCGCACCGGCCGCTGGATGCGCTTTGCCGCCACCAACGCACCCGCGACCCCGAGCACGGCGACCACGAGCGCCATCCCGGCGAGGTTGCGTCGCAGTGTGGACAGGTCGGCGCGCAGCGCGTCGAGCGTGTAGTACTCGACCAGAACGATGTCGTCGACGGGCGCGCCCGCCAGCACCAGGTAGGGCGAGTCGGCGGGCTGCAAGCTCATCGGTTCGGCGTGCCCGCGCGCCGCGGTGAGCAGCCAGCCCGGCAGCTCCACTGGCGGCGACTGCCCGTGCACGACGGGGCTCGCGCCGCTGAGGTCGAAGACGCTCCAGGCCACCGCGCTCTCCCGCCGCATGTACCCGACGACGTGGTCGGGTGAGAGGTTCTGCGCGACGTAACGGGTCTGCGCCAGGTCGGAGGCGAAGTCGGCCCGGGAGGCGGCGTGGAAGCGATTGGTGGTGTCGTTCGCCTGCAGCTGGTAGGCGGCCAGGGCCATCGCGGCGGTTGCTGCGACGGTCACGAAGACCACCGCCGCGGCGATCCGCGCGCGCAGCCCGAAGTGCGGCCTCATGGTTTCGTCAGCCGGTACCCGAGTCCGCGGACGGTGCGCAGCAGCTCCGGCCGCGCCTGGTCCTTCTCGATCTTCGCGCGGAGCCGGGCGACGGCGGCGTCGACGATGCGCGAGTCGCCGACGTAGCCGTAGTCCCACACCCGCTTGAGCAGCGTCTGGCGGCTGAGCACCTGGCCGGGGTGGTTCACGAACTCGAGCAGCAGTTTCCACTCGGTGGCGGTGAGGTGCAGCTCGTCGCCGTTCGCGCGGGCGGTCATGGCCGCCGGGTCGAGTTCGAGGTGGCCGAGCTGGATGACCGGATCGGCGGCAGACGGTGCGCCGCGGCGCAGAACGGCCTTCATGCGCGCGTCGAGCACGCGCGGCTCGACCGGTTTGACCACGTAGTCGTCGGCACCGCCCTCGAGACCGACGACGACGTCGACCGGGTCGCCCCGGGCGGTCAGCAGGATGACCGGGACCAGGCTGCGCGCCCGGATGCGGCGGCACACCTCGAACCCGTCGATGCCGGGCAGCATGACGTCGAGCAGCACCAGGTCGACCGGGGCCTGCTCCTCGAACAGCTCACTCAGCGCGTGCTCACCGGAGTCCGCGAGCGAGACGTCGTGGCCCAGCCCGCCGAGCGCGAGCGAGATCGCCTCGGCGAGCGCGTCATCGTCCTCCACCAACAACAGAGACGCCACCAGCCCCCCAAACTGCCGCTCCCGGCACCATACTCAGCTGCGGCGTCGCACCGCCCATCCGGTGCCGCCCGCGCTCACCGCGAGGAGCACGACACCGCAGGTCAGGCCGTAGACGACGGGTCCGTGTCCGCCGTCGCCGAGCAGAGCCCGCAGCATCGGGTTGACCACCGGAACCCACCGCGCGAGCAGCACCGCGCCGAGCAGTGTGAGCGCGGCGAGCACGGTGAAACCGATGCGCGGCAGCAGCAGGCGCGAACACGGCAGTCCGATCGCGACTCCCGTGGCGGTGCACGCCAGGTGGGCGATCACCCCGTCGACCAGTGCGGCCGCGGAGAACCCCGGGTGCACGACGGCGGCCCACACCAGCGGCACCACCATCAGCGCGACACACCACGTCCCCACCGCGCCGACGATCCCGGCGAGCACGGTGGACAGCCGCCGCGCGTGCACCCACGTGATCAGCCGCTGCACCGGGTCCTCCGCGTCGACCAGCGCGACCGTCAACCAGCACGCGACACGGCCAGCGCACCGGAGCTCACCGCGAACAACGGGCGCGAATCCGAACCGGAGTCGCTGAAGAGGACGACCAGCAGCACCAGGTACGCCAGCAACGGCGGCAGGTACCGCTGGGAGTGCGCGAGCAACGCGAGCTGGTAGCGGATCACGAGCGCACCGCCGGGGTGTCCACGCGGACCACGGACCAGCCGCGGTCCAGAGCCGTGCGCAGCAGCTCGTCGGTGCTCCCGGCCTCGACGGACAGCTCGACGCGCTGGCCGTCGCGGTGGCCCGCGAGCACACCGGGCAGGTCGAGCTCGCCGGAGCCGCGCAGCACCACCCGCGCGGACCGGTCCACCACGTCCAGCGTCCCGTCCACGAGTCGGTGGACCTCGCTCGCGTGCTCGTGCGCGCGTTCGTCGCGGTGTTCGGTGAACACCACGGCGGCCCCGCGCGCCGCGGTCTCCGCGATGATCTCGCCGAGCACGCCGTGCGCGTCCGGGTCGAGGCCCGACCACGGTTCGTCCAGCACCAGCAGGTCCGGTTCGGCGAGCAGGGCCTGGGCCAGGCCGACCTTCTGCGCGTTGCCCTTGGACAGGTGGCGCAGCGGTGCCCGCGGTCCGCCCGCCAGCGCGAGCCGCTCCAGCAGCGCGCGCGGGTCGACCGCGGCCGAGCCGGAAACGCGGCCGAGGTGCCGCAGGTAGGCGAGCGCGCTCATCCGCGTGGACGCCGGGAAGCGGTCGGGCACGTAGCCGACGCGCGGATGGCCGGTGACCGCGCCCGACGACGGCCGGGACAGCCCGGCGAGGATCCGCAGCAACGTCGACTTCCCCGAGCCGTTCGTGCCGACGACACCCACGACGCTGCCGCGCCGCACCTCGAGGTCGACACCGCGCAGCACGGGTGCGCCTCCGTAGTTCTTGCTTACCCCCAGTAGCCGGATCACGGGTGCATCATGCAGCAGCGGCCTTCTGCAGCGCCACGACCTCCCGCTCCAGTGCGTCGACCACGGTCGAGGGGACGGGGTGACCGGCGGAGGCCATCCAGTTCGCCAGCATGCGGTGCCCGCCCTGGGTGAGCACCGACTCGGGGTGGAACTGCACGCCCTCGACCGGCAGCTCGCGGTGCCGCATGCCCATCACCACGCCCGATTCGGTGCGGCCGGTGACCTCGAACTCGTCCGGAACCGTCTCCGGCAGCACGGTGAGCGAGTGGTAGCGGGTGGCGGTGAACGGGTCGGGCAGGCCGGCGAGCACGCCCGCGCCGCTGTGCCGCACCTCGCTGGTCTTGCCGTGCAGCAGCTCGGGCGCGCGGTCGACGGTGGCGTTCCACGCCACGCCGATGGCCTGGTGGCCGAGGCAGACGCCGAGCACCGGAGTGCGGGTGTCGGCGCACCTGCGCACGACGTCGACGCTCTGACCGGCGCGTTCCGGCGTGCCGGGACCGGGTGAGACGAGCACCCCGTCGAACTCGGGCACGCGGTCGAGGTCGACGACGTCGTTGCGCCAGACGGTGCACTCGTTGCCGAGCTGGGCCAGGTACTGGACCAGGTTGTAGACGAAGCTGTCGTAGTTGTCGACGACCAAGACGCGCATCGCTCCAGGGTATGCGACGCGGGCGGCCGGCCTCCCACGTGGACGTCCACATGCTGGACCGCAATCCACATCACAGTGAAAGTTAGGCTCACCTATCTTTACCGTGGAAGTGTGAGCCGTAGTCCTCTTCGCGTCGCCATCGTGGGTGCCGGACCCGCCGGCATCTACGCCGCCGACATCCTCGACAAGTCCGACGCCGACGTCAGCATCGACCTCTTCGACCGCATGCCGGCGCCGTTCGGGCTGATCCGCTACGGCGTCGCGCCCGACCACCCGCGCATCAAGGGCATCGTCAACGCCCTGCACAAGGTGCTCGACCGGCCCGGTATCCGGCTGCTCGGCAACGTCGACTTCGGCACCGACGTCAAGCTCGACGAGCTGCGTCAGTTCTACGACGCCGTCATCTTCGCCACCGGCGCGATGAGCGACCGCGCGCTGGACATCCCCGGCATCGACCTCGAGGGCAGCCACGGCGCCGCCGACTTCGTGTCCTGGTACGACGGTCACCCCGACGTGCCCCGCACCTGGCCGCTGGACGCCACCAGCGTGGCCGTGCTCGGCGTCGGCAACGTCGCGCTCGACGTGGCGCGCGTGCTGGCCAAGACCGCCGACGAGCTGCTGTCCACCGACATCCCGCCGAACGTGTACGAGGGCCTGAAGTCGAGCAAGGTCACCGACGTGCACGTGTTCGGCCGCCGCGGGCCTGCGCAGGCCAAGTTCACGCCCCTGGAGCTGCGCGAGCTCGACCACTCGCCCAACGTCGAGGTGATCGTCGACCCCGAGGACATCGAGTTCGACGACGGCTCGATCGCCGCGATCCGCGAGTCCAAGCAGGTCGACATGGTGGTGAAGACGCTGCAGGAATGGGCCATCCGCGACGTCGGCGACCGGCCGAAGCGGCTGCACCTGCACTTCTTCCACTCCCCCGCCGAGGTCCTCGGTGCGGACGGCCGGGTCACCGGTCTGCGCACCGAGCGCACGGAGTTGACCGGCGACGGCAACGTCCGCGGCACCGGCCGGTTCCACGACTGGGACGTCCAGGCGGTCTACCGCGCGGTCGGCTACCTGTCCTCGGAGCTGCCGGAGATTCCGTTCGACCACGGCAGCGGCACCGTGCCGCACGAGGCTGGCCGCGTGCTCGACCTCGACGGCGGGCAGCTGCCGGGGGTGTACGCGACCGGTTGGATCAAGCGCGGCCCGGTCGGCCTGATCGGCCACACCAAGGGCGACGCCGCCGAAACGATCCGCAGTCTGCTCGCCGACGCCGACACCCTGTCCGCGCCCGCGCACGGCGACCCGGACGCCATCACGTCGTTCCTGACCGACCGCGGCGTCGAGTTCACCACCTGGGAGGGCTGGGGCAAGCTCGACGCGCACGAGCGCGCGCTCGGCGAGCCGCAGGGCCGCGAGCGGGTCAAGGTCGTCGAGCGCGCGGAGATGGTCCGCGTCTCGCGCGGCTAGTCCACCGACACCCGGTTGAACGGCAGCATCGGCTCCACCCACGGGAACACCACGAACAGCAGCAACGCGATCACGCCGAGCACCAGCACCAGCGCGGTCGCGGCCTTGACCCCGGCCGGGCCGGGCAGCCTGCGCCAGATCCAGCCGTACATCACACGCCCCCGATCGCCTGCAGCAGTTGCTCGTAAGTGGCACCCGGCGTCTTCGGGTACTGGTTGGTCAGCACGGCGTGCACGATGAGCCGCTGCCGGTCGGAGAACCGGGGGTGGCACGTCGTCAGCGTCAGCAGTGCCACCTGCTGCGACACGGGCAGCGCGGCCGGGTCGCGGTGCGGCACCGGCGCGATCACCCCGACCCCGTCCGGGGTGACGATCTCGCGCCCGTAGGTCTCGCCGTAGGGCCCGCCGTCCGGCGCATCGGTGCGCAGCGTGCCCACGCCGGCGCACTGCGGCCGGGCCGCCTTGGTGTCGTTCCAGGTCGCGAGCTCGTCGGGGTGCGGCAGCACCCGGTAGACGAAGAAGTCGCGTTGCGTCTCGACGACGATCGCGTCGCACGAGCTGAGCAGGTCGAGGTCGTTGAACGGGGCGCCCTTGCCGACGCGGTGGCCCGCCACGGAGAAGTTGCCCGGTTCGCCCGGCAACGCGGTGCCCTTGTAGTGCCCGGGTCCGACCTCGAGGGCGCCCGCGTCGGTGCCCTCCTGGATGGTGAAGCGGTAGTCCGCGCCGAAGCTCGGGACGTACATCTTCGCGAACGCCTCGCCGTCGATGAGGTCGCCGTGCAGCGTCCGCCCCTGCGCCCAGTTGTCGTCCAGCGCCGCGGTGGCGCTGGCCTGCTTGCGCGCGGAGAAGAGGTCGGTCACGTACAGCTCGTAGACCACGAACAGCAGCACCACGAGACCGACGGTGATCAGCACTTCACCGGTGGTCCGGGCGATGCGGGCGAAGCCGCCGCGCGACCGCTCCGGCGGTGGGGCGTCGAGGACTGCCACGCGCGCTCCTCTCTCCGGGACGCTTACGTTAACGTGTGAACGTACGGGTGGATGCGCACCACTCGGCCCGTTCTACGAGCACGCGGAGTTCCGATGCCCAAGTCCAAGGTTCGCAAGAAGACGGCGTACACCCCGCCGGCCGATCGGCGCACGCCGGTCAAGGTGCGCGCCGCAGGACCCTCCAGCCTCTTCTACAAGATCGTCATGTTCGGGCTGATGATCCTCGGCCTCGCGTGGCTCGTGGTGAACTACCTGGCGGGCGACAAGATCCCCTTCATGGCCGACCTCGGGAGCGGCAACTTCGCCGTCGGGTTCGCGTTGATGATCGTCGGCCTGCTCATGACCATGCGCTGGCGCTGAGGTCAAGATCACAACGATTGCCCCGAACAGCGGCTTGACCTCTAATTACACCCCTGTGACTCATCCCCACTGTGGATAACCACTGTGGATAACTCGTCTCCGCATTGGGCTCCGCGGCCGGTTCTGGTGGGTTCCGGTTGCGCCGCGGCCGTGCTCGCCGCGCTTGGCGCGGTCGTCGCGAGCGACAACGCGGGCACCGTCTTCTTCGCCCTCGCCGCGGCCGCCCTCTCCGCGCTGTCCCTGCACGGTTTGCTCGTGCGTCCCCGGCTGTCCGCCGACCCGCGCGGGGTGCGGATCCGCACCTCGACCGGCAAGCACGACCTGGACTGGCCCGACGTGACCGCACGGGTGCGCACCACGCGGCGCCTCGGCCGGGATGCACCGACCCTGGAGATCGAGGCGGGCGGCCGGCTGTACGTGTTCGGCTGGCTCGAGCTCGGCGAGGATCCGCGAGACGTGCTGGACACCCTGACCGCGCTGCAGCCCTAGGCGCCCATCGCGCAGTACAGCTCTCCGCCACGGGTCATGCACACCGCGCTCGCCAGCTGCGCGTCCCGCACGAACACCAGCGCCACCAGCGCGACCACCAGCACGGCGACCGCACCGCCCTGCCAGTACGCGCGGTTCTTCGCAGGCGCGTAGACCATCGCCGCGGTGGCGAGCGCGCCGACCACCAGGCCACCGAGGTGCCCCAGCAGGGAGATGTTCGGCAGCGACACGGTGATGACCAGGTTCAGCACGATGGTGCCGATCGCGTACGCCGGGTTGAGCCGCAGCCGGATGACCGCCACCAGCATGGCGCCCAGCAGGCCGTAGATCGCGCCGGACGCCCCCGCCGTGCCCCGGGAGACGCCGTCGAACAGGTACACCGCCACGGCGCCGCCGAGCAGCGACACCAGGTACAGCGCGGCGAACCGGGCGCGGCCGAGCAACGTCTCCATGTCGCGCCCGAGGATCCACAGCGCGAGCATGTTGACCGCGAGATGGATGGGCCCGTAGTGCAGGAAGCCCGACACGACGAGCCGCCACCACTCGCCCTGGCCCGCGACCGCGAGCGGCCACAGCACCCCGTCGGCGAACAACGGCGCCTTGTCGTTGCCGGAGAAGTCGCCCGCCTGCGCCACTGAGATGCCGTACACGAGCACGTTGAGCACGATGAGGACCGGCGTGATCACCGGCCGGTGCGACACCTGGGCGCCGGCGACGGTCCGCGGGGTGTACCGCTGAACCTTCTGCTCGCGCCGCCCCGCGTGCGCGCAGTCGACGCACTGGTACCCGACCGATGCTTCGCGCAGGCAGTCGGGACACGCCGGACGGCCGCACCGGACGCAGCTGAGCCCGGTGGGGCGCGTCGGGTGCCACCAGCAACCGGGCAGGGCCGACTGCTGGGACGACTGCGAGGCAGGTGGGTGGGGAGGCATGTTCACGATGCCCCCAAACTACCCCCGGTCAGCCTTCGCGCTCGACGTCGATCTTCTCGATGACGACGTCCTGCAGCGGCTTGTCGGCCGGGCCCGTCGCCGTGTTGGCGATCGACTCCACGACGTCCCGCGACTGCTGGTCGGCGACCTCGCCGAAGATCGTGTGCTTGAAGTTCAGGTGCGGCGTCTTGGCCACGGTGATGAAGAACTGCGAACCGTTCGTGCCCGGGCCCGCGTTCGCCATCGCCAGCAGGTACGGCCGGTCGAACTGCAGCTCGGGGTGGAACTCGTCGCCGAACTGGTAGCCCGGGCCACCACGGCCGGTTCCGGTGGGGTCTCCGCCCTGGATCATGAAGCCCGAGATGACGCGGTGGAAGATCGCGCCGTCGTAGAAGGGGCCGGAGTCCTCGCCTTTGGCGTTCGGGCGCTGGTACTCCTTGCTGCCCTCGGCCAGGCCGACGAAGTTGGCCACCGTCTTGGGGGCGTGATCAGGGAAAAGGTTGATCCGGATGTCGCCGACGTTGGTGTGCAGGACGGCGACCGTCTTCGCACCTACGGGGGATTCACTGCTCTGGGTCACCGCATCATCGTGCCATCCGCAGCGGGATCGAGCGGAAACGGGCAGGATGGGCAGGGGGATGGAACTTCAGAGGAAACGACTGACCGAACGATTGACGAGGTGAAAAGGCCATGACCCGAGCTGCGGACTCGGTGGGCGAGTCGGCCAAGGCCGGTTTGCTCGGCCTGAGCAAGCGGGCCGTCGAGGTCGGCAGGGCAGGTGCCGAGGTTGCCGCGCAGGCCGCGCAGGCCGCCGAGAAGCGGCTGTCCGAAGGCACCGCGGACGCCCGCAAGGAAGCCGCCAAGCGCACCGGCAAGGCGCGCAAGGATGCCACCGAGCGGGGTCGCAAGGCCCGCAAGGAGCTGGCGAAGGCGAGCAAGGAAGCGCGCAAGGAGGCGGCGCAGCGGCTCGCCGAGCTGCGTAAGCCGGGTCGCAAGGCCCGCAAGGCCGCGCTGCAGGCCGCCAAGGCCGCCGGTGAGTCGAAGCGGAAGGCCAAGAAGGACTTCAAGCAGGCGAAGAAGGACTTCCAGGCTGCACTGGAAGAGGCGAGGCTCGCGGCGAAGGGCACCAAGAAGCGTCGCAAGTGGCCGCTGTTCCTGGTGCTGGCCGTGCTGGGCGCCGCCGGTGCCGCGGTCGCGCTGCGCGGCAAGCAGGAGCCCGCGGTGGCCACCGAGCCGCCGCGCGCGGAGCCGAAACCGGCCACGCCGGAGTCGACCTCCAACGGGCAGCACTCCGCCAGCCCGTCGCCCGCGGAGAAGAAGAACTAGGTCGTTTCGCGCGAAGCCGCCCGCTTGCATCCCCCGCAGGTGGGCGGCTTCACCGCGTCGTGCGGCCAGACGAACGGCCGCTTCCCGGGAGCACCGGGAAGCGGCCGGACGACGTCCGTGACCTTGCTCAGGCAGCGGCCGCGTGCTTGTCGATCAGCTTGCCCAGGCGGGGCAGCGCCTCCTCGACGTTCTTCTTGCCGTTCGGGCGCAGCTTCTCGTAGACCTTCTTGATGCTCTCGCGGCTGCTCTT
>Ga0164243_10001571_pt1 | contig 38650 bp, 43 predicted proteins | sample OricompcompostOP_FD_108781 | JGI IMG/M metagenome (GOLD analysis project Ga0164243, IMG submission 108781) | Organic Plus compost microbial communities from Emeryville, California, USA - Original compost - Organic plus compost (OP) | ecosystem: Engineered > Solid waste > Mixed feedstock >... | reverse complement strand
TCGGTGGGGCCGGCGAACAGGGGGCGGACCCGGGGCTCGTGCGTCACGAAGTCGCTGAGCGTCCAGCTGAACTGCGGGCCGGGCCAGCATTCGAGCTGCAGGGTCTTGAGCCGCTCGTAGTCGCGCGGCTTGTCGATCGTGTGGTCTTCTCCCGGCAGATAGTCCGCCGCCAGGCACCAGGTGATGGCCTGCTGGTCGAACGGATCGGCCTGCGGCAGGGCGTGGAGTTCGTTCGTCTCCGACTGCGCTTCGGCGCCGAACACGTGCTCGACGCCCGCCATGTCGAGCAGATCGCCGATCTCCGTGGCGTCGACGAAGACCCGCGCGTTCAGCACGACTTCGTTGCCCGAATCGAGGTTCAGCAAGTGCACGGCGCGCACGGTGTCGGCATGGGTCTCGGCCTTCACCGTGCGATGGCGTCGCAGCACGGTGAGCCTGCCGGCGGCGACGAAGGGTGCCAGCAGTTCGTCGATGACTTTCGCCGCCACCCAGGGTTCGTGGCACAGCGTGCTCACGTTGCCCAGGCCGGGATTGAGCCGCACACGCGACCGGGCCTCGTCCGTGAGCGGGAGGTTCTTCCGGTAGTAGGCACGGATCGCCTGCCGGAAGTCGGCGTAGCTCTGCGAGGCCGCGAGGGCCTCGATCCACGGATGCTCGTCCGGCGGCACGCCCTGCGCCGTCAACTGGCCGCCCAGCCAATCCAGTTCCTCCGCCAGGACGACCCGTGCGCCCAGCCGGGCCGCCGCCAGGGCCGCCGAGATGCCGCCCAGGCCGCCGCCGACGATCGCGACATCCGCCGCCAGTTCCTTGACCGTCATGTACCGACTCAATCCACCTTGATGCCCAGCTTGCGGATGGCGTCGCCATAGCGGCGGGTGTCGCCGGCGATCAGCCTGCCGAAGTCCGCCGGGCTGCCCGTGCCGACCTCGACACCCAGGTCCTGCAGCCTCGACTTCGTGTCTGGCTCGTTCAGCAAGGCGTTGATGTCCTTATTGAGGCGGGCGACGATCGCGGAGGGCGTGCCGGCAGGCGCGAGGACGCCGAACCAGCCCGTGACCTCGAAGCCGGGGATGCCCTGTTCGGCCACGGTAGGCACCTCGGGCAGCACGCTGGAGCGCGTCCGGGTCGTCACGGCGACGGGCCGCAGCTTGCCGGACTTGATGTGCGGCAGCGCGCTGGACGGAATGTCGAAGCCCAGGTCCACCTCGCCGGACAGCAGCGCGGTGAGGGCCGGGCCCGATCCCTTGTACGGCACCATGACCATGTCGATCTTCGCGTCGCTCTTGAGGAACTCGGCCGCCAGGCTGGTGGTGGTCGCGCCGCCGCCGCCCGCCGCGTAGTTGAGCTTGCCCGGGCTCCTGCGCGCTGCGTCGATCACGTCCTTGAGCGTTCTGAACGGCCCTGCGGCCGGAGCGACGATCACGATCGGCGAGGCACCCACCTTGGCCACGGGTTCGAAGCTCTTCAGCGGGTCGTAGCCGAGCCTGGAATACAACGCCCCGCTTCCCGCATGCCCGCTCGTGACGAGGAGCAGCGTGTAGCCGTCGGGTCTGGACGCGGCCACGGCCGCTGTCGCGATCGTCGCCCCGGCGCCGGGCTTGTTGTCCACGACCACGGGCTGGCCGAGCGAATCACCGAGCTTCTGCGCGAGCAGGCGCGCCATGATGTCGGCCGACCCGCCGGGCGCGAAGCCGACGACCAGGGTGACCGGCTTGTTGGGATAGTCCTGTGCCTGCGCGAAGGAGGCCGCGAGGGCCGCGCCGGCAAACAGAAGGACGTTGAGCAGAGGGCGAAGTGTGGAATGCATGGAATGTCTCTGGTGGTGAAAAGCCCGAGGTGCTTCGCGCGAGGCAGGCGCCGCGCGTGCAAGCCTTGCGAGAGAGGCCGCCGAGGCGATGACGACGTGGACACGGATGCTAGGAACGCGCCGTGGGTCGGTCCAATATCAATGCCGGAACAGGCTATAACAGCATGTTCTCGACCAGGGTTTCCACGGACGCTTGCCCATGAATCTTCGACAGATCGAAGTGTTCCGCGCGGTCATGTCGACCGGATCGACCACCAACGCCGCCCGCCTTCTGCACGTCTCCCAGCCCGGCATCAGCCGGCTGATCAGGCATCTGGAGATCCAGCTGGGCGTCTCGCTCTTCGAGCGGCGCAACGCGCGCCTGATTCCCACACCGGAGGCGCACACCCTTCAGGCGGAGGTCGAGAAGGTCTACCGGGGCGTGCAGCACGTGCAGAACGTGGCCTCGCACCTGCGCTTCGGCGACCACGGCACGCTGCGGGTGCTGTCCAGCGCCAACACCGGCCTGCAGCTGGTGCCGCGCGCCATCGCCCGGCTGCTGCAGCGATTCGCGCATTCCAAGGTGTTCTTCGAATCGCTGCCCACCCGGGACATCGTCCAAGCGCTGGTGGCGGAGGAGGCCGACGTGGCCATCTCCAGCGCGCCGCTCGATCATCCGGTGCTCGATGTTCGAGAAATCGGACGCTGGCGCCTGCTCTGTGCGGTCCCGAAAGGGCATCCGCTGGCGGCTGCCCGGAAGTTCGACCTGGCATCGGCATTGCGGCAGCGCCTCATCGTCTACAGCCCCGAGGCGCCGCAGAGCGCGGTCATCGACGCATGGCTCGCAAAGCACGGCATCGCCCGCCAGGTGGCCGTCGAAGTCCGCTCGGGCTACGCCGCCTGCGCCATGGCCGCCAGCGGCGCGGGCGTGGCCTTCGTGGATGAGTTCTCGGCGCGCGCGCATCGTCCGGAGGACATGGCGCTCGTCAAGATTCCGAAGGCGCCGAGTTTCGCCATCTACAGCGTGACGAACGTCAATCGGCCGACCTCCCGACTGGGCCGGACGTTCATCGAACTCGTGAAGAGCGAACTGGGGCTGAATCGCGCGCAGTCACCTGTCGCGGAAGCCGCGTGATCCGCGGCTGCCTGCAGCAAGGCATCGCCTCGTTCAGGCGCTCTTGCCTTTCGCCGCGGACTGAGCAATGGCCTTTGCCAGGCGGGCCGCCTCGGCGAGTGCAGCGAGATGGGTCTCGTGCAGTGACGCCAGCTTGAGCAGCTTGCGCCGTCCCTTGGGCAGCAGATGGATCTCGGTCTGGCGGCGATCCACCTCGCTCTGGCGGCGCCGAACCAGCCCCGCTTCTTCGCATCGCGAGATGAGCGCCACGACCCCGTGCACCTGCGCCTGCAGCCGCTCCGCGATCTCCGACACCGTCGCCCACTCGCGTCCTGGAAACGCCTGCGTGTGCAGCAGCAGCTGGTACTGCAGCACCGTGATGCCTTCGGCCCGCGCGGCGTCCTCGCTGAAGCGCAGGAAATTGCGCAGCTGGTGCCGGAAGTCGGACAACGCCTCCAGCCGCTGCTTGTCGGTCCTCGGCGTGGAATCAGGGTCATTCATGAGCAACCTTGCGGAACTTTTCCTCGTACTTTAGCTCGCGCGGGGCCGTCCGTCCTCGATCTGTCGATCGGCAGGGTAATTACTCATGATGTGATCTATATTGACTCATAACATGACATATCTGACGGCACCCTGACGTCTTGCGGCTCGCAGCAGCGGGTCACCCGAGAGCGAACGGCCGGCGCATCGCGCCGGGACTTCGTTCGCACGCCTGCCCTCCAACCATTCCTCCGATCGATGAAGATTCAAAGCCAGAAGGACTTCTTTTCCGGCCTCATGTTCACCGCCATGGGAACGGCCTTCGCCGCCGGCGCGACCAGCTACCACGTCGGCGACGCCGCCCGCATGGGCCCTGGCTACTTTCCGCTGCTGCTGGGCATCCTGCTGGCCGTGCTGGGCCTGGTGGCGGTCGCCGGCGCCCTCACGGTGAGGACCGCCGATGGCGAACCCATCGGCCGGGCTGCGTGGCGGCCCTTGCTGCTGATCATCGGCGCCAACGTGGTGTTCGGCATCCTGTTGGGCGGGCTGCCCAGCATCGGCGTGCCGGCCATGGGGCTGATCATCGCCATCTATGCGCTGACGCTCATCGCTGCCATGGCCGGCACCAGCTTCGCGCTGCGGCCCACGCTGATCCTCGCGACCATCCTGGCCGTCGGCAGCTACCTGGTCTTCATCGTCGGCCTGAAGCTGCAATTCCAGGTCTGGCCCACCTTCATCAGCTGAGACCGGCGCCATGGAATTGTTCGACCACCTCGCCCTCGGCTTCCAGGCCGCCTTCAGCCTGCAGAACCTGGCCTACGCCTTCGTCGGCTGCCTGCTGGGCACCCTGATCGGCGTGCTGCCCGGCATCGGCCCGGTGCCGACCATCGCCATGCTGCTGCCGGCCACCTACGCGCTGCCGCCGGTGGCCGCGCTGATCATGCTGGCCGGCATCTACTACGGCTCGCAGTACGGCGGCTCCACCACCGCCATCCTGGTCAACCTGCCCGGTGAATCGTCCTCGGTGGTGACCGCGATCGACGGGCACCAGATGGCCAAGGCCGGGCGCGGCGGGCCGGCGTTGGCGGCGGCCGGCCTGGGCTCCTTCTTCGCCGGCTGCGTGGGCACCGTCGTGCTGGCCGCCTTCGCGCCGCCGCTGACCGAGCTGGCCTTCAAGTTCGGCCCGGCCGAGTACTTCAGCCTGATGGTGCTGGGCCTGATCGGTGCCGTCGTGCTGGCCTCGGGCTCGCTGCTCAAGGCCATCTGCATGATCATCCTGGGGCTGCTGCTGGGCCTGGTGGGCACCGACGTGAACTCCGGCGTGGCGCGCTACAGCTTTGACATTCCGGAACTGACCGACGGCATCAGCTTCATCGCCATCGCCATGGGCGTGTTCGGCTACGGCGAGATCATCTCCAATCTGGGGCAGCCGGAGGAGGACCGCGCAGCCTACACGGCCAAGCTGCACGGCGTCTGGCCGACCCGGGACGACTTCAAGCGCATGACGCCGGCCATGCTGCGGGGCACCGCGCTGGGCTGCTCGCTGGGCATCCTGCCGGGCGGCGGCGCGCTGCTGTCGTCCTTCGCGTCCTACACCATGGAGAAGAAGCTCAAGCTCAAGCAGGGCGAGACGCCCTTCGGCCAGGGCAACATCCGCGGCGTGGCCGGCCCCGAATCGGCCAACAACGCCGGCGCGCAGACCGCCTTCATCCCGCTGCTGACGCTGGGCATCCCCGGCAACCCCGTGATGGCACTGATGGTGGGCGCGATGACCATCCACAACATCCAGCCCGGCCCGCAGGTGATGAGCAGCAACCCCGAACTCTTCTGGGGCCTGATCGCTTCGATGTGGATCGGCAACCTGATGCTGATCGTGCTGAACCTGCCGCTGATCGGCATGTGGATCAAGCTGCTGTCCATCCCGTACAAGTGGCTGTTTCCCGCGATCGTGCTGTTCTGCGCGATCGGCGTGTACTCGACGAACAACAACACCTTCGACGTGTGGATGGTGGCCGTGTTCGGCGTGGTCGGCTACGTCTTCATCAAGCTGGGCTGCGAGCCGGCGCCGCTGCTGCTGGGGCTGATCCTGGGGCCGATGATGGAGGAGAACCTGCGCCGGGCGCTGCTGCTCTCGCGCGGCGACTGGTCGGTGCTGGTCACGCGGCCGATCTCGGCCGGCCTGCTGGTCGCCGCCGCCATCATGGTGGTCATCGTGCTGCTGCCCGCCGTGAAGTCCAAGCGCGAGGAGGCCTTCGTGGAGGCATAGGCGGCTGCCGCGCGCAGTCTCTGTCACCGTGCAATCAGCGGCGAAGGCGCGCGATGAGCCCGCGGGTCATGCGCGCGGCGCGAACCCTTCGGCTGGCGGCGCCTGCGAGGAGCCGCGTGTTCATGGACGTGCTGGCGCCTCAGTTGCAGGATGCGCGCCCGGGCCTGCAGATGCGCTCAGAACCCGGCATGCATGTCGCGGAACAGCCGCGGCGAGATGCCGAAACGCTGCTCGAAAGCCTGCGTCAGCCGCGTCGCCGGGAAGAGGCCCACCTGCACGGCGACCGATTTGAGCGATACCCCGCGCGCGAGCAGCAGGCGCGCCGCGTCCAGCCGCGCCGTCTCGACGAAGCGGGCCGGCGTTTCGCCCGTGGCTGCTATGAACTTGCGGTGGAAGGTGCGCTCCGACAGGCCGGCGCGGGCGGCCAGCGCCGGCACGTCCAGCGGCGCCGCGAGGTGGGCATGGATCCATCCGATGAGATCGGCAAAGGGACTGTCGGCCTTCGCCTGCGCCTGCAGCAGCGGGCTGAACTGCGATTGATGGCCGGGGCGGCGGGCGTAGAGCACCAGCCGCTTGGCCACCTCGCCGGCGACCGCCGCGTCCAGGTCGCCGGCCACCATCGCCAGTGCCATGTCGATGCCGGTGCTGACGCCGGCGGACGTGGGCAGGACGTGCGCCTCGGGCGCGGCCCCGGCATGATCCGCGACTTCATCGCGGCGGGGCTGGTCGACCACATGCACATCGTGGTCGTGCCGATCCTGCTCGGACGCGGCGCGCGCCTGTGGGACAAGCTGGAAGGCCTCGAGAACATGTTCGAGATCGAGGCCGTCGCATCGCCCAGCGGCGTGATGCACATGACGTTCTCTCGTCGAGGCGCCTGAAGCCGTCAGGCGTCGAACTCTCAACGAACCAGGAAACAGCCATGCCCAGCACGATCCGCCTGCACCGCGTCTTCGCCGCCCGGCCCGAAAAGCTCTACCGCGCCTTCCTCGAGCCGGATGCGGTGACGAGCTGGCTTCCGCCCTTCGGGTTCACCTGCACCGTCCACGAACTGGAGCCGAAAGTCGGTGGCCGTCACAGGATGTCGTTCCGGAACTTCACGACGGGCCACAGCCACGCCTTCGGCGGCGCCTATCTGGAGCTCGTGCCCGGCGAGCGCCTCGTCTACACCGACAGCTTCGACGATCCGGGCATGCCCGGAGAGATGAAGGTCACGGTGAATCTGAAGGCCGTTTCGGTGGGTACCGAGGTCCACATCGAACAGCAGGGCGTGCCGGATGTGATCCCCGCCGAAGCCTGCTACCTCGGCTGGCAGGAGTCGCTGCGCAAGCTTGCGAAGCTCGTCGAGCCGGAGATCGACGGATAGGAGCGCAGGCGCATCCTCGCCGCCACCGGCTCGCAGGAGGTCATCTCCGTCGCCCTTGGCCGATCTGCCGGCCGATCAGACCGAAATGCCGACGTGGCCGAAGGCGTCCGGCATCGTCGTCAGAGCGCCGTGGTTCAACGACACAGCTGCGCCCGCAGCACGCCGGGAGACGCGCCGAACCAGCGCTGGCACGCCTCGAACAGCCCGCGCTCTTCGTAGCCCAGCAGGTAGGCGACTTCCTTCAGCGCCATCCGCGGCTCTGCCAGAAGGCGCTCTGCGCGCCGGCGCAGCGCGCCGTCCCGCAGCTCTCCGAAGCTGGTCCCCTCGTCCTTCAGCCGGCGCTGCAGGCTTCTGACACCCAGGTGGAGTTGATCCGCCACGCGCTGCACGTCGATCGCGCCAAGCTCGATCAGATGCGACACCCGTCCGGCCAGGGCCTGCGGGCGATCGAGCAATTGCAGCTGAAGCTGCGCCTGCGCCGCCACCGCCTCGACGATCACCGGGTGGCCCGCGAGCGGCTGCTCGGCCACCCCCTTCGGCACCTCTATCCAGTAACACGCCTGATCGAAGGCAATGTCGCAGCCGAAGTAACGGCAGTAATCGCCGATCGTGGCACCGCGTGGCAATGCGTGGGCCAACCCAAGCGAGACCCCCAGTTCCTCCACGGAACGCCCGAGCACGAGCGACAACCAGCGCACGCCGTACAACATGTACATGTCGAACGCTGCCGGGGGGTGCATGACGCGCGTCTCGATGAGGAGGCGCAAACCATGATCGCCGTCCACCAGCCGCAGCTGCTTGTCCTCGTCGATCACCAGGCGCCAGTAGTCAGCGGACAGCGACAGGGCATCGCGCACCGTGCGCGAGTTCAACAGGAGGAACTCGACCAAGCCGTAGCGACCCAGGCGGAAACGCTCGCCAAGACGCAAGCCGAGCAGCGGGTCGTCGGTCTGCGCCAGCAGCGACTGCCACAACGCGCTGAACTCAGCCAGCGGCAGGCGACCGTCGCTGCGTTGCGGGCTGCCGAGTCGATGCTGCCAACGGGCGACATCCAGGCCTTCCTCGGCGGCAGCCCACACCAGGTTCTCGAAGAAAGCGGCAGAAACCGTGTAGCTGCTTGTCGATGGCATTCGGAAGGACTCTTGGCGGGCCGGAGCAACCGGTTATAGCGGATCGGGTTCGGGAGCGGCGTGACGCGCCATTGCCGCAACTTGTCGCGCCAGTACCGTGCCAACGGGGCACGCACTTCCTACAGTGATCTCAACGGGCCGGATCGTCCGAACACCTGAGGAACTGCATGACCGCCACGCAACCCACCCTTGTCTGCACACCCGCTTTCCCCCAGCGCTCCACAGCCGGGCTCTGCCTCGTGACGGGGGCCAACGGGCACCTTGGAAACACCCTGGTGCGTGCGCTGCTCGCCCGCGGCCATGCGGTGCGGGCAGGCGTGAGGCGGATGGAAGACAGGCAGCCCCTGGAAGGCCTGCCTTGCGAGCGTGTGAGGCTGGATCTGCTCGACGCCGATTCTCTGCGCAGGGCGCTGATGGGCGTCGACGTGCTGTATCAGGTGGCTGCCGTCTTCCGGCATTGGGCGCGCGACGCCGAGCGCGATATCGTGCAGCCCAATGTCGAAGGCTCGCGCCTGGTGTTGCAGGCCGCAGCGGCAGCGGGGGTGCGCAAGGTCGTGTACGTCAGCTCCGTGGCCGCCGTCGGGCACACCGGCGAGCCGTTCGACGAAGCCTCATGGAACACGGAGCTGGAGAATCCGTACTATCGCTCGAAGATCGAATCCGAGCGCGCTGCCTGGGAGGCCGCGCGGCGGCTCGGGGTGGCGATGGTTTCGGTGCTGCCAGGTGCCATCGTCGGGCCTTACGCACACAGCCTGACCGACACCATGAATTTCCTCGAGCAGGTGCGCCGGAGGCGGCTGCTCGTGGACCCGGATTTCCACTTCAACTTCGTCGACGTGCGCGACGTGGCCGCTGCCATGCTCGCGGCCGCCGAGCGCGGCCGCCCCGGTGAACGCTACATCCTGGCGAACCATGCCAGCTCTTCGCTCGCTGACATGGCGATGGCCCTTGGTGGCGGCACGGTGCCTGGCCGCGTGCCGCCGAGACCCCCTCGCTGGTTGCTCGCCGCCATGGCTTCGCTTCAGCAGGGTCTGGCCCGGGTCACAGGACGCCCTCCCGAACTGCTGCGCAGCCAAGTCCGCCTGTTCCACGGTGTGCGCCAGGTCTACGACATCGGCAAGGCCTGCCGCGAACTCGGCTACTCGCCACGCCCGCCGGCCGACGCGTTGGCTGCAGGTTTCGCCTGGCTGGAGCAGCGTGCAGCGATGGAACCGCTTCGTGTACGCCGGCCGAAGCACCCGGAGCCATCATGATCAGCGTTGAATTCCTCATCACGTCACTGGTTGTCGTGCTCGTGCCCGGGACCGGGGCCATCTATACCGTCTCCATCGGCCTGGCCCAAGGCCGCAGCGCCAGCACATACGCGGCGTTGGGGTGCACGGCAGGGATCGTTCCGCATCTCCTGGCAACCGTGCTGGGCCTCGCGGCGGTCATGCACACCAGCGCGATGGCGTTCCAGGTCTTGAAGTACGCCGGGGTCGCGTACCTGTTCTACATCGCCTTCGCGACATGGCGGGACAAGTCTGCATTTTCCGTGGACAGCAGCGCTGCAGGCACAACCTCCGCCGGCAGGCTGATCGGGAAAGCATTCGTGCTCAACATTCTGAATCCCAAGCTGACGATCTTCTTCCTGGCCTTCCTTCCCCAGTTCGTCGAGCCCGGTGCCGAGAGGCCGCTGCTGCAGTTGCTCGGGCTGAGCGCCGTGTTCATGGCCATGACGTTTGCGGTCTTTGCCGTGTATGGCCTCGTCGCACACGCCTTTCGAAGACGGGTTGTCGAATCAGCCGCCGTTCAACGCCGGCTGCGGTACGGCTTTGCCGCGGCATTCGCCGGGCTGGGTGCAAAGCTGGCGTTCACCGGGAAGTGATGTCCGGTCCTCGCCGATCCAGCGCTCGCCTTCCACGAAGCTGCCTCGGTCGTAGATCGGTGCACCCGGTGTGGCACCGGCCCAGACGGACGTGGCGTATCGCGCACCGGTCAAATGCCGGAGCTTCCGGGCCGCCTGCGGCGCTATGTCAGACCAGGCGCTGCGTCTGGGTGCCCAGGGGCCCGGCGCTGAGCGTCATCACGTCGCCCCGCTTGAGGAACTGCGGCGCCGGCTTGATGCCCAGCCCCACCCCCTCGGGCGTGCCCGTGATCACCACGTCCCCGGGCAGCAGCGTCATGAACCGGCTCAGGTACGACACGATCTCGGCCACCGGGAAGATCATGTCGGCCGTGCTGCTCTTCTGGCGCACCTCGCCGTTGACCTTGAGCTCCAGCGGAATGCTCTGCGGGTCGGGCAGCTCGTCGGCCGTCACCAGCCACGGGCCGATGGGGCCGAAGCCGTCGAAGCTCTTGCCCTTGCCCCACTGGCCGCCACGCTTGATCTGCCAGTCGCGCTCGGACACGTCGTTGGCCAGGCAGTAGCCGGCCACGTGCCCCAGCGCGTCCGCCGCGGCCACCTTGCGGGCCTCGGTGCCGATCACGAGGCCCAGCTCGATCTCCCAGTCGGTGGCCTCGGAGCCGGCGGGCAGCTCGATGTCGTCGTCCGGGCCCGCGAGCGAGGTCAGGGCCTTGGTGAAGACCACCGGCTCCTTGGGGATCTCCAGGCCCGACTCCTGGGCGTGCTTGCGGTAGTTCAGGCCGACGGCCACGAACTGGCGCACGCCGGCCACCGGGGCGCCCAGGCGGGTTCCCTCGGGCACCCGCGGCATGCGGGCCAGGTCGATGGCCGCCAGGGCGGCCAGGCGCTCGGGCGCCAGCCACTCGGGGGTGAAGTCGGGCACCAGCAGCGACAGGTCGCGTGCCTGGCCCTGCGCGTCCAGCGCGCCGGGCTTTTCCTGGCCCACGGGGCCGTGACGCAAGAGTTTCATTCGAGAGTCCCTTCCTTCGGATTCAGGGGTGCGGGGAGGCTCGCTGTGCCAGAGCGGCTTGACACTCGGCTTCGATGGCCAGCATGCGCCTGAAGGCGGGAATCTCCGAAAGCCGAGAGCGCAGGCCCTGCAAGGCCGGAAGCCCGCTGAAGTCGAAGCCCGAGGACGCTGCCACGGAAACGGCCCAGTTCAGATACACATCCACGAGGGACCAGGTGCCGAGCCACCAGCCCGTTTCGGACAGCACGGCTTCTGCATGAGCGAAGGATTTCTGCGCCAACTGGAGCGACTTCCGCCGCACACCTTCGGGATCCCCGTCGGTGATGCGCCCGGGATTGGCCAGGCCGCGCACGATCGGATGCAGCGTGCCGCCGCACAGCGACAAGCCTGCCTGCCGGCGCCCGGCGGCCAGAGGGGAACTGTCGGGGGGAAACAGCCCCGCTTCGGGGCGCAGCGCAGCCACGAAGGTCTGGATCGCTGCGTTCTCCGTGAGCACGGCGCCGTCCACGAGCAATGCCGGCACCTTGCCGAGCGCGGAAACCGCGGCGTACGCGGGCCGGGCCTGCTCGCCCGAGCGCAAGTCGACCAGGCGCAGTTCGTACGGCAGCCCCGCGTGCTCGAGCGCGAACACGCACACCTGCGAGCAGGCGCCCGGGAAGTGGTAGAGGACGAGATGCGGCGTCGTCCGGTCCTGCGTCGTCATTCGAGCCTTCCGATCTTGCGGATCGTCTCCTGCGCCTGCGCGATCTCCGCGAGCCAGTACTTCTCGAACGCCGGGCCATCCAGGTAGGCGATCGTGCTTCCCATCTTCGCGACGCTTTGCACGAACTCCGGATCCGTCGACGCGCCGCGCAATGCCTCGCGCAGGCGCGCCAGGGTCTGCGGCGGTGTCTGGGCGGGCGCGAAGACGCCGACCCAGGTGACGTGGTTCACCCGCACGCCGGCCTCGCTGAGCGGCGCCGGGGACGGCTGCTGCGGCCACCGGTCCTCGCCGTAGGAGGCGAGGAACCGGAGCTTGCCCGCCTCCACATGCGGAAGCACCAGGGAGCGGCTGAACGACGCGAAGTCCACCTGCCCGGCCAGCAGCGAGGTGATCATCTGCGCGCCGCCCGGATAGGGAATGTGGTTGAAAGTGACGCCTGCCGCGTCCGCGAACATGGCCGTCGGCATATGGCTCGGCCCGTCGTTGCCGCTGGATGCATAGCTGATCTGCCCTGGCCGGGCCTTGGCTGCCGCGATCAACTCGCCGGCGCTGCGGTAGGGGCTGTCGCTTTTCACGACGAGCGCCGTGGCGTCGGAGGTGATGCGCGCGACCGGCGTGAGCTGGTCCAGCCCGAAAAGCGGCGTCTGCCGGTTCACGACCGCCTGTTCGGGAAGGCCGGCGAGCGAGGAGAACGTGAACAGCAGCGTGTAGCTGTCGGGCTTGCTCTGCGCGACGGCGGCCGTCCCGATGGCGCCGCCCGCGCCGGCGCGGTTGGAGATGACCACCGGCTGGCCCAGATTGCGCTGGAGCGAGGGCTGCAGTGCCCTGAGCGCCGTGTCGGCGGCGCCGCCGGGCGGGAAGGGAACGACGATGGTGACGGGCCGTGCCGGATAGGCCTCTTGCGAGAAGGCGCCGATGGCGACGGTGCCCAGGAGTGCCGCCAGGATGCGCCGGCGGTGCAATGAAGAAAAAAAGATCATGACGAGCCGTGGGATCAGCGTGCGAACGCACTCAGGTTGGACATGTCCTTGGGCGGCGCGCCGGTGCGCTGCGGCCAGACGTTCAGGAAGGGGTGCACGGTGATGCGTTCGTACACGCCCTGCTGCGTGAACGGCTCGCCCTGGAGCCAGGCGTCGAGCGCCGCGCGGTCCTCGAAGTCCACGATCAGCAGGCTGCCGATCATGGTGACGCCGTCGTCCGCGAACAGCGGGCCGGCGGCGGCCAGCCGATCGGCGATGGTCGCCACGTGCTCGCGATGCACGCCGCGCAGCGCGAGCCTGCGCTCGGTGCTGCCGGGCTTGTCCAGGCAATAGAGAACGAAAAGCATGGGTGGTCTCCTGTCTTCAATCAAGAATGGTCGGGCTGCATGGCCGGCAGGATGCGTCGCTCGTCGATCCGCCAGCCGTCGGGCGTGCGCTTGAAGCGATCGTGGTATTCGACGATGGCGGGCAGGCCGGTCATCGTCGGGACCCCGCTCGAGGCAGCGGCCTGGAAGAACAGCGCGTAGCAGACCCCGCGCGCGTCGGCGTCGCCTTCGACGGCGATGCGGAAGTTGGTACACAGATGCCGCGTGACGATCGCATCCGGGCGCGACGCGAGGAACCGTGCGATCTGCTTGCGGCCCTGGAACACCATGCCCATGCGATCCAGCGTGCCGCCGGGCGTGAAGAGATCGAGCAGTTCGGGGTAGCGGCGCGCATCGATGTGGTTCGCGAAGTCGACACACAGCCGGATGCACGCGCGTTCCGCCTGGTCGCACTGAGGGCCGCCCAGCGCCGCGGGCATGTCAGGCATCCGCCAGCTTGCCGATGAAGCGCGCGAAGCGCTCCATGTAGGCTGCCATGAACTGACGTGTCGTTTCGTCGGCGAAGCTGCCGTCGGCCGCCAGCATGTCGGGCTTGAAAGAGAGATAGGCCTCGCCGCCCAGCACCGATGCGCCCAGGATGCCCAGGATCTGGCGCAGATGCTGCTGGCCGACCGCCGTGCCGATGGCGCCCGGCGAGGTCCCCGACATGGCGACCGGCTTGTCGCGCCACACGTTGCGGTCGATCGGCTTGGAGCCCCAGTCGATCGCGTTCTTCAGCACGGCCGGCAGCGAACGGTTGAACTCGGGCATGACCACGAGGAAGGCGTCCGCGCGGGCGCATTGGGCGGTGAAGTCGTTGACGGCTGCGGGGCGGGCGGACTCCAGGTCGCCGTTGTACATGGGCAGGGCGTCCAGCGGCACCTCGCGGAACTGCAGCGCCGGCGGCGCGGTGCGCACGATGGCCGCGGCCACCTTGCGGTTGATCGATTCCTTGCGCAGGCTGCCGACGAGCACGGCGACGTCATAGGTTCTCAAGGGCTTCACTCCTGATCTGATGGGTTGAGGGTTGCGGGGGGCGACAGCGGATCGGCGGGCTCAGTGCGCCTCGGCATCCAGCCCGAGATAGGCGCGCCGCAGCTCGGGGCGCTCCATCAGCGACGCGGGCGAACCGGTGGCGACGATGCGGCCTTCCTCCAGCACGGCGGCGCGCTCGGCGATGTCCAGCGCCATGGCGACGTTCTGCTCCACCAGCAGCACCGCAATGCCCTGGCCGTGGATCTGCCGGATGGCGCGGAACATGTCCAGCACCACCGAGGGCGCGAGCCCGAGCGAGGGCTCGTCCAGCAGCAGCAGGCGCGGCTGCGCCATCAGCGCGCGGCCGATGGCGACCATCTGCTGCTGCCCGCCGGACAACACGCCGGCCGGCTGAGCGAGCTTCTCCCGCAGGGCGGGGAACAGCACACAGACCTGTTCCAGCGTCCGCTGGCGCGCCGCCCGTGCCGACCTGCGGTAGCCGCCCAGTTCGAGGTTCTCGCGCACGCTCATGTTCGTGAACAGCCGGCGTCCTTCCGGCACCAGGGCGATGCCGTGCTCGCAGTACCGGTGCGCGGGGAGGCCGCGCAGGTCGACGCCGTCGAGCGCCACGCTGCCCGACGAGGCCGGATGCACGCCGGCGATCGCGTTGATGAGCGTGCTCTTGCCGGCGCTGTTGGGGCCTACCACGACGAGCAGTTCGCCGCGCCCGATCTGCAGCGACAGGTCCCACAGCGCGGTGGCGTGGCCGTAGTTCACGCGGACCGCGTTCAGCTCAAGCATGGACGGGCTCCCCGGCGCCTGCCGCGACCGGCGCGCCGGCTGCATGCGGGGCCTGGCCAGGCGTGCCGAGGTAGGCGGCGACGACCTCCGGCCGGCGCATCACCTCCTCGGGCGCGCCCTGCGCCAGCACCTGGCCCTGGTCGAAGACGACGATGCGATCGCATAGGGCCATCACGGCGCGCATGACGTGCTCGACGAACACGATGGTTGCGCCCTGGTCCCGGATGCGCCGGATCAGGGCCACCGCGTCGTCGATCTCGGAGGGCGTGAGCCCCGACAGCACCTCGTCCAGCATCAGGATCTGGGGGCGCGAGGCCAGCGCGCGAGCGAACTCCAGGAACTTGCGCTGGTGCAGATTGAGGTCGCCCGGCAGCGCCTGCGCCTTGGCGGTGAGGCCGGTGAACTCCAGCCACTGCCAGGCCGCGCGCTCCGCTTCGGCGCGGCCCAGGGCCGCCGCGCCGAACATGGCCGGCAGCGCGACGTTCTCGAGCACGCTGAGGTGCGCGAACGGGCGCGGGATCTGGTAGGTGCGCGCGATGCCGCTGCGCGCCACCTGGTGCGCAGGCAGGCGGCTGATGCATCGGCCGTCGAACTCGATCTCGCCCTGCGTGACGGCGAAATGCCCGCTGACGACATTGATGAAGGTGGACTTCCCCGATCCGTTGGGGCCGAGCAGGCCGAGGATCTCGCCGGCGCGCACCTCGACGTCGACGCCGCGCAGCGCCTGCACGCCCCGGAAGTGCTTGCGCACGCCGCGCGCCCGCAGCAGCACGGTGCCGGCGGCGGGCGGGGCGGCGCGCGGCGGCCCGGCCGGGCGCTCGGCGGCGGCCGGCGGCACCGGCACCTGCGCCGGCTGTCCGCGGCGCAGGCGCCACCACGCCATGAACTGCCCGACGATGCCCTCGGGCATGAACAGGATGACGGCCACCAGGATCAGCCCGGTCAGGCCCTTGCCGACCACCGCCGAGTCGCCGCCGGTGAAGGAGAACAGCAGCAGGGTGATGACGGTGGCGCCGACGATCGGGCCCATCCAGTGCCGGGAGCCGCCGAGCACGCACATGAGCACGACCGTCAGGGGCATGGTGATGCCGAAGGTGTCGCCGGCGGTGACGTAGGAGACGAACAGCGCGTGGATGCCGCCGACCAGGCCGGCCAGGGCGCACGACAGCGAGAAGGTGCCCAGCTTGTAGCGGTAGGTCGGCACGCCCATCACCTCCGCGGCGTCCTCGTCGTCGTGGATCGCCAGGAGGCCCGTGCCGAGCCGGGAGTGGTAGATCTACAGCGCCGCGAGCACGCTCAGCAGGGCCGCGCCCAGCGCGAGCAGATAGAAGGTGCTGGAGGGCGTGGGACCGATTTCCGGCACCGGCACGGCGTTCAGGTAGACGCCGGGCCCGCCGTCGATGGGCGTGTTCAGGATGATCGTCGCCACCACGAAGGTGGTCGCCAGCGTGAGCAGCGCGAACAGCTCCGCCCGCACCGAGTGCACGCGGAAGGCCGCCAGGCCGACGCCGGCGCCCACCAGCGCCGCGACGCCGGCCGCGGCGGGCAGCGTCCACAGGAAGGGCCAGTCGAGCTTGGAGGCCAGCGCCGCCGTCGTGTACATGCCGATGCCGAAGAAGGCGCCGTGGCCGAAGGAGAAGTACCCCGAGTAGCCCGACAGCAAATTCCACGAGCTGGCCAGCGCCACCCAGTGCAGCACCAGATAGAGCATCGACTCGTGGAAGGGCGGCAGGCGCAGCCAGGGCAGCGCCGCCAGCGCGGCCGCCGCCGCGAGCAGGAGGATCACGGAGCGCCGCATCAGACCCTCCCGGGCCGCAGCAGCAGCACGGCCATCAACAGCGCGAAGGACACCAGTGGCGCCCAGGAGGGTGAGGCCACGGCCATCGTGACGGCCTCGCTCACGCCGATGAGGCTGCCGGCCAGCAGCGGCCCCAGCGGCCGGCCCAGGCCGCCCAGCATGACGCACGCGAAGACCACGCCGATCCAGGCGTAGATCTGGGAGGGCGCCAGGGTGTAGCTCAGCGCGATGCAGACGCCGGCCACGCCCGCCAGTGCAGCATTGAAGCCCGACAGCAGCAGGGCCATCGCCTGCTGGTTCACCCCGAACGCCGCGGCGATGGAAGCGTCTTCCGCCGAGGCGCGCAGCGCCTTGCCCAGGTCGGTGCGCTGCAGGGCCAGCCAGGTCAGCACCGCGAGCGAGACGCCCATGGCCAGGGTCATCATCTCGGGGGCCGGCAGGTAGAGGGAGCCGACGCGCAGCTTGTGGTCGGTGTAGTGCGACTCCAGCTTGCGGTAGTCGGCTGTCCAGATCCACTGCAGCAGCGCCTCGACCATGACCGTGATGCCGAAGGTCACCAGCATCGAGTTGAAGGGACTCACGCTGAACCGGCTGAGCAGGGCATGGACCGCGACGCCGATGGCGAAGAACAGCGGAACGATCAGCGCCAGCGTGAGCAGCGGGTCCATGCCCAGCGAACTGGACAGCTGATAGGTCAGGTACGCGCCGAGGAATGCCAGGGCGAAGTGCGCCAGGTTGATCTGGCGCAGCATGCCCCACGACAGGCTCAGGCCGAGACCGAGCAGGCCGTACAGCGCGCCCGCGAACAGGCCGGACAGGACCGACTGCGCGAGCAAGGTCCAGCTGGGTAGCGTCATGTGCGCGGGTCTCCCGGGCGGCTTAGCGCATCTGCGCGCCGGGGGCGGCCCATTCCTTGGGCCAGACCACCACCCACTTGCCGTCCTGCACCTGCTTGACGCGGCTCAGGTCGTCGCCATAGTTGTTGGCGCCGTTGAAGCGCAGCCGGCCCTGGATCGTGTCGACCTGGTGGCCGCGCAGCCAGGTGGCGAGGGTCTTGTCGTCCAGGCTGCCGGTGGCCCTCACCGCGGCCTCGATGATCTGCCAGGCGGAGTACGAGGCCGCGGCCTGGACTTCCACCGTGGTGTTGGGCAGGTTGACCTGCGTGGCGCGCTCGCGGAAGGTCTGGGTGAACTTCGCCGCCACCGGGTTGTTGGTGAAGGGCGGGTGGTCCTCGAAGATGGTGACCGACAGCGCGTTGTTCGCCTCGGGCGCCTTCAGCATCGGCCCCGGCGCCGGCGCGAACCAGAAGCTGCTGCGCGGCGCATAGTCGATCTTCTTGAGCGCGTCCAGATCTGGTTGGCCTCCAGCCCGAGCGCGCCGCCCCAGATGAGGTCCGGGTCGGCGTCCTTGATGCGGCTGGCGACCGGCCCGAAGTCGCGGTTGCCGAAGTCCCATTCGAGGAACAGCACCTCGCGCACCCCGCGCTGGCGGGCCACCTCGCGCGCGCCGAGCGAGATGTAGTGCACCGACGGGAACTTGCTGGTGACGATCGCCACCGTCTTGGGCGTCTTGCCGGCCGCGGCCAGCGCATCCAGCACGATCCCCGGCGTGCTCTTGTCCGGCTCGGGCCCCACGGCCCAGCCGTAGAACTGCTGCGGGTACTTGGCCAGCGGCGGCACGCCGAAGGTGTGGTGCACCAGGATCTTGTTGTAGCGCTGCGCGACGCCCATGGCCGACAGGATGGCGCTGGTTCCGTAGGGGCCGATCAGCAGGTCCACCTTGTCCGAGTTGACCAACTGCTCGTAGAGCGTGCGCGTCAGGTCCGGCTTCGACTGGTCGTCCTTGACGATCCACTCCACCGGGCGCCCCAGCAGGCCGCCGCGCTTGTTGAGCTCGTCGACGTAGATCTCGCCGGTCAGCTTGTGGACCAGCCCGACGGAGGACAGCGGACCGGTGAGCGCGAGTGTTCCGCCGATGCGCACCGGCGTGCCGGCGGGCTGGGCCTGGCTTGTCGTGCTCCACAGGGTCGACGCGCCCAGCGTGCCGAGGGCGAGCGAAAAGGAACGGCGGTCGATCGTCATGATGGATGTCTCCTCTCGTTGGTTGTGAAGGGCGGCCCTCCGCCGCCGCGAACGGCTCAGCTCTGCATCGAGCCGCGGATCTCGGAGACGGGCAGATGCTGCGTGCGCAGCAGCAGCGACGCCTCGCTCTCTCCGCGGCGCAGGCGCTCGAGCATTTCGTCGGGATCGAATTCCACGCCGATCGGGTTCTCGGCGAAGCCGGGGGCCGTACATGAAAGCGTTGGCGTCCTCGTTGGAGGTGTAGCTGTCGGTCTGGAACTCCATCTGGTTGCCGTCGGGGTCGGCGTAGTAGAGCGAGACCGTGATGCCATGGTGGATGCACCAGTAGGGCAGGACGCCGATGGCCTTGAGTTCGAGGTACTTGTCCAGCAGCTCGCGCAGGGACCGGTAGCCGTAGGCGACGTGGTCCATGCCGGGCTGGCCGCGGGGCGTGCGCGCCTGCGACTCTCCCTTGACGATGGCGAGATTCAGCAGCGCCACCCGGTGGTGCTCTTCGTCGTACGTGACGAAGGCGATGACCGGGTTCTGGTACTGGATCTTTCCGCCGAAGACCTTGACGTACCAATCCAGCATCTCCTGGAAGCGATAGGTGCGGTAGACCACGTGGGCGAAGGTCTTCGGCTGAATGATGGAGGCCATCATTTCTCCTTGTTTATCGACAAAACTGAATTTATTTGGGATTAATTCGATTTTTATCGAAAATATTGAAGAGGATCGGCAGAGATTGACTGGGAGAAACCCTGGAGCCACGCCGCGGGAGCGCCCGGTGCCGCGCCGGGCGGTATCCAGGGGACGCTCTCTACAATTTCGGGCCTGCATGCACAGACAGCCGAACCGTCCTATGTCGCGCCACTCACCGCCGATTGCCGAAGATGTCCAGGGGGCGACCTTTGCCAGCAAGGTGTTCGAGCAACTGCGCGAAGACATCCTGGAGGGCCGTTTCGGCCCGGGCGAGAAGCTGCGGATCGAGGCGCTCCAGGAGCGCTACCAGGTCGGCGCGAGCCCGATCCGGGAAGCGCTGAACCGGCTGAGCGCGGTGCGGCTGGTCGAGCAGGTCGACCGGCGCGGCTTCCGCGTCGCGACGCTGTCGGACGACGACCTGGCGGACCTGATGCAGGCGCGGCGCCTGCTCAACGAGATCGTCGTGCGCGAGTCCCTGCGCCATGGAGACGAGGCGTGGGAGGAGCAGCTGGTCTTCGCCTATCACCGCATGTGGCGCTGCCCGATGACGGTGGAGTCCGGGCACACCAACCGCGAGTGGGAGCTGCTGCACCGCCGCTTCCACGCGGCGCTCATCGCCGCCTGCCCGTCCAAGTGGCTGCTGGACTTCCATGAGCTGCTGTTCGACTCGGCCGACCGCCATCGCCGGCTCAACGTGCGGCAGCTGGACGCCGAGTCCACACGCATCGAGCACCGGCACATCATGGAGGCAGCCGTCAGCCGCGACGTCGAGCGCACCGTCCGCCTGCTCAACGAATCGATCGACGGCCTCCTGCGGCGGCGCGCCGAGGCCGCGCCGCAGGACGGCGAAGCCGCCGCAGCCCCGGTCGCCGAATCCTTGAGCCGCTGAGCGCTCAGCGCGAGCGGGCGGCCACCCGCTCGCGCAGCGCCTCGAAGCCGGGCGGCGGCGGGTGCAGGTCGAGCCGGCGCCCGGCCTTGACGATCTGGCTCGGCGTCTCGTGGCCGATGAGCGCCGGCAAGCGGGCCGCGGCGGCCAGCACCCCGGCCAGCTCGATGCCGGTGTCGTAGCCCATCAGCTCCAGCGCGTGAACCACTTCCTCGGTGCAGACGTTGCCGCTGGCGCCCGGCGCGTAGGGGCAGCCGCCCAGGCCGCCGAAGGCGGTGTCGAAGTGGTCGGCACCGGCGTCGATGGCGGCCAGCACGTTGGCCAGCCCCATGCCGCGGGTGTTGTGGAAGTGCAGGGTCAGCAGCGTGCCGGGCCAACGCTGCCGGAAGGCGGCGACCAGCGGCGCCACCTGGCGCGGATGGGCCATGCCGGTGGTGTCGCACAGCGTGATGCCCTGCATGCCCTGGTCGATGAAGCAGGCCGCCAGGTCCAGCACCTCGCCGGCGGCCACGTCGCCTTCCATCGGGCACCCGAAGCTGCATGACAGCGAGACGTTGATGCCGGTGCCGCCGGGGCGCGCGAAGGCGATGACCTCCGACAGGGCCGCGACGGACTGCTGCCGCGTCATGCGCAGGTTGCACAGGTTGTGGGTCTCGCTGGCCGACATCACCAGGTTGAGTTCGTCGGCGCGGGCGTCGATGGCGCGCTCGGCGCCGCGCACGTTCGGCACCAGGGCGCCGTAGAGCGTGCCTTCGCGGCGGGCGATTTCCCGCATCACGATCTCCGCGTCGCGCAGCGCCGGCACCGCCGCAGGCGAGACGAAGGCGGTCACCTCGATCCTGCCGAAGCCCGCCTGCGTCAACGCATCGACCAGGGCGATCTTCTCGCCGGTCGGCACGAAGGCCGCTTCGTTCTGCAGGCCGTCGCGCATGCCCACCTCCTGCAGGTGGATGCGGCGCCCCGCGCCGTTCCAGACGTCCCGGCTCATCCGATCACCTTCGCAGCGCGCAGCGCATCGATCCGGTCCGCATGCAGGCCGATGCGGCGCAGCACGGCGTCGGTGTCGTCGCCCAGGCGCGGCGCGCTGGAACGGATGGTGCCCGGCGTGGCGGAGAGCTTGGGGCAGATGCCCGGCACCTCCAGCGTGCGGCCCTCGCGCGTGGTTTGCGTGAGCAGCATGTTCCGCGCCCGGTAGTGCGGGTCCTCGTGGATGTCCTTGACCGTGTAGACCTTGCCGGCCGGCACCGCCGCCGCCGCCAACTGCGCCAGCACGTCCTGCGTGCGGCGCGTCGAGGTCCACGCGGCGATGGCGTCGTCCAGTTCCTGCACGCGGGCGACGCGGCCGGCGTTGCTCTGCAGGTCCGGGGCCGCGGCGAGGTCCTCGCGGCCGATGGCGCCCATCAGCCGGCGGAAGATGCTGTCGCCGTTGCCGGCGATGAGCACCCAGCCGTCGGCGCACGGGTAGGCGTTGGACGGCGCGATGCCCGGCAGCGCGCTGCCGGCGGCTTGGCGCACGGCGCCGAAGGCGCTGTACTCGGGCAGCAGGCTCTCCATGCAGTTGAAGACGGCCTCGTGCAAGGCGACGTCGATCACCTGCCCGGCGCCGCCGTTGACCTTGCGGTGGTACAGCGCGGCGAGCACGCCGATCGTGCCGTGCAGCGCCGCCAGCGTGTCGCCGATCGAGATGCCGCAGCGCACCGGCACGCGGCCCGGCTCGCCGGTGAGGTGGCGCAGCCCGCCCATCGCCTCGCCGATGGCGCCGAAGCCCGGCAGGTCGCGGTACGGGCCGGTCTGGCCGTAGCCGGAGATCCTCAGGATCACCAGGCCGGGGTTGAGCGCATGCAACTGGTCCGGCGCCATGTCCCACGCTTCGAGCGTGCCGGGGCGGAAGTTCTCGATCAGCACGTCCGCCTCGGCGATCAGCGCGCGTGCGATCTCCTGCCCTTCGGGGCGGCGCAGGTCCAGCGCGACCGACTGCTTGTTGCGCGACTGCACCTGCCACCAGACGGAGGTGCCGTCCTGCAGCATGCGCCAGTTGCGCAGCGGGTCGCCGGCGGCCGGCGGTTCGATCTTCACGACGTCGGCGCCGAACTCGCCGAGCGTCTTGCCGCAGAAGGGGCCGGCGATGAGCTGGCCCATTTCCACGACGCGCAGGCCGTCGAGGGCGCCGGGGGCGGGGGATGGAGGTGATGTGGGAGTGGTGTTCATGGCGAGATCGGCAAGCGTGCGCGTGCCCGGCGGCGTGCGCGGTGTCAGTCGATCGTCAGGCCCAGGGCCTTGACCAGCGGGCCGTAGCGCGAGCGGTCGACTTCCTGGATCGCGTCCAGCGCGGCCGGCGTGCCGGGCTGCGGCAGCATGCCGTAGTCGTCGAGCCTGGCGCGCACCTCCGGCAGGCCCAGCGCGTGGTTGAGCTGGGCATTGAGCCTGTCGATGACGGGCTGCGGCGTGGCCTTGGGCGCGAAGATGCCGAACCACACCGACAGGTCCAGGTCCTTGTGGAAACTGCGCATCTCGGGCAGCGCGGGGAACTTCTCCTTGGCCTGCGGGCCGCTGGCCGCGATGGGCTTGATGCGGCCGGCGGTGATCAGCGGCATGGCCTCGGCGACGCCGACGATCATGGCGCCGATCTCGCCCGTGACCAGGGCCTGAATGGCGGGCGAGGTGCCCTTGTAGGGCACGTGCGTGAGCTTGACGTTCATGCGGTTGGCGAACATCTCCATCGCCAGGTGCGTGGGGTGGCCGCTGCCGCCGCTGCCGAAGTTGATCGTGCCCGGCCGCGCCTTGGCGGCCTGGACCAGTTCCTCGACGGTGTCGATCTTCAGCCCGTTGGCCACCACCAGCACCAGCGAGGCCTTGCCGATCAGGCCGACGGAGCGGAAGTCCTTGACGGGGTCGTAGGGCAGCTTGGGATAGAGGAAGGGGTTGACCACCGTGGCGGAGTCCGGCGCGATCAGCAGCGTGTAGCCGTCCGCGGGTGCCTTGGCGACGGTGTCGGCCGCGATCGCCAGCGACGCTCCCGGCTTGTTGTCGACGACGATCGGCTGGCCCAGGCCGCTGCCCATGTGCTGGGCGCTGACGCGCGCGAGCACGTCGCCCAGTGCGCCCGGCGGGCTGCCGACGACGAGGCGGACCGGCTTGGCCGGGTAGGTGTCCGCATGCGCGAGGGGGGCCAGCAGGCTCAGCGCGGCCAGCCCTGCAGCGAGGCGAAGGGTCGCACGCCGAGCGCGCGAGGAAGCGGATGTCTCCTGGATGTTCACGGGGGATTGCCTTTCACGTATCGGGAGGAGTGGCCGCTCCCTGTCGGCGCTCTCAACCGGAGAGCAGTTCTTCTGCCAGGTGCGACCACAGCTTCATGAGGCGGGAGAAGCGGCGCGTCTCCCCGCTCATCAGCTTGCGGATGCTCATGCCGCGGGCGATGGAGAAGGTCAGCAGGACGATGTCCTCGGCGCGTTCCGGGTCGCAGCCCGCCTGGACGAAGGCGTCCAGCCACGCCTTCTCCACCGCCAGCCGGTAGGTGTGCGCGAGGGCCTTGACCTTCAGGCCGAGTTCCGACTCGCCGCCCACCATCATCAGGTCCAGCGAGATGTAGAAGTCCTCGCCGAGGAAGAACTCCGTGCTGTCCTTGACCACCGCCTTGAGCAGCTCGAGCGGCTGCGCCTTGCACTCGGCGATGCGCTTCAGCGAGCTGTCGGTGGTGCGCCGATAGATCGCCTCCAGGGCCTCGATCACCAGGTCGTCCTTGAACGGGAAGTGGTGCGTCTGCGCGCCGCGAGACACGCCCGCGACGTCCGCCACCTCGGCGATGCGAAAACCCGCATAGCGCTTCTGCGCGAGCAGCACGATGGCGCCGTCGATGAGCTTCTGGCGCATCTGCTGGGTGCGCTCGGCCTGGGTGCGGCGTGCGGCCGGCGCTGCGGCGCGGGGTCGGGATGGTGCGGTCAACGTTCGCTCTCCTTGGGAATGGTCTTCCCTGGAGCATGTCACACCGGAGAGTGCGAACGTCATGACCGGGCTCAGGCCGCGCCGCGGCTGCCGACGTGGAATTCCATCGCGCCCAGGCCGTCGCAGGCCACGCGCACCACGTCGCCGGGAAGCACCGGGCCCACGCCTTCCGGCGTGCCGGTGAGGATCACGTCGCCCGGATGCAGGGCATAGGCGCGCGAGGCGAAGGCGATCAGGTCGGGGATGTCGACCGTCATCGCTCCGGTGGAGGAATGCTGGCGCCGCTCGCCGTTGACCCACAGCGACATCGTCAGCGCGTGCGGGTCCGCGATCTCGTCGGCCGTCACGAAGGCTGGGCCCAGCACCGTGTAGCTGTCGGCGGACTTGCGGAAGCTGCGCTCCTCGGCGCCGCGCACGGTCATGTCCAGCCCGATGGTGTAGCCGGCGACGTGCGCCATCGCCTGCGCGCGCGGGATGTCGCGACCCGGCTTGCCGATCACCACCGCCAGCTCGACCTCGTGGTCGGTGCGGCGCTCGGGCATCACGATCTGCACGCCCTCGCTCTCGCCGCTGAGCGACGAGGTGGCCTTGAGGAACAGCCCGTACTTGTCGACGGGGCGCTCCACGCCTTCCAGCGCCTTGGCATGCACGCCATGGTCGATGCCGGGCTGCCCGGCATCCAGCTGCACGTGCAGCTTGTAGTTGGCCGGCGCGGCCATGATCTTGGAGGGGCGCACCAGCGGGCTGTGCAGGCGGACCTCGGCGCGCGGGTGGCTCGGCGCGCTTGCGCGCAGGTGTTCGACGGCCGCCCGGATCTCGTCCAGGTGCAGCAGCAGGGGGTCGCCTTGCGGGGCGAGCCAGTGCGTGGCGGACAGCACGTCGAGCGCGCCGCTCACGTCGAGGATGCGGTCGCCCTCGATGAGTCCGAGGCGGTCGTGGTTGAAGCGGCAAAGATGCATGGAGATTCCTTGGGATGGTCGTGGGTCAGGTGCGGATCGGCGGGGCCTGCCACAGCCAATCCAGGCATCGGTAGAAGTCGTCCGCCGACTTCTCCTCGAACTGCTGCGATCGCACCTCCGCCCGGGCGCCGTCGCAGTGATAGATGTCCCACAGGTCGCGCGACTCGAGCTGGACGCGCGCGGCGCGCAGGAAGCGGGCGCGCTCGAAGCGCTTGAAGGCCGCGGTGAAGTCGTGGCCGCAGGACTGCACCAGCTCCGCCAGGGTGACCGCGTCCTCCACCGCCATGCCGGCGCCCTGCGCCAGCGACTGCAGCGTGGCGTGCGCCGCGTCACCCATGAGCGTGAAGCAGCCGTCGGCCCAGCGGCGCACCGGCTCGCGGTCGGCGATGGACCAGCGGCGCTCGAGGTTGACCAACTGCACCACGTCGCGCGCCTCCGGCGCGGCGCGGCGGGTGAGCGCGGCGATGTGCTCCAGGTAGCGCTCGTTGTCGGTGACGTCGAGGTCCGGCGGCACGCGCACGACGACCACGATGTTCATCTCGCTGCGCCCGCGCAGCGGGTAGTAGATGACGTGGAAGCCCGGGCCCGTCCACATCGTCACGCCCCGGCGCTCGCGGATGCTGGCCGGCGCCTGCGCCATCGGCACGATGGTGCGGTGGGCCAGGTAGCCGGTGTCGCGCGGGCTGTCGCCGGGGTGCAGCTGCAGCCGCAGGCGCGAGCGCAGCCCGTCGGCGGCGATGACGGCGGCGCCCTCGATGAAGCGCCCGTCCGCCGTGGCGACGCCGCAGCCGCCGGCGGTGTGCTCGTAGCCCACCACCTGCGTCGACTGGTTCAGGTCGATGTTCGGGTAGGCCCGGCAGGCCTGCAGCAGCAGTTCGTGGAAGTCGACCCGATGGATCGCCACGTAGGGCGCACCCTGGTAGCGCGCGTGGAACTGCGGCGTGCGCAGCGGGATGTCCACCAGCTTCCTGCCGCTGTCCATCTCGTACAGAAGGATCTCTTCGGGCAGGTAGGCCGCCTGCCGCGCCGCCTCGCCCACGCCCAGGCGTTCCAGCATCGGCATGACGTTGGGGCCGATCTGCACGCCGTAGCCGATGGCGCCGATCTGGTCGGCCTGCTCCAGCAGCTGGACCGGCAGGCCCAGGCGTCCGAGCGCCAGCGCGGTGGCCACGCCGCCGATGCCGCCGCCGACGATGATGACCGGAGGCTTCTCGTGGGGAGTCGTCATGATGTGTTCGTCCGCTGGGGTTCAGGAAAGCTGCTGGCGCTGATAGAAGCGGCAGTAGCGCATGAGCTTCTCGTCGGTGAGCTCGACCACGACCGAGGCCTGGTCGGCCCGATGCCGCAGGCGCTCGCCCATGGGCGCGGCCATCACGTCGCCGAACTTCCAGTCGAAGCTCCGGTCGCCGATCTCGCTGCGCCCCTGGCCTTGCAGCACCACGTAGATGGAGCTGGCGTTGTGGCGGTAGGGCAGGCCCTGCCAGCCGGCCGCCATGCGATGCACCTTGATGTCGATGGTCGGCATGCCGGGTGCATCCAGCGTGAGCGTCGTCCCGAACAGGGGGCGGTCCGGGTCGGCGGCCGCGTCGCCTGCAGCGTCCAGCGCGTCCAGCCGGGCCAGCGTGTCCTTCCACGCGAAGCGCATCGCCGAGTCCTGGCACTCCACGATGTCGTGCTCCCAGCCGTCGGGGTGCTCCCTTGCCGACATGGGCTCGAGCATGTGGACCAGCGGGATGTCGAGGCAGTCGAACCAGAAGGCCTGGGCTTCGCCGTCGTGGCCGTGGCCGTGCCAGTGGCCGCCCGGCGTCAGCACGATGTCGCCGGTTTCCATCGGATGCTTCATTCCGTTCACCACGGAATAGGAGCCGCTCGATTCCAGGATCACGCGCAGCGCATGGGGCGCGTGCTTGTGCGATCGCGCCCGCTCGCCGGGCAGGATGGACTGGTAGGCACCCACCAGCGTGCGCGTGGTGGCGAACTGGTTGCCCGGCACCGGGTTGCGGAGGATGAAGTTGCGCCGCTCCGCCTGGTCGGTGCCGATGACGCGGCCCGCGGCCACCAGGGCAGGGCGCATGCGCTCGTATTGCCAGTGCGCCGGCTTCAGGGCCGAGTGCGGTGCGGCCCACATGAGGGGTGGCTCGTGATCGGTCCATCCGGGAACACAGTTCTCTTCGGCGATGGCGGCGATCAGGTTGTCGACTGAATCGACCTTGGCGCAGAAGGCAGGGGCCGCGTTGGTGGTGTCGTTCATGGGATCAGTCATTAATAAACAGACAGGATTGTCTGTATGTTTAATGTGGATCAAATCCGTATAAACCCTGTGGCGGTAAGTGCGCTACCCCGCAGTTCGAAGAACGAGAACCCGTGCTATCGGCCGCTCGGCGCGGATGCGTGGCCACAGCGCGACAAATACATTTCTTCTTGTTTGCAAATAAATGTTACATTCCGCCGGCTGAGCTGTCGGGGCTCGAGCCGGAGGCGGGCCGCGTCTGAGTCCGCCGGATCACGGAGACAAACAGATGAAGGTGTGGAAAGCCTGCGCCGCGGCCCTGTGCCTGATGCACGGCCTCGCGGGCGCGCAGGAAGTCGTGGTCGCCAGCATCGGCCCGCTGACCGGGCCGCTGGCGGACAACGGGACGGCCAACTACGAGGGCGCCAAGGCGTACTTCGATCAGGTCAACGCGCAGGGCGGCATCAACGGCCAGACCATCCGCCTGGTGCGCGAGGACGACCAGTACAAGACCGAGGAGACCATCCGGCTGGTCCAGGGCGTGGCCAAACGCGACAAGCCGGTGGCCTTCATCAACCTGCTGGGCTCGGCGACGGTGAGCACGATGCTCAAGCAGGGCGTGTTCGACAAGGTGGGCGTTCCCTTCGTCGGCATCACGCCCGGCTCGGAAAGCCTGCGCAACCCCGGCAGCCCCTGGCTGTTCCACGTCCAGGCCGGTGACTACGCGCAGATCCAAAGCGTGCTCAAGCATCTCTCGACGGTGGGCCTGAACAGGATCGCGGTGGCCTACCAGGACATCCCCTTCGGCAAGTCGGGGCTGGCCTACATCGACCAGGTGGCGCCGCAGATGAAGGTCGAGGTGCTCGGGCGGGTGCCCATCCCCTCGGCCGACGAGAAGCTGCAGGCCGCGGCGCAGCAGCTCAAGGCGAGCGGCGCCAGCACCTACGTGGTGATCCTCACGCCCAGCAGCGGGGCCGCGATGGTGCGCGACCTGCGCGCCATCGGCGACCACACGCCCATCTACAGCCTGTCGTACGTGCCGACGGCGGCGATCCTGCAGAAGGTGCCGCTCAAGGACGCCGTGGGCGTCGCGCTGGCGCAGGTCACGCCCAACCCCGAGACCTCGTCCACGCAGCTCTCGCGCGACTTCCGCGCGGCCATGGACAAGTACCTGCCGGAAGTCAAGACGCGCTCGTCGATGCAGATCATCGGCTACGTGAACGCTCGGGTCGCGGGCGAGGCCATCCGCCGCGCCGGCTCGAACCCGACGCCGGAGAAGGTGCATGCCGCGCTGCGCGGCCTGCGCGTGGACCTCGGCGGCTACCCGGTCGACTTCACCGAGACCAGGAACAACGTGGGTGCCGCCTTCGTGGACATCGGCGTCGTCGACAGCCGGGGGCGGCTGAAGTACTGAGCGGGTCCGCTCAGGCCGGCAGGCGCGGCCATGCGCCGCCGTCCGGCGGCAGCAGGTGCCACCGGCCGGGCTCGATGCCTTCGAAGGCCGCCCGGTAGCGCGGCGCGTCGCGGCCCTCGCCGGTCACGTCGCGGATCAGGATCGCCTGCACGCGTCCGGGATGCGCCCGGGCCACCTCGGCGTAGATCTCGGGATCGGCCTCGCCGGAGTCGCCGACGAACAGGAAGCGCCGGGCCGGGAAGTCGTGCAGCAGTTGCGCGATCGCGCCGAGCTTGTGCGCCCTCGATTCGCCCTCGCCGGGCACCAGCGAGCGCCAGCTCGTGCTCTCCCGCAGGTGCAGGCTGCCGCGGGGGAAGCCCGCCGCGGCCAGAAAGTCCTCCAGCACCGGCAGCAACTGCATCGGGCTGGCCGACAGGTAGTGCACGCGCGCGCCGGGCGCCGCGGCCAGCCGGCGGTAGCGGGCCGCCATGCCGGGCGCCGCGCGCGACGGCCGGGCGAAGGTGTTGAGCAGCATCTCGTGCCGGTCGCGCACCTCGGTGAGCTTGACCGTGTCGTCGATGTCCGAGACCACCGACAGGCCTTCCGGCGGCACCAGCAGCGCACGGCCGGCGAAGCGGCGCGTGTCGCCATCGGCCAGCACGGCATGGAAGTCCAGGTGCGCCGCGCTGCCGCCGCGCGGCGCGCCGTCGATCACCGCCCGCAGGCGGCTGCGGCCGGCGGCGTCGGTGGCGGGCAGGCGCACCGGCTGCGCCGGCATGGCCTCGAAGCGGACGACGACCTCCTTGCCCCGTTCCGAATCCGCCAGGAAGAGGCCGCAGCGCCGGCGGAAGCGCTCGCGGTCGGCGGCGGACATGGCGTCCTGGTCCAGGCCCAGGTAGCGGGCGAAGGCGGTGCGCAGGCCGGGCCGGCGCTCGGGCTCGTAGACCCAGGCGTGCAGGTCCGCCTCGATGCGCCCGGCGTCGAGCCGGCGGGCGGTGCCCGGCAGGAAGAGCACGCGCTCGTCGTCGCGCAGGGTGGCCTGCGCCGGCGCCCACGCCATCGACGCCGCCAGGCCCAGCCACTGCCGCCGGGTCACCGCGCCGGGCCTGGGCACGCACCGCATCGCGGCTCAGCCCGTGCGCTCGAAGGTGACGAAGGCGAACGGCAGGCCGTCCGCCGACACCGCGGCTTCGCGCGCCGTCTCGCGCCAGCCGTCGGCGAGCGTGGGAGCGAAGGCATCGCCCTCGAAGTCGCGCGCGATCTCGGTGACGACCGCGCGCTGCGCCAGCGGCTCGGCCTCGGCATAGATCTGCGCGCCGCCGATCACCCAGGCTTCGGGTGCCGCGCCGGCGAGCGACAACGCCTCGGGCAGGCTGGACGCGCGCTGCGCGCCGTCGCCGTGCCAGTCGGGCTGGCGCGTGACGACGATGTTCTGCCGGCCCGGCAGCGGGCGGAAGCGCGCGGGCAGCGAGTCCCAGGTCTTGCGGCCCATGATCACCGGGCAGCCGCTGGTCAGGCGGCGGAAGTGCGCCATGTCTTCCGGCAGGTGCCAGGGCAGCGCGCCGTTCGCGCCGATCACGCCGTTGGCGGCGCGTGCGTAGATGAGGTTCAGGCGGCCCATCGGCTGCGCGCGGCCGCTCACACCGCCACCGGCGCCTTGATGGCCGGATGCGGGTCGTAGCCCTCGATCTCGAAGTCCTCGTATTCGTAGTCGAAGATCGACGGCGGGCGGCGCTTGATGCGCAGGGTGGGGTAGGGCCGCGGGTCGCGCGAGAGCTGCAGCGCCACCTGCTCGGCGTGGTTGCTGTAGATGTGGCAGTCGCCGCCGGTCCAGACGAAGTCGCCCACCGCCAGGTCGCACTGCTGCGCCAGCATGTGCGTCAGCAGCGCGTAGCTGGCGATGTTGAAGGGCACGCCCAGGAAGATGTCGGCGCTGCGCTGGTAGAGCTGGCACGACAGGCGCCCCTCGGCCACGTAGAACTGGAAGAAGGCGTGGCAGGGCATCAGCACCATCTTCGGCAGGTCGGCCACGTTCCAGGCGCTCACGATGATGCGGCGCGAGTCCGGGTTGGTCTTGAGCTGCTTGACCACCTCGGCGATCTGGTCGACGTGGCCGCCGTCCGGCGTGGGCCAGCTGCGCCACTGCACGCCGTAGACGGGGCCCAGGTCGCCGTCCTCGCGCGCCCATTCGTCCCAGATCGTCACGCCGCGCTCGCGCAGCCAGTTGTTGTCCGAGGAGCCCTGCAGGAACCACAGCAGCTCGTGGATGATGGACTTCAGGTGCACCTTCTTCGTCGTCACGAGCGGGAAGCCTTCGGCGAGGTCGAAGCGCATCTGGTAGCCGAACACGCTCTTGGTGCCGGTGCCGGTGCGGTCGGCCTTGAACACGCCGTGCGTGTCCACGTGGCGCATGAAGTCTTCGTATTGGGAGCGGATGGGGTGGTCGGTCATGTCGGCCATGCGGTCAATACGAGCCAAAGGGGGTGTCGCAGGCCGGTGGCTGGCCGTGCGCCGATGGATGCCGAGTCCATCACGACCGGCCTGCCTGCGGCCCGAAGCTCGGCATGAAGGAGCCCTTCAGGCGAGGACGAAGCGTCGATTCTATGCAGGTGTCATGGGGAGGGCGGCGAGGGTGGCCGCCCCGTGCTTCAATCGCCCGATGCCTTCGACCTCGCCCGCCTGCCGCAGCGGCTGCGCCGCCTGCTGCATCGCGCCCTCGATCAGTTCGCCCATTCCCGGCATGCCGGCAGGCAAGCCGGCCGGCGTGCCCTGCGTGCAACTGGACGAGCACCTGCGCTGCCGCCTCTTCGGCCGCCCCGAGCGGCCCGCGGTGTGCGCCAGCCTGCAGCCGGCCGAGGAGATGTGCGGCGGCGATCGCGTGCAGGCCCTGCGCTGGCTCGGCACGCTGGAGCGGGCCACGGCGCCCTGAGGGGAACGGCGGGCGCGCCGCATCGGCCTCGTCCGACGGCCGCATGGTCCGCGGGACGGCAGCGCGCGCGGCGCCGCCGGCGTCAGATGGAAGAACGCCGCGCGGGCCGCCCGCCCGCCGCCTTCCTCGACGAACCGCCCCAGGAGCCGCCCCATGACGTCATCGACCTCACCACCGCCTTCCACGCCGCCCGCCGATCCGGACCTGGCCGCGCAGGCCCGCCCCGGCTACGGCATTCCCTCGCAGGACCCGCGCCCCGAAGCGCAGCAGCCGCTCGAAGGCGAGGAGGCACGGCGCGAGGCCCGCTCGGTGCTGGCCGGCGGCGGCGCCATGGTCGGCGCGGCCACGGGCGCCACGCTCGGCACCGCGGTGGCGGGGCCGCTGGGCGGCTTCGTCGGGGTGGCGCTCGGCGGGCTGGCCGGCGCCCTGGGCGGCCAGGCCGTGGGCGCGGCCGCATCATCGCCCGGGCAGGCCGACACGGTGCGGCTGCACGTCGAGGACAGCGGCGGGGCGGACCGGCCCGTGGTGCTGATCCACGGCTGGCCGCTCTCGGCGCAGGCGTGGACACCGCAGGTGGCGGTGCTGCGCGCGGCCGGCCACCGCGTGGTGGCCTACGACCGGCGCGGCTTCGGCCGCTCCGACAAGCCGGCCACGGGCTACGACTACGACGTGCTGGCCGACGACCTCGCACACGTGATCGAGCACTGCGGCCTGGAAGACGCGACGCTGGTCGGCTTCTCGATGGGCGGCGGCGAGGTGGCGCGCTACATCGCGCGCCATGGCCAGGCGCGGCTGCGCAGCGTGGTCTTCGCCGCGGCCGTGCCGCCCTGCCTGATGATGACCGCGGACAACCCCGAGGGGCCGCTCACGCCGGAGCAGGCGCGGCAGCAGCGCCAGGCGCTGGAGCGCGACCGCGACGCCTTCTTCGAGCAGTTCACACAGGACTTCTTCTCGGCCGGCGGCGAGCTTCGGGTCAGCCCGGCGCAGCGCGCCGAGGCGCTGGCGCTGTGCCACCAGTCGGCGCAGCATGCGGCGCTGGCCTGCATGGACGCCTTCGGCGGCACCGACTTCCGCGCCGACCTGGGCCGGGTGAGCGTGCCCACGCTGGTGATCCACGGCGACGCGGATGCGATCGTGCCCATCGAGGGCTCGGGCCTGCGCACCCACCGCGCCATCCCGCACAGCCGGCTGGTGACGGTCAGCGGCGGCACGCACGGCCTGAACGTCTCGCACGCGGGGGTGTTCAACGAATCGCTGCTCGCCTTCCTGCGCGGCTGAGCGGGCCGGCCTGCGTCAGGCCCGCAGCACCCGCCCGGGGTTCAGGATGCCCCGCGGGTCCAGCGCCTGCTTGATGGCGCGCATCATGGACAAGGCCGCCGGCGACTTGTGCTTCTCCAGCGTGCCCACCTTCAGGCCGCCGATGCCGTGCTCGGCGGAGAAGGAGCCGCCGTACTTCGCCACCTGCTCGTAGACGAGGGCGTTGACGCGCTCCTCCTGGTCGCGCAGGAAGGCCTTCGCATCGCCCTCGGCGGGCGCCTGCACGTTGTAGTGCAGGTTGCCGTCGCCCAGGTGGCCGAAGTTGACCAGCCGCACGCCGGGGATCTCGCGCGCCAGCAGCGCGTCGGTCTCGGCGCAGAAGGCGGGGATGCGCGAGACGGGGATCGAGATGTCGTGCTTGATGTTCAGGCCTTCCTCGGCCTGCGCCATCGGGATGCTCTCGCGGATGTGCCACAGCTCGTGCGCCTGCGAGAGGCTCTCGGCCACCACCGCGTCGGTGACGCAGCCGGCCTCGAAGGCGGTTTCCAGCAGCGCCTCGAAACGGGCGCGGGCATGGTCCTCCGATTCGCTGTCGGAGTTCTCCAGCAGCACGAAATAGGGTGCCCCCACGCTCGCCACTTCGTGTGCTTCGCTGCCCCCCGAGGGGGCTGGGCTTGTCTTGGGGCGGCCCGGCGGCAAGCCCGGCACCGTCTCGTCGCCGATGAAGGGCACGCGCAGTTGCGGCATGTGCTTGCCGACCAGGCTCAGCGCGAAGCGGCCCATCACCTCGAAGCCGGTGAGGCCGGGGCCGAGCTGCCGGTGCGCCAGGCCCAGCAGGTCCACCGCCGCGTCGAAGCTCGGCACCGCCGCCCAGGCCGTGAGCTGCGCCGCCGGCCTGGGGTAGAGCTTCATCGTCGCCGCGGTGATGACGCCCAGCGTGCCCTCGCTGCCGACCAGCAGGTCGCGCAGGTCGTAGCCGGTGTTGTCCTTGCGCAGGCCGGTCAGGCCGTCCCACACCTCGCCCTGCGCCGTCACCACCTCCAGGCCCAGGCACAGCTCGCGCGTGTTGCCGTAGCGCACCACCTGCGTGCCGCCGGCGTTGGTGGCCAGGTTGCCGCCGATGGTGCAACTGCCCTCGGCCGCCAGGCTCAGCGGGAAGAGGAAGCCCGCCTGGTCGGCCGCCTCCTGCAGCGTCTGCAGCACGCAGCCGGCCTCCACCGTCACGGTGAGGTTGGCGGCATCGATGCCGCGGATGGCGTTCATGCGCGTGAGGCTGAGCACCACCTGCGTGCCGCTGTCGTCGGGGATGGCGCCGACCGCCAGCCCGGTGTTGCCGCCCTGCGGCACGATCGCCGTGCCCGCCGCCGCGCAGGCCTTCACGACCGCCGCCACCTGCGCCGTGTCGGCCGGCCGCACCACGGCCAGCGCCTTGCCGCGGGCGCGCTTGCGCCAGTCCTGCTCCCAGGCGCCCAGGTCGCCGTCGGTCAGCACGTTGGGCGCGCCGACGATGGCACGCAGGGAATCGATCAGGTCGGTCACGAGGCAGGTCTTTCGTTGAGCGTCCGGGCCGCCCGCAGGCGCAGCCGCACGTGCAGCGCGCAGGCGACGAACAGGCCCAGGCACAGCAGGATCTCCACCCAGGCCAGCGCGCGGCTGGCGGCGGTGGTGTCGCTCCAGGCGCGCACCACGCCTTCGGTGAAATACAGCCACACCAGCAGGCTCACCCAGCGGTAGGTGTACATGCGGTTCTTCAGCAGCCCGGCCAGCGGCACCACCAGGGGCAGCGCCTTCAGCGCCAGCCAGGAGCCGCCGGGCCGCAGCGGCGCCAGCCACAGTTCCCAGGCCAGGCACAGCGCGACCAGGCCGAGCAGGCAGCCCACCGCCAGCGTGCGGGTCCATGCGACGGCGGGGGAGGGTGCGACCGGAGTCATGTCAGGTGTTGAGCAGTTTGCGCATGCGTCACTCGAAACCAAGCGGGACCGACGGCCGCGGAGCAGGCCATGCGGGAACACGCGCGGAACCGGCTTGGCCGGGCCGCTGCGTGTGCCCCCTTGAGGGGGTTGGCGGAGCGACACGAAGTGCGCGAAGACTGGGGGTGGGAATAATACCGGCCCATGAACCGCCGCCAGCTCTGGAGGGACTTGTCCCGCTTCCCGTGGCGCAACACTGCCGCCGTGCTGGGCGAACGCTTCCGCGAAGACCGCCTGGGGCTGACGGCCAGCAGCCTGACCTTCACCACCACCATCGCACTGGTGCCCTTCGTCACGCTGGCGCTGGCGCTGTTCACCGTGTTCCCGATGTTCGCCACCATGCAGGGCCGCCTGCAGCGCTGGCTGGTGGACAGCCTCGTCCCGGAGAACATCTCGCGCCAGGTGCTGGGCTACCTCACCCAGTTCGCCAGCAAGGCCAGCGGACTGGGCATCGCCGGCCTGGGCGTGCTGCTGATGACGGCCATCGCGCTCATCCTCACCATCGACCGCACGCTCAACAACATCTGGCGCGTGCCGCGTCCGCGGCCCCTGGGGCAGCGCATCCTGATCTACTGGGCCGCCATCACGCTCGGGCCGCTGGTGCTGGCCGCCAGCCTGTCGACCACGGCCTGGGTGTTCACCGCCTCGCGCGGCATCTTCCACGACGGCAGCGCGCTCAAGCTGCTGTTCGACGCGCTGGAGTTCCTGCTGCTGGCGGCCGGCATGGCGGCGCTGTACCACTACGTGCCCAACACCCACGTGCGCTGGTCGCATGCCTGGGCCGGCGGCGTGTTCGTCGCCGCCGCCATCGAGGTCGCCAAGCGCGTGCTGACCTGGTACCTGGGCACCGTCCCGACCTACTCGGTGCTGTACGGCGCCTTCGCCACGGTGCCGATCCTGCTGGTGTGGATCTACGTGGCCTGGGTGATCGTGCTGCTGGGCGCGGTGATCGCGGCCTACCTGCCCAGCCTGCTGACCGGCGTGGCGCGCCGCGGCGGCGGCCCCGGCTGGCCGATGCAACTGGCGGTGGAGGCGCTCCAGCAACTGGAGCGGGCCCGCGCGCAGCCGTTCAAGGGCCTGGGCGCCAGCGAACTGGTGGCGCGCATGCGGGTCGATGCCCTGCAACTGGCGGCCGTGCTGGAGGCGCTGGTGGCGCTGGACTGGGTGGGCGAGCTGGCCGAGGTCGAGGAAACGCGGGATCCGCGCTACGTGCTGCTGGCCGACCCGGACGCCACGCCGCTGGCGCCGCTGGCCGAGGCGCTCATGCTGCCGCGCTCGCCCAGCCTGGAAGGGCTGTGGACGCGCGGCGCGCTGGATGCGCTGCGCCTGCGCGATGTGCTGGCGAAGGACGAGCCGCCGGAGAAGGCCGCCGTCGACCCGCAGGCCGTTCAGAACCTGATGCGGCCCAGCCAGATGTCGCGGTACATGACCCAGTCGCCCATGAAGCTGTAGAGCGGCCGCTTGAAGGAGGCGGGCCTGTTCTTCTCGAACGCGAAGTGGCCCACCCAGGCGAAGCCGTAGCCGCACACCAGGCCGATCAGCAGCCACCACGGGTTGCCGGTGAACACCAGCGCGGCCAGGCAGGCCAGCGCCAGGGAGGAGCCGACGAAATGCAGCTGCCGGCAGGTCCGGTCGGAATGCTCGCTCAGGTAGAAGGGGTAGAACTCGGCGAAGCTCGTGAACTGGCGCGGATCGACGGCTGCGCCGGCCGTGCGGGCCTGGCCGGGGGAGGGCGTGGCGGGGTTCATCGCGGTCTCCTTCAGGGGCGCCGGCACGCGGCCGGGCGCCTGACCATAATAGCGAGCCGCCTGCGTGGCGGCCATCCCTCGCATCCCTGCCTGCCGCCACCGCCTTGCTGCCGAATCCCCCTGTTTCCGACGCTCCCTGGGTCGTGTGCCTGTGCGCCGAATGGTGCGGCACCTGCCGCGACTACCGCCCGCTGATGCAGCAGGTGGCGCAGGCGCATCCGCAGATGCGCTTCGCCTGGGTCGACATCGAGGACCATGCCGAACTGGCGGACGAGTTCGACGTCGAGACCTTCCCGACACTGCTGGTGGTCGATGCCGGCGGGCAGCGCTTCCTGGGGCCGATGCTGCCCAATGCGCGGGCGCTGTCGCGCCTGCTCGGCGCACTGCCGGCGGCGCAGCCGGCCGAGGCGCATGTGCATGCGCTCATCGCCGGCATCGAGCGCGATCCGGCTGCCTTCGCGCTGCACGTGGGCTGATCGACGCGCCCGTCAAGGCGCGTCCGCCGCCTGCATCCAGGCCGGCACATCGCGTTGGCCGTGCAGCACGCGCCAGACATCGACGTGGTCCGCCTGCTCCACGTAGAAGACCAGATGGGGGTAGCGGTTCAGCCGCCAGGTGCGCAGGCCCGGCAGGTCCAGTTCGTGTGCGTAGCGCGTGGAACCGGTGGCCGGATGGCGGCCGATGTGCGCGTAGGCCCGCTCCAATGCATCCACGAAGCCGATCGCCGCAGCCTCGGCGTCGACGGCCAGGTAGTAGGCAATCGCCTCGTCCATATCCTGGCTGGCCCGCATGCGCGGGATGACGGGCTTGGCCGTCACGGTTTGGCGCGGCGGCCGGCCGTCTTGCGCACCTGGTCGCGCAGTCCTTCGAAATAGGCTGCCGACGCGGTTGCCGAGGGGGCCGAGCCTGCACCCGCCAGCAGCAGGCCGCGCAGTTGTTGCCGATCCTGGTCGCGGCGGATCAGTTCGCGCACGTATTCGCTGCTGGTGCCATAGCCCCGCTGGCTGACCTGCTCGTCCACGAAGGACTTCAGGGCATCAGGCAGGGAGATGTTCATGGTGCTCATGGCGAGAGTTTGGCAAATTTTGCCAAATCTGTCGAACACCAGTGCTTCCCCGTTCAGCGCGCCAGGAAGTCCCGCAGCGCGAAGAGCAGCGCGTCCGGTGTCTCGGTCATCTGGTGGTGGCCGACGGGCAGCGAGGCGACCTCCACGCGCTTGCCGCTCTCGCGCGCCCTGGCGATCAGGCCCTGCGCCGCGCGCGGCGAGGTCATCTGGTCATGCGCGCCGAGCGCGAAGAGCACCGGACAGGCGATTTGCGCGATGGCGTTCTCGCCGTTGGCATAGCGGTCGCAGGCCAGGAAGCCGCGGTGGAACACGTTGACCTCCGGGTTGCTGCGCAGCACCCGCCGGCCCAGTGCCATGCCCGCGCCGTAGACCCAGGTGCCGGGCCCCAGCGCCGAGGGCGGCGCCGCCAGGGTGGAGCGCGAGAACACGTTGACCAGTTTCAGCGCCGCCTCCGGGTCGTTCTGCGAGGCGTCGAGCAGCGCCTGCGAGACCTTCATCGGGAAGGCGGTGCCCACCAGCGCCAGGTGCGTGACGCGCTCGCCCAGGCGGGCAGCCGCCTCCAGCGCGATCAGCGAGCCCCAGCTGTGACCCACCAGTGCGGCACGCTGCACGCCGGCGGCGTCGAGCAGCGCGGCGACGAAGTCGGCCGCCTGCTCCACCGTCTCCGGCGCGTCGCCGGCGCTGCGGCAGTGGCCGGGCAGGTCCACCGCCAGCACGTTGAAGCCGTGGTGCGCCAGGTAGCGGCTCTGCAGGATCCACACGCTGTGGTCGTTCAGCACGCCGTGGATGAACACGACCGTGGGCCGAGCCGCGTCGAAGGGCTTGCCGCCGGTGTAGCAGTAGGTGCGGTGGCCGTTGACGTTCAACTCCATCTCAGCCCCCCGCCTTC
>Ga0164243_10001570_pt1 | contig 38659 bp, 51 predicted proteins | sample OricompcompostOP_FD_108781 | JGI IMG/M metagenome (GOLD analysis project Ga0164243, IMG submission 108781) | Organic Plus compost microbial communities from Emeryville, California, USA - Original compost - Organic plus compost (OP) | ecosystem: Engineered > Solid waste > Mixed feedstock >... | reverse complement strand
CTTATATAATATCGCATTGACTATTTCGTAAAGAGGCGCATGAGGCTTAAATCCTCTTTTTGTCACTGGTAAATAAGGAACTATTTCTAATTCTATCATATCTTTGCTCAGTACTTGGTACACTGGGTTGTGGTTTTATGTTTCGCAACACAAATTTCCGCAACCCTTTACTTTTAGCAGAAAAAAAGTCAAGATAAATTATATTACAAAATAAAACTATCTACAAAACGTTTTAATGCAAAATCTTACTTCTGTAACAGTGAATTGGAAAAAATAATTATAGAATAAAATTTTAAGTACAAGAAGAAGATGTAATTAGGTTTTCTCCTTATGATTCTTCTGTAACTCAACAAATGGGAGGATTTTACAACGAAGGGTTCTCTGAACTGGAAACAGCAATTTCATTTTTTATATTAGCTTCACCCCATTCATCCATTAGTGAGATTATCTTTTCTAGGGTTTTTCCAGAATCAGTAAGCTCATATTCAACCTTTGGAGGAACTTGTGGATAAACGATTCTGCTTACCAGACCATCCTTTTCTAATTCTTTTAATTTAGAGATAAGCATCCGTTCAGAGATCCCGACAAGTCTGTTTCTTAATTCGCTATACCTGAGTTTTTGTTCATTTAAAAGGTAGCTAAGGATATTTATTTTCCATCTTCCACCAATTACAGATAAGGTATGCATTACCCCACAGTTTTCTTTCCAGTAAATTTCATTGATTGTATTAGTTGAACTTGATTTTCTCATTTTACACTTACTTTTTTGTTAATACCATACAAATATGTATGTTCTGTTTTTATTGCAAGTTAATAAAGATATTTGCAATAGAAATTAAAATATTAAAAAATGGAATTAATAAAAGCAGTTATTCATTGGTTAAGTTTTGCATATTACCTTTATGTTTTCGGTTATGCTTCATTATTCAAGATTTTTCAAAAAACATCTATGATGCAAAGTATGCAATCCCTTGGTTTTAATAAAACATGGACTATCCTCATAGGTGCTGGGGAGTTATTAGGCGTAATACTTATTGTGATAGGTATTTTTAAACCACAATTTAAAACTATGGGGATTATATTACTTTTTCCATTTGCTGTTGGCGCATTTACTGCACATATGGCTCATCAGGAATATCATCATTTCCACAATTCGCTAATCATGTGTATCTTAACAGTTGTTTTGCTTGTAACAGATAAATATTTTAAAATATCTCTTTAATGGCATATTGAATTTATTTTGATATGATAAGATATTTTTAGGTTAATTTTTCATGGGGCGAGATACAGGCTAAAGTAGTTTATGTTTCTTGCCCCAATTTTTAAGTTCTTTTATAATTAATTTCAATTCATATCCAATAGCAGTTAGGGCTCATATTCAGCAGGAGGAAGGAGACTTCGGCATAAATGGTACGTTTTTCCAAATGGTGTATTGTTGATCGTGTCTAAAATCATAATTCCTTTTGCAGTTAAGTCTGTCTGCAAATCTTCAATAGTGCCATCAATAGCAAACCAAAGAGAAGCACCAACACCAAGTTCTTTGCCATCTATGTTCGTCATTGGCGTTCTGATAGCAAAACTTGCTTCGCCCTTGTTGAATTTAAAAACGTAGGCATACGGATTTGACATTTTGGATACTTCAAATCCTAATTTGGTCGTATAGAAGTCTTTTGAAATTGCTAAATCTCTTACTTGAAGAGATGCAACTTCTAATTTTCTAAAAGTAAGCAAAGAACGGTCTTATTTATCAAAATTTTATCAGATAAATATTTATCAAAAGTGTTTTGGTTTTTAATGCATGCTAAAGAATTCCAGCATTGTGGTCAGGGCGTTTTCGTTATGCATGTGCTCACCATTATCAAGCGATTCTTTTGCTGCGATTGCTGCTCTTTTTCTCATATTTATTTCATAAAAAGAAATAGCTTCCTGAAGAGTATCGTATTTATCGGATGTTAAACATTCACTCAATTCCAATGCATCAAGCATCGCTATGTTTACACCTTCGCCTGCAAATGGTGGCATAACATGGGCTGCATCGCCCAGCATTGTCAGGTTTGGTAAGGGTTCCCAGGTTTGATCTAAGGGCATACAATATATGGGGCGTGGAATGAAAGGCGTTTCCGTATTTTTAAATAGCTCGTTCCAAATATCGCTCCATTCGGAATATGTTGTTTTAAACCATTCAAGCAGCTGTGCCTTGTCATTGAAGTTTAAACCGCTATTTTCTGCCCAATTTTCATTTGCTTTGAAGCTTGCATAAAAACCAATTTCGCCATTGCCTTTTTGCCCCATTAGAATATTCTTTGTATTTCCAAAAGCCATTATTTTTCCACCATTAAGTAAGGCAGAAATTTGTGGTGCAGTATTCTCGGCATTATAGATAGTGCCTTCAAGCATTATTATACCGAAATAGAGGGCTTTGATATCCGTGATGTATGGTCGGATTTTTGAATTTGCTCCGTCGGCTGCAATAACAATGTCTGCATAAACTGAATTTCTATTCTTGAAATGCAACAGCCAACCGTTATTTTGCTTGTCCATTGAAATAAAATGACTGTCCCACACAACTGTTCCAGAGTGTAAAGATTCTAACAGTATTTTTCGTAATGCCCCACGGTCAATTTCGGGTCGAAAATGAGGATTGCCAAAATTTTCTTCCACCTTGGTCTCGTGGTCACTGAAAAACACTTCTGCATTTTCATTCATTATTTTTTTTCTGTCTGCTTTGGGAAGAAAGTTGTTTTTGAACTCTGCTAACAGATTCGCTTTAATTATGGCTGCCAAACCCGAATCGTCATGTAAGTCAAGCGGTGATCCTTGTACACGGGCGTTCTTGTTCAAATCACGTTCATATACTTTTACGGTTGCTCCTTTAAGCTGTAAAAGCTTTGCTAATGTGAGTCCGCCGGGACCGCCGCCGACAATGGCTATTTTTTTGTCTTGTAATTTCATACCTGATACTTTTATTTAACGGTACAAAATTATTTATGATTAAAGACGGATAATAGTAAAAATCGGTCGTTTTGGTTTTATCCGATTAAAACCACCAACCGTTTACCACCTTCAATCTTCATATCCCAAGCAGTTTCAATGTCTTTGAGTGGAACATTTACCGTTTCGATCTTCAGTTTACCATCTGCTGCAAGCTGAAACATTTCAGGAAGGATTTCGGTAATCAGTAACTTTATTTCTTCACGAGTCCAGGTTCCCAATCCTGAACCTGAAATCTGAATGTCTGTACTGCGTAAAATAGAAGATGATAACGTAATGGTATCACCCGTCATTCCTCCAACGGTAACATAGCGGGTACGATGCGAAAAGCCACCATTACCTTTCAATGCCGACAAAATAAGTTCTGCACTTTGTCCCCACAGATAATCAATAACGACATCTATAGGCTTTTGTTGATGCAGGGTTTTTAGTTGTGAAACAAAGGCTTCATTATCTTGTTTAAGAGAAATAATTTCATCTGCACCAAGCTCCAATAATCCTTTTAATGACTGTTCGTTCCTACCTGTTACAATCACTTTTTTTGCACCGTAATGTTTGGCAATCTGCACGGCGATTTTTCCTGTAACACCTGTTGCCCCATTAATTAAAACGGTTTCACCTGTTTGTAAACCTGTTCTGAAACGCAATGCCAGAGCCGAGCCCATTACCGCGTTGGGGAGGGCAGCGGCTGTAGCGTCATCAATATTTTCAGGAAGTTTTACAATCCTGTTTTTTTCTACGACTGCTTTTTCTGCAAGCATTCCGCTTACGCTAATTCCGTAAACTCTTGTTCCGTCTTCAAGCAAGCCAATGCCATCTCCGCCTACAACTTTAGCCTTGAATGCTTCATGTTGGGTGGAATAATGTTTGCCGCTTGCCTGCATTTTGTCGAGATTTTTTACAGCCGATGCTTTTACCGAAATCAATAATTCGTTTTCATTTTGCATAATTGGTTCTGCAAAATCTTCTACATATTTTGGCATCCCACCTTTTTGAAATACTGCTGCTGCTTTCATTTTGAATATTTTTATGTGACAAAATTATATAGTTGTATTTCGTCAGGCAATAACATTTGTTATCAAATTTTACTTTCTGGCCAATTTACTTTTTATACGGCTGAGGTGAACGGTAGAAATTCCCAGGTAAGAAGCGATGTAATGTTGCGGAACACGTTTTACAATTTCAGGTCTTTCTTTTAACAGGCTAAGGTAACGTTCTTGCGGTGTATCTTTAATCATTGAAAAAAAGTATTTCATATAGTCGAAGGTCCGCTCAAAGATTTTATCTATGAACATATTCCGTAAATTCGGTATTTCTTTAATCTCTTCGATTATTCTGTCCAGATCTTTTTTGTGAATCCACCATAAAATACTTGGTTCAATGGTTTCTATATTAGTCGGACTTGGGATGTTTTTCCGGAAACTTTCAATAGAGCCAACCGTTTCATTTTCGAAAAAAAACTGTGAGGTAATGTCTTTTCCTTTGTTGCTAAACCACACACGGATACAGCCTTTTTCGATCAGGAACATTTTTTGTGAAACATCACCTTCATTTAAAAGTGTAGTTTTGGCAGGAACTTCAAAGCGGTGGAAACAGTTCGTATAGTCGTTCCACTTGTCATCAGCAAGCTGAAATTTATGTCTGAATTGTTGCAACATTTTTAATCGTAATTATTTTGATTTTATTGCCGACAATAGTATAAAACTGTCGTTTTTGTTTTTGGATAATTCTTTTGGCACTACACCCGAAAATTTCTTGATGGCTTTGATAAAATGATTTTGGTCGGTAAAATTCTGTTCAGGAAAAAGTTTTCCTTGTGCGATATGTTCCAATGAAGCACGGAAGCGAAGGATGTTGCAATAAGCTTTTAAGGAAATGCCAAACTGCTGATTGAAATAACGGTTTATTTGCCGGCTGCTCCAGAATACCCTTTCCGAAAGCTCTTTTACACTTATAGCGCCTTTGGACTGGTAAATTAATTCAAATAATTTTTGTTTCCGGCTGTCGATTTCCTTTGGCAAAAGCGATTGGATTTTGCTTGCGGATTTTTCTACAAAAAGGTTGAAGTCCTGCAAATCGTTTTCCGAAAAATCCCAAAAATCATCGGGTAAAATTCTACCGCTATTTACAATATCAGCAACCGGCTCCTTAAAAATATACTCTACGGCAAGCAATTTAAAGCTGATACAAAATATCAAACAGTTGGCAGGTATGGTAGCTTGCTCATATTGTGTCTGTCCGCCAAGTTGTACAACACGAAAAGCTTCTTTTGTCGATTGGGAAAGTGAGATATCAATAAGGCCGTCAGGCAATCCGGTTGTTTCTATCACTTTATCGGATGGATTATGCAACATCCAAAAACTATCTACAAAATCAGCAAGCGATTTTTGGGGTTTGATGATTTTAAATTCAAAGCCGTTCATTGTCTTTCGTCGTGAGGTTGTGAGATTGGTTAGTAAGTACTAACTAATTTCAAATATAGGTAATTATTTGTGAATTAAAATATTTGAAATACCATAACCGGTGGTTTGAATTTCTAAAACTGCGTTTTGTAGCTTAAATGAAAAATAGCGTTCGATAGTTTAAAATCTGTATTGGGTTGTATGCCGTTTGCATAAATAATATTGAATAATCCGCCACCGGTTTGTATGCCAAACCCTAAGCCAAATGAATACAGCAACTCATTAACATTGTCGCCTTCATAATAAGCGGCATCGGTGATCGAATGTATGTACATATTGGGTGCCAGTAAATAACGAACCTCGTTATATAAACCAACTTGTGTTTTAGCAAGTAGCGAATTTTCCTGAAAGCCCCGTAACGAGTTAATTCCTCCAAAACGGTAATATTCATTATATAATAAAGGAATGGCACTAAGTAAAAGCGACCCTTCTAACTGCTGGTGAATATACCACCGGTTGTTAAGCTGCCACAAATATGCTGCTTCTAAATTGGCAAATTGTTGTGATCCCTTACGGTTGTTAAGCTCTTCGGTTTTTGAGCCAAAACCTGCTAATGCGGTAATGTAATATTTTTGTGGAAATAGCGGATGATCCTGATAATTGTTTAACAAATAATTCAGCGTAATGAATTGGTTGTTGTAATCGGCTGCCTGATAAAAATTATCGGTTCCCGCTACCGATGCTGTTGATTGATACCCGATGCCAACCCTGTGGTTAAAGTTAAGGTAATACAACGCGGCAATGTTGAATTTGGTATTCATCATGGTGCTATCTTGTTTAAACAGTTCCAATGACGTTTTTATACCGAAAGGCGTATTGAACAGATAAGGAATTTCGCCTGAAAGATTAAACTGTGTTTGCTGGTTTCCATCGTTTTTCCAGTAAAGTTTCAACTGTTCGCCTTTGTTTAAAATATTCATCAGTTGCAAATCGGCATAACCGTTAAACTGTACTTTACCATCATCATCATTTGTAAAACCAATCAATCCGTCAAACTGACTTACATTTTGTCGTTCTACGTATAAATAGAGTGCGGTGTTATTTTCGGTAAAAAGTACTTCGGGCTGTTTGGTGGTTTTGATGAAAGGGAACTGAGCCATTTCTTTTTGCAGTTCGTAAGTCACCGTTTCGGTAAAAGGTTGTTTTTCGTATTTTTTGATCAGCCGATGTTTAATTCCTGTGGGGAAATTATTGTAAGGCGTAAAGACAATCTGGTCAATTTTTCGCTGTTCGTCTATGTGTAAATCCAGGTCGGCAATAAGTAGTTCATTTACAAATTGATGATTTGTTAATTTTGCCGTACTGATGGAATAACCTTTTTGGGCTAATTTTTCAACCAGGTTTTTAAGGTAGCTTTCAGTGTTTTGTATAGCGATGGTTTCGGTAGGTTTGTTTATTTGTAAGATCGATTTTAACTGGGTTTCGTGCTTATTAAAGTTAATTTTTAAACTATCGGTTTTCTTGCCTAAGTCAAATTGTACCAGGAACAGACTGTCTTTTTTTTCGGTAGAGGTCATTTTCTGATAGAAATACCCATTTGATTTTAACGTGTTTTGTAAAGAATGCAGTTCCTTTTCAAGATCCTGACCATTGCCAAAAATACTGTCTTTGATGTTTTGTTTTAAATAAGCGGTTTCCTGCGGCAATTTACCGTTAACTTTTAAATAAATCTGCTGGGCATGCAAACGGTTGCTTGCTGCAAAAAATAAAAGAATGCCAACCGGTAAAAGAAAATAGTTGCTTAAAAACCGCATTAAAAAAAGATGTTGATAGGGTAAAAGTAGTATAAATTTAAAAATAAACCGTTTAGTTGGTTGAATTTTTAGAAGAATGGATGATACACAAAGATAGCATTGATATCTTAAAAAAAGCAGAAAATCAGCAAATTGCTGTATAAATTTGAAAATAAATAAAATGTATTTGTTTTGATTAGAATAATTTATATATTTGCATCCCCGAAAATACACGGGAAATAAAATTGAATGTAGAAATTTTTAATAAACATTATGCCAACAATTCAACAATTAGTAAGAAAAGGGAGAACCCAATTGACTAAGAAGAGTAAATCGGTTGCTTTGGATTCATGTCCTCAAAGAAGAGGGGTTTGTACGCGTGTTTATACTACTACACCTAAAAAGCCAAACTCTGCAATGCGTAAAGTAGCGCGTGTACGTTTGACTAACGGTAATGAAGTAAACGCTTACATCCCAGGAGAAGGACACAATTTACAAGAGCACTCGATAGTATTAGTTAGAGGTGGAAGGGTAAAAGATTTACCAGGAGTTAGATACCACATTGTACGTGGTGCTTTAGATACAGCCGGTGTTAACGGTCGTACACAAAGAAGATCTAAATATGGTGCTAAACGCCCTAAAGACGCAAAAAAGTAATTTAATTTAAGTCGAACAGTCAAAAGTTAAAAGTCGAAAGATTTGTGTGTTGCATCAAAGCGGTACAGAACTTTAAACTTGGAACCTTAAACTTTAAACTTTTAAAAAGTAACAAAAGAAATGAGAAAAAGACAGGCAAAGAAAAGACCTCTTTTACCAGATCCGAAATTTAACGATCAGTTAGTAACGCGTTTTGTGAATAACTTAATGTGGGATGGTAAAAAATCTACTGCTTTCAAAGTATTCTATGATGCATTAGAAATCGTAGAAGAGAAAAAGCAAGATGAAGAAAAAACTTCATTGGAAGTATGGAAAGATGCTTTAACAAATGTTATGCCTCACGTTGAAGTACGTTCACGTCGTGTAGGTGGTGCTTCATTCCAGATCCCAATGCCAATTCGTCCGGATAGAAAAATCTCTATGGCGATGAAATGGATGATTCTTTATGCAAGAAAAAGAAACGATAAATCTATGGCTTCTAAATTAGCAGCTGAAATCTTAGCTGCGGCTAAAGAAGAAGGTGCTGCTGTTAAGAAAAGAATGGATGTTCATAAAATGGCGGATGCTAATAAAGCATTCTCTCACTTTAGATTTTAATTTTTCATAAAGAACAACACAAATGGCTAGAGATTTAAAACTTACTAGAAATATAGGGATCGCTGCCCACATTGATGCGGGGAAAACAACAACAACTGAGCGTATCCTTTTCTATACAGGAAAAAACCATAAAATTGGTGAAACACACGAAGGTTCTTCTACAACCGACTGGATGGAGCAAGAGGCAGAAAGAGGTATTACTATTACTTCTGCTGCTGTAACCGTTGAGTGGAATTTCCCAATGGAAAATGGTAAGCCTACACCTGAAACGCAAAAATACCACTTTAACATCATCGATACTCCGGGACACGTTGACTTTACCGTAGAGGTAAACCGTTCGTTACGTGTATTAGACGGATTAGTGTTCTTGTTCTCGGCAGTAGACGGGGTAGAGCCACAGTCTGAAACAAACTGGAGATTAGCAGATAACTACAAAGTTCCTCGTATGGGATTTGTTAACAAAATGGACCGTCAAGGGGCTGATTTCTTGAAAGTATGTCGTCAGGTAAAAGAAATGTTAGGTTCTAATGCAGTGCCAATTGTATTGCCAATTGGTGACGAAGCAGACTTTAAAGGTGTGGTTGATTTAATTAAAAACCGTGCAATTGTATGGCATGATGAAAATCATGGTTCTACTTTTGATATTGTTGATATTCCTGCTGATATGGTAGATGAAGTAAAACAATATAGAGGTCAGTTGATTGAAGAAATTGCAGGATATGACGAAAACCTTTTGGAGAAATATATGGAGGATGAAAACTCTATCACTGAAGAGGAAATAAACGCTGCTTTAAGAGCTGCTACTTTGGATATGAGTATTATTCCAATGATGTGTGGGTCGTCTTTCAAAAACAAAGGAGTTCAATTCATGATTGATGCCGTTTGTCGTTACTTACCGGCTCCAACCGATAAAGAAGCGATTGAAGGTACAAATCCTGATACGGATGAGCCTATTTCACGTAAACCATCAGTAACCGATCCATTCGCTGCATTGGCATTTAAAATTGCAACCGATCCATTCGTAGGTCGTTTAGCTTTCTTCCGTGCATATTCTGGTCGCTTAGATGCCGGTTCTTACGTGTTGAACAATCGTTCAGGAAATAAAGAACGTATTTCTCGTATCTACCAAATGCATGCTAATAAACAAAATCCAATCGAATTTATCGAAGCAGGTGATATTGGTGCAGCTGTTGGTTTTAAAGATATTAAAACAGGTGATACGTTATCAGATGAAAAACACCCGATCGTATTAGAGTCTATGGATTTCCCTGATCCGGTAATCGGTATCGCTATCGAGCCTAAAACAAAAGCAGACGTTGATAAAATGGGTATGGCATTGGCTAAATTAGCTGAAGAAGATCCAACTTTTACCGTACGTACTGACCAAGCTTCAGGACAAACAATCATCTCTGGTATGGGTGAGTTGCACTTAGATATCATCGTTGACCGTATGAAACGTGAATTCAAAGTTGAGGTAAACCAAGGGGAGCCTCAGGTTGAGTACAAAGAAGCGTTCACTAAAACAGCTGATCACAGAGAAACATATAAGAAGCAATCTGGTGGTCGTGGTAAATTTGGTGATATCGTATTCAAAATCGGTCCAGCTGACGATGTTGACGGAAAAGTTCCAATGGGATTACAGTTCGTTAACGAAGTAAAAGGTGGTAACGTACCAAAAGAATACATTCCGGCTGTAGAAAAAGGTTTCCGCGAAGCAATGAAACAAGGTCCTTTAGCTGGTTTCGAAATGGATTCATTAAAAGTTACTTTAGTCGATGGTTCTTACCACGCGGTGGATTCGGATGCTTTGTCTTTCGAATTGGCAGCGAAATTAGGATATAAAGAATCTGCTAAAGCAGCTGGTGCAATTATCCTTGAACCAATCATGAAGTTAGAGGTATTAACTCCGGAAGAAAACATGGGTGATATCGTGGGTGACTTAAACCGTCGTCGCGGTCAAATCAACTCTATGGACGACCGTAACGGAGCAAAAGTGGTTAAAGCTTCTGTGCCGTTATCTGAAATGTTCGGTTATGTAACAACATTACGTACATTGTCTTCGGGTCGTGCAACTTCAACAATGGAGTTCTCTCACTACGAGCAAACACCTTCTAATATTCAGGAAGAAGTAATTAAAAAAGCTAAAGGTAACGCTTAATAATTAAGAAAATGAGTCAAAAAATCAGAATAAAATTAAAATCTTACGATCACGCTTTGGTTGATAAATCAGCTGAAAAAATCGTAAAAACTGTAAAAAGTACAGGTGCAGTGGTAACAGGACCAATTCCGTTGCCAACTCATAAAAAAATCTTTACTGTATTACGTTCTCCGCACGTAAACAAAAAAGCGAGAGAGCAGTTCGAGTTAAGTTCGTACAAAAGATTGTTAGACATCTATTCTTCATCTTCAAAAACGATCGATGCTTTAATGAAATTAGAGCTTCCTTCTGGAGTAGAAGTTGAGATAAAAGTGTGATAATAAACTTTTTTTGAAAAATACTTGTATATTTCAAGCATTGGTATTACTTTTGCCGATGCTTGAAATTTTTATATTTAATAATTATTAATTTAAATTTATGTCTGGGTTAATTGGAAAAAAAATCGGCATGACTTCAATTTTCGATGAAAAAGGGAAAAATATTCCTTGTACAGTAATCGAATTAGGTCCGTGTGTCGTTACCCAAGTCAGAACCAAAGAGGTTGACGGGTATGAAGCTTATCAACTTGGTTTCGATGACGCTAAAGAAAAAAATGCTACTAAAGCGGCTACAGGTCACTTTAAAAAAGCAGGAACTTCTGTTAAAAGAAAAGTTGTTGAAATCCAAGATTTTGAAAGCACTTACAATTTAGGTGATGTAATCACTGTAGATTTATTTGCTGAAGGAGAATTTGTAGATGTACAAGGTACTTCTAAAGGTAAAGGATTCCAGGGGGTTGTAAAACGTCATGGATTTGGTGGTGTTGGACAAGCTACGCATGGTCAGCACAACCGTTTAAGAGCTCCGGGTTCTGTGGGTGCATCATCGTACCCTTCACGCGTGTTCAAAGGTATGCGCATGGCAGGTAGAACAGGAGGAGAAAAAGTAACAGTTCAAAACCTTAGAGTTTTAAAAGTGGTTGCAGACAAAAACTTATTAGTAGTTAAAGGTGCTGTACCAGGTCACAAAAACTCTTACGTAATCGTTCAGAAGTAATGGAAGTAAAAGTTTTAGATATCAACGGAAAAGAAACTGGTAGATCAGTACAATTGGCTGATTCGGTTTTCGCAATTGAGCCTAACAAACATGCTATCTATTTAGATGTTAAACAATATTTGGCAAATCAACGTCAAGGTACGCACAAAGCTAAAGAAAGAGCTGAAGTGGCAGGATCTACACGTAAAATTAAAAAACAAAAAGGTACTGGTACTGCTCGTGCAGGTTCTGCTAAGTCGCCTGTTTTTAAAGGTGGTGGTACTATTTTTGGGCCAAGACCTCGTAGCTACTCTTTCAAATTAAACAAAGCTTTAAAGCGTTTGGCTCGTAAATCAGCATTTACAATCAAAGCACAAGAGTCTAATTTGTTTGTAATTGAAGACATTACTTTTGATACACCAAATACTAAAAATTTCATTAACGTATTGAAAGCTTTAGGGTTAGAAAGTAAAAAATCATTATTTGTGTTGGGTGAATCAAATAAAAATGTATATTTGTCATCACGCAATTTAAAAAGAGCTTCTGTTGTAACTTCTTCAGAATTAAATACTTATGGTATTTTAAATGCTAATTCATTAGTGTTGACTGAAGGTTCTGTAGAAGGAATTGTAGAAAATTTAAGTAAATAAGTAGGGAAATGAGTACAATTATTAAACCTATCATTACCGAAAAAATAACTAAAGACGGTGAATTATACAACCGTTTTGGTTTTGTTGTAGCTAAAAAAGCGAACAAAGTAGAAATTAAGAAAGCAGTTGAAAAGGCTTACGGAGTTTCTGTTTTAGATGTAAACACAATGATTTACAGAGCAGATAGATCTACAAAATATACAAAAAGCGGGATGATTACTGGTAAAACATCTGCTTACAAGAAAGCAATTGTTACATTGAAAGAAGGAGATTCAATCGATTTTTATAATAATATCTAATAACAATGTCAGTTAGAAAATTAAAACCTATTACCCCAGGTCAGCGTTTTAGAGTTGTTAATAGTTTTGACGCTATTACAACTGATAAGCCGGAGCGTTCTTTATTAGCACCGAAAAAAAACTCTGGAGGTAGAAATAGTCAAGGAAAAATGACCATGCGTTATATCGGCGGTGGTCATAAACAACAGTATCGTATCATTGATTTCAAAAGAACTAAAGTTGGTGTTCCGGCTACAGTTAAAACAATCGAATACGATCCAAACCGTTCAGCTTTTATCTCTTTATTAGCTTATGCGGATGGAGCAAAAACGTACATCATTGCTCCGGCAGGATTACAAGTAGGCCAGAAAGTAGTTTCTGGACCAGAAGCAGCTCCAGAAGTTGGTAACGCTATGCCTTTAGCAAACATTCCTCTTGGTACAATTATTTCTTGTATCGAGTTACGTCCGGGACAAGGTGCTGTTATCGCACGTTCTGCAGGAACTTTTGCACAATTAGTTGCTCGCGATGGAAAATATGCAACAATTAAAATGCCTTCAGGTGAGATTCGTTTAATCTTATTAACATGTATGGCTACAATTGGTGCGGTATCTAACTCTGATCACCAGTTAATCGTTTCAGGTAAAGCAGGTAGATCTCGTTGGTTAGGTAGAAGACCACGTACTAGACCAGTGGCAATGAACCCGGTAGATCACCCAATGGGAGGTGGTGAAGGACGCTCTTCAGGAGGTCACCCACGCTCAAGAAAAGGTATACCAGCTAAGGGTTACAGAACACGTTCTAGTGTTAAAGCAAGTAATAAATATATTGTAGAACGTAGAAAGAAATAATTAAGTAAGTATGGCACGTTCATTAAAAAAAGGACCTTATGTTCACTTTAAACTTGAGAAAAAAGTTTTAGAGAACGCAGAAAACGGTAACAAAGCAGTTGTTAAAACTTGGTCAAGAGCATCTATGATTACTCCAGACTTCGTTGGTCAAACAATCGCAGTACACAACGGTCGTCAATTTGTACCTGTTTACGTAACAGAAAACATGGTAGGACATAAATTAGGAGAATTTTCGCCAACTCGTTCATTCCGTGGACACGCTGGTGCAAAAAATAAAGGTAAAAAATAATAAGAAGCTATGGGAGTTCGTAAAAGAGAAAGAGCAGAGCAGATAAAAGAAGCAAACAAAAGTATTGCTTTCGCAAAGCTGAATAATTGCCCAACTTCACCTCGTAAAATGCGTTTAGTTGCAGATTTAGTAAGAGGACAGAAAGTTGAGAATGCTCTTAACATATTAAAATTTAATACAAAAGAAGCTTCAGGAAGATTAGAAAAATTATTGTTATCAGCTATCGCTAACTGGCAGGCAAAAAATGCTGATGCAAATATTGAAGAAGCAGAATTATTTGTAAAAGAAATCCGTGTAGACGGTGGTGCAATGTTAAAAAGATTACGTCCTGCACCACAAGGTCGCGCACACAGAATTAGAAAACGTTCTAATCACGTAACCATCGTATTAGGATCTAACAATAACACACAAAGCAATTAATAAACAGTATGGGACAAAAGACTAATCCAATCGGAAATCGCCTTGGGATCATCAGAGGATGGGACTCAAATTGGTACGGTGGAAATGACTATGGAGACAAACTTGCTGAAGATGCAAAAATCAGAAAGTACATCCATGCTCGTTTAGCAAAAGCTAGTGTATCTAAAATCATTATCGAGAGAACTTTGAAACTTGTAACCGTTACTATCACTACTGCTCGTCCGGGAATCATCATCGGTAAAGGCGGTCAAGAGGTAGACAAGTTAAAAGAAGAACTTAAGAAAATTACTAACAAAGAGGTACAAATCAATATCTTTGAAATTAAAAGACCTGAATTAGATGCTTATTTGGCTGCAACAAGCATCGCTCGTCAAATCGAAAGCCGTATTTCTTACCGTAGAGCTATTAAAATGGCTATTGCTGCGGCAATGAGAATGAACGCTGAAGGTATGAAAGTTATGATTTCCGGTCGTTTGAATGGTGCAGAAATGGCACGTTCAGAAAGTTTTAAAGATGGTCGTATCCCTTTATCTACTTTCCGTGCTGATATTGATTACGCTTTAGCTGAAGCTCACACTACTTACGGTAGAATGGGTATTAAAGTATGGATCATGAAAGGTGAGGTTTATGGTAAAAGAGATCTTTCTCCGTTAGCAGGCTTAGAAAAACAGAAATCTAAATCTGCAGGATCTGGAAAACCAAGTGGAAGACCAAACCGCAACAAAAGAAAGTAATTTTAAACTAAAGAAAAATGTTACAGCCTAAAAGAACGAAGTACCGTAAGGTACAGAAAGGTAGAATGAAAGGAGTATCTCAAAGAGGTAGCGAGCTTTCTAACGGAATGTTTGGTATCAAATCTTTAGATTACTCATTCATTACTTCTCGTCAAATCGAAGCTGCACGTATCGCTGCAACTCGTTTTATGAAACGTGAAGGTCAATTATGGATTAAAATCTTCCCAGATAAACCTATCACTAAAAAACCTCTAGAGGTACGTATGGGTAAAGGTAAAGGTGCAGTTGAATATTGGGCTGCAGTTGTTAAACCAGGAAGAATCATGTTTGAAGTGGGTGGTGTGCCTTTAGCAGTTGCAAAAGAAGCATTACGTTTAGCTGCTCAAAAACTTCCTGTAAAAACTAAGTTTATCATTGCTAGAGATTTCGAAGCTTAATTTTAGATCATTATGAAGAAACAAGAAATAAATAATCTATCTGTAGCTGAGTTACAAGCAAAACTTGGTGAACTAACTAACCAATATGCTGAGTTAAAAAACGCTCACGCTATTTCACCTATTGCTAACCCTTTACAATTAAGAACTGTAAGAAGAGCTATCGCAAGAGTGAAAACTGAGCTAAGCAAAAAAGACTTACAATAATTGTATTCTGCTGAAAGATGGAAAAAAGAAATTTAAGAAAAGAAAGAATCGGTGTTGTTACGAGCAACAAAATGACTAAGTCAATCGTTGTGTCTGAGACAAAAAGAGTAAAACACCCATTATACGGTAAGTTCGTGTTAAAAACTAAAAAATATGTTGCGCACGACGAAACAAACGACTGTAACATTGGTGACACAGTTAGAATTATGGAGACTCGTCCATTATCTAAAAACAAATGTTGGAGATTAGTTGAAATCATTGAAAGAGCGAAATAATTATGGTACAACAGGAATCTAGATTAAAAGTAGCAGATAATACGGGAGCAAAAGAAGTTTTGACTATCCGTGTTTTAGGAGGAACGAAACGTCGTTATGCCTCTGTTGGAGATAAAATTGTAGTAGCGATTAAAGATGCAACTCCAAACGGAAACGTGAAAAAAGGAGCAGTATCTACTGCAGTTGTTGTACGTACCAAAAAAGAAGTGAGAAGAGCTGATGGATCTTACATCCGTTTCGACGATAACGCTTGCGTATTGTTGAACGCTGCAGGTGAAATGAGAGGAACTCGTGTTTTTGGTCCGGTAGCAAGAGAACTTCGTGAAAAACAATTCATGAAAATTGTATCATTAGCACCTGAAGTGCTTTAATTCGTTCAAAGATGACAAAGCTAAAAATTAAAACAGGAGATAACGTTCGCGTTATTGCTGGAGATCACAAAGGATCTGAAGGTAAAGTTGTACGCGTGTTCCGCGAAAAAAACAAAGCAATCGTTGAAGGTGTGAACATGGTTTCTAAACACGTGAAACCAAGTGCCACTAACCCTCAAGGTGGTATTGTTAAAAAAGAAGCTGCAATTCATATTTCTAACATCGCTTTAGTTGACCCTAAAACAAAAGAGACTACTAAAGTGGCTTACAAAATAGAAGGAGATAAGAAAGTGCGCGTTTCTAAAAAATCTAATCAAGCATTATAGTCATGACTTATATACCAAGACTTAAACAAGAATATAAAGACAGAGTAATCTCTGCTTTAAAAGAAGAATTCGGTTACAAGAATGTAATGCAAGTTCCTAAACTTGAGAAAATTGTTGTAAGCCGTGGAGTTGGTGCTGCCGTTTCTGATAAAAAATTAGTTGACCACGCAGTGGACGAATTAACTAAAATTACAGGACAAAAAGCAGTAGCTACTATTTCTAAAAAAGACGTTGCTTCTTTTAAATTAAGAAAAGGGATGCCAATTGGTGCTAAAGTTACTTTACGTGGCGAAAGAATGTACGAATTCTTAGACCGTTTGGTTACTTCTGCATTACCACGTGTTCGTGATTTCGCTGGTGTTAAATCTAACGGATTTGACGGTAGAGGAAATTACAACTTAGGTGTTGTTGAGCAAATCATCTTCCCTGAAATCGATATTGATAAAGTTAACAAAATTGCCGGTTTTGATATTACTTTCGTAACATCTGCAAACACAGATGCTGAAGCAAAATCATTATTGGCAGAATTAGGAGTACCTTTTAAAAAGAACTAGTATGGCTAAAGAATCAATGAAAGCCCGCGAGGCGAAAAGAGAAGCATTAGTTGCAAAATATGCTGCTAAACGCAAAGCTTTAAAAGAAGCTGGTGATTACGAAGCATTACAAAAATTGCCTGCAAACGCTTCTCCTGTACGTTTACACAACCGTTGTAAATTAACAGGACGTCCAAGAGGTTATATGCGCCAGTTTGGTATTTCGCGTGTAACTTTCCGCGAAATGGCAAACCAAGGTTTAATACCTGGTGTTAAAAAAGCAAGTTGGTAATAAATTTTTAACTGGTTGAAGGTTCATGAAAACAAATATGAAAACCACAACCGCAATTCATACATTATGTATACAGATCCTATCGCAGATTTCTTAACAAGAATTAGAAACGCGTCTCGTGCAAACCATAAAGTGGTTGAGATCCCGGCTTCAAACTTCAAAAAAGAGATCACAAAAATTTTATTCGAACAAGGATATATTTTAAGCTACAAATTTGATGATTCATCTGTTCAGGGAACAATCAAAATTGCTTTAAAATATGATAAAGACACCAAAGAGTCTGTTATCAAAGATATCCAAAGAATTAGTAAACCAGGTTTACGTAAATACGCATCATCTGCAAATTTACCTCGTATCTTAAACGGTTTAGGTATTGCTATTGTATCAACATCTAAAGGTTTAATGACAGGTAAAAAAGCGAAACAGTTAAATGTTGGTGGTGAAGTAGTTTGTTACGTATACTAATAAAATAGACGAGCGAAATGTCAAGAATAGGTAAAAATCCAATCTCAATTCCTGCTGGTGTAACTGTTGAAGTTAAGGATGCAGTTGTTGTAGTAAAAGGAAAATTAGGAGAGCTTTCTCAAACTTTTGATAAAGTTGACGTGAAAGTAGAAGACGGACAAGTAATCGTTGAGCGTTCATCTGATTTAAAAGAAGAAAGAGCAAAACACGGTTTGTACAGAAGTTTAATCAACAACATGGTTGTTGGTGTATCTGAAGGTTTTACTAAAGAATTAGAATTGGTGGGTGTTGGTTACCGTGCATCAAATCAAGGACAAAAACTTGATTTAGCTTTAGGTTTCTCTCACAACATCGTTTTAAACATTGTTCCGGAAGTTAAAGTGGAAACAATTTCTGAAAAAGGTAAAAACCCTATTATTAAATTAACATCATCAGACAAACAATTGGTAGGTCAGGTTGCAGCAAAGATCCGTTCTTTCCGTAAACCAGAACCTTACAAAGGAAAAGGTATCAAGTTTGTTGGTGAAGAGTTAAGAAGAAAAGCAGGTAAATCAGCTTAAAAATTAAAGCCATGTCATTAAACAAATCTGAAAGAAGACAAAGAATTCAATACAGAGTTAGAAAAACGGTTAGCGGTACAGCTGCTAGACCACGTTTGTCTGTATTTAGAAGCAATAAAGAAATCTATGCTCAAATCATAGATGATGTGAACGGTTTAACTTTAGCTTCAGCATCTTCAAGAGAAGCGGGTGTTGCTAAAGGAACTAAAATTGAAACTGCTGCATCAGTTGGTAAACTAATTGCAGAGAAGGCTTTAAAAGCTGGTATAGATACTATTTCTTTTGATAGAGGTGGGAACTTATACCACGGTCGTGTGAAATCATTAGCAGAAGGCGCAAGAGAAGCTGGATTAAAATTCTAATTGTAATTAGTTATGTATCAAAATTATAAAAACGTAGAACATGTAAAACCAGCTGGTCTTGATTTAAAAGATCGTTTGGTTGCAGTGAATCGTGTTACCAAAGTAACTAAAGGGGGTAGAGCTTTCGGCTTTTCTGCTGTAGTTGTAGTAGGTGACGAAAACGGTGTAGTAGGTCATGGTTTAGGAAAATCTAAAGACGTTTCTGAAGCAATTGCGAAAGCAGTTGAAGATGCAAAGAAAAACTTAGTTCGTATACCATTACATGGAACAACTATTCCTCATGAACAAAAAGGTAAATTTGGCGGTGCGCGCGTTTTCTTAATGCCAGCATCTGTCGGTACCGGAGTTATTGCGGGTGGTAATGTACGTGCAGTATTAGAATCTGTAGGTATTCACAATGTATTATCAAAATCTCAAGGTTCTTCTAACCCTCATAACGTTGTTAAAGCAACTTTCGATGCTTTATTAAATATGAGAAGCGCTGCTACAGTTGCAAAACAAAGAGGAATTTCTTTAGAGAAAGTATTTAAATCTTAATTTTGAGTAGTATGTCAAAAATTAAAGTAAAACAAGTTAGAAGCAAAATCAATTGTCCAGAAGACCAAAAAAGAACTTTAGCAGCTCTAGGTCTTCGTAAATTAGGGCAAGTTGTTGAGCATGATAATACACCGACTATCGTAGGAATGGTAAAGAAAGTTCAACATTTAGTTTCTGTAGAAGAAATTAACTAATTTAAATGGAGTTATGAATTTAAGTAATTTACAACCGGCAAACGGTTCTGTACATAATCAAAACAAAAGAGTAGGTCGTGGAGAAGGTTCTGGTAAAGGCGGAACTGCTGCACGTGGACACAAAGGGGCTAAATCCCGTTCAGGTTATTCTAAGAAAATTGGTTTTGAAGGTGGACAGATGCCTTTACAGAGACGTGTTCCTAAATTTGGTTTTAAAAACATCAATAGAGTAGAGTATGTAGGTATCAATTTAGATACATTACAAACTTTAGTTGATAATGGAACAATTACCGATACATTAGATTTTAACGTATTGGTTGAAAACAGAATAGTTTCAAAAAATAGCTTAGTTAAGATTTTGGGTAGAGGAGAGCTTAAAACAAAATTAAAAGTAACTGCTCATAAATTTACAGCAACAGCAAAAGCGGCTATCGAAGCAGCTGGCGGTGAAGCGGTATCTTTATAAAAAACCTTAACTACTTATGAAGAAGTTTTTTGAGACTTTAGCCAATATCTGGAAAATAGAAGAACTTAAAAATAAGATCTTAATAACATTAGGTTTGATGCTTGTGTACCGTTTCGGTGCACAAGTAACCTTACCGGGTATTGACGCTACAAAATTACATGCTTTATCAGATCAAACTGATCAAGGGATAGGCTGGCTTATTAATGTGTTTACAGGAGGGGCGTTTTCGCAAGCTTCTATTTTCGCATTGGGTATCATGCCATATATCTCGGCATCAATTGTAGTTCAGTTAATGGGTATAGCTGTACCTTATTTGCAGAAACTTCAAAACGATGGTGAAAGTGGTAGAAAGAAAATGAATCAGATAACAAGATGGTTAACCATCGGTATTACCTTGGTTCAAGGACCAGGTTATATCTACAATCTGTACAAACAATTACCGCCTGATGCGTTTTTATTAGGCTTTAATTCTTTTTCTTTCTTGTTCTCTTCAGTATTAATCTTAACAACGGGTACAGTATTTGCCATGTGGTTAGGTGAAAAGATTACTGATAAAGGTATTGGAAACGGTATTTCATTATTAATCATGGTTGGTATTATCGCTAAATTACCAATGGCTTTCCTACAAGAAACGCAATCGCGTATGGTAGCTGGTAACGGTGGTCCGATGATGATCGTAATCGAAGTTATTATTTGGTTGTTAATAATTATTGCGTGTATTTTATTGACAATGGCAGTACGAAAAATTCCGGTGCAGTACGCTCGTAGAAGCGTTGCCGGAGAATATGATGTGGCATCTGTTTCAGGAAACCGCCAATGGATTCCTCTAAAATTAAACGCATCAGGTGTAATGCCAATTATCTTTGCACAGGCAATCATGTTTATACCGCCGGTAATTGCTGGATTATCCTCTTCAGATAGTGCTCAAAACTTAACAACAATGTTTAGTAATATCTTTGGATTAGAGTATAATTTAGTTTTTGCTTTGTTAATCATTATTTTTTCGTACTTTTACACCGCAATTACCGTACCTACCAATAAAATGGCAGACGATTTAAAACGCAGTGGTGGCTTTATCCCGGGAATTAAACCAGGACAAGACACTGCAAACTTTTTAGATCGCGTGATGTCGTTAATTACATTTCCGGGGTCGTTGTTCCTTGCAGTTATAGCAGTATTACCTGCAATCGCTGTGTCATTATTAAATGTACAACAAGGCTGGGCAATGTTTTATGGTGGTACCTCATTATTAATCTTAGTAAGTGTTGCAATTGATACAATACAGCAGGTTAATGCTTATTTGTTAAACAAACAATACGACGGATTGATGAAAAGCGGAAAAAATAGAAAGGCAATCGCTTAATATATGGCAAAACAATCAGCAATAGAACAAGACGGATCTATTATCGAAGCATTATCAAATGCAATGTTCCGTGTAGAATTAGAAAACGGACATATTGTAATTGCTCATATTTCAGGAAAAATGCGTATGCATTACATCAAATTATTACCTGGTGATAAAGTGAAATTGGAAATGAGCCCTTATGATTTGTCTAAAGCAAGAATTACTTATAGATATTAAAAAAGCAATAAGCTCTAAGCATTAGGCAATAAGCTGCAAGTTTATTCCTAAAGCCTAAAGCTTAAAGCCCAAAGCAAATTTACAATGAAAGTAAGAGCATCAGTAAAGAAAAGAAGTGCAGAATGCATTATTGTACGTAGAAAAGGAAGATTATACGTTATTAACAAAAAGAATCCTAGATTTAAACAAAGACAAGGATAATTATGGCAAGAATAGCAGGGGTAGATATACCTAAGAATAAAAGAGGAATTATTGCTTTAACTTACATTTTTGGTGTTGGTTTAAGTAGAGCAAAAGAGGTGTTGGCAGCAGCTAACGTTAATGAAGACAAAAAAGTTTCAGAATGGAACGATGATGAAATCGGTGCTATTCGCGAGGCAATGTCTCATTACAAAATTGAAGGTGAACTACGTTCAGAAGTATCTTTAAACATCAAACGTTTAATGGATATCGGATGTCAACGCGGAATCCGTCATAGAGCTGGTCTTCCATTAAGAGGACAAAGAACAAAAAACAACTCTAGAACAAGAAAAGGTAAAAGAAAAACTGTTGCTAACAAGAAAAAAGCAACTAAATAATAAGTAGTATGGCTAAAGCAAATACAAAAAAACGTAAAGTTATAGTTGAGTCTACTGGTGAAGCTCATATCAATGCAACATTTAACAACATCATTATTTCGTTAACAAACAAAAAAGGTGAAGTTATTTCTTGGTCATCAGCTGGTAAAATGGGATTCCGTGGTTCTAAAAAGAACACGCCTTATGCAGCACAAATGGCAGCAGAAGATTGTGGTAAAGTAGCTTTAGAGGCAGGACTTAAAAAAGTAAAAGTTTACGTTAAAGGACCTGGAAACGGTAGAGAATCTGCAATTCGTTCAATCCACAACAGCGGAATCGAAGTTACAGAAATCATCGATATCACTCCAATTCCTCACAACGGATGTCGTCCTCCAAAAAGAAGAAGAGTTTAATTTATATTATAGTATAACCTAAGGTAGGAGAGAGATTATCGGAGGATGAGACCTGAATTCATAATCCCTACCTTTTTTATTTTTTTTAAAATGGCAAGATATACTGGTCCACAAACAAAAATCGCTCGTAAATTCGGTGAAGCAATCTTCGGCGATGACAGAGCATTCGAAAAAAGAAACTACCCTCCAGGGCAACATGGTTTAGCTAAAAAAAGAGGGAAAAAATCTGAATACGCAATTCAGTTGTTAGAGAAACAAAAAGCTAAATACACTTATGGTATTTTAGAAAAACAATTCCGTAACTTGTTTAAAAAAGCATCTGCATCACGTGGTGTAACAGGTGAAGTTTTAATCCAGTTATGTGAATCGCGTTTAGACAATGTTGTTTACAGAATGGGTATCGCTCCATCTCGTCGCGCAGCACGTCAAATCGTTTCTCACAGACATATTACCGTTAACGGAGAATTAGTTAACATCCCTTCATATCAATTAAAAGCTGGTGATAAAGTTGCTGTTCGTGAAAAATCTAAGTCTTTAGACGCTATCGAACGTTCATTATCTAATTCTAGCGCTGTTTACGAATGGATTACTTGGAATAACGAAACTAAAGAAGGTACATTTGTAAGTGTTCCTGCCAGACTTCAAGTTCCGGAAAACATTAAAGAACAGTTAATCGTAGAGTTGTACAACAAATAATAATTGACATTCAGTCGAAATACACATGGCAATATTTAATTTTCAAAAGCCCGACAAAGTTATCATGATCGATTCAACCGATTTTAAAGGGAAGTTCGAATTTCGTCCTTTAGAACCAGGTTATGGATTGACCATTGGTAATGCACTAAGAAGAGTACTTCTGTCATCATTAGAAGGATATGCAATAACTTCTGTACGTATTGAAGGTGTTGAGCATGAGTTTTCTACTATTTCTGGTGTTGTTGAGGATGTTACAGAAATTATCCTAAATCTTAAACAAGTACGTTTTAAACGTCAGATAGAAGATGTGGATAATGAAACTGTAAGCATTTCATTCACAGGAAAAGATCAATTAACAGCAGGTGATTTCCAAAAATTCATATCAGGATTCCAGGTTTTAAACCCAGAATTGGTTATTTGCAACCTTGATGGTAAAGTAACAATCAATATGGAAATTTCTATCGAAAAAGGTAGAGGTTACGTACCGGCAGAAGAAAACAGAAAACCAAATGCTCCTTTCGGAACAATTTATACAGATTCTATTTATACGCCTGTAAAAAATGTTAAGTACGCTATAGAAAACTATCGTGTAGAGCAAAAAACCGATTACGAAAAACTGGTTTTTGATATCGTTACCGATGGTTCTATTCATCCTAAAGATGCTTTAACAGAAGCTGCTAAAACATTGATTCATCATTTTATGTTATTTTCTGATGAACGAATTACTTTAGAGGCTGATGAAATTGCTCAAACTGAATCTTACGACGAAGAATCGTTGCACATGAGACAGTTGCTAAAAACTAAATTAGTAGATTTAGACCTTTCAGTAAGAGCATTGAATTGTTTAAAAGCGGCTGAAGTGGATACATTAGGCGATTTGGTTTCTTATAACAAAAACGATTTAATGAAATTTAGAAACTTCGGAAAAAAATCGTTAACTGAATTAGAAGAATTAGTTTCAGTTAAAGGATTGAATTTCGGAATGGATCTATCAAAATACAAATTAGATAAAGAATAATAACTTCATATTTTGCTCTCCAAGGAGGATTGAAGCAAGATGAAGCTAAAAAAAGAAGGTCATGAGACACGGAAAAAAAGTAAATCACTTAGGCAGACAAGCTGGTCACAGAAAAGCTATGTTGGCTAATATGGCTTGTTCATTAATTGAACATAAACGTATTAATACTACAGTTGCTAAAGCAAAAGCATTGAAACAATTTGTTGAGCCTTTGGTAACAAAATCTAAAACAGACGATACACACAACCGTCGTGTTGTTTTCTCTTACTTGAGAGATAAATATGCCGTTACTGAATTATTCAGAGAAGTGGCACCAAAAGTAGGAGACCGTCCGGGTGGTTATACTCGTATTATTAAATTAGGAAATCGTTTAGGAGATAACGCTGAAATGGCAATGATCGAATTAGTAGATTTCAACGAGGTTTATAACGCCGGTAAAAAAGAAGTTAAGAAAGCATCAACAAGAAGAGGTAGAAAAAAAGCTGAACCAAAAGCTGAAGCTACCCCTGCAACAGAAACTTCTACTGAAGCTAACGAAACGAATGAATAATTTATCTATAACAGATTATTCTATTATATTAAAAGGACAAACTTTTAAAGTTTGTCCTTTTTTTTATACTTTTTTTTAAAGTATTTGTATTAATTTTGTACACTGAAACATCACAATAATAATGAAATATACTTCTAAAGATAAAGCCGTTGTACTTTTAAGCGACGGAACAATTTTTCATGGAAAATCGGTAGGTATTAAAGGAACAACAACGGGTGAAATCTGTTTTAATACAGGCGTAACCGGTTATCAGGAAATTTTTACAGATCCTTCGTATTACGGTCAAATCATGCTGTCAACCGTAGCACATATTGGAAATTATGGGGTACATGCAGACGAAGTAGATTCTGACGGAATCAAAATTGCAGGTTTGGTTTGTAAAAACTTTAGTACTGATTATTCACGTCCGGATGCCGAAGACTCTTTATACGATTATTTCGAAAAGAAAAATCTGGTGGCCGTTTCTGATGTTGATACGCGTGCGTTAGTAAGCTACATTCGCGATAACGGTGCAATGAACGCGGTAATTTCTACCGACGGAAAATCAATTGAGGAATTAAAAGAAATATTGGCTGCCGTTCCCGATATGAAAGGATTGGAACTGGCTTCAGCAGTTTCTACAAAAGAACCTTACTTCTATGGCGATGAAAATGCAACGTATAAAGTAGCTGCTTTAGATTTTGGTATTAAAACAAATATTCTGCGTTGTTTGGCAGCACGCGATTGCTATGTAAAAGTATATCCTTATAACGCAACATTAGAAGATTTAAACGATTTTAATCCCGATGGATATTTCTTGTCTAATGGTCCCGGAGATCCACAACCTTTAACAGGAGTTATTGAAACAGTAAAAGAGATCATCGCTACTAACAAACCTGTTTTTGGAATTTGTTTGGGGCATCAATTAATCGGATTGACTCAAGGTGTAAATACCTATAAAATGTTTAACGGTCACCGCGGAATAAATCACCCGATTATGAATGCGGTTTCAGGTAAAGGCGAAATTACTTCTCAAAATCACGGTTTTGCTGTAGTACGTGAGGAAGTGGAAAACAACCCGAATTTAGAAATTACACATTATCATTTAAATGACAATACCGTTGCCGGAATGCGTTTAAAAGATAAACAGGTATTTTCGGTACAATACCACCCGGAATCATCACCCGGACCAAACGATTCTAAATATTTGTTCGATCAGTTTGTAACTTATATGAAAGAACATAAAGAAGCTTAATAGATTACGATATAAAGAAAAAACCTTTCAGCAGTCAAAACGCTGAAAGGTTTTTGTTTTTTAGCGATTTTTTAGTATTTTTAAGTTTCTTAAAATAAAATCGTTATGTTGACTTTAAATATTAAAACAAGATTTGTTTATGGTTGGTTTTCTTTAAGAAATATCAAGTTGTATGTAAATGGTGTGTTATTTACTAAATTTTTGGCACAAGGAACTTCAATTATTGAAATACCTAATGATGTACAAAAACTTACTTTTGTATTAGGAAAGGTTTATCCTTATAAAACAAATATTTACATTACAGAAGAAGATAGAAAACGTAAAGAAATTTTTATGGGTTTACATCTTAATCATAGAAATTTACTGTTTTTTCTCTACGATAGTTTACGAACCGATTATTTGCGAAGTGTAAAACTAACTATTCAAGAATACGCTTCATTTGGGAAAGATATTTATCAGCAAGAATTTATTACGTTAAAAGATAACAAAACATCAATAATAAGCTTACTTGTTTCTTTAGTTATTTTATTGTTTTCAGTAGTGCAACAAGAAAATGAATTAGCACCTTTGGCTTTTATGATTGGGCTTTCATCAACAATAACCTCTTTGGTTTATTTTAGAGATTTACAAGTAGAAAAGGGAACATATAAAACCCGGATACTTTCTACGATAGCATTGTTTGTTTTAGTGGTTTTGTTTTTAGAAAACAGTTATGGCTTTCTGCATTGGATCATTCTAATGTTTACTATATTGCTGGTGTTCTCTTTTATAGAAAATTTAAGAAGTAATGAGAATATGGACCTAAATAAGTTGGATGGCTTGTAACAAAAGAAAAAACCTTTCAGCAGTCAAAACGCTGAAAGGTTTTTTTAATTTATGGGGTAATGTGTTCTACTCTTAAAATTTCTAATTTTAAATCGCCATCTTTTGCAGGCCATTCAATAATATCCCCCGTTTTGTATCCCACCATGGCAATTCCTTCATCAGATAAAATAGAGATTTTGTTTTTGCTTGGTTTAGATTTTTTTGGTCCCACAAAAGTGACTGTTTTTTCCTGATCCGTTGTGTGGTTTTTGTAAGTAACAATACTGTTTACACAGACAATATCTGCAGGAAGCGCTTTTCTTAAAACCTGTGAAGCGGTTTTTAATTCATTGGTTAAAATTTCTTCTTCTTTTATAGTTACTTTTCTTCTGCGGACATGGTCTTTAATTAAATCGTATGTTCCTGTTGTTAAAATGATGCTGTTTGACATTATTTTCTTGATTTTGTTCCATTTTTAATTTGCCATCTGTATCGACTCTTCATTAAATGGGATATAGCTTCGCTACCTTATTTAATGATTGATATCAAATAAAAGTGGATGATGAATAAATAGTACGCTATTTTAAGCCCGATGGTTCCCTGTCCAGAGTCGTGACAGGGTTTAAGAAATGAACTCTTTAGAGCTTTTTAAGAAAGTATCGTCATGCAGGTATTGCAACGACAGTAAAAGTCGGTTCAAACGGTTATCGGTAAAATAAAAGTTTGAAAACTTCATTTTCTATAAGTGATTTAGAATTTTACTAAAATACGACTCTTTGTGGTAAATAAAAAGACTTTAACCTATTATTAATTTTTGTTGAAAGAATATCTGCTTTTTTTTTATCAATCAAATAATTACATTTGCAGCAACAAATTAAACAACACAATTAAGATATGAGTACAATTGTAAAAATTCACGCACGTCAGATTTTAGATTCGCGCGGAAATCCAACAGTAGAAGTTGATGTAGTTACAGATACAGGCGTTCTGGGAAGAGCTGCTGTACCTTCCGGAGCTTCAACAGGTGAACACGAAGCAGTTGAATTACGCGATGGTGGCAAACACTGGATGGGTAAAGGTGTTTTAAGCGCAGTGAAAAATGTAAATGAAGTAATTGCAGAAAATATTGTTGGTTACAGTGTTTTCGAACAAAACGCGATCGATCAGGCAATGATTGAATTAGACGGTACTCCAAACAAATCAAATTTAGGGGCAAATGCAATTTTAGGCGTTTCTTTAGCAGTGGCAAAAGCTGCGGCTAACGAATTGGGAATGCCGTTGTATCGTTACGTAGGTGGTGTTTCGGCTAATACATTGCCGGTTCCTATGATGAACATTATCAATGGCGGTTCACATTCTGATGCACCCATTGCTTTTCAGGAATTTATGATTATGCCGGTTTCTGCTGCGGACTTTACAGAAGCAATGCAAATGGGAACAGAGGTTTTTCATAACCTTAAAAAAGTATTGCACGATAGAAATTTAAGTACCGCTGTGGGCGATGAAGGTGGTTTTGCACCTAATTTAGCCGGCGGAACGGAAGATGCCTTAGATTCCATTAAATTAGCTGTTGAAAAAGCAGGTTACGTTTTTGGTAAAGACATCATGATTGCGTTAGACTGTGCTTCTTCAGAATTTTATGTGAACGGTACATACGATTACACAAAATTTGAAGGCGAGACAGGAAAAGTTCGTACATCTGAAGAACAAGCGGATTATTTGGCAGAATTGTGTGAAAAATATCCCATTATTTCTATTGAAGATGGAATGTATGAAGACGATTGGGCAGGATGGAACTTGTTAACGGAAAAAATCGGTGATAAAGTTCAGTTGGTCGGCGATGATTTGTTTGTAACAAATGTTTCAAGATTAGAACGTGGAATTAATGAAAATACGGCAAATTCTATTTTAATCAAAGTAAATCAGATTGGAACTTTAAGTGAAACCATTGCAGCTGTAAACATGGCGCATAATGCAGGATATACTTCGGTAATGTCTCACCGTTCAGGTGAAACAGAAGACAATACCATTGCAGATTTGGCTGTTGCCTTAAATTGTGGTCAGATTAAAACCGGCTCGGCTTCACGTTCTGACCGTATGAGCAAATACAACCAATTGTTGCGTATTGAAGAAGAATTGGGGTCAGTGGCCTATTATCCGCAATCTAAAGCTTTTAAAATTAAAAGATAATTTTTTAAATAAATTAGCAAAAAAGACGCTTATGCGTCTTTTTTGTTTTTTAATAGGTTTTGTTTCTAATATCATAATACTAAGCAATGAATTTTATGAATTTGTAAAAAAAATCATAAATACTTTAAAAGTGGCGGTTCAAAAACGGCTACATCTTAGGTTTATAATAGTTTAAATCAATATTTAATAAGAATTATTTATATATTTACGCTTTATTAAGTAAAACATTTTTAGTAAATTCGCTAAAAACAAAATAAAAAATAAACTAAAAATATATGTCAAAAACTGCAACTATAGCTATAGATGACAAAACGTTTGAATTGCCTGTAATTGTTGGGACAGAGAACGAAGTAGCTATCGATATTGAAAAGTTAAGAGCTTTAACCGGAGCGATAACATTAGATCCGGGATATAAAAATTCAGGTTCATGTAAAAGTGCCATTACTTTTTTAGATGGCGAAGAGGGAGTTTTAAGATACCGCGGATATTCTATCGAAGATTTAGCTGAAAAGTCAAACTTTTTAGAAGTGGCTTATTTAGTGATTTTCGGAGAATTACCTACCCAAACGCAAATTGAAAAATTTGAAAACGATATACGTAAGCACACGCTTGTTAACGAAGAAATGAAAGGAATCATTGACGGTTTCCCTAAACATGCCCACCCAATGGGTATTTTGGCTTCACTAACTTGTGCCTTAACGGCTTTTAACCCTAAAGTTGTAAATGCAGAGTGCGAAAAGGATATGTATGAAGCAGTTTGCAAAATCATGGGTAAATTTTTGGTTGTTGCAACATGGACATACAGAAAAATTAACGGTTATCCGTTAAACTACTATGACAATACAATACCTTATGTAGATAATTTTTTACAGTTGATGTTTAAATTGCCAACGGGACCTTACAAAGTTAATCCGGTGGTTTTAAATGCAATTGATAAATTGTTTATCTTACACGCTGATCATGAACAAAACTGTTCTACGTCAACCGTTCGCATGGTAGGTTCTTCTCACGCAGGATTGTTCGCTTCTATTTCAGCTGGTGTTTCTGCTCTTTGGGGGCCATTACACGGAGGTGCAAACCAGGCGGTTTTAGAAATGTTAGAAGAAATTCAAAAAGATGGTGGCGATGCGAACAAATACTTGGCTAAAGCAAAAGATAAAAACGATCCGTTCCGCTTAATGGGCTTTGGACACAGAGTTTACAAAAACTTCGATCCTCGTGCACGTATCATTAAAAAGGCAGCCGATGAAGTTTTAGCAGAATTAGGTGTTGATGATCCTATTTTAAAAATTGCAAAAGATTTAGAAGAAATGGCGTTGAAAGACGAATACTTCGTATCTCGTAATTTATATCCAAACGTAGATTTCTATTCAGGAATTATTTACCGTGCCTTAGGCATCCCAACAGAAATGTTTACAGTAATGTTTGCTATTGGTCGTTTGCCGGGTTGGGTGGCCCAATGGAAAGAAATGCGCGTAAACAAAGAGCCAATCGGTCGTCCACGTCAGGTGTATGTAGGTGAGCCATTGCGTCCTTTTAAAGAAATGAACGAAAGATAATTTTGTAGTTATATATCAAAAGCCAAATCAAACCGATTTGGCTTTTTCGTTTTTAATAGTATAACTACAAAGAACTTCTTATATTTGTCTATTACCTAAATACATTTTTATGAATTTACATGTAACCGATGAAACTTCAAGGCTTAAGGCCGTAATACTTGGAACCGCAAAAAGTAATGGCCCCACACCAACGATAGATGAGGCGTATGATCCCAAATCATTAGAGCATATCAAAGCAGGTACTTATCCGGTAGAAGCCGATATGATTAATGAAATGGAAGCTTTTAATGAAATCTTTAAAAAATATGACGTAAAAGTTTACCGCCCGGAAATTATAGAAGATTACAATCAGATTTTTAGTCGTGATATTGGTTTTGTGATTGACGATGTTTTTATAAAAGCCAACATTTTGCCGGATCGCGAACGTGAACTGGATGCCATTCAGTATGTAATCGATCAAATGGATCCCAATAAAGTGGTTCGCCCACCCGATGAAGTACATATTGAAGGAGGTGACGTGATGCTATGGAACGACCATATTTTTATAGGAACTTACAAAGGAAGCGATTATAAAGATTTTATCACAGCCCGCACCAATATGCAGGGCGTTCAGTACATCAAAGAATTGTTTCCAAATAAAATCGTAAAAGAATTCGATTTGGTAAAATCAAAAATCGAACCTCGAGATAACGCTCTGCATTTAGATTGTTGTTTTCAGCCGGTAGGAAAAAACAAAGGAATTATCTATAAATCGGGCTTTCGCGAAGAAGCTGATTATATGTATCTGGTAAATCTTTTTGGCAGAGAAAACCTGTTTCATATTGAACGCGAAGAAATGTATCACATGAACTCGAATATTTTTTCGATAGATACCAATGTGGTGGTTTCCGAACGCAATTTTACAAGATTAAACAACTGGTTACGCGATCACGGATTTACAGTGGAAGAAATTCCGTATGCAGAAATTTCAAAACAAGAAGGACTTTTACGTTGTTCCACTTTACCTTTAATTAGAGAATAAGTTGTATGTGGTAAGTTATATGTTTTAAGTATTGAATCATGAGCAGTTATAAGGATTTAGATATTTACAAGATGAGTTTATCATTGTTTTATGAGGTTCATCCAATGTCTTTAAAATTGCCTAAATACGAATTAGGAAGTCAATTGAGAAGGTCTGCTGATAGGCATTAACAAATATTGTGAAGGTTATGGTAGAAGTGCGTGTAAAGCAGAATTTATCAGGTTTCTGACTTTCTCATGCGCGAGTTCTTTTAAACAATTAATCATCTTGAAAAGATTAATTATTTATATGACAACTTATCAAAAGCCGACTTAATTCAGAAGTACTAAATTTTAAATGTGAAAATTTATTCTTTTATTAAATACGTTGAAAATAATTGGAAATAGAAACATATAATATTACATACCTTACAACCTAAACCATAAAACTTAGAACATAAAAAATATGAGTCAGCAAGCAGCAAATACCGTATTAATGATTCGTCCGGTTCAATTCCGTATGAACGAACAAACGGCAGTAAATAATTATTACCAAAAAAAATTAGAAGGATTAACTCCTGAAAATGTTAACCAAAAAGCACAAGAAGAGTTTGACGGTTTTGTAGAACGTTTGCGTTCGGTTGGCGTAAACGTAATTGTGGTTGATGATACCACCGATACTGATACACCCGACAGTATTTTTCCAAACAACTGGATTTCGTTTCACGACAATGCTGAAGTAGTGCTATATCCAATGTTTGCAGAAAACCGCAGACAGGAACGTCGCGAAGATATTTTTGATATTGTAGAAGAAGAAGGCTTTAAAATTACCGAAATAAATGATTACACCTCTGCTGAAGAAGACAATATTTTTTTAGAAGGAACAGGCAGTATGATTTTAGATCGTGAAAATGCTAAGGTGTATGCAGCTTTGTCGCCTCGTGCAGACGAAGAACTGATTATAGAGTTTTGCGAAGACAACGATATGCACCCGGTTATTTTTGAAGCCTATCAAACAGTTGACGGAAACCGTCTGCCGATTTACCACACCAATGTAATGATGAGCATTGCCGAAACATTTGCCGTTATTTGTGGCGACAGCATTGATGATAAACAAGAACGCAAATTGGTTGTAAACAGCCTAAAAGAAGACGGTAAGGATGTTATTTATATTACCGAAGATCAAGTAAACCATTTTGCAGGAAACATGCTGCAGGTTGAAGGAACAAACGGACAACTGTATATGGTTATGAGTACACAGGCGTATGAAAGTTTGACCGATGTACAGATAAAAGCCATAGAAAAACATTGTGCTATTTTACATGCACCGCTTTACACCATTGAGGCTTGCGGTGGCGGAAGTGCCCGTTGTATGCTGGCGGAAGTATTTTTACCGAAAGAATGATTTTAACTGACTGTTATTAACTTTAACCAGATATGTTTAGAAACGTCACTTCGAGTAGCGTAACAAAGTGAAGCGTATCGAGAAGTTGTTAATTATTGGTTCTCAACAGGCTCGAATTGACAAAATCTTAATTATATTATAGTTTGGTATAAAGTTTGTGATGATCATTTAATTTTAAACTTATAAAAAACGCATTGAGAAATCAATGCGTTTTTGTATTATGGGAAAAATATGCCAACAATCAACTTGTCTTTTGTACTAACAGAGATGTACATATTTAGATTTTGCTTATCAAACGAAATTACTTGTTTATTTATAACATATTCTCCATGTTTTTCATCATTTTGAAATTCAAATCCTTGATACTGAATTTGCTTAATGTTTCCAAAATCAGAATATAATTTTTCAAACAATTCAGGAATAAACTTCTCATCGTTCATAATTTCTTTATTTAAAACAGATGTTAATTCTTTATAATCTTTCCTAATTATCAAAGAATTAAATTCATCAATGGTTTTATTCATTTGATAAATTTGTTCTAGCTGATTTGTGAGAAAAATAAAACTTCTTGTTTCGTTGTTTACTAAATCAATGTTTACATTAATTTCATCATACTCATTTTTACTGCTTTCTAGATTTGAGTAAATCATGTAGGCTATATTACCCGCATGTAACGATGTGTTTTCTACATCGTCATTTATTAAAGGACTGTTTTTAACATTTATTCTAAAATAGTTTTTATTAGAAGTATTGTGAGCACTAAACCCGGCTGAAGTGGTTATGTGTCCACCATAGAAATCGCCTACTTTTTTCAAAGCATTTTTTTGATGATAAGATGAATTTCCACAAGAAAATAAGCTAAATAGAACAAGTAAAGAAAATAGATGTTTCATTTTTTGATTTTTTTATAAATATAATAAATTACAACAAATCACTCGGTATTTTATAATCAGGGTCTTCTTTAATATTTACTTTAATAATTGCAGATGCATTTTCTAACAGTTTACGGCTGTCTTCGCTTAAATACGTTAAAATAACCGTTTTGTTTCGGGCTGCATATTTCTTTGTTAGTAGATCTAACGCTTCAATGCCACTCATATCGGCAATCCTACTTTCTTTAAAGGAAATCATTATGGTTTTGGGGTCGTTGGCAATATCAAATTTTTCATTGAAATTAGCAACCGAACCAAAAAACAGCGGACCGTAAATTTCGTAATGTTTAATGCCGTTTTCATCAATGTATTTCCGTGCTCTGATGCGTTTGGCGCTTTCCCATGCAAAAACCAATGCTGAAATAATGATTCCAACCAAAACAGCCACTGCCAAATTGTGAAAAATAATGGTAATGCCGGCAACAATTAGGGTTACTAAAATATCGCTTTTAGGCATTTTAGTCACTTTCTTAAAAAATCCCCAGCTAAAAGTGGTTATGGCAACCATCATCATTACGCCAACCAATGCAGCCATAGGGATTTTTTCTATAACCGGCGCAGCTACCAATATAATAAACAAAATAGCCAACGCGCTTACAATAGCTGCAATTCGTTTACGCGCACCCGCATTCAGGTTTACAAAAGTTTGGGCAATCATGGCACAGCCGCCCATTCCGGTAAAAAAACCGTTGGTAATATTGGCAATTCCTTGTGCAACCGACTCTTTGTTGGCGTGACCCCGGGTTTCGGTAACTTCATCAACCAATGTTAAAGTCAGCAAGCTTTCTAATAAACCAACACCCGCCATAATTGCCGCATATGGAAAAATTATCTGTAAAGTTTCTAAATTCAGTGGAATTCTGGGTATGTGAAAAGGAGGAAGGGTACCACTTATAGAAGCAATGTCTTGTACTGTTTTTGTTTTAATGCCCCATCCGTGAACAATGGCAAAAATAACGGCAATGGCAATTAATGTAGTGGGTAAAGCTTTTGAGATTTTAGGAATAAAATAAACAAGCAGTAAGGTAAGCCCTACAAGAAACAGCATGATTTGTAGAGATTCGCCATGAAGCCATGTTGTTTGTATGGTTGTTTTTGTTTTGAACTGTTCCAGTTGCGACATAAAGATTACAACGGCTAATCCATTTAAAAAACCGTACATTACCGGTTGTGGCACCAATCGGACAAATTTACCCAATTTAAATACTCCGACAAGTATTTGAAAAATTCCCGCCATAATAATTGCCGCAAAAAAATATTCTATACCATAAGATGCAATTAAAGAAATCATTACAATTACCGTTGCACCTGCACCGCCCGAAATCATTCCGGGTCTTCCGCCTAAAAAAGCAGTAATAATTCCCATGATAAAAGCTCCGTACAATCCGGTTAAGGGCGGTAATCCTGCTAAAATGGCAAAAGATAACGATTCGGGAATCATGGTCATAGCAACTGTCAATCCTGCCAATATTTCTGTGCGGTATCGTTTAAACTGATTCAAGTCAAAAATTTTCGTAAAAATACGGCTTATCATCTATTGAAAAACGAGGAAGATAAAAATTATAATAAATTGTTATTTATATTTGTTCTAAATAAAAATAAAGTAGTATCTTTACTCGCGTAATAAAGTAAGAAGGAATTATTGCTTATATTATTGTTGTTAGTTATTTAGTTTTTATAAAAGGTACGCTGATGTGTACCTTTTTTATATTTAATGATTCTCACGGACTTTACACCAGAGTACAATTGAGATTTTCGTCAGTTCGTCACGATCCTGATAGCTATCGGGAGAAGTCGAGAACCGATGATTCAAAGACTTTTGGATAGCCTGTCTTGAGCTTGACGAAAGTTTTGCTTCGTTAAACTACTTGAGCGGCAATCTAAATAGATCTGGTATAAAGTAAGTAACAGTTATTTTATATTTTAAAAAGGATAAGAAGCGAAGTAATAATGTATTGAATACCAATTGCTAAAACTAAAAAGCCAATAATTCTTGAAATGGCAACAATCCCCGAAGCCCCTAAAATTTTTGAAATATAATTTGCACTTCTCAATATTAAAAAAACGCTTATTGCCACGGCAAATATGGCTGTTACAATGATTAATTTGTTTAAGATTTCCTGATAATCTTGCTCCATAGCTATAAGTAAAGACATGGATCCCGGACCTGCCATCATGGGAATGGCCAAAGGTGTTAAAGCAATATCGTTGCGTTGCTGTGCGTCGTTTGCTACTTTTTTGTTCACGCCGCGTTTTTTGCTGAACGTTCCTGAAAGCAACCCAAAACCTGAGGAGCAAATTACCACACCACCGGCAATTCTTAATACATCAATACTGATTCCGAAAAAATTTAAAATGACTTTTCCTATAAAAAACGAAATTACCAATATGATAAACACATTGACAGAAGCCCAAAGAGCCGTTCTTTTTTGAGATTCTTTTGTATCACCCTGTGTAAGTCCTAAAAAAATAGGCACAGATCCCAAAGGGTTTATAACGGAAAACAATGCTGCAAAGGTTATTAAAAATAAATCCATAGCCAGAATGAAGTTTTTCTTAAAGCTAAAAAAATATTTTAAATAAGGTTCAAATAAAATGACTATTTTTAAGCAAAAAAAGATGAACTACTCTTTTCTGGATTTAGTTTACGTAAAGGAAGATAAAACGGTACACGATGCTTTTGAAGAATTAAAGCAAACATCACAAAAAGCAGATGCTTTAGGATTCACAAGATATTGGTTGGCTGAACATCACAATATGGAAGGTGTTGCCAGTAATGCCACGTCTGTTTTAATGGGATTTGTAGCTGCAAATACACAAAAAATTAAAGTAGGTTCGGGTGGTGTGATGTTGCCCAACCATTCTCCATTGGCGATTTCAGAACAATTTGGTACTTTAGCACAGATTTATCCCGGCAGAATTGATTTAGGGTTGGGGCGTGCACCAGGAACCGATGGTTTGACTGCACAGCAAATGAACGAGAATTTCATGAAAAACGTACATGAATTTCCACAGAATGTTTCGGCAATTCAGGACTATTTTTCATTAGAAAATACTCAGTCAAAAGTAAGAGCTTATGTAGCAGAAGGAACAAATGTTCCGATTTATTTGTTAGGCTCAAGTACCGATAGTGCGGTTTTGGCTGCTGCTTATGGTTTGCCTTACGCGTTTGCTTCACATTTTGCACCGCAACAAATGGCAGCTGCTTTTAAGTTTTATACAGACGAATTTCAACCCAACGGAGAAATTTCTGCTCCATACAAAATAGCTTGTGTCAATGTGATCATTGGTGAGACAAATCAGGAAGCTAAATTAAGTGCGTCAACTTTTTATAAAATGTTTTTGGGATTGATTCGCAACCAAAGATCAAAAATGAAAAAGCCCGATTGGTCCTTTTACGACGATTGGTCGGTAGTTGAAGAAGCACAGTTGAGCCAAATGACCGCTGGTAGTTTTATTGGCGATAAAGAAACTGTGGCTCGAAATTTGAAACAATTTATTCAACGTTACCAGATTAACGAAGTAATGATGTCGTGCCCAATATATTCGGCAGAAAAACGTTTATATTCTATGGAGCAGTTTGCTTCAATCATGTCTGAAATTTAAAGATGAAAAAATTACTTATATCAATTAGCTGCGCTTTTGCAGTATTAACTGTCACCGCAACACCAACGGAACATTTTTCTAATGTCATTAGTTACGGAAATCCATTAATTATTGTTAATGGATATAAGATTCGTTTTGCAGATTATTCCAGAATCAAACCTGAACATATTGAAAGTATCATTGAATTAGAATCTAAAGATGCTATTGAAGTATTTGGGGAGATTGGTAAAGACGGAGCTGTGGTCATTAAATTGATAAGTAGTTTTAAAGGCTTCTCGTTAGAAGGAGCAAAGATTGACGCAAAAATTATTGAAAAAGTACAGTATTATGCCGAACAGGCAAAATTAAGAGAACAAGAACGACAAAAAGCTGAAGAAGAGGCCAAAAAAGCTGCTGAAGAAAGAGCCCGCTTAGAAGCCGAAGCAAAAGAACAACAAGCGCTTTTAGAATTAGAAACTAAAGCTAAGAACGAAGAAGAGCAAAAAGTTCGATTAGAGGCAGATGCTAAAGCCAAGAAAGATGCAGAAGAACAAGAACGATTAAAAGCTGGAGAAGAGTCTAAAAAAGATGCAGACGAAAAGGCTCGATTAGAAGCCGAAACCAAGGCTAAAAAGGACGCAGAAGAAAAAGAACGTTTAGATGCAGAGGCCAAGGATAAAAAGGACGCAGAAGAAAAAGAACGTTTAGAAGCGGAAGCCAAAGCTAAAAAGGATGCAGAGGAGAAAGCCCGATTAGAAGCGGAAGCCAAAGCTAAAAAGGAAGCAGAAGAAAAAGCCCGTTTAGAAGCGGAAGCCAAGGCTAAAAAGGAAGCAGAAGAAAAAGCTCGTTTAGAAGCGGAAGCCAAGGCTAAAAAGGATGCAGAGGAGAAAGCCCGATTAGAAGCGGAAGCCAAGGCTAAAAAGGAAGCAGAAGAAAAAGCTCGTTTAGAAGCGGAAGCCAAGGCTAAAAAGGATGCAGAGGAGAAAGCCCGATTAGAAGCGGAAGCCAAAGCTAAAAAGGATGCAGAGGAGAAAGCTCGTTTAGAAGCGGAAGCCAAAGCTAAAAAGGAAGCAGAAGAAAAAGCCCGTTTAGAAGCGGAAGCCAAGGCTAAAAAGGAAGCAGAAGAAAAAGCCCGTTTAGAAGCGGAAGCCAAGGCTAAAAAGGAAGCAGAAGAAAAAGCTCGTTTAGAAGCGGAAGCCAAAGCTAAAAAGGATGCAGAGGAGAAAGCCCGATTAGAAGCGGAAGCCAAAGCTAAAAAGGATGCAGAGGAGAAAGCTCG
>Ga0164243_10001568_pt1 | contig 38676 bp, 35 predicted proteins | sample OricompcompostOP_FD_108781 | JGI IMG/M metagenome (GOLD analysis project Ga0164243, IMG submission 108781) | Organic Plus compost microbial communities from Emeryville, California, USA - Original compost - Organic plus compost (OP) | ecosystem: Engineered > Solid waste > Mixed feedstock >... | reverse complement strand
CTGCACCGCCGGCGACGTGTTCGGGATCGTGATCCACTCCTGGCCCGGGAGGTCGCCAGTCGCGGCGCCCTCGTCGACGGCGCCGTTGCAGTCGTTGTCGAGGCCGTCGCAGATCTCGGGCGACGCGCCCACGCCGAGCTCGGTGTAGTCACACGCGGCCGGGCCGTTGCGGTTCGCCGGATCGCACGCGTACGTACCCGACGATCGGCACTCGCCCAGCGCGCCGTTGTCACACGCGTCGCCGAGGTTGGGCTGCCCCTCGTCGATCCGCCCGTCGCAGTCGTTGTCGGCGAGCTCGCCGGCGACGATGTCGCTGTCGCACAGCGTCTCGGGGATGATGTTGCCGTCGCCGTCCTTCGAGACGTTCGGGTTGTCGTAGTTGCACTTCCAACCCTGCGCGCCGTTGCAGGTGAGCGTCGTCATCGTCGAGCACGCGCCGGCGCTCTTGCAGATGCCGGTCGGCGCGACGAGATCGGGGTCGGCGGTGTCGACGAGCCCGTCGCAGTCGTTGTCGACGCCGTCGCAGACCTCGTTGCCCGTGATCGTGCACGGCCCGAACTCGCAACCATCTCCGGGGAGCCCGTTGTTGTCGTGCCACCCGTTCTCGCACGCCACGATCGTGCACATGCCGTTCGCGCAGCCCTCGAACGCGTGTGGCAGGTTGCACACCGCGCCGCACGCGCCGCAGTTCTGCGGATCCGAGCTCAGGTTGTAGCCGTTCGTCGGGTTGCCGTCGCAGTCCTGGTCGAGCCCGTCGCACTGCTCGAACACCGGGAACACGGCGCCCTGGCACACGACCACGCCGCCGACGCACGCGCGCGCACCGAGCACGCACTCGCCGGTGTCGCCCTGCAGCGGGCCATCGACGCCCGCGACGCACGCCCCGAGGTTCGTGAGCCCCTCGTCGAACATGCCGTCGCAGTCGTCATCGCGGTTGTTGCAGAGCTCGCCACCCGGCGCCGGCCCGATCGCGCCGACGCACGTGATCTGGCCACCGACGCACCGGTTCACGCCGGCCGTGCACTCGCCGACGTTCGTCCCGCACTGCGCGCCGCCGCCCGGATCACCGTCGTCGACGAGGCCGTTGCAGTTGTTGTCGAGGCCGTCGCACAGCTCGGGCATCGCCGGCTTGCTGCACACGACCGCTCCGCCGACGCACTGCTTGACGCCGCCCGCGCACTCTCCCTGCCCCGAGTTGAGCGCGGGCGGCGACGAGCAGGGATCGCCGATCGTCGGCAGATCGCCCTCGTCGGTCTGGCCATCGCAGTCGTTGTCGTCGCCGTCGCAGACCTCGATCCCGGTCGGGATGCACTGCCCGGCATCACCGGCGTCGGGATCGAGGACGTCCGCGTCGTCGGGCACGACACCGATGTCACCGGGGCCACCGTCGCCCGGGGCGGCGCAGTTGAGGCAGTAATCGTTGACGTCGCACGACAAGTTGCTCGCCGCGCCCGCGAGCACCGCGGCGAGCCCGAGAAGGAACCGCTTCACGACGCACCTCCAGCGCGCCGGCGGCGCACCAGCAAGAGGATCCCGAGCCCGAGCGCGAGCGAGCCGCTCGCGTCACCACCCGTGCTGCACCCACCGCCACCGCCCGTCGTCACGTGCTCTTCCACGCCGGCGTCCGGCAGGGTCACCTTCCAGTCGTCGCAGGTGCCACCGCGGCAGCTCTCGCCCTCGGCGCACTGGATCTCGTAGATCGCGCACGGATCGTCCTCGCACATGCCGTTGTTGTGCGGGTTGCACCACCGGCCCTCCGGGCACACCACGAACCGGCACGGATCGGAGAGGCAGCGCCCGTCGTCCTGACAGAACTCGCCGGTGGGACACGGCGGATCGCACGGGATGTCCTCGCACACGCCGAGCCGGCAGCGCTGACCCGCCGGGCAGTCGACCCCGGCGCAGCTGTTCACGCACTGGCCGTCGATGCAGTACTGACCGTCGGGGCAGGTCACCCCGAGGCACGTGTTCTCGACGCACGTACCCGCGATGCAGTTCTCGTCGTCCTCGCAGCGCTCCGGGAACGTCAGGCAGTTGTCGGGGCGGCACTGGCCCTCGGGCAGGTAACAGATCTGGCCCGGCGAGCACGCGACGTCCGTACACGCCGACACGCACTCGTGCGCCGACGGGTTGCCCATCTGCGGCCGGCAGATCTGCTTGTCGCCGGGCACCTCGGGGCACGTCACGCCGAAGCAGGGATCGGCGAGGCAGAAGTTGTCGACGCAGATCTTGCCGACCGGGCACGCGAACTCACCCGGGATGCACTGGAACGCGCACTGGCAGTTGGTGCAGGTCGCGCCCTCACCGCACAGCGAGCCCTCGTCGATCTCGCCGTCGCAGTCGTCGTCCTCGCAGTTGCAGCTCTCCTGTCCGACCGGCTCGCCGTTGCAGACGACGGCGCCGTTCTGGCACTGCTCGACGCCGCCGCACTGGCCCGGCGCGGAGCACGGGCAGTCGTCGGGGGTGCCCGGGATGTCGTCCGGCCCATCGGGGTCCTGGCACTGCCAGTCCTCGTCGATCTGACCGTCGCAGTCGTCGTCGTTGCCGTCGCAGCTGTCGTCGCTCATCGCCGGCGTCGCGTTGCACTGCTGCGCGCCGTTCACGCACACGAGCTGTCCGACGCCGCAGTTGCTCGAGCAGTCCGCGGGCACGCACGTGCCACCGCCCTGCGTCGAGTGCGGGTTGTCGCAGGTCGGCGTCAGCGGCGTGCTCGCGCAGTCCGCGCTGGTCGTGCAGGCGACCGGTGGCGCCTCGTCGACCAGGCCGTCGCAGTCGTCGTCGAGGTTGTTGCAGATCTCGAGCTGCGGCGTCACCTCGCCCGTGCACGCGCTCCACGTCCCGCTGCCGTTGAGCGGGCACGTCCGCGTCCCCGGGTTGCAGATGCACTGCGGCCCGAGCGCCTCGCAGCCGGTCATCGGGCTGTGGCCCGACGCGCCCGGGTTGTTCCGCGGATCCATCGCCGGGTAGCCGTTGTCGAGGTTCGAACAGTCCGCGGTCAGGCCGTCGGCGTTGCCGTCGCAGTTGTCGTCGAGCCCGTTGCAGGTCTCGGGCAGCGCCGGCGGTGCGTCGCACGCCTGGAGCACGCCGCCGACGCAGCGCTGGAACCCCTGGCACGTCCCGGTGCCGCACGGCACGTCCGTCCCCTCGTCCACGAGGCCGTCGCAGTCGTCGTCGTCACCGTCGCAGATCTCGCCGGTCGGGATGCACTCGCACCCGGTGACGTTCTCGTCGACCACGCCGTCGCAGTCGTCGTCGATGTCGTTGCACCCGAACGGCACCTCGTTGTTCGGGTCGCCGGGCGTGCCCGCGGCGGTCGGCTGGCACACGCTGTTCTGGCACGTGCCGGCGACGGGCACGTTGTCGGCGTTGGTCACCGTGCACGCCGTGCCGTTCGCCGCGTTCATGCACTCCGGCTCGCGGCCGGCGTCGCACTGGGTACCCGCGCCGTCGACGCGACACTCCGTGTGCCCGAGGACGCGGCACGTGCCGAGGCGGTTGTTGCTGCACGTGCCGCCGACCGCGAAGCCCTCGTCGGCGATGGTGTCGCAGTCGTCATCGAGGCCGTTGCAGACCTCGGTCTTGATCGCGTCGTCGAGGATCTGCGAGATCGCGAGCTGGAGCTCGGCCTCGTCGTTGGCGTAGTAGCCGTCGTCACCGATCGGGTCGGGCGTCAGGCTGCCGGCCTCCGCGATCGCCTCGACACCGGGATCGCCGGGCTCGATGCCGAACCCGATCACCTTCGTCTCGACGCGGTAGCGACGACCGCCGACGTCCGTCGCGAGCAGCGACGTGGCGGCGTTCGCTGGGGTGCCGCCGCAGGTCTCCTCGCCGTCGGTCATGAGGATCGTGATGTACGGCCGGCACTGCTCGACGCAGCAGTTCGTCGTGCAGCCCGGCGACGGGTCACATCCGGTCGGCAGGAAGCTCGTGCGCGTGGGGTCGTTCGCGATCGGCGAGAACCCGGACGAGCCCGACGGCCAGATCGTGTAGTTCGGCGCCTGCAGCCCGGACCAGTATTGCTTCGCGCCGCGCAGCGTGCCCTCGAGCGGCGTGTTGCCCGAGGCGGCCCAGATCTCCGGGTTCGAGCCCGTCGTGCACGTGTTGCCGCTGAAGTCGACCCACGACGCCGCGGCGGCGTTCTGGCCTTCCACCAGCGCCGTCACCATCTCGAACATGTCCGCGCTCGCGTTGCAGGTCGGCCCGGACGAGCACCCGCCACCGAAGCCGACGTCGGGACCGTTCCAGCAGCACCCGCTGGGGAACGTGCCGTTGACGGTGCCGCCCTTCGTGCTGCGGAAGTGCGCGAGCGCGAACACCATGTCGCCATAGCTGTTGACGATCTTGTTGATGGCGCAGCGCGCGTGGTCGAGGCGCGTGTCGCTGCCGCCGCACGACGGCGGGCCCGAGCCCGTCGAGGACGCCATCGACCCCGACGTGTCGAACGCGAAGACGACGTACGGCTTCAGAGGCTCGCTTGCCTGTGCCGACGCGAGCGCTGGTGTCAGCGCGATCGCCAGCGATGCTGTCGCGAGCAACGCGACGAAGTTCCTCATGGTCCCCCCATCTTAGAGAAGGCGATGAGGATGGGAACACCTACTTCGGGTAACGCCTGGGGTAGCGGCGCTAGCTCCCGATCGACATCCGATCCCGCGTCGATCGATAACGAAGGATCCGAGAGAGCGATCGAGACGCGAGATCGAGAACGGGGACGAGATCGAGAACGAGATCAGGACGAGATCGCGATCGGGGAGCGCTCGTCGATCGATCGACCGATGACGCGCTCAGCGTCCGAGCACGGCGCGACCGATCACCTTGAGCGCGAGGATCGGCTTCACACCCTCGAAGATCGGGAGCACCTGCGCGTCGGCCACATAGCGGCTGATCGGATACTCCTCGGCGTAGCCCCAGCCACCGTGCAGCAGCTGCCCGAGCTGGGTCACCTCGACCGCGACGTCGCACGCGAACAGCTTGGCCATCGCGGCGAGCGGCGCCGCCTTGCGCTCGTCCTCGTCCATCGCCTGCGCCGCGGCGTACGTGATCGCGCGCGATGCGGTGAGACGGGACGCCATGCGGCCGAGGTGATACCGGGTGAGGCCGTACTCTCCGATCGCGCGCCCGAACTGCTTGCGCTCCGCGACGTACCGCGAGGTGACCTCGAGCGCCGCCGACGTGACGCCGCACGCGCGACCACCGGTCTGCAGCCGGCCCGCGGCGAACCCGGCCATCTGCAGCGCGAAGCCACGTCCGAGCCCCGCGGGCCCGCCGACGACCTGCGCGTCGGGGACGAACCAGCCGTCGAACGCCAGCGTGAACGAGTGCATGCCGCGGTATCCCGGCGTGCGATCGGCCTTGCCGGTCAGCGTGCCGCCGCCGGGCTGGGTCGCGGTGAACTCGTGCCCGTCGAAGCGCGGCTTGTCCACGATGAACAGCGTCAGCCCGCGCGCGCCCTTGCTCGGATCCGGATCGGTGCGCGCGAGGAGCGCGATCACGTCGGCGCGGCCGGCGAACGTGCACCACGCCTTCGCGCCGGTGATCGCGTACCCGCCGTCGACCTTCTCCGCGCGGCAGCTGACGGACGCGACGTCGGAGCCGACGTCCGGCTCGGTGACCGAGATCGCCGCCATGATCTCGCCCGACGCGAGCCGCGGCAGCCACGCTTGCTTCTGCTCCTCGGTGCCGCCGGCGATCAGCGCCTTCGCGAGGATCTCGGGGCGAGTGATCAGCGAGCCCGCGGCGGCGAGCGAGCCGCGCGACAGCTCCTCGGTCGTGAGGATCATGGCGAGGTTGCCGAGCTCGTGGCCGCCGTACTTCTCGGGGATCGAGAGACCGAAGTAGCCGAGCTTGGCCATCTCGGAGATGAAGCGCTCGGGCACCAGCTCGTCGTGATGGTGGATGCGCTCCGCGTGCGGCACGACCTCGCGATCGGCGAACGTGCGGACGTTGTCGCGGATCTCGTCGTACACGTCGTCGAGTGGCCACGCGAGCCGGCCCTCGCTGGCGATCGCGGCCGCGCCGATGTCCTCGACCGCGGCCGGTGCGATGCCGGCGCTGATCGCCGCGGCGACCGGCGCGTCGTACGCGAGCTGCGAGAGACCGAGCAGCGGCGCGACCGGCGCGAGACGATGAGGGAGGCCGGCGGCGAGCTCGGCCGCGGCGACGCGGGCGGACGCGGCCAGCGGCGCGGGCGCGGCGGCGAGCTCGGCGATCACGCGCGCCTCGGTCGCGACGTAGGCGACGCGCTCGACCACCACCTGGTGCTCGTCGATCGCCTCGCCGTCCCGGGTCAGCTTGCGTGCCGCTTCGACGGCGCGGTCGGCGAGCGCGCGCGCGGCGGTGGAGATCAACGAGCGATCATCGGCCATGATGGGTTGTTATCGCGCCATGACGCGGCGCACCACCCGCGCGGCGGCAAGAGCTAGGTGAGATCGCCGAGGATCTGCGCGACCTGCGCGCCGTAGCTGCCGCCGAACAGCACGGCGTGCACGGCCAGCGGGTAGAGCTGCCACAGCGAGATGCGATCCCGCCAGCCCTCCGCGAGCGGCCACACCTCCTCGTAGGCGCGGACGAGCCGGTCGCTGATCCCGCCGAACAGCATCAGCATGGCCAGATCGATCTCGCGATGGCCGCCGTACACCGCCGGATCGATCAGCACGGGCGCGCCGCCGCACGCGCCGACGTTGCCCCACCACAGGTCGCCGTGCAGCCGCGCGGGACGCTCGGGCGGACCGAACCGCTCGGGCCGCCGGGCGAGCGCGTCGAGCGCGCGCGCGAGCGAGGGCGCGCCCATCCTCGCGACGAGCGGGCGTAGCCGGCGCTCGATCCAGAACGTCATGATGTCGGGTGCGGGCGTGTTGTCCTGCGGGATCGTGGCGATGAAGTTGTCGCGCTCGAGGCCGAACGCGTCGGCGCCGAGCGCGTGCAGACCCGCGAGCCCGCGACCCAGCGGCTCGTCGAGCTCCGCGCGTCGCGGCTCGAGCTCGAGCCACTCGAGCGCGAGGAAGCGATCGCCGACGGCGAGCACCTCGGGCACCCGCAGCGGCCCCGGTCGCAGCCACGCGAGCCCGGCGGCCTCGGCCGCGTACATGCCGGCCGGTGGCGCGCGGTGCGTCTTCACGAACACGCGCGTGCCGCGGACGAGCTCGACGCGATACGCCTCGTTGATGTCGCCGCCCCCGACGGGCTCCACGCGCGCGACCTCGCCGAGCGACGCTTCGAGGTCCCGCCGCCACGTCATCGCGTCACCACGTCAGCGCGCCGCGAGCCCCAGGCGCTCGCGCACGTGAGCGAGCAGGCCATCGCACGCGCGCTCGCACAGATCGAGCACGTCCTCGAACCCGTCCGGCCCACCCGCGTACGGATCGGGGACCTCGGCGCCTTCGGGCGCGGTCGGATCGAAGCTGCGGAGCAGACGCAGCTCGGGAGCCGTCCGCTCGCCGCGCATGTAGCGCAGGTGGCGCAGGTTCGCGTGGTCCATCGCGAGCACGAGATCGAAGCGCTCGAGGTCCTTGCGCGTGAACTGACGTGCGCGGTGGGTCAGCTCGAGACCGCGCCGGCTCGCCGCCTCGCGCGTGCGGGGATCGGGCAGCTCGCCGGCGTGCCAGTCCCCCGTGCCCGCGCTGTCGATGATGATCCGGTCCTCGAGCCCCGCATCGGCGACGAGCTTGCGCATCACGCCCTCGGCGGTCGGTGACCGGCAGATGTTGCCGAGACAGACGAAACAGATGCGCATGGTGGTCACGTGCAGGACGCCCGCAGCGTCGGAGGCGTCGACGTCATGGTAACCCACGATGTCGCGGCGTGCTGGACAGCGGCCGCTCCGACCGAGCCGCTCGTCGCACGCCCAGCTGCCATCGCCGTCGCGTCATCAGCCCGACTTGTCGAGCTCGCCGGTCCAGTACAGGTAGTCACGCCACGCGTCCGGCACGCTCCTCAGCGAGATGCGGATCGCGACCGCCGGCACCCAGTTCGGCTGCGTCGGCTGGGCGAGCAGCGCCATGCCCGCCTCGCGCGGCGTGCGCCCGCCCTTCTTGCGGTTGCACAGGTAGCAGCAGGTGACGATGTTCGTCCACTCGGTCAGCCCGCCCTGCGAGCGCGGCACCACGTGATCGTACGTGAGCTCGCTGATCGACGCCTTGCGGCCGCAGTACTGGCACTTGTAGTTGTCGCGCGCGTAGATGTTCACGCGCGAGAACTTCACGGGACGCGCGTGGCGCCGGAACGCGCGGAGGAGCCGCACCACGGCGGGAACCTTGATGATGAGGTTGACCGACCGGATGTCGTGGTCGTACTCCTCCAGGACCTCCACCTTGCCCAGGAACAGGAGCGTGATGGCCCGCTGCCAGGAGATGACCTTGAACGGTTCGAAACCCTGGTTCAGCAGGAGGGTCTGCGCTGTGTCCATCGATGGCCCTCGTGCTCGAATGTAGCATCGTGCTCGCGACGCGCGAGAGCGGACCGCAACCCGGCTTGATCCCACGCACATCTGCGAAACTGGACGAGCGTCGATATTGAAAACGATTTTCAATACTGATACGACTGGTCCGGTGTCGAGCCTCGCCGACCTGCCGCCAGGGCGCGCTGCCACCGTGCGCGGAGTGGAGGGCCCGCGAGCCTTCCGGCGCCGCCTCCTCGAGATGGGCCTCGTACCGGGAGTCACGGTGCGGATCGTGACCGTCGCCCCTCTCGGGGATCCGCTGCAGATCGAGGTGCGAGGCGGCCAGTGGTCGATCCGCCGGGCCGAGGCCGCCCAGATCGCGATCGAGGCGCAGCGATGAGCGACGCGCGCCGCCCTCAGCTCGTGCTCGCCGGCAACCCCAACGTCGGCAAGACCACGCTGTTCAACGCGCTGACCGGGCTGTCCGCCAAGGTGTCGAACTACCCCGGCATCACGGTGGATCGCCGGCAGGGCACCGTCGCCCTCCCCGGCGGCCGCAGCGCGGATCTCCACGACATCCCCGGGACGTACTCGCTGAACGCGCGTAGCGCCGAGGAGCAGATCGCGCTCGACGCGCTCGTCGGGCTGCACGGTGCGCCCGTCCCCGATGTCGTGATCGCGTGCATCGACGCGACACAGGTCGCGCGCTCCGCGTACCTCTTGCTGCAGATCCAGGAGCTCGGCGCGCGGTGCGTCGTCGCGCTGACGATGGTCGACGAGGCGGGGACGGCGGCCCCGGAGCCGCGCGCGCTCGCCGCCCTGCTCGGCTGCGAGGTCGTCGCGGTGACGGCGCGCGTGCGCTACGGGCTCGACGAGCTCGTCGCCGCCGTCGACCGCGCGCTGCACGGCGAGCGCAAGGCGCTCTGGCGCTGGCGACCGTCGCCGGCGCTGCGCGAGATCCTCGATCCCGTCCGCGAGGCGCTGCCCGCGAGCTGGCGCGCCGACGCGCGCCACGGGACCACCGATCGGGCCGCCGACGACGCGCTCGCCTTGTGGAGCGTGACGTGTCTCGAGCCGCGCACCGGCGTCGACGACGACGAGCTCGACGTCCCCGACGAGCTGCGCGCGGCGACGACGGCGCACACGATCGATCGCGCGCTCGACGACGAGGCCGTGCTCGCGCGCTGGGCGTGGCTCGATCGCGAGATCCCGAAGCTGCTCGCGCGGCCGGCCGATCGCAGCCGCACGGCGCGCATCGACCGGATCCTGCTCCATCGCGTGCTCGGCTTCGCGACGTTCCTCGGCGTCATGGGCCTCGTGTTCATGTCGCTGTTCTGGGGCGCGGATCCGCTGATCGGCGGCATCGAGGAGCTGTTCGGCGCGCTCGGCGAGACCGTGCGCGACCGCCTCGGCGAGGGCGTGTTCACCGACTTCCTCGTCGACGGGCTGATCGCCGGCGTCGGCGGCGTGCTCGTGTTCCTGCCGCAGATCCTGCTCTTGTTCTTGTTCCTCGGCTTCCTCGAGGACTGCGGCTACCTCGCGCGGGTCGCCTACCTCATGGATCGCATCATGCGGTCGATGCACCTGCACGGCCGCGCGTTCGTGCCGATGCTGTCGGGGTTCGCGTGCGCGGTCCCGTCGATCCTCGCGACGCGCACGATGGAGCGCCGCCGCGATCGCATCCTCACGATGCTCGTGATCCCGCTGATGACGTGCTCGGCGCGGCTTCCGATCTACACGCTCGTCATCGCGGCCCTGATCCCGGGCTCGGCGTTGACCCAGGCGGGGCTCATGGTCGGCATGTACGTGTTCAGCGTGTCGATGTCGCTCGCCGCGGCGTGGGTGCTGGCGAGGACGATCAAGCCGCTCAAGGCCAAGCGGCTGCCGTTCCTGATCGAGCTCCCTCCGTATCGCTGGCCGCGCGGGCGCGATGTCGTGCGCATGATGTGGTCGAAGTCCTCGGTGTTCCTGCGCGAGGCGGGCACCGTGATCCTCGCGTGCTCGATCGCGCTGTGGGCCCTGCTCTACTTCCCGCGCGAGCTGCCGGAGGGCTCGCCGGACTACGCCGCGCTGATCGAGCAGGCGCCGACCGCCGAGGCGAAGGAAGCGCTCGAGGCGGAGCACGGCGCGAAGCTGCTCGCGAACAGCTACGGCGGGCGCCTCGGGCAGGCGATCGAGCCCGTGATCGAGCCGCTCGGGTTCGACTGGAAGATCGGCGTCGGTATCGTCGGCGCGTTCGCCGCGCGCGAGGTGTTCGTCTCGACGCTCGGGATCGTGTTCTCCGTCGGTGGCGAGGCGGACGAGGGCTCGGAGCCGTTGCGCCAGGCGCTGCGCTCGGCGACCAAGCCCGACGGCACGCGCGCGTACACGCCGCTCGTCGGACTCGCGCTGATGATCTTCTTCGCGCTCGCGTGCCAGTGCATGAGCACGCTCGCGGTGGTGCGCCGCGAGACCCAGAGCTGGCGGTGGCCGGCGTTCCTGTTCGCGTACATGACCGGCCTCGCGTGGCTCGCGAGCTTCCTCGTCTACCAGGGCGGCCGCCTGCTCGGGTTCGGCTGACCCGAGATTCGCGCGCGACGCGGGTTACGAGATCGTTCGCGGCGCTGTCGATCCGGGCAGTCGCCGTTCGACCATGGGCAAACCCTCCACGAGGAGCGCACCTGTGTCGCGAGGCGATCCGCCTCGGCCGTCTGCTCGGCGAGCTGTTGCCGCGCGCCGAGCCCCGCGGCCTGCTCGCGGAGCTCGCTCAGGCCGCTTCGGGCCCGTCGTCGCCGGCGGGCGGCTCCGACACCACCGGCGGCGGTGGTGGGCCGATGCCATAACCCGCCAGCTGCGCGCGGACCTTCTCCTTCGCCTCGGGCGCGAGCTTGCCGAGCCACGCCTTGAGCAGCTCGAGCGCGCGGCCCCGCAGCGCGTCGCGGCCGTCGAGGTCGGGCGGCACGGCGAGCCCGAACGCCTGCGCCTGCGCGCCGGCGAGCGCCGCGTATGCCTCGGCGAGGCGGTGCGCCGCCTGCGGATCGGTCTCGTGGTCGGGCGCGTGCGCCTCGATCTGCTCCGACAGCCAGGCCGTCGTGTCCATGACCGAGAGCTTACCGCGTCAGCTTCCGGTACTCGTTGATATGTCGGATCGCGGAGCGCGAATCCCCCGACTGATCGAACAGCGTCGCGAGGTTGTAGTGGGCCTCGGCGAGCTGAGGATCGAGCTCGAGCGCCTGACGGTACAGCTCGATCGCGTCAGCCTCCTTACCTGCATCCTGCGCGATGACACCGAGGTTGTAGTAGGCGGTGGCGTCCGACGGATCGAGCTCGAGCGCGCTCCGGAAGCAGTCCTGCGCGGCGTCGGGATCTCCGCTCTCCGCGAACAGCCGGCCGAGGTTGATCCACGCCTCGGTCGTCTCGGGCCGCAGCCGCAGCGCGCGGCGATACGCGTCGATCGCGGCGACGGGATCGCGGTCCTCGAGCTCCATCGCGCGCGCGATCCACTGGTCGGCGGTCGCGGGCGCGGCGACGGCGGGGGCCGGCGCCTCGGGCGGACGCGGCAGCTCGCGCAGCTCGCCGCTGGGCGGCGGCTCGGGGGCGCGCTCGAGCGGAAGCGACAGCTGACCGGGGAGCTCCACGCTCGCGCGCGCGCCGCGCACGTGGACCTGACCACCGCGCGCCTCGACGGTGAGCTCGGCGATCGACGCGCCCGCCGGGAGGCTGCGCTGGATCCGCACCAGCTCGCGGCGCACGCGGGGTAGCGGCAGCCCCGCGTCGACGAGGGCCTTCACGGTGCGCAGCGCCGACAGATCACGAAACGACAGCTGCGCGGGGACGGTGCCCGGCGTGCCGACGAGGCCGTCGCGGATACAGCTGCGCACCGCGGACTCGGGCAAGCCGATCAGCTGCGCCGCGTGCCGGGCCGTGTAGCTCGTCCACACGGCCGGGACGATATCACCGCCGGCGAGCGCGCGACGACCTGCTCCCGCCGGTGACGCGCGCCATCCAGCGCGCGACGGTGGTCGCGAGCTCCGCGAGGACGTCGGCCTCCGTGCGTCCCGAGCGCTTGAGAACCCCGAACCCGTGATCGGCGTGCGCGACCACGTGGAGCGTGGCGCGGCGGCCGAGCCCGGCGACCACCGGGCGGAGCAGATCGAGGTTCGCGAGCTCGTCGCGCTCGCCCTGCACGAACAGGAGCGGGCCGGTCGCGGCGCCCAGGTGCTCCGCGCGCTCGGTGCCGGGCTTCGTCGGCGGATGCAGCGGGAACCCGAGGAATGCGAGGCCGGCGAGCCCGGGCAGGGGCTCGGCGGCGTGGGCGCGCGACGTCATCCGGCCACCGAACGACTTGCCGCCGGCGAACATCGGCAGCTCCGCGAAGCGAGCGCGCGCCGCGGCCCACACCGCGCGCACCGCGGCCTCCGCCACCGCCGGACGATCGGGTCGCGCCTTGCCCGCGGCCATGTACGGGAACTCCCAGCGCAGCGTCGCCACGCCCCGCGCGGCGAGCGCGTCGGCGACCGCGGTCATGAACGCGTGGCGCATGCCGGCCCCCGCGCCGTGCGCGAGCACGTACAAGAACCGCGCGTCCGCGGGCCGCACGAGGAGGCCGGGTTGCCCGTCGAGATCGACGTCCACGCCCGCACGCTATCGCATCGCGCGGTCTGCTATCGTGCCGCGGATGCATCGGGGGATCGCGCTCGCGCTCGTGCTGGCGTGCGCGTGTCACGTCACGACCACGACCGAGCTGACGCGTCCGACGGTCACCGAGAGGATCACGCTCGTCGACCAGGCGAGCGCGCGGCCGCCGACGCTCGTGTTGACCGACACCGGCCGGCTGCGGTTCGTCGAACCGCTCGACTGCCCGAGCGAGGAGCTCGTGGCGACGACCACGACGATCGAGAAGGCGACCGGCCCCAACCTCGCCACGTTCGTCGTCGGCGTGATCGTCACGGCGGCCGGTGGCGTGCTGGCGGTGCGGGGCATGACGAGCGACGACCGGAGCAACGCGTCGACGTACGCGGGGGCGGGCGCGCTCGCCGTCGGCCTGCCGCTGACGTTCGGCCCGTGGATCGGCCACCGCAAGGAGCTCCACCCCGGGCCCGCGAGCCCTCCGGTGCGCCGCGGAGGCCCGAGCGAGCCGTGCGGGGAGCGCGCGCTGCCCGCGACGTCGGCGACGCTCGCGGTGCACGGGCTCGAGGTCCACGGCACCGTCGACGCAGACGGGGTGTTCGCGATCTCGCCGTATCAGCTCGTGGACGCCTACGCCGCGACCGAGGTCCCCGCGTGGGACGTGCGCGCGACGGTCGACACCCCGAGCGGCCCACGCACGATCGAGGTCGTGATCGAGGGCGGCGCGCTGGCCACGCGCGCGGCCGCGTTCCTCGCGCGCGCCGACTTCGACGCGCGGATCGAGCCGCTGCGCCTCGTCCCCGGCCTCGTCGCGGGCACCCTGCGCGCCAGCCTCACGACCACGGAGCGCGGGCCGGCGCTGCGGCTCGTGCTGCCGGTGAAGAACGAGGGGCCCGGGGAGGCCTGGGCGCTGCGCGGCCGGATCGCCTCGACCGCGCGCGCCGTCGACGGGCGCGTTCTCTACATCGGCCATCTCGCGCGCGGCGCGCAGGTCACGAGCGAGCTCCTCATCCCGCTGTCGACGGCCGCCGCCGACGAGCTCCGCGGCTCGACGCTCGACGTCTCGCTCGTGCTCCGCGACGCGCACGGCACCGCGCCGGAGACGCCGGTCCGGTTCCGCGGCCTCGTGATGGGCGACGCCCCGCGGTGACCCCATGAACGTCGCGATCGTCGGCTCGGGAATCGCGGGGCTCGGCGCCGCGTACGCGCTCGCGCGCACGCACGACGTCACGCTGTACGAGGCGGCCGCGCGGCCGGGCGGCCACGTCTACACCGTCGAGGCCGACGGTGTCGCGGTCGACATGGGGTTCATCGTGTGCAACCGCGAGAACTACCCGCGGCTCATGGCGCTGTTCGCCGAGCTCGGGATCGAGACCCGGCCGACGTCGATGTCGTTCTCGGTGTCGCTGCCCGACGAGGACCTCGAGTGGGGCAGCGAGAGCCTGTCCGCGATGTTCGCGGATCGCCGCCGGCTGCTCGACCGGAGACACTGGGCGTTCCTCGGCCGCGTGCTCGCGTTCCTCGCCCGCGCGCGCCGCGATCTCGCGACCGGCGCCGTCGCGCAGCTCTCGGTCGACGAGTACCTCTCGCTCCGCGGGTTCGGCCCCGAGCTCCGCGCGCGGTTCGTCGTGCCGCTCGCGGCCGCGCTGTGGTCGCTCGCGCCCGCGTGCTGCGGCGAGTTCCCCGCCGAGACGTTCCTGCGCTTCCTCGATCAGCACGGGATGCTGCGCCCGGTGCGTCCGCTCGCGTGGCGCACCGTCGTCGGCGGCAGCCGTCGCTACGTCGACGCCCTGCTCGCGCGGCTCGCGCCCCGGCGGTTCGCGCTCGAGCTCGCGACCCCGATCACGCGCGTGCACCGCGACACCACGGGCGTCACCGTCGTCGCGCACGGCCGCGAGCGTCGCCACGATCGCGTGATCCTCGCGACCCACGCCGACACCGCGCTGTCGCTCCTCGCCGAGCCGACGCCCGACGAGCGCCGCGTGCTCGGCGCGTTCCGCTACAGCACGAACCGCACGGTGCTGCACCGCGATCCGCGCTTCCTGCCGCGCCGGCGCGCCGCGCACGCCTCGTGGAACTACGTCGCGGATCCCGACACTCGCGCGGTCTCCGTCACCTACGACATGTCGCGGCTGCAGGGCCTGACGTCCGCGCCGCCGTTCCTCGTCACGCTCAACCCGCGCACGCCGCCCGCGCACGCGCTCCACGAGGTCGTGTTCACGCACCCGCAGCTCGATCGCGCCGCGCTCGCCGCGCAGGCCGAGCTGCCCCGGCTCGGCCGTGGCCTGCGCACCTACTACGCGGGCGCGCACGTCGGGTTCGGGTTCCACGAGGACGGCCTGCGCGCCGGGCTCGCCGCGGCCGCGAGCGCGCTCGCCGACGAGCGGAGCGTCGCGTGACCACCGCACCGCCGCGCTCCGCGCTGTACACCGGCACGCTCGTCCACACCCGGCGCGACGCGCTCGCCCGCCGTACGTTCCGCTACCCGGTCTACACCGCCGCGCTCGATCTCGACGAGCTGCCGCGTCTCCACCGCGCGCTGCGCCTGTTCTCGCACGGGCGCGCGAATCTCTTCGCGTTCCACGACCGCGACTACGCCGGCCCCGACGGCACGCCGGCGACGGACGTCCGGGCCTCGCTCCGCGCCCTGCTCGCCGAGCACGCGCTCCCCGCGCCCGCGACGACGCGCCTCGTGACCAACCTGCGCGTGCTCGGCTACGTGTTCAACCCGGTCAGCTTCTTCCTCAACTACGACGCCCGCGGCGGGCTCGCGTCCGTCGTCGCCGAGGTCAACAACACCTATGGCGCGCGGCTCCGCTACGTGCTCGGACCCGCGCACCGCATCCCGTCGTCCGGCCGCCGCGTGGGCTTCCGCCACGCGCGCGAGCTGTTCGTGTCGCCGTTCCTCCACGGCCCGCGCACCTACGAGCTGTGGCTCGACGCGCCGCTCGACGGCGACCGCCTCGCGATCACGATGCACGTCGACACGCCCGAGGGCGAGCGCATCTTCGTCGCGCACCTCGCCGGCACGCGGCGCCCGCTCACCGATCGAGCCCTCGCGTCCGCGGCGGTGCGCTACCCGCTCATGACCGCGCGGGTGATCGGCCTCATCCACCTCGAGGCGCTGAAGCTCCGCCTCCGCGGCGTCCCCTACCGGCGCCCCGGCGCCGATCACCGCCCGCTCGACGATCCCCGCCCGACGACGCGCCCCGTCGAGCGACGCCGCTGACAGCTCGGGCGCTCGGGCCCGCAGCCACCGCCCGGCGGCCGGAGATCGCGTCGCGTCGCGCGCCGGCTCTCCGACGGAACTTGCAGTAAGGTGTGCACGGGTGCCCGGGGCTGTCGTCCATCCCCTGATCGTGCCGTTGCCACGGCTCGTACCGCCGCTCGCTTCGCTCGTGCGGCGGGCGGTGCTCGCGAGGCTGCGCGTGACCTGGTCGAGCGGGCGCCTCGATCTGGTGCTGCCCGACGGCGTGCACGCGCGGCTCGGCGCGCCGGGCCCCGCCGAGGCCACCGTGCAGGTCCACGACGAGCGGTTGTTCCTGCGCCTGCTCCTGCGCGGCGAGCTCGGCGGCGGCGAGTCGTTCGTCGCGGGCGAGTGGTCGAGCGACGACCTCGTCACCGCGCTGCGTCTGTTCCTGCGCGCGACCGAGGCGCGTGGCCTCGAGTCCCCGCTCACCCGCCTCGCTCAGCTCCCCGCGCTCGTCCGCCACCGCCGCGCCGCGAACACGCACGCCGGCAGCGAGCGCAACATCCACGCGCACTACGACCTCGGCAACGACTTCTACCGCCTGTTCCTCGATCCCGAGACGCTCGCGTACTCGTGCGCTGACTTCACGTCTCCGACGACGTCGCTCGCCGACGCGCAGCGCCAGAAGCTCGATCGCCTGTGCGACCTCCTCGCGCTGTCGCCCGCCGACCACCTCCTCGAGATCGGCTGTGGCTGGGGCGGCATGGCGCTCCACGCCGCGACGACCCGCGGCTGCCGCGTCACCGCGATCACGATCTCGCGCGAGCAGCACGCCCTCGCCTCGCGCCGGGTCGCGGACGCCGGCCTCGCCGATCGCGTCTCGATCGAGTACCGGGACTATCGAGACCTCGGGCGCGCTCTCGGGCGCGACGAGCTCTTCGACAAGGCCGTCTCGATCGAGATGGTCGAGGCGGTCGGCCACGACTACCTGCCCGGCTTCTTCCACCAGGTCGCCCGCGTGCTGCGGCCCGGTGGCGCGCTCGCCCTGCAGTCGATCACGATGCCCGACGATCGCTACGCCACGTACCGCGAGCGCGTCGACTGGATGCAGACCTACATCTTCCCGGGCTCGTGCATCCCCTCCGTCGAGGCCCTCGCCCGCGCGGCGTCTCCTGCCGGCTTCCACCTCGCGAGCTCGCACGACATCGGCCCGTCGTACGCGCCGACGCTCCACGCCTGGCGGACGAGCTTCCTCTCGCAGCTGCCGCAGGTCCGCGCGCTCGGCTTCGACACCCCGTTCGTCCGCGCGTGGGATCTCTATCTCGCGTTCAGCGAGGCCGCGTTCGCCGAGCGCACGCTCGCCGACCACCAGCTCCTGTTCGCGCGCTGATCGTCACATCGTCCCGACGCTGCGGCGCCAGACGCGCCAGACTCATCCGCGCGCCGCGCGTGGATTCTCACCCCTCGCGCACGCTCCTCTCTCGATCGGTATCACGAGGCGCGAACCTGCACCGAGAGACGGCCGCGCGTCACTTCGTGTGCGTGACGGTGACGTTCGTCGTGATGCCGCCGCGGACCCAGAACTTGCCGACGACGGTGATCGAGCGCGGAGAGATCGCGGCTACGATGTCGTCGCAGATCTGGTTGGTGACGGCCTCGTGGAACGCGCCCTCGTCGCGATAGCTCCACAGGTAGAGCTTGAGGCTCTTGAGCTCCACGCACAGCTCGTCGGGGACGTAGTCGATCGTGATCGTGGCGAAGTCCGGCTGGCCGGTGATCGGGCACAGGCAGGTGAACTCGGGACAGTCGAACGCGATGTGGTAGTCGCGCCCCCTGCGGGGATTCGGGAAGGTGTCGAGCTGCTTGGTCGGCCGGGTCGTCATGCCGCGCGGTGCATAGCACAGGTCACTCCCGGACCCCTGGCATCGCGGCTCGACATCCCCTAGACTGATGCTTGCGACGTTCGTCGCCGAGAACACACGCGAATGACCATGGTGGACAGCGCGCATGTGGGCTTCGAGACGGGCCGAGGTGCCCATTACGAAGGCCCAGCCCCGGGAGCCGCTGCCCTGCTGCCTGTAATCCTGCAGGTAAGGGGGCCGGCGGGCCGTTGGATGTTGGGCTCTGGCAAAGCCAGGGGAGGAAAGAAAGAAATGCCAAGTAAACGTACCAGCTCGAAGGAGGGGCGTTCCTAGCCTCCCAGCACTTGCTCGGAGGGTAGAGATACCCCCGAGCGCGCTCGTGCCGAGCCAGAGCCGAGTCGCAGCCGCGACTCGTTCAACGGGCGGTTCGAGAAGTGATTGAGCTAACGGGCCCGGCTGACCGGGCCCGTTCTATTTTCGGCGCATGTCCGACCTCCGCGACGTACGTCACATCAGCATCTCGATCGAGCGTTCGCCCGACGAGGTCTACCAGTTCGCCAAGAACCCCGAGAACCTGCCGCGGTGGGCGGCCGGTCTCGCGAGCGGCATCGATCGAATCGGTGACGACTGGGTCGCGGACAGCCCGATGGGCCTGGTCACGGTGCGCTTCGTCGCCGACAACGAGCTCGGCGTGCTCGACCACGAGGTGCTGTTGCCCTCGGGGGTGAGCGTGTACAACCCGGTCCGCGTCCTGGCCAACGGCAGCGGCAGCGAGGTCGTGTTCACGCTGTTCCGTCAGCCGGGAACGGCCGACGACGCGTTCGAGGCCGACGCACGCGCGGTCGCGCGGGACCTCGAGACGCTCAAGCTCCTGCTCGAGAGCGCGATCGGTTGAGCCCGAAAACGCGAACGCCGCCACACCGTCGACGGATCGGACGGTGGGGCGGCGCGGCAGATGGCCGTACGTTGCAGAGCGAGCGAGCTAGAACGTGAAGATCTGCTCCGGCCGCTTCTCGGCCGGCTTGGGCGCGACGGTCTCCTGCTTCGGCTTGATGATCGGCGGCGGCGGATCGACCGCGAACCGCGCGGCGGCCGAGGTCATCGGGATCGCCGCGCTGACGGGACGCGCGACCGGCGACTCGACCTTGGCGGCGGAGGCCATCGGGACCGGACGCGCGACCGGCGCCGTCATCGGACGCGGCTGCTGCGCCGGAGCCGCGGCAGCAACCGAGGAGCCGACCGAGGAGCCGACCGAGGAACCGACCGACGAACCGACCGGCGTGGTGGGGCGCGTGACGTTGTCGGTGCCCGCGTCACCGAGGAAGTCGTTGACCCGCGTCTCGACGAGCTGGCTCATCGAGATGTTGTTGGCCTCGCAAAATGCCTTCAGCCGCTCGTAGGTCGTGCGGCTCACGCTGATGCTCCGTCGAGTCTGCTTCTTGGCCATGATTTTTCCTTACGCTACGGGTAGTGCATCGTCAAGGCCAACCTACTAGGCCTGGACTCCCGTTGGACGCGCAGAGCAATAGCAGAGCCGTCTGACATCCAGCGCACCGAGCGCGCGCGTGGAAGCGACAAAGCAGCCGAGATCACTCTCGATCGAGACGATCTACGCGCGAACGCTCAGCGCGCGCGGCCGAGCCAGTCGATCGGTCGCAGGTGGGAGACGAGCTCCGCCTCGCGCGATCCCGGGGTCGCCATCACGTCGTAGTCCCAGCGCACGAGCGGCGGCAGCGACATGAGGATCGACTCGATGCGTCCGTTGGTCTTGAGGCCGAACAGCGTGCCGCGGTCGTAGATCAAGTTGAACTCGACGTAGCGGCCGCGCCGCCGCAGCTGCCAGGCCCGCTCGAGCTCGCCGTACGGCTCGGTGTGCCGGCGCTGCGCGATCGGCAGGTACGCGGGGAGGAACGCGCGCCCGAGGTCCTGCACGAAGGCGAACATCTTCTCGGGGGCGTGCGGCTCGCCCTTGGCGCCGAGATAGTCGAAGAACACGCCGCCCATGCCGCGCGTCTCGTTCCGGTGCGGCAGGAAGAAGTACTCGTCGCACCAGGCCTTGAACCGGTCGTAGTCACCGATCGGGTGGTGTCGATCACACGCGTCGGCAAGCGTCTGGTGGAAGTGCACGACGTCGTCGCGGAACAGATAGTACGGCGTGAGGTCCGCGCCTCCGCCGAACCAGAGGACGTCGCCCTTCGTCAGGCATCGGAAGTTCGCATGCGTGGTCGGCACCATCGGCGACCGCGGGTGGAGCACCAGGGAGATCCCGCTCGCGCGGAACGCCCGGCCCTCGCCCGGCATGTGCGACGCGAGGTCCGCGGGGAGCTCGCCGTCGACGCTCGACCAGTTCACCCCCGCCTTCTCGAACAGCGCCCCGCCCTCGAGCACGCGGGCGACGCCGCCGCCGCCCCCCGGCCGCTGCCACGCGTCCGCGGAGAACTCGCGGGTGCCGTCGGCCTCGGCGAGCGCGCTGCAGATTTCGGACTGGAGCTCCTGGAAGAACTTCGCCGCACGATCGAAGAGGTCCGACACGCTCACAATGCTACCATCGAGAGAGCGTCTCGACTGATGTGGGCGGCGATCCGACTCCTGCGCGCGACTCGCGTGTTCGCGGTGATCTTCCTCAGCTACCTGTGGCAGATGTCGTGGGCGCGTCTGTGGCCTCAGCGCTTCGCCCGCCGCGAGCGCTGGAAGAAGGTCAACCGCCGGAACGCGCGCCGGATGTACCGCGGCTTCGTCCGCCTGCGGGGCGTGTACATCAAGCTCGGCCAGATCCTGTCGGTCATGGGCACGTTCCTGCCGCGGGAGTACACCGAGGAGCTCGAGCGCCTGCAGGACGACGTGCCGCCGCAGTCGTACCGCCGCGTGAAGGCGACCTTCGTGAAGGCGTTCGGCAAGGAGCCGCACGAGGTGTTCGCGTCGTTCGCCGAGGAGCCGATCGCAGCCGCGTCGCTGGGCCAGGTCCACGAGGCCCGCACCGCCTCCGGTGAGCGGCTCGCGGTGAAGATCCTGTACCCGCGCGTCGCGACGATCATCAAGGTCGACCTCAAGGTCCTCGGCTGGGCGCTCGCGATCTACAAGAACTTCGTCCCGATCCAGCAGATCAGCCGCGTGCACGAGCAGCTCTCCGACATGCTCGCGCGAGAGACCGATCTCGCGAACGAGGCGCGGTGCGTCGAGCGCATGGCCGCGAACTTCGCGAGCGACCCCGACGTGCTGTTCCCGAAGGTCTACCCGGAGTGGTCGTGCCCGACGGTGATGACGATGACGTTCATGGACGGCGTCAAGATCACCAAGAAGCGCGCGCTCGAGGAGCTGCAGCTCGACCCGTACGCGGTCGCGACGAAGCTGATCAAGGTCTTCTACAAGCAGCTGTTCATCGATCGGTTCTTCCATGCCGATCCGCACCCCGGGAACTTCTTCGTGCAGCGGGGACCGGAGGGCCAGGTCCGGATCGTGGTGCTCGATCTCGGCAGCGCGACCGAGCTCGGCGACCACCTCGCCGATGGCATGTTCGACATCCTGTCCGGCCTGATGACGCGCAAGGACGACCTCGTCGTGCAGGGCATCCACACGATGGGCTTCGTCGCGCCGGACGGCGATCACGAGCTGCTCGAGCGCACCACGCGGAAGTACTTCGAGAAGCTGCTCAACCTGAACATCACCGACTTCGGCAAGATCGATCCCCAGGTCGCGCAGCAGCTCGCCGATCCGGACATGAAGCGTGACGAGCTGCGCGAGCTCATGAAGTCGATCGCGTACCCGGACGGCTGGTTCTACGTCGAGCGCGCCGCGGTGATCATGTTCGGCTTGCAGACGACGCTCGCGCCGAAGCTCAACGGCATCCACGTCGGCTTCCCGTACATCACGCAGTTCATCTTCGAGCGCAACGCCAAGCGCCTCGCCGACGCGGCCGCGCAGGCGCGCGCCGAGTCGAGCTCGCGGCTCCCCGTGCAGACCGACGCACCGTCGTCGGAGAGCGGGAAGAAGCGCGACGACGAGGCGCTGCTGAACTGACGCGCGCGCGCGGCGCGTTACCGCTGGTGCTTGCGGCCGCGGCGCGCGAACTGCGCGAGCAGCGGGAGCCCGAGCGCGGGGAACGGCCGGAGCAGGTGGATCAGCGCCGCGCGGTGCGCGGGGAGCGTGCGGACGAGGCGCGGCTTCTCGACGAGCTCGACCGCGGTATCCGCCACGTCGGGGATCGCGAGCAGGTCCCCGCTCGAGAACAGGAGGCTCGCGGCCGCGTCGTGGGCGACCGCGTCGGTCATCTCGCCCTTCATCGCGTCGGGCAGCAGCGTGCTCATCGCGATCGGCCGGTTCGCGCGCCGCAGCTCGCCCGCGAGCGAGAGCGAGTAGCCGAGCACGCCGTGCTTCGTCGCTCCGTACACCGCGAGCCCGGGTGTCGGCACGAGCGCGGAGATCGAGGCGATGTTGAGGATCGTGCCCCGCTCCATGGCGTCCAGCGCGGCGTGGCAGCCCCAGATCACGCCGAGCAGGTTGACCTCGACCATGCGCCGGGTCGCGTCGTCGCCCACGCGGTGGCTGTCACCGACCGCGAGCACGCCGGCGTTGTTGATCCACGCGGTGATCGGGCCGAGCTCGCGCGCCGCGGCCGCGATCTGGCGATGGCTCTCGGGATCGCGCACGTCCTGCGACAGGCCGGTGCCGTCGACCATCACGCCGGTGACGCGCGCGGCGCCCTCGTCGATATCCGTCGCGACGACGTGGAAGCCCTTGCGCGCGAGCCGCTCGGCGATCGCGCGGCCGAGACCGCGCCCCGCGCCGGTGATGACCGCGACCTGCCGCTCGGTCACGCGAACGTCACCGCGTGGACGGGCGGTAGGTAGTTCGACACCACCGACCAGCGGTCCCCGCGATCGCTGCTCGTGAACACGTTGCCGGTCGTCGAGCCGAACGCGAGCACGCCGTCGGGCGAGAGCGCGAGCGCGTGGCGGTAGATCAGGTCGTAGGCGAACCGATCGGGCAGCCCGTTCGACAGCACGTCGAACGTCTTGCCGCCGTCGCGCGTGCGGGTGACGACGAGCCTGCCGTCGACCGGGATCCGCTTCTCGTCCTTGATCGCGGGCACGAACCACGCCGTGTCGGCGTCCGCGGGATCGACGACGACCGCGAACCCGAACACCGAGGGCCCCGCCTTCTCGATCTCGGTCCACGAGGCCATGTCGTCGGTGGAGCGGAAGATGCCGTTGTGGTGCTGGGCCCACCACGTCGTCGGCGTGGACGCGCACTGCACGAGGCAGTGGACGTCCTGGCTGTTGCCGTCGCGCGCGAGGTCCGGTGGCATGTACTCCGCGCGCATGCCGTGCGCGGTGTTCGTCCACGTCGCGCCGCCGTCCTGGGTGCGCCACACGCCGCCGGTCGAGACCGCGACCGCGACGATCCTCGGATCGCGCGGGTCGACGCAGATCGAGTGGATGCCGGCGTCGTCCTTGCCGCCACCGCCCCACTTCGGGCGATCGGGGTGGAACCACAGCGCCTCGACGATGCGCCAGGTGGCGCCGCGATCGTCGGAGCGGAACAGGCCGCCGGGGATGGTGCCGGCCCACAGCGCGCCGTCCTTGTCGAGCGCCGGTGCGAGCGACCAGATCAGCTGCGTCGCCCACTTGCGCTCCTTGCCCCACACGTCCTTCTCGACCTGGCCCTCCGGCTGCTTGGGATACGCCGGCGTCGTGATCTCGGTCCACGTCGCCCCGCGATCGTCGGAGCGGTGCAGCTTCACGCCGAAGTGGCCGTGGTCGAGCACCGCGTACCACCCGCCGTCGCGCGGATCGACCATCGCGAGCGTGACGTTGTCGCCCACGAAGTGACCGCGCGCGATGCGATACGAGCCGCCGGCCGCCTCGGCCTCGAACAGTCCCTTGCGCGTGGAAATCAGCATCGTCCTCACGATCAGCCTCCCGACAGTGCTTGCATGACGTAGACCTCGCTCGCGGGGCGAACGGGGTCGGACAGGCGCTCGCGATCGGCGATCATCTCGCCGTCGACGAACACGTTCATGTGGCGGCGCAGCGCGCCCTGATCGTCGAGCACGTAGCCGCGCAGGCGCGGGTTCTTCGCGAACACCGCGTCGAGGATCACGCGCACGGTCGCGCCCTCGACCGTCTCGGTGGGGCACTCGACGTGACGCCTCAGGTTCGGAGTGAACACGACCGTCGCCACGAGACCGACGGTACACGATCCCTGCGACACGCGTGCTAGCGTGCGAGGGTGTTCGACGTCGTCCTCGCAGCGGATCTCGAGTGGGGCATCGGCAAGGCCAACGCGCTCCCGTGGCCCAAGCTCAAGGGCGACCTCGCGCACTTCCGGCGGGTCACGAGCGCGGCGCCCGAAGGCCAGCGCAACGCGATCGTGATGGGGCGCAAGACCTGGGACAGCGCCGAGGTCGGGGGCCGTCCCCTCCCCCGGCGGCTCAACGTGGTGGTCTCGCGCGGTGTCCCCGCCGTGCCCGAGGGCGTCGTCGTCGCGCACTCCCTCGACGAGGCGCTGCGCGCGGCCGAGCACGCGAGCGACATCGCCACGACGTTCGTCGTCGGCGGCGCCCACCTCCTCCAGGCCGCGCTCGATCACGCCGCGCTGCGCTACGTGTACCTGACGCGGGTCGAGGGCCGGTTCGGCTGTGACACCCACATCCCCGATCTCGACGCGCGCGGCTTCCGCCCGGTGCCGTGGGAGGGCGCGTGCGAAGGAGAGGACGGCGGTGTCCGCTACCGCATCGAGCGGCTCGCGCGCGCGTAGCCGTCGCTACACCGCGACCGGGAACTTGATGAACGGGTGGTGCTGGTAGCCCTCGAGGGCGATGTCCTCGTACCGCATCTCGAGCGTGGGCTTGGGCGCGAGCACGAGCTTCGGCAGGGGGAACGGCTCGCGCGCGAGCTGGGTCTTCACGCCCTCGACGTGGTTCAGGTAGATGTGTGCGTCGCCTAGCGTGTGGATGAAGTGGCGCGGCGCGAGCCCGCACTCCTGCGCGATCATCGACATCAGCAGCGCGTAGCTCGCGATGTTGAACGGCACGCCGAGCGCGAGGTCAGCCGAGCGCTGGTACAGCTGGCAGTCGAGCCAGGTGTCGTGCACGTAGAACTGGAAGAACGCGTGGCACGGCGGCAGCTTCATCTTCGGAAGGTCCGCGACGTTCCACGCGCTCACGATGATCCGCCGCGACGTGGGGTTCGTCTTGATCGTCGCGATCGCGTCGCTGATCTGATCGATCCCGGTGCCGCCCCAGTTGCGCCACTGATACCCGTAGATCGGGCCGAGGTCGCCGTCCTCGTCGGCCCACGCGTCCCAGATCGGCGTGTGCGCGTGGAGGTCGTCGTGGATGTTCGTCGACCCGCGCAAGAACCAGAGCAGCTCGCGGACGACCGCCGGGAACAGGACCTTCTTCGTCGTGACGAGGGGGAACCCGTCGCGCAGGTCGTACCGCGTCTGCGCACCGAAGATCGAGATCGTGCCGGTCCCCGTGCGATCGGTGCGGCGCTCGCCGTGCTCGAGGACGTGGCGGAGGAGGTCCAGGTACGGCCGCATGTCTTCGTATAGCGCGTATCATGCCGCGGGTGGACACGTCACCCGCCCCGCGCTCGACGACGATCCCCGACCTGCTCGCCCGCTACGAGGGCGTGCTGATCGATGCCTACGGCGTCCTCGTCGACGGCTCGGGTGCGCTCCCCGGCGCCGCCGCGCTGATCGACGCGCTGAACCGTCGCGCCGTGCCCTACGCGATCGTGACCAACGACGCCTCGCGATCGCAGGCGACGTACGAGCGGCGGTTCGCCGCGCTCGGGCTCGCGATCCCCGCGCACCGCGTGGTGACCTCGGGCAGCCTGCTGCCCGGCTACTTCCGCGAACGAGGCCTCGCCGGCGCGCGCACGCTCGTGCTCGGCACCGAGGACTCGTACGCCTACGTCGTCGAGGGCGGCGGCGTGCCGGTCGAGCTCGTCGAGGGTGTCGAGATCGACGCGATCGCGATCTGCGACGACGCGGGAACGCCGTTCCTCGACGGCATCGAGCTCGCGCTCTCGGCGGCCGTGCGCGCGATCGAGGCGGGGCGAGCGCCCGCGCTCGTCGTGCCGAACCCCGATCTCGTGTACCCCAAGGGCGGCGGCGAGCTCGGGTTCACGGCCGGCGCGATGGCGCTGCTCGTCGAGACCGCGCTCGCGCGGCGGTTCCCCTGGGGAGGGATCGCGTTCGACCGGCTCGGCAAGCCCGCGCCGCACCTGTTCCTCGAGGGCCGCCGGCGCGCCGGGGTCGAGCGTGTCGTGATGCTCGGCGATCAGCTCGAGACGGACGTCGCCGGCGCGCGCGCCGCGGGCATCGACGTCGCGCTCGTCGCGGGCGTCTCGCGCTGGGACGCGCGCGCATCGATCGCGCCGACGTACATCCTCGAGTCACTCGCGCCGTGATGCGTGCGCGGGCGACGGCTGGTAGGCTGCGCGCGTGATCCAGCGGTTCTGCTTCGTCAAGCTCCTCGACGACGAGGTCGGGACCCGCGCCGAGCTCGCCGAGATGCTGCGCGCCCAGCTGATCTCCGCGGGCGCCGACGTCGTCGTCGGGCTCCCGGCCGACGACAGCGCGCGGAAGTGGGACCTCTCGATCGTGATCACCGCGGCGTCGCTCGAGGCGTGGAACGCGCTCGCGCAGCTCCCCGCGATGACCGGCGTGTTCGACGAGCTCGCGGGCCGCGCCGCGGTCGTCAAGGCGTGGACGTTCACGGCGATCGAGTGAGCCGGATCCGATCGATCCACGCCGCGAGCTCGGGAGGGAGCGGCGACTCGAAGCGCACGCGCTCGCCGGTCGCGGGATGCGTGAACCCGAGCACGGTGGCGTGGAGCGCGAGCCGCGGCGCGCGAGGGATGAACGTGCGGCTCCGCTCGCCGCCATGCTGGGTGTCACCGGCGACCGGCGTGCCGAGGCCGGCGAGGTGGAGCCGGATCTGGTGCGAGCGCCCGGTCTCGAGGCGAGCCGAGACCAGCGTGGCGCCCGCGAGCCGCTCGATCACGTCGACGTGCGTGACCGCGCGCTTGCCGCCGATCGGGCGATCGATGGTCTGCGGCGCGACCTCTCCGATCACGACGGCGCGATACTCGCGATCGACGTCGTGGACGCGGAACGCGTCGCCGAGCTGCTTGTTCGCCTCGCGCGTGCGCGCGAACACGAGCAGACCGCTCGTCGGCAGATCGAGACGGTGGACGAGGAACACGCGTCCGTACGTCGCCGCGAGCTGGTCCAGCAGATCGCCGCGATCGGCCTCGGGCGTCGGCGCGGTGACGAGCCCGGCCGGCTTGTCGACGACGATCACGTGATCGTCGGTGAACACGATCGTCGGCGCGAGCGGCGGCTCGCTCCGCGTCACCGCGCCGCCGACGTGGACCTCGATCACCTGCCCCGCGCGCACCGGCCGCCCCGCGACCTTGATGCGCGCGCGATCGACGAACACGCCGCCGAGATCGATCACCGCGCGTGCCTTGCGTCGCGACAGCCCGGGCACGTGGCGCGGCACGACCTGATCGAGCCGGAGGCCCTCCTCGTCGGGCGAGACCGTGAACTGCTCCTTGCGCATGAGACTCCCGGCGCTCTAGGCGCGACGTGCGACGTCGAGGATCGCGTCGGCGAGCGGCTCCGGCACTTCTTCCTGGAGGAAGTGACCGGCCTGCGTGCGCGTGATCGTCGCGTCGGGGCGCGTCCGCTCGAGGTGGTTGACGACGCGACCGAGGATCGGATCCTTCGTGCCCCACACGAGCGAGACGGGCACGCGCGCCGTGGCGAACAGCTCGTGCGTCCGCTCGAGCAGGGGGATCGACGGATGGCCGCTGATCCGATCAGGGACCATGCGCGCGAGCGCGAGCGGGGCGGTGCGATCCGCACGTCGTCGCAGTGGCCACCGATACGCCTTCGCGACCTTGCCGCGGATGCTCGACCGGTCGCCTTGCGAGAGGTGCAACACGCCGAGCGGGAACCCGAGCCCGCGGAACAGCACGTCGCTCGCGACCGGGAGCTGGGACAGCCGGTGGAACAGCGTCGGCCGGAAGCCAGGTGCCGGCGGGCTGACCGCCGTGTTACCGAGGACGATCCCGCGCAACCGGTCGCGACGCGAGTGCATCGCGGCGAGCCCGATCGGCCCGCCCCAGTCCTGCGCGACGAGGACGAGCGGCCCGGGCGCCATGCGATCGAGCAGCTCTCCCATCCACCGCGCGTGCTGCGCGAGCGAGTGCTCCGCGAGCGGCGGCTTGCTCGATAGCCCGAGCCCGATCAGATCGGGAGCGATCAGCCGGAGCTCGTCGCCGTGCGGTCGCGCGCGGACCGCAGCCACGACCTCGCGCCACAGAAAGCTCCACGTCGGATTGCCGTGCAACAGCACGATCGCCGGCCCGGTGGATGGTCCCCACTCGAGCACGTGCATGCGCTGCTCGCCGACCGGATGGAACGTCGAGCGCCACCCCGCCGGCAGCTGCGCGGCGATCCAGTCAGGGAGCCCTACCAATCGTCGCCGTCGTCGATGTCGCGGCGGCGTCCGCGACGGCCACGATCGTCGTCGCGGTCGCGATCGCGGTCGCGGTCACGCCCGCCGCGCTTGCGGCTGTCGCCACCCGGGCCACCGAAGCCACCGGGACCGCCGAAGCTAGGACGGCCGCCGAAACCGCCCGGCCGGCCACCACCACCGTAGCCGCCACCAGGGCGACCACCGTAGCCGCCACCGCCCGGGGGACCACCGTAGCCACCACCACCGAAGCCACCGCCGCCGAAGCCGCCGCCATATCCACCGCCACCCGGCCCGCCCGGGCCACCGGGGCGCGGTCCGCGGAAGCTCCCCGGCCCGCGCGGCTCGCGCTCACGTGCCTCGTTGATCCGTAGCATCCGTCCGTCGAGCTCCTGACCGTCGAGCTCCTGCATGGCTGCCTGCGCCGCTTCGGGGGTCGCCATCTCGACGAAAGCGAACCCGCGGGAACGGCCGGTCTCGCGATCCATGATGATCGATACGCTGGTCACCTCGCGACCATTGGCGCTGAATGCTTCCCTGAGCGTCGCCTCGCTGGTGTTGTAGTTCAGGTTGCCCACGTAGAGCTTCGTTCCCACGGACGGTCTCCTAGCCGATTGCGCGAACTTCGATGGGGGTTGATACGATTGGACCGGTGTCGATCGTGACACCGCACACTCGTAACGAGCCTATCACAGGCCCTCGGGGCCAAGATCACTTCTCGCGGTGATCGAACGACGATAGAGTGCGAGCCGTACGAGGCTAGCCTTGAAGAGACTCGCGTTGCTCGGGGTAAGCGCCCTGCTCCTGGCCAGCCGGGGAGACGCCTCCGGTGCCCCGGGTGCCCGGTCGCCCGAGGCCGCCGCGACCGCCATGGCCGACATCGCCGATGTCTACGCCTGGATGGCCGCCGACGGCAGCAAGGTCAACCTGGTGATGACCCTGGCTCCGAGTGCCTCGGTCCCGCACGCGTTCGGTCCGGGAATCCAGTACGTGTTCCATGTCACGAGCAAGCCCGGCGGCGCGCGAGATGTCGTCGGAGCGCCGGGCGGCAGCACCACGAACGTGATCTGCACGTTCGCCTCCGCGACGAGCGCGGAGTGCTGGGTCGTCGGCCCGACGGGCGCCGTGAAGGACTATCTCGCCGGAGATCCGAGTAACCCCGCCGGCACGACGAACGGGTCGGGCAAGGTGCGGCTGTTCGCCGGCCCGCGCTCGGATCCGGCGTACTTCAACCTCCAGGGATTCCGGACCGCCGTCGCGGCGCTCGGAGCGAAGGTCCAGGCGACCGACGAGGCGAGCTGTCCGATGCTCGATTACCAGAACGCCGGGACGCTGCGGACCCTGCTGACCACCGCGCCGTCGACGTCGAGCCCACCCTGCCCGGCGTACCAGCTCGACTGCTTCGCGGGCCGCAACGTGATGGCGCTCGTGCTCCAGGTCGAGAAGTCGCTCCTCAACGCGCACGGGAACGCGTTCCTCGCGGTCTGGGGCTCGACGCACCGGGAGGGCTCGTGAGGGCGTTCGCCGTGTCGATCGCGCTCGTCCTCGGTGCGTGCGGAGGTGACTCCGGCCCGAGCCTCTCGCCCTATGGCGACGCCGCCGTCGACCTCGACGCGCCGATGCACCCGGCGGCCCCGGTGCTCGGCGAGCAGCTCGATCGCGCGGGGCGGCCGCAGATCCGCACGCTGCTCGTCGGCGTGCTCGACGAGGAGGCGCCGCGGGCGGCCAAGCAGGAGGCCTACGATCGCGCGAGCGATCCGGCGCGCTGGGCCACCGCGGTGCTCGATCCCGCGGCCGATCCGCCGACGACGATCGAGAGCGAGCTCGCGCGGAGCCTCGCCCTGCTCGACGCGCTCGACGCCGGGCACGCCGAGGTCCCCGCGGCGGGCTGCGGGAACGTCGCCGGCACCGACACGCCACCGTCGCCGGCCTCCTACGCCGCGCTCGCGCGCCTGCTCGCCGACGACCAGCTGTACATCGACACCGACAAGACGGTGTGCGAGCACTACCTCGCGCTCGAGCTCGCCACGATGCTCCAGGTCGAGCCGACGAGCTGCGGCGGCCGCACGCTCACGCACGACGCGATCGACGCGAGCTACTCGCTCCTGTTCGGAGGTACCGCGGGCTTCACGCCACCGCCGGCCCTCGCCCCGCGCCTCGGCGACGGCGCGACCGCGCACGACGACGTCAGCGACACGGCGTTCCCGTTTCTCGGGCCTCCGCGGTGAAACGCACGTGAGTGGATGTGTGCCTCGCGGCACTTGCCGTATCCTCTAGCCGCGCCATGGCGCCGCTGCCATACCCGCACCGGGCGACGTTCCTCGCGAGCATGCTGCACCTGCCCGCAGAGCTCGAGCACGTGCGGCCGAGCGTCGCGCGCCTGCTGTCGCTGATCGTGTTCGACCACCTGGTGCGCCATCCGGTGCTCACGCTCGGCGATCACGACGACGAGCGGCTCGTCGACGACACCGGCCGGCTGCTCGACGCGCGCCACCCGCAGGCCGAGGACAGCATCGACTGGTTCTTCCGCGTGTCGCGGCGCCACGAGGTGTTGTGGTTCGAGCTCTCGCTCGATCCGCGGAGCGCGTCCGCGCCGGTCTTGCACGCGCGGACGCCGGACGGTCGGGTCGACGCGTGGACCGCGAGCGCCGAGCTGGCGCTGTCGCAGCAGCTCGGGCAGTGCCTCGCCGGCTGGCTGTCGACGCGGCGGCTGCCGCTCGCCGGGGCGCTCGCGGACTTCACCCGGAACGACGTGCGGCTCGCGGCGGAGCGGCTCACGCGCATCGAGGCGATGCTCGCCGGCGGCGCGACGCTGGCGCGGCTCGGGGGTGACGTCACCGAGCCGCCTCCCCGCCTCGCGATCCCGTTCCTGCGCGTGCTCGGCGAGCTCGCGCGCGACGAGGCCCGGATGCTCGACGCGGCGATCCTGCGGATCGAGCCGACGCACGTCGTCGCGCGGCGGAACCGCTACGTGACCGGGCTCCTCGACGGCGACACCGACCGGCGCGCGATCCTGCCGCTCGTCGACGAGGCGCCGATGTACGCGAAGCCGCACCTGGCGATCTGGGGCGAGCCGTTCTCCGCCGATCGCGTGCTCGAGAACATGGGCGTGAGGCACCAGGGGATCGCGGCGAGCCTGATGCCGGCGAACCCGTATGCCTGCCACAACTACTCGCTCCAGCTCGTCGAGCAGGCGCGCCGCGAGGAGAGCTACCGGTGGGCCGATCGCGCGACCGTCGCGGCGCCGCAGTTCGGGGCCGCGCACCTCGACTGCGTGCGCCGGCTACGCCAGGTCGGACGCCCGGGACAGGCGTTCGCGGAAGCGCAGTACCGCTGCCGCGAGATCCTCGATCGCGCGGCGACCGGCGGCCTGCAACCGGCGGATCGCCAGGCGCCGCACCACGCGGCGATGCTGATCGCGCTCGCCCACCTCGACGTCGGGCGGATCGCGGAGGCGATCGCGCTCGCCGACGACGAGCTCGCGAGGTTGCCCGCGGATCTCGTCGATGCGTTCGCGTGGGCGCGCAAGCGCGTCGCGCACTGGAAGACCGACGCCGGCCTGCTCGCGCGCGCGTACGCCTGGGAGGGTCACCACCGCGGCGACCCGGGCCGCGTGCTCGCGGGGCTCACGCGGGCCCAGCTCACCGACGACGAGGACGCCGCGATGTGGCTCGACGCGCTCGTCACGATCGGCCGCGTCGACCAGGCGGAGGTCGCGTACTGGCACTGCGCGGGCATCGACGGCACCGGCGTGCTCGGCGACGGCAAGGCGCGGCTCGCCGCGGCGCGCGCGCTGATCCTCGCCGGTGAGCTCGACGAGGCGCTCGACCAGATCCAGATCGTCCAGCTCCGGCGCGGACAGAGCCGGCTCGAGGCGGAGATCAACCGGGTGTTGCGCCTCGCCGCGATCCAGCCCGCGAGCGCGTGGGAGAGCGTGATCGCGCGCCGCCTCGAGCGAGGCGCGCTGCGGCTCGCCCAGCTCGCCGCGCGGGACCTGGCCGACTTCGTCCCGGGCCTCGCGACGCCGCTCGTGGAGCAAGCGCTCGGCGAGCGCACGCCGCTCGCGCTCGATCCCGCGCAGCTCGCCGACCTGATCGCCGCGCTGCCCGCGGCCCGGGCGACAGCGGACGCCATCGTGCGCCGGCTCGCCGCGCCCGAGGACGACTCGCTGCGGGCGGCGGACGTGCTCGCGAGCGAGTGGTGGACGGTGCTCGTGCCCCCGGCGCGCGATCGCGACGCGCACGCCGCCGGCGCCGTCCTCGCGCTCGGCGTCGCCCTGGCGAGCTACCTCGTCGCGACGAGCGGCCCGCCGAGCCCGCTCGCCGGCGCGTACCGCCACATCGCGACCGAGGCGCTGCACCTCGTGCGCCGCTCGCGCTACCAGATCGAGCCGCCGGCAATCCGCGCGCTGCTGCGCCTCGTGGACGGGTTCGGCGATGCACCCGACTGGCTCCTCGACACGTGGCTGTTGCGCATCGAGCGCGCGCTCGATCTCGAGGCCGAGCACGGCGCGTACCTCGACGACATGCTCGCCGGCTTGCCGCACGTGCAGCACCTCCTGCGCGGCGACGAGCGGATCGGCTGGGAGCTGCGGATGGCGCACGACCTCGCGGCCGATCCGTCGCAATACGAGCCCGCGGCGATGATGTTCGCGCGGTGCCAGCGCGCCGTCGAGGGCGGGACCGTCGAGCTCGCGTGGTCGGCGGCGGCCGCCGCGGCCGGGGCTCCCGCGGCCGTGCAGCTCGATCTGCACTGGCTCGCCGCGCTCGCGAACCCGACGGACGTCGCCGCTCCCTGGCTGCGACTCGCGCGCGAGCTCCTCGTCTCCGGTCGCAGCGCCGATGCGTTCCGCGCCGCGTGTCACGGTCTGACCTCCGCCACGGCCGCGGAGCGGGAGCCCGCGCTCGATGCGCTCGCGATGCCGTGGAAGCGGGCGGGGATCGCGACGCCGCTCGACGGCGACGCGGCGTTCGTGGCCGGGTGCGAGGCGGCCGGGAACGACCAGCACGAGGTCGCGATCCAGCACCTGCGCTGGGCCGTGGCGAGCGAGCCGGGGAACGCGGAGCGCGCGCGCCGCCTCGCGGTGACGCTCGCGCGCGCCGGACGCGGGCGCGAGGCCGTTCGCGTGCTCGCGCACCACGAGCGCACCGAGGCGCCGCGCCAGATCGGGCGCCTGCTCCACGAGGCGGGCCGCGACGACGAGGCGCTGCCGATCCTCCGCTACGCATCGCGCGCGTTCCGCACCGCCGAGGACTGGGTCACGCTCGCGCGCGCGGCGCGCCGCACCGACGACGATGCCGTGGTGGTCGAGGCCGGGAGGCAGGCGCTCGCGCTCGGCGCGAAGGAGCCGAGCTTCCTCGTCGCGCTCGCGACCAGCCTCTACCGCATCGGCGAGTTCGTCGAGTGCGAGCAGATCGCGCAGCAGCTGATCGCCGAGGGGGGCGCGCGCGACGCACGCATCGCCGGGCTGCACGCCATGGCGCGCGCGCTCGCCGGGCAGGGCCGCCACGTCGACGCGCACCCGTACGCGAAGGCCGCCGCAGAGCTCGGCCCCGATGGAACGCTCGCGGCCGAGCTGCTCTTGACGATGGAGCTCATCGTCGCGCAAGACGAGCCCCCGGTGCGGACGAGCCCCGAGCTGTCGATGGAGCGCCGCGCGTGCGCGGATCTGGAGGCCGGGAACTTCGAGTTGCTCGCGCCGGCGATCTCGAGCCCGTCGTGGGGCATCGCGCGCGTCGCGCTCGCGGCGTGCGAGTTCCGCGGCGATGACGACAGCGGCATCCCCGTCGCGCCGCGCGCGCTCGACGCGGCCGTGGCGATCCTCGCGCGCACGGCGGGCACCACGGAGCCCGAAGCCACGCTCGCGCGGCTCCGCGCGCTGCGGATCCGCGACAACGCGTTCATCCAGATCGATCCGCCGCCGCCGCTCGGCGCTCGCTACTCCACCGAGGAGTTCGAGCGGCTGTACGCCGAGCGCGCGCGCCGCCCGCACCGACCGAGCGCGATCATGTCGTTCTCGCGCTGATCAGCGGAGCGCGACCGCGCAGATCTCGCGGCGGTTCGAGGGCAGGTGGCGCAGCCGCGCGTCTGGCAGGCCCATCTCGCGGATGCGCTCGACGAGCCGAGGGAGCTCGGACACGAACTTCCAGTCGTTCATCTTCAGCGTGAACACCGCGCCCCGCAGCGTTCCCCGGAGCCGGGGCATGAGGCGCGCGACCTCGTGCAACGCCACCTGCGGCGCGAGGTTGACGTCGAGGAGCAGCCAGTCGACGCGCGCCGGGAGCTCCTCCCAGCGCAGCGCGCCGACCTTCTTCGCGACGTGCGTGACGTTCGGAAGCGCGAGCACCTCGGGCGCGAGCGCGCCGGTGTCCACGCCGATCACCTCGAGCCCGCGCCGCGCGAGCGCCAGGACGGCGCCTCCGGGTGCCGCGCCGATCTCCAGCGCGACCTGCCCCGCGGCGACCGGCAGCTTCGCCCACGCGATCGCCTCCTCGAGCTTGGCGTACGCGCGCGACGGCGCGTCCGGCGGCACCTCGACGGGGATCGCCGCGCCCGGGTGCGGCGGTCGCGTCGGGTCGTGGCGGTGCACGCCGAGCCACGCGGGCTCGTTCTCCGCGACGATCACGTCGGCCACGAGCTCGCCCGGTTCGGCGGGCCCACCCGGCCCCAGCGTCTGCCACGGCGCGAGCTCGAGCTGCGCGTCCGGATCGCGGGAGAACACGTGCACCCGGCTCGGCGCGAAGCTCGCCAGCAGCTGGCGCGCGGCATCGACGTCGGCCGCCGCACCGAGCGACGCGCCCCAGACGCGCGCGAACGCGGCCCCCGTGACATCGTCGGGCGCGACCTCGCGGGGCGACTTGAACGTGACGAGCCCCGGCCGCGAGTACGCGAACCGCAGCTCCGGACGCGTGCGCGCCACCTCGAGCTTGAGAGCTGGCTCGACGCCGGGGAGGCAGGTCGCGAACACGAAGCTGGGCACGGCGGCCTGAAGACTCGGACACCTCCAGGGCGGGCGCAACCGCTCCGCGAACCTTCGCGACGCGCGACCGATGGCGCGGTTCGTATGGGGAGCCATCGTACGACCCGTCGCCCAGCGAATCGCGGAGGACCCAGCACTCCTCGAGCGTGCGCGTCGCCGGAGCTCCCGGTCGATCCGGCCGGGCGCGCACGGATGTAAGCGGAGATCCTCGCGGCCCTGCCAAGCTGATGCTCGCTCCACCCGCTGGGTGCGCTATCGTGCGCCCGCGCGATGTACCGCATCCTCTACTGGCTCGTGCTGCAGCGACTGCCCGCCGAGGGTACGCACAAGATCTCGTTCGCGCTGCTGCGCGCGCTGGTCGCGATCCCCGGCGTGGGCGCGATGGTGCACCGCTACTTCGCGCCGCGCGATCCGGTGCTGCGCACGCGCGCGTTCGGGCGCGAGCTGCCGGGCCCGCTCGGGCTCGCCGCCGGCTTCGACAAGGACGCCAAGGGCGTGCGCGCCCTGCTCGCGCTCGGGTTCGGCTTCGTCGAGATCGGGACCGTCACGGCCGAGGCCCAGCCCGGCAACCCCACGCCGCGCCTGTTCCGGTTGCCGCGCGACCGCGCGCTCGTCAATCGCATGGGCTTCAACAACGACGGCGCGCTCGCGGCCGCACGCCGTCTCGCGCACCGCCCCGACGGCACCGTCGGCGTCAACATCGGCAAGACCAAGCGCGTCGCCGAGGCCGACGCGATCGCCGACTTCACCAAGAGCGCGGAGTGCCTCGCGCCGCACGCCGACTACCTCGTCGTCAACGTCAGCTCTCCCAACACGCCGGGGCTCCGCGACCTGCAGGCCGTCGACAAGCTGCGCCCGCTGCTCGTCGCCGTGCGCTCCGCGTGTGACCGCGCGTCGCCGCTGCGCCGCGTCCCGCTGCTCGTGAAGATCGCGCCCGACCTCGCCGACGAGGACATCGACGCCGTCGCGGACCTCGCGCTCGAGCTCGGCCTCGACGGCATCATCGCGACGAACACCACGATCGCCCGCACCGGCCTCGAGACGCCGAGCGACGTCGTGAGCAAGCTCGGCGCCGGCGGCCTCTCGGGGGCCCCGCTCAAGGAGCGCGCGCTCGAGGTCCTGTGCCGGCTGCGCGCCCGCGTCGGCACCAGGGTCACGCTGATCGCCGTCGGTGGCATCGAGACCGCCGACGACGCGTGGGCCCGGATCCGCGCCGGGGCCAGCCTCGTCCAGGCGTACACCGGCTTCATCTACGGCGGCCCGGCATGGGCGCGCCGCCTCCAGCGCGAGCTCGCGGCGAAGGTCCGCGCCGCCGGCCTGCGCTCGATCGAAGAGGCGGTCGGCGCCGACGCACCGGCTGCCCGAACGGTCGCGTAGCGATCGCTCGCACGCCGCGCGCTTCGGTATCATGGCGCGCATGACGACAAGGGTGGGTCACTGGACGACGTGTGGGTCGGTGCTGGTCGCGCTCTCCATCGCGCTGGGGTGCGGCACCGTCGCCGACAACAAACCCGATGCCGGGGGAGGAAGCGATGACAGCGGCGTGACCGGCGACTTCTCGCTGGCGGTCGTGCCGACGACGCTGAGCGTGCCGATCGCGAGCTCCGGCACGGTGACGCTCCACGTGGAGCGCACCGGCACCGTGGGCGACATCATGCTCAGCGCGCCGAACCTGCCGGCCGGCGTCACCGCGAGCTTCGCGACCAACCCGCTGCCCGAGGGCACGGACTCGACCGAGGTCACGTTCGAGATCGCGGGCGGCACGATGCCGCTCACCACGGACGTCACCCTCCGGGGCACGGCCGGCTCGCTCACGCAGTCGACGACGCTCCAGCTCAGCGCCACGACGATCACGGTGACAGGTAAGATCCGCGGCGGCACCCCCAACGTGACCGTGCGCATCGTCGGCAAGCAGTCGGTGCTGTCCGATGCATCGGGCAACTTCACGTTCACCGACGTGATCCCGCCGTACGACCTGTACGTCGTCGGCACAACAGGGCTTCAGATTCCGGGCTCGAGCGCGATTCCGGCGATCGCGTATTATGATGACTTGACCCGTCCCGATCCGACTGTCACTCGACCGCTCGCAACTACTCCATTCCTTATTCTGAGCAGCAGCGCCCCGATCAGCGGGACCAAGAGCGGCGTAGGGAATACAACCAATCCCATCATCATTCAATGGAGTAATGGAGGCACCCCTTCCACCGCTGTTACGGGCGCGGGCAGCTTCTCTCACACGGCATCCTGGGGCAGTAGCAACACGAATAGTGGGACGCTTTACGGACTCGAGTTCACCCGGCGCCCCAGTGGTTTCCCAAACACCATCGTTGGGTTCGGAAGCACGAACGCTACGCTCACGGCCAGCCAGCATAGCGTTGTCAACCTGATAATGGCGGCGGCCAGCAGTTACGCCGTCACCGGTACGATCACCGCACCTAGCGGCTTTCCGAATCCAACCATCACGCTTACCCAACAGTTTGGAAATACCAGCGCGGTGCTGCACCAGACGACCGGAACCGATGCCGCCGCGACGCTCCCAGTGATCAGCGCCGGCAACGCTTCGATTCATGCCAGCACGAGTGCAGGCGGCGCGACGACTTCCTATGTTCATCCGCTGAGCGCAGCAGCTGACGTGAGCATCAACCTGCCTGCCCCAGCTGTGCAAGTCGCCCCGATCCATGCGGCGACCAACGTGGATCACTCCACGGCATTCACCTTCACCGCCCCGGCAGGTGTTGTCAGTGCGGTGCGCATCATTTCAACTAGCACCAGTGGCACGGGACAGGCCGCGTATTTTATCTACACGACCTCAGATTCGGTGACGATTCCCGATGTCAGCGAGGTACCACTTCCGCCGAACCAGAGCATGTCGTGGAGCGTGGAGGGATATGGCCCATACGCGAGCGTCAACGACGTAGCTGGCGTGGATCCAATGGAGACCGTGTCATCAACTGACTTCACTGGCCCGAAGCACTTCTTCACGAGCAGCACCACTCGAGACTTCACGTCCGCGCCCTGATGACAGGGTGTGGCACGGACCGGAATTCGCGGTCTTCGCGCATTCGGGTGATGTCTCGTCGAGCTACCGCCAGGACGCGTGATAGAGGACCAGCATCAGGTTGTCGGGGTTGCGGTAGCCTCGAGCTCGCTGGCTGATGTACCGGACCCGTG
>Ga0164243_10001567_pt1 | contig 38677 bp, 41 predicted proteins | sample OricompcompostOP_FD_108781 | JGI IMG/M metagenome (GOLD analysis project Ga0164243, IMG submission 108781) | Organic Plus compost microbial communities from Emeryville, California, USA - Original compost - Organic plus compost (OP) | ecosystem: Engineered > Solid waste > Mixed feedstock >... | reverse complement strand
TGAAATCGCAATCTCTCTTTTCGTCATGCGTCCGTAAGCGGGATCACCGGGTCAAGCCCGGTGATGACGACAGCATTCGTCGCAAATTCTACTCGTGAATCGTCAGATCCTTGATCGACGGCGTCTCGCCGTTGAGCGGATTGTTGCGATCCCACGCATAGGTCAACGTTTCGAAACGCAGCGCGCGTGCATCGATCATCAGCAGGCGTCCGACCAGTCCCTCACCGAAGCCGACGATCTCGCGCATCGCTTCCAGCGCCATCATCGAGCCGAGGATACCGGGCAGCGCACCGAGAATGCCCGCTTCCGAACAGGCCGGTATGGAGCCCGGCGGCGGCGGTTCGGGAAACAGACAGCGATAGGTGGGATTGGGATTGCCATTCGCGTCGCGCTCATGCGGCCGCAATGTCGTCAGCGCCGCATCGAAGACACCCAGAGCGCCCGTAATGAGCGGCTTGCGGCACAGGTAACACGCATCCGACACGAGATAGCGTGTCGCGAAATTATCCGAACCATCGAGCACGAGATCATATTGCCGGATCAGTTCCAGCGCATTCGCGGCAACAATTCGCACGGGATGACGCTCCACCGCGACATGCGGATTGAGCCGACCAATTGCGCTGGCCGCGCTGTCCACCTTGGCGTCACCGATATCCGGCGTCGCATGGACCACTTGCCGCTGCAGATTGGACAGTGACACGAGATCGTCATCGACAATACCAATCGTCCCGATACCCGCAGCCGCCAGATAGAGCAGCACCGGCGCGCCAAGACCACCGGCGCCGATCACCAGCACGCGTGCTTTTTTCAGGGCTTGCTGCCCCGGCCCACCGACATCGCGCATGACAATGTGTCGGGCGTAACGTTCCAGTTCGTCGGGGGTCAGCATCGCCGGTTCCTCCACATCATCGCTGCATCTGTTTTGCGATGCTGCCTTCAAGGTCTTGCACAATTGCAAATTGCAGGGCCATCCTGTGCCGGGATGGTTGAGGGTATATAGAGATGCGTTTGGCGGCATGGACCACCCTGATCGCGCTGGCATGCGTATCGCAAGCGCCGGCACAAAACGCAGCCCCCACGCCGAACCAAAAGCAGCAGCCGGCGGCGAAGCCAGAGGCGGCTGCGGCTCATCCCGCACCGGAGAAAAAGGCCGCCAAAAAAGCTGCCAAAAAGCCTGAGAAAGCCGAGAAGAGCGAACAGGCCACCACCCCTGTCGCCGACCAAGCCCAGCGCAACGCCTATTCCGGAATGCCGGTTGCCGAACGGCTGGCCATCCAGTCCGACCTGATCTGGTCGGGCGATCTCGCCGGCGCAGCCGACCCCGATTTCGGCGACCGCGCCATTGCTGCCGTACGAACCTTCCAGCGCCGTAACAAGTTCGAGGAAACAGGCATCATCACACCGGACCAGCGGCAGGTGCTCGCCACAGCCACCCGCAAAAGGAAAGACTATGTCGGCTGGCGGCTGGTGGAGGATGATGCAACACCCGGCGTGCGCCTTGGCATTCCGTCCAAGCTCGTTCCGCAGTCAGAGCAAGGCATGACCGGCACGCGCTGGTTTTCCGCGCGGGGCGAGGTCCGGATCGAGACCTTCCGCGAGAAAATGGCGGGCGCCACACTCAAGGAATTGTTCGAGGACCTGAAGAAGAAGCCCCCGTCACGCCGGGTCGAATTCACGTCGATGCAAGGCAACACCTTCCTGATTTCAGGGCTGCAGGGCCAGAAAAGATTCCACGTCCGCGTCTTCATGAAAGATAACGAAGCGCGCGGCATGACCATCCTCTACGACCAGGCCATGGAAGGCACCATGCTGCCGATGGTCGATACGATGGCCAACGCGTTCATTCCCTTCGGCGACGCCGCGACGGCTTCGACAGCGCGCAAGGTGCAATACGGATCGGGCATCATCGTTACGCAATCAGGTCATGTCGTCACCGACCGGCAACTGGCCGACAATTGCCAGACCATCGTCATCGCCGGACTGGGCCGTGCCGATCGCGTCGCCGACGACACCGCGACAGACCTGACGCTGCTCCAGGTCAATGGCGCGAGCAATCTCAAGTCGCTGGTCTTCTCGTCCGATGCCCCCAAGAGTGCCGACCTGACCTTGCTTGGTATCGCCGCTCCCGAAACACAAGCCGGTGCGCGTGATGTCACAAGCGCCAACGCCAAGCTGCGTGGCGTCGACGGATCGCGCGTGCTGATGGATGCGCGCCCGATGCGCGGCTTTAATGGCGGCGCCGCCTTCGACGGCCAGGGGCAATTTGTCGGCATGATCGCCGCAACCGGCACGACTGCACGCGATAAACCGTCATTCGTTCCAACAAGCACTATCCGCAAGTTCCTCGATGGCGCAGGTGTCTATCCGGCCATCGGCAAGAACGACTTCGTCACTGCGAAGAGCGCCATCGTGCGCGTGGTGTGTGTGCGAAAGTAGCTGTGGCTCATTCCGGAGAGCGTCGAAGACACGATCCCGGACAACAACGAAGAGATTTAGCCAACGCTCCGCTGCCCTTGTTTTTTGAGGCGCAGGGTACGCCTGTATCCCTTTTTCCGTTTCCCCAAAAGGGGAATGGAGCGCCGGGAGGCGCCAGGGGCTTGCGAGACCCCATACGGACCTGGCGAGGGTCCGTCCGCGCGCCGTAGGCCGCCTTACGGCAGACCTCACGCGGACGGGGTTGCGAGGCCCGTCCGCGAGGCGCGCGCCCCCTTGTCAGCGCGATAAGGGGGCTGCGCCTCCCGGCGCTCCACCGCTCGCGCCACCGGAGGCCTCCCGGAGACGCAAAGCGTATTAGGAATAAATTCTTTTGTATTGAATGTCAACCCACAGCAATTTCCCGGCCTCCCAGACGATATAGCCGGCCGATCGCTTTGGTGTTTCGCTCGCTACTTATTCTCGAACTTCGCCGGGCGCTTCTCGACGAAGGCCGTCATGCCTTCCTTCTGATCGACCGTCGAAAACAGCGAGTGGAAGACGCGGCTCTCGAACAACACGCCTTCGGCCAGCGTCGTCTCGAAGGCGCGATTGACAGCTTCCTTCGCGAGCAACACAGACGGCAGCGACATCGAGGCGATGATGTTTGCTGTCTTCATCGTCTCGTCCATCAGATCGGCCAGCGGCACAACGCGCGCCACCAGGCCCGAACGCTCCGCCTCGGCCGCATCCATCATGCGTCCGGTCAGGATCATGTCCATCGCCTTGGCCTTGCCGATCGCGCGCGTCAGACGCTGCGTGCCGCCGATGCCAGGAATGATGCCAAGCTTGATCTCCGGCTGACCGAATTTGGCATTGTCGGCAGCGATGATCATGTCGCATTGCATCGCAAGTTCGCAGCCGCCGCCAAGTGCGAAGCCCGCAACAGCTGCGATCACCGGTTTGCGCGCACGTGCGGCCGCATTCCAGTCCGCAGCGAAGTTGCCGAAGAGTGCATCCATGTAACCCTTGCCCGCCATCTCCTTGATGTCGGCGCCTGCGGCAAAGGCCTTCTCCGAGCCGGTCAGCACAATGCAGCCGATCCCGGCATCGGCTTCGAACGTTGCGATGGCTTTCCCGACTTCACCCGCGAGTTCCGAATTCAGCGCGTTCAAAGCCTGCGGCCGGTTGAGCCGGATCAGACCGACCTTACCCTTGGTTTCGACTTGAATGGTTTGATAGGTCATCGCGCCTCGCCTGCCATGTTTGCCCGTCCATCCCCGCGAAAGCGGGGGCCCAGCATGAAAGAGAAAGCATCCGCTCTCAGGAAACGTCTCTAATTGAATTCGCCAACGGCCGCCAGCAGGCGCTCAATATCCTCAGGGCGCGACAAACGATGATCGCCATCCTTCACCAGCGTCAGCACCACATCATCGCGGGCAATGCGCGAGACCAGCGACACGGCATGTTCCCATGGCACATCCTCATCCTTGACGCCTTGCAGAATGCGCACCGGACAGCCGGTTTCAATCAAGCCATTCAGGAGGAGATGATTACGCCCCTCTTCGATGAGCTGACGCGTGATGAGATAGGGCTCTTCCGAGTATTCGGACGGGCGCTCCCATTTGCCGGTCTCTTCAAGCTGTTTCTTGATATCCGGTGTGAAACGCTGCCACATCAGTACTTCGGTGAAATCCACCGCCGGCGCAATCAGCACCAGTCCTGCAAGCTCGCCACGCATTTTCTTCGCACGCAATCGCTGCGCCAACAACAGCGATATCCAGCCACCCATCGATGAACCGATGGCGATCGTCGGACCGTCGCAGAATTGTTCGAACACGCTGCAGCTTTCATCGAGCCATTGTCCGATCGTGCCATCGGCAAATTTGCCGCCCGATTCGCCGTGACCGGAATAATCGAAACGCACGCAGGCCCGCTCCTGCTCATGTGCCCAGCGATCAAGCGCTTCCGCCTTCGTGCCTTTCATGTCGGACTTGAAGCCGCCGAGCCAGATCAACCCCGGCTTGCGGCCGGCGCGGCGCCGGACGGCGATGGTCCGCTGTGAAGCACCATTGCCGACCTCGATCGAAGTCAATTCATCGTCAGTCATCGTCCGGCCCAATCCTCTATCTTCTTTTCGCCCTAAATCGGCACCTGATTGTGAATACCGGCCATCCGGCTGGTTTGCATCGCGGCTGAATAGGGCCTATCAGCTACCGCCCGGCCGATGTACCTTTTTTGAAGGACCCTGCATCCGCCGGTGGATCGCCACGGTGTTCGTCATGTTCACCGACCGGGCAAGGGGACAAGTGTGAATTCCGGTTCTGCCGCGCAAAAAGCACCGAGCTATGTTGAGCCGTCGGAACCTGTCGCGACGCAGGACAATGATGCCGTGTCTGCGCGGCAGCGGCTGACCGTGCTGATCGTGGTTCCAACCCTGCATGCGGGTGCCGCGGAGATGGGCGCGGTGGATCTGGTTCGCATCCTGACCGATGCCGGGCATCGCGCGATTGTCATGTCGCGCGGCGGACGGCTGGAAGCGCAGATCGTCGAAGCCGGCGGCGAGTACGTCTACGCCGATGTGGCGAGCAAGAATCCGATCATCATCGCCCGCAACATTGCTGTGATTTCCCGCATCGTCCGTCAGCGGCATTGCGACATCATCCACGCGCACGGGCGCGCGCCGGCCTGGAGCGCATTTATCGCATCCAAGCTGACACACAAGCCGTTCGTCACAAGCTGGTACAAGGGCTTCCGCGAACAGAATGCGTTGAAGCATCTCTACAACAGCGTCATGGCGCGCGGCGACAAGATCATCGCCGCAAGCGATCAACTCGCGGAACTGATTGCCGAGCGCCATCGCGTTCCAAGCAGCAAGATCAATGTCGTGCCGGCCAGCATCGACTTCGATCTTTTCAACCCGGCCAATGTCTCTGTCGAGCGCATCGATGCGATGCGCCGGATCATGGGCGTCACCCCAAGCGACAAGGTGATCCTTGTCGTCGGACGCATGCTGCGACGAAAGGGTCATCACGTCGCCGTCCGTGCCGCGCGGCGCCTGAAAGACATGGGCATGAAGGATTTCGTTTTCGCCTTTGTCGGCGAGGACGAAGGACACAGCCGTTACACCGGCGATCTATGGGACGAAGTCCTCGCCAATAACCTTGCCGGCGTGGTGCGACTGATCGGGCCGGTCGACGATCTGCCGGCCTCCTATGCGGTCGCGTCGGTCGTCGTTTCAGCCGCGGTCCAGCAGGAGGGCTTGCAGCGCGCCATTCTGGAGGGGCAGGCCATGGAGCGGCCGGTGATCGCGTCCGACCTTGGCGCTGGTCCTGACGCGGTTCTGGCGCCGCCGTCGGTGTCGGAGGAGCGGATGACCGGCTTGCGTTTCTCGGCAGGGGACGATGCCGCCCTGGCGGCAGGCCTCGTCCGCCTTTTCGCGATGTCGCCGGCCCAGCACTACGCGATTGGCTTGCGGGGCCGGCATTGGGTCATGGAGCATTTCAACCGGGCTGCCATCAGCGACCTGACGCTGCGGCTCTATTCCGGGCTCGTGCAGCCCAAAAACACACGACCATAGCCATTTTGCTCAAAATCGCGGGATCAAAGGCGCTTTCAGTGGCGTTCCCGTTGACTTGTGCCCCTTTTGTCCCGATCTTGAGGATCGGCCGGATCGGTTTCATGGGGCGCTGGCATGATCGCGGTCGTCCCCGCCCCATGCCCCATCCGGACAACAGCAGTAACAGCCAGGGAGATTTTCCATTCGTCGTCCAATGAAGACAGCGCCTGCCGTTCAGAAAGACGGCCCGCGCGTCAACGAGGAGATTCGCAACCGAGAGGTCCAGCTAATCGACCAGAGCGGCACCAATCACGGCACCGTTCCCATCCAAGCCGCACTTGAAAGGGCAGCCGAAGCCGGCCTCGACCTGGTCGAGATTTCGCCGAATGCGAATCCGCCCGTCTGCAAGATTCTCGATTACGGCAAATACAAATTCCAGGCCCAGAAGAAAGCTGCCGAAGCACGCAAACGGCAGAAGATCGTCGAGGTCAAGGAAATCAAGTTACGCCCGATGATCGACGATCACGATTACGACGTGAAAATGCGGGCAATGAAGCGGTTCTTCGAAGAAGGCGACAAGGTCAAGGTGACGCTCCGCTTCCGCGGCCGTGAAATGGCGCACCAGGAGCTGGGCACCAAGCTGCTCGACCGCGTGAAGGAAGACCTCGGCCCTCTCGCCAAGGTCGAGATGGATGCGCGCTTTGAAGGCCGCCAGATGATCATGATCCTGGCGCCGCGATAAACCGGCGAATCGCTCCCCGTGCGCGCGACCGCGCGCCGGGGCCGTGGCGGCCGAGGACATTCGTGCCGATCGTCCAAGGCTTGTTGGCTCCACTGACAACACTGATCAGTTTCTGGATTGGAAGCTGCTCGATTGCCGAGCGGGGACGGGAAACGAACAGGTCGGCGTGATAAACGCCGTCCGTTTCGTGACCCTGCGTGTCGATGCCATGCTCCTCGACGGCTTTGACTGCGGCTTCCATTTCCTCGCGATCGGCAAAACGCCGCTGCACGAATGTGGCACCCTCGAATTTCTCGGTTTCCAGCCCGTATCTGCCGAGCGTCGCTGCAATCTTGCCGTACGGGAACATCCGCAGCACAAAGGACGCTACCCAGGGTTTACGTCCCTTGCACGCCAGCGTCATCACACGATCGAAGGTTTTGGACGTGACATAGCCGACGCAGCCGGTGGAAACGATGATGTCGACATCCGCCATCACAGAGGCAATTTCCGGCGAAGGATCTTCCGTTTCGAGATCGGCGCAGAGGCCAACATCCATCGTGCCGCTCTCCTGAGCGTAGCGGACGGCATTTTTTGACACATCGAGCCCGATCACACGCACATTCGGGTCACGCGGCCAGGAAAGATAAAAGGCGCGATCGAGCTTGAGCATTTCCTCGCTCGACAATCCCTGCAGGGACGGCGCCGTGTAACGGTCCCGCAAGGCATCGTAGCAGAGCGCGTATTTCATCAAGGCCCCGTTGACGCCGTAGGACGAACCGAGATCGAGCACAGTCACCGGCTCGCGCTGGGTCTCCTGGCGCGCACGGATCAACTGCTCGAAGATCGGCTGGGCAAGGTGCGGAATGATGTAGTCGAGGCTGCCGAGATAGTTGAAGTATTGCCGCGGGTCCTTTTCGACATAGACGTGATCGAAGTTCGCTTTTGCCTCATTGATCGTCGAAAAAGCCCGTTGCGTCATTCAGAACCTCCAATCTTGAGCCACAGCTAAAAGACGGGCGACGCCACCAAGGCAGCGCCCGGCAACTGCGTGTCGAAGTGGGTGATGAACGGATATTAACAGCCCGTAGCAAGCGGCTCAAATGCCGACGCCTGCGACATAACGCAGGCTTTGGTATCATGGCACCGTATTCTATCCAATTAACGCTTGTTATGACCTAGAAACGTAGAAAATCGTACATTTACGACCGAATTGCCTCATGGCAGCCATGCACTCAGCCGCGCCGTTCCGCTTCCCAGCGGCCACTGCATTGCTTGATGCTGTCCCGGCCGCTCCAGACACCCGCTCCGGTGGCGGTGCTCAGCCGACCATTGCCCTCGGCATGCTGCTGTCCGCGGCGGATGGTGGCTCGAAGCCGTCCGTTCCCGTCGACGCGGCCGGTGATCGAGACACCGGCCTCGTTGAGATACTGGATGGTGCCGTTCACCACCCTCACGGGGTAGCGATAGGCCCGATCGCAATCGCCCCGCTCGGTGATGACGACAACGCTCCAGTTCCCGTCGTATTTCGCGGCGCTGAAGGCCGGAGAGGCCCAGCCGAGGGCCAGCAGGGGCACGGAAAGGGCGATCGCGGCGAGTTTGGTCATTTCAAGTCTCCAACACGCCCCAACCCTACAGCCGGGTTTTAACCAGTGAAGTTGCTCCCGGTTCCAGGTCAGGTCTTCCCGGCTGAACGCCAGAAGCTGGTTGTCTTTTTAGACCTTCTCTGCCATAAACCGGCCCGCTCGCCGCCCGGCTGATTAAGGGCTGCCGTGGCAGCGACAATGCTCAATCAGCAATGCTCGTCTTCGAGCCATCTCCGGCGGACGCTAGCCTTTTGCCAAATCGGCAGAAGCGGTTGATCCGGCCGGACCAGGAGAGCCAAATGCCCAAGTTGAAGACCAAGTCCGGCGCCAAAAAGCGCTTCAAGATCACCGGCTCGGGGAAAGTGATTTCCGCCCAGGCCGGCAAGCGCCACGGCATGATCAAGCGTACCACCAAGCAGATCCGCAATCTTCGCGGCACCCGGGTCATGTTCAAGACCGACGGTGACAACATCAAGAAGTACTGGATGCCGAACGGCTGATCGCCGCGGCACGTGCAACTTCCTCGTATTTGCTTTTCGCTTAAAGGAGATCAGCCATGGCTCGCGTGAAACGGGGCGTAACCGCCCACGCCAAGCACAAAAAGGTTCTGAAGGCCGCCAAGGGCTTTTATGGCCGCCGCAAGAACACCATCCGCATCGCCAAGCAGGCGGTGGAGAAGGCCAATCAATACGCCTTCCGTGACCGCAAGCGTCGCAAGCGCACCTTCCGCGCCCTCTGGATCCAGCGCCTGAACGCGGCCGTCCGTCCGTTCGGCCTGAACTACAGCCAGTTCATCAACGGCCTGAACAAGTCGGGCCTCGAAATCGACCGCAAGGTGTTGTCGGATCTCGCGATCCGCGAGCCGGCCGCGTTCCAGGTCATCGTCGAGAAGGTCAAGGCCGCTCTTCCGGCCGCGGCTTAATTGGTTGTCATGGCCGGGCATAAGCCCGGCCATCCACGCCTTTCCTCATCAAGACGTGGATGCCCGCAACGCGTGCGGGCATGACGGATGAAACAGGCGTGCCCCATGTCCGACATCGCTTCGCTGCAACAATCCGTTCTCAATGACATCGCCGCGGCGTCCGATGAAGCGGCGCTGGAAGCGGTTCGCGTCGCAGCCCTGGGCAAGAGCGGCTCGGTCTCCGCGCTGCTGAAGACGCTCGGCACGATGACCCCGGATGAGCGCAAGATTCAGGGCCCGCTGATCAACGGATTGAAGGATGCGGTCAATGCCGCATTGCTGGAGCGCCGTGACACCTTGAAGAATGCCGCGCTCGATCAGCGCCTGAATTCAGAAAGCGTCGATGTCACGCTGCCGCTGCGCGAGAATCCCGTCGAGGCGGGCCGCATTCATCCGATCAGCCAGGTGATCGATGAGCTGACGACCATCTTCGCCGATATGGGCTTTGCCGTTGCCGAAGGTCCGGACATCGAGACCGACGATTACAACTTCACCAAGCTGAATTTCCCGGAAGGCCATCCGGCGCGGGAAATGCACGACACGTTCTATTTCAATCCGAAGCCGGACGGTTCACGGCTCCTGTTGCGCACGCACACATCGCCGGTGCAGGTGCGCACGATGCTGTCGCAGAAGCCGCCGATCCGCGTGATCTGCCCGGGACGCACCTACCGCAGTGACAGCGATCAGACGCATACGCCGATGTTCCATCAGGTTGAAGGGCTCGTGATCGACAAGGGCTCGCATCTCGGCCACCTGAAATGGATCCTCGCCGAATTCTGCAAGGCGTTCTTCGAAGTCGATCAGGTGAAGATGCGGTTCCGCCCGTCCTTCTTCCCATTCACCGAGCCGTCGCTGGAAGTCGATATCCAATGCAAGCGCGACAAGGGCGAAATCCGCTTCGGCGAGGGAGACGACTGGCTCGAAATTCTCGGCTGCGGCATGGTGCATCCGAACGTGCTGCGCAATTGCGGCCTCGATCCCGACGAATATCAGGGCTTTGCCTGGGGCATGGGCATCGATCGCATCGCGATGCTGAAATACGGCATGCCGGATCTGCGCCCCTTCTTCGAAGCCGATATGCGCTGGCTGTCGCATTACGGTTTCAGGCCGCTCGACTTCCCGACGCTGGCCGGCGGGCTCAGCAGCTAGCCATGACCGAAACTCCCGCCGATCGTGAAGGATTCGGCGCGCTCTATGCCGCGCTCACGAACAAGTGGGATACGAAGACCGTCGCCGCTTTTGCCCGCACGATCGAGAATGGCGACGACGCCGGCAATGCCGAAACGGTCGCCGCGTTCCAGGTGATTGATGCCAAGGCCAGCGGTCTGCTGACCCATGTCTCGATGATGATTGCCGGCCTCGGCATCTGCGCGCCGCTACTGGCGCAGCATCGTTTCGAAGAGATTCTGATCGTCGCCGAGATTGCGGCTTATCTGATTATCGCTGTTGGTTGCCTGCGCTGCCTGTCGGTGCTGCATTCGCGCCGCAAGATCGTGAGTGGTAAAATCTCGCGGTTGCACATGCAGCGAGAGCTGATCATTCGCCACGAGCTGTATCGCGTGTGCATCAACACATCGATCTATCTCACCATCTTCGTCTTCCTCAGCCTGCCATTCTTGCTGTGGTGGCCCTAAGCGCAGTTGAGTTCGTCCGATGAAATTCACTCTGTCCTGGCTCAAGGAACATCTCGACACCGACGCCTCGCTCGACGAGATCGTGACCAAGCTCACGATGATCGGACTCGAGGTTGAAAACGTCGAGAACCCGGCTGAGAAATTCGCGCCGTTCAAGGTGGTTGAGGTCCTGTCCGCTGTCCAGCATCCGAATGCAGATCGCCTGCGCGTGTGCATGGTCAATACCGGTGAAGGCGCGCCGTTGCAGATCGTGTGCGGCGCTCCGAATGCACGCGGCGGCATGAAGGCGGTGCTTGGTCTGCCGGGCACCTACATTCCTGCCAAAGACATCACGCTCAAGGTCGGGAAAATTCGCGACGTTGAAAGCCAGGGCATGCTGATCTCCGGCGCGGAGATTGAATTCTCGGACGATCATGACGGCATCATTGAAATGCCGGCCGACGCACCTGTCGGCAAACCATTTGCCGAAGTGCTCGGCCTCAACGACCCGGTCATCGAGATCAACCTGACGCCGAACCGCGCTGACTGCACAGGCGTCAGCGGCATTGCCCGCGATCTCGGTGCGACCGGCATCGGCAAATATCTCGAGCGCACGCCGAAGACCGTGAAAGGCACCTTCCCCTGCCCGGTGAACGTGACGCTCGATTTCGGATCGACGCCATCGCTGTGCCCCGGCTTCGCGTTGCGTCTCGTGCGCGGCGTGAAGAACGGCCCGTCGCCGGAATGGCTGCAAAAGCGTCTGACGGCGATCGGCCTGCGCCCAATTAACGCGCTGGTCGATATCACGAACTTCATGACCTTCGATCGCGGCCGGCCGCTGCACGTATTCGATGCCAAAAAAGTGCATGGCAATCTCACGGTTCGCCGCGCCAAGGCCGGCGAGGAATTGCTTGCGCTCGACGGCAAGACCTACAAGCTCGATGACAGCATCTGTGTCATCGCCGATGAGAAGGGCGTGGAATCGCTGGCCGGCATCATGGGTGGCGAAATGTCCGGCTGCGACGAGAACACCACCGATGTGCTGATCGAATCAGCGCTCTGGGAGCCGATCAATATTGCGCAGACCGGACGCAAGCTCGGCATTCATTCAGATGCGCGCTATCGTTTCGAGCGCGGCGTCGATCCGAATTTCATGGTGCCTGGCCTCGAGCTCGCGACCCAGATGGTGCTCGATCTCTGCGGTGGCGAGCCGTCGGACAACGTGGTGGTCGGCGGCGCTCATGTCGACGATCGCCCGATCGAATTCCCGGTCGATGAAGTGAAGCGCCTGGCCGGTCTCGATGTGTCGCTGACCGAAATGAAGCGCATTCTCGGCCATCTCGGCTTCTTCGTCGCCGGCAGCGGCAAGACCGTGAAGGTCGCCGTGCCGTCCTGGCGTGCCGATGTCGAAGGCAAAGCCGATATCGTCGAGGAGATCGTCCGTATCGTCGGGGTCGATGAAGTGCCTTTGACGCCGTTTGAGCGCGGCGATGCGCCACGCAAGCCGGTGCTCACGACGATCCAGAATCGCACGCGCAAGGCCAAACGTGCTCTCGCAGCACGTGCGCTCGCCGAAGCGGTGACATGGTCGTTCATCGCAAAACCGCAGGCGGAATTGTTCGGCGGCGGACAGCCGGAACTGGCACTCGCCAATCCGATCGCATCCGATCTGTCCGATATGCGGCCAAGTCTCATTCCGGGCCTGGTCGCAGCGCTTCAACGCAACATTGATCGCGGCCTGCCGGACGTCGGTCTGTTCGAAGTCGGACAGATTTTCAAAGGCGATCAACCCGAAGACCAGTTCATTGCCGCGGCCGGCCTGCGGCATGGGTTGTCGCGCGGCACAGGCACCGGCCGCACCTGGACCAAGGATGGCGGCGAGGCTGACGCTTTCGACGCCAAGGCCGATGCGCTGGCCGTGCTCGCCGCAGCGGGCGCGCCGATGCAGGCTTTGCAGATCGTGCCCGGTGGACCCGCCTGGCTTCATCCCGGCCGCTCCGGCACGATCCAGATGGGCCCGAAGAATGTGTTCGGGCATTTCGGCGAATTGCATCCACGCGCGTTGGAAGCGCTCAAGGCCGATGGCCCGATTGTCGGTTTCGAAGTGATCCTCGACCGCATTCCCGAGCCGAAGGCGAAGCCGACGCGTGCCAAGCCCCTGCTGGAGATCTCTGCCTTCCAGCCGGTGTCGCGCGATTTCGCCTTCATCGTCGATCGTAACGTGAAAGCCGACGATGTCGTCCGCGCAACGCAGAATGCCGACAAGAAGCTGATCACCGCCGTCACGGTGTTCGACGTCTATGAAGGCAAGGGCATCGAGCCCGGCAAGAAGTCGCTGGCCATCGCCGTCACGATCCAGCCGCGTGAGAAGACGATGACGGATGCGGAGATCGACGCACTGGCCGCAAAGATCGTAGCCGAAGTGACGAAGCGGACAGGTGGAGCATTGCGCGCATAACACATGCGCGTTCTGTGCGTTCACATTGCCGTTTATTAACGCGCACTGCGTCTGATCGTCGCCATCACGCCGCATTTCCCCGTTTCAGACTTATTCAGCGCCGAGCGTGTCACGCTCGGTACTGTTGGGAGAAATGAAGGTATGACTGTATTGAAATCCTTGACGCTGTCCGCGCTGGCTGTTGCAGGCGCGCTCGCCGTATCACCGGCGTCCGCCGCTCCTGTGATGCGCGGCATCGCGGCAGATGCGTCAACGCAGAACGAAATGGTGCAGCAGGTGCAGTGGCGCCGGCACGGCGGTCATTATTATGGTGGCCCTCGCTATTACCGTCGCAACAACAGTGGCGCTGTTGCCGCCGGCGTTCTCGGCGGCCTTGCCGTCGGCGCTATGATCGGTGCAGCCGCGGCTTCCGCGCCACCGCCTCCAGCTTATTACCCGGCTCCCGCACCGGTTTACGGCGGTGGCGACTGGCTTGCCTATTGCTCGTCCAAATATCGTTCGTTCGATCCGGCGACAGGCACCTATCTCGGCTATGACGGCTATCGTCATCCCTGCCAGTGACGGTTTCTGCTTTTGTAAGCAAGAATGAAAAAGCCCCGCACGAGCGGGGCTTTTTTGTCGACGTCAAACATGGACAAGGATGTTCGCCAAACGCCCGAAGGGATCGCGAACATAGAAGCGCCGAACGCCCCAAGGCTCAGACACTGGACCATACTCAATCGCGATTCCGGCCTTCATCATCTTTTGATAAGTCTCGTCCAGATCATCGACTTCGATCGACAGATCAGGGACTGGCGTTCCCGACCCGCCTTCGAGGGCGAAGCTCACTTGCGGCGTCATGCTTGCGTCGGATGCAAATGTGGTGATCCAGCCGTGATCCATCGCGACGGTCATACCAAGAATGTCACCATAAAATGCTTTGGCCTTTTGGGTGTGCGCTACGCTGATATTTGCGACAATACGCTTTACCGCCATGGGCACGCTCCTCTTTGCAGCCAGCGCATATCGGCAATGACACGATTCAATCGTTGCTGATGCGCGGGGTGCCGAAGAATGATGGCTGCTGGCGCTGCTGCTGTTGTTTCGGCGCAGCCTTTTTCTGCCGCTTCACGGGTGGCGGCGCAGCGGCGCTTGTCCCCGTCGCAGTCGAAACGACTTTCAGCGCTGCATCGGCGGCGCGCTCGCCCGATTCCCAAGCACCACCGACCGTGCCCCACAATGTCTCATGCGCCGCTTCGCCGGCATAGAAGACGCGATCGAATAGCGGCTCCATCAGAATGCGCCGCGATGGCTGTCCACCAACGGCGGCGGCAGAGAACGAGCCTTGAACATACGGCGACGACAGCCATTGCGTGGCGTGCGTGCGCTTGATCGCCTTCTTCACATCGGGACCGTAGAGCTTGTCGATCCACTCGACGGCAAACGCCGTCATCTCGCGCGGTCCTTTGCTGGCAAGATCGCGTCCGAACGATCCGGCGACTTCCACAAAGGCGAGCGAAGTGCCGCCGACATTGGCCAGCAGCGCTGCAGTGCGGTTGTTATCGGTTTTCTCAAACACAAGATCATCGCGTTGGAGGCCGAACGGATTGCCGATGACCTCGAGCGCAATGCGCTCGTAGTGGCCGAGCCGAAGCCTGCTCAAAGCATCAAGTTGTCGTTTCGGCAATGCCGGCGCGAATGTGATCTTGCCGTCGAGCAGCATGTTGGTGGAAACGGTGACGATCACCGCACGCGCTTGCAGGCTGCCCTTGCCGGCCGTGTCGACGAGGAAGCCGCCACGGCCTAGCGCAGTGATCTTCGTCACCGGCGTTGACAGCTGGACCGGCAAGCCTTCGGCCATCTTCGCCAGCAGCGCGCCGAAACCCTGGCGGCAATAGGCATCCACATCGCGTTCACTCGAGCGCGTAAAATCAATTACTGACAATTCGGAGAAGTCTTTGCCGCAGCCGAACGGCCCGAGATAGAATTCCATCAGCGGCCGCCACTCCCCGAGATCTTTCGGCATGGCCTGCGCGCAAGAAATATCCACCTTGCCGCGGGCCGCATCCTCGATCGCGCGCTTGCCCTTGGCAACCACCGATAAATACTCTTCCAGCTCGCTTTCACGCGCATTGCGGCGGCCGATCCGCACCTTCTGACCGGGCGGCGCCGGATAAATGTCGATGCCCGTTCGCGGCGCCAATTTCGCCACCGGGTTGGATTCAGGCACATGCAGCCAATGCGCGCCGACATCGTAAGGCACGTCGAACGTCGTCGTGTCCGTGATGCAGCGCCCGCCAACCTGGCCAGCCGCCTCCAGCAGGACCACCCGCACGCCCCCCGCAATCAAGCGACGCGCCGCGGCAATGCCGGCGGCGCCTGCGCCGATGATCGCGACATCGGTTTCGGCCGCAACGGAAGCCCCGTTGAACACAGGCAATGACGCGGCTCCGGCTGTGGCCATGAGGAATGTTCGGCGGGAGATTGCTGGCATGGTTACCGAAGACTTTGGGCCCCGCCCCCACTATCCGAAAAAAGCGGGATTCTGCAAACGGATGATGACACCGTCCCTCGACGGCGCGTGAACCCATGAACCGCTTTGCAACGTCTTTCGACCAAAATGGCGAGAAAACAACCGGATATGCGGATCAGCCGCATACGGGAGGCAGACGGTCATGAGGCGCGTGTCATGAGTGCCGTACTGGACGGAATCGGGCGTGTGATGGCCCGCTATCTTGAAAAACCCGTGCAGGGATACGAGCCCTTCACGCCGAGCGATTTTGCCGCGCTGAAGGCCACGCTGCGTCCCGGCGACGTGCTGCTGGTCGAGGGCAACAATCACGTTTCCGGCATCATCAAGTATCTCACGCAATCCACATGGTCGCATGCCGCGCTTTATGTCGGCCGCATCGGCGACCGCGAGAGTACCGACGGCGAACCGCTGACGCTGGTCGAAGCCAATCTCGGCGAAGGCGTCGTCGGAGCGCCGCTGTCGAAATATGCACGCTTTCACACGCGCATCTGCCGCCCGACGGGACTGACGCCGGACGACTGCGCCCGTGTTTGCGCTTATGCCGCCGAGCGCATCGGGTTCGATTACGACGTGAAGAACATTGTCGATCTGATGCGATTCCTGATGCCGCTGCCGGTGCCACAGCGCTGGCGCCGTAAGCTGATCAGCATGGGTTCCGGCCATCCGACACGCATCATCTGCTCGGCGCTGATCGCGCAAGCGTTCGATTCTGTGCGCTATCCGATCCTGCCGAAGATCAGCCGCGTCGAGAGCGAAAGCGCGCGGGAGGAGCTTCTTGAGATCCGGCACTCGTCGCTCTATGCGCCACGCGACTTCGATATCTCGCCCTATTTCGAAGTGGTGAAGCCGACGCTGAGCAACGGCTTCGACTACAAGAAGGTGCAATGGGCGGACCGGGCGCTGGCCTTTGATCCGTTGCCGATCGTGCCAGACGCGCCGCTGGTTCCTGAGCAGATCCCGGATTCAGTCGTTCTGGCGACGATCTGACATCAATTTCATCGAAATTTCATGGCCCGTGGTCTTGTGCCGGGGGCCCATGTCTTTATCTGTGCTCGTCGATAATGGCCTGGAGGGATACCACCATGTTCGACGCCGCCATCAAGGCGCTGCAGCAGATGTTCACACCGCCATTCCGGTCGGTGCTGATCAAATCGATGCTGCTCGCGCTTGTCATGATCGTTTTGATCGGCGTTGGCCTCTACAAGGGCCTCGACTGGCTGACGAATTACGGCGGCGTGTGGGCCGAGACCGCGCTCGGCCCATCGTCGCACACGCCCCTGTCCTGGATCATCTGGATTGCATCGATCGCCACCGCCTTCGGCATCGTTATTGGCGGCATATTCCTGATGCCGGCGATCACCGCCTTCGTCGGCTCATTCTTTGTCGATGAAATCGCCGAGCTGGTGGAGCGCGAATATTACCCTGCCGATCCCGCCGGGCGGGCGTTGCCGCTGACCCTCTCGATCATCGAAGGCCTCAAGACGGCCTTGGTGGCAATCCTTGTCTATCTGATCGCGCTGCCCTTCATCCTCTTTGCGGGGCTTGGCTTCGTCATCCTGTTCATCGCCGCCGCTTACCTGCTCAGCCGCGAATATTTTGAACTCGCGGCAATGCGCTTTCGCCCGGTCGAGGAAGCAAAAGCATTCCGCAAGGCCAATCAGACCAGCGTATTCACAGCAGGTCTGCTGATCGCGCTGTTTGTGTCGATCCCGATCGTCAATCTCGCAACGCCACTATTCGGCATGGCGATGATGGTGCATCTGCACAAGAAGCTTTCGGGACGGAAACCGTCGATGATCGAGGCGCGCACATAGCACCTCTCCCCGTTTCACGGTGCGAGCGTAAGGGTTGTCTTCCCCGGCCAGCGGCACAGATCTGCGATGATGCATTTTTCGCACAAAGGCTTGCGTGCGAGACAGGTGTAGCGTCCGTGCAGGATCAGCCAGTGATGTGCATGCATCATGAACTCAGCCGGAATGACTTCGACCAGCTTCAGCTCGACTTCGAGCACATTCTTGCCCGGCGCAAGGCCGGTGCGGTTCGACACGCGAAACACATGCGTATCGACCGCCATGGTCGGCTGCCCGAACGCCATGTTGAGCACGACATTCGCGGTCTTGCGGCCGACACCTGGCAACGCTTCAAGCGCTTCGCGATCGGCCGGCACGACGCCGCCATGCTCAGCGATCAGCTTCTCCGACAAAGCGATCACGTTCTTGGCCTTGTTGCGATAAAGGCCAATGGTCTTGATGAAATCGCGGACGCGATCTTCGCCAAGCTTCGCCATCTTCTCCGGTGTATCGGCCACGGCGAATAAGGCCGGGGTCGCCTTGTTCACGCCGGCATCGGTCGCCTGCGCCGACAGCACAACGGCAACCAGCAGCGTGAACGGATTGATGTGCTGCAACTCGCCCTTCGGTTCGGGATCGACCTTCTGGAACCGCTGAAAGGCTTCAGTGATCTCGGCCTTCGTCCATGGCCGGATGTCGCCATGCATGGCTTCGATATCGGCCTTAACCTGCGCCTTTTCCGGTTTCAGCTTCGCGGCCTTGCCCGCCTTGGCGGCTTTGACCGCCTTCGTGGCCTTGGCCGCCTTCTCCGTCTTTCCGGCGGCCTTCCGCTTTTTTGCTACGGACTTGGCAGGGGTCGTTTTTCGAGCCATTTCTCCCCTATATTGAGGGTTATGAATGTGGACAACGACCCGAATTCAGAACCCACATTGTTTTCCGCCGTCATGACCCCGCATCGCTCGCTCGGGCGGAACGGCTTTGTGATCGTCATGTTGATGGTGGCGAGCGTCAGCTTCGTGTCCGGGCTGGTGTTTCTCCTGGCTGGCGCCTGGCCGATCACCGGCATGTTCGGGTTGGACGTGGCGCTGATCTATTGGGCCTTTCGCGCTAACTATCGCGCTGCACGCGCCCATGAGCAGATTGTTGTCACGCCCACCGAACTGATGTTCCGCCAGGTCAGCGCCAAGGGCGTGGTGACGGAATGGCGCTGCAATCCGCTCTGGGTCCGGCTCGACCGCACCGTCGACGAGGATTTCGGCGTGCAAAAGCTGCATCTCGTCTCGCGCGGCGAGTGGGTGCCGATTGGCGGTTTCCTCGGTCCCGACGAAAAGGAAAGCTTCGGCAATGCCTTGCAGGCGGCCATCGCTGCCGCCAAAAGAGGCCCGGACCGGACGGTGCTGGCTTAAGGGCACAGCTTCCCAGAAATCGGGTGGGTAGGGCCGGACCGGTCCACTATTGGGATGTGAGAGATGACAATAACGAGGTCTGCCATGCTCTCACCAGATCGCGTTCACGACGCCACATCGCTGATAGCTGCTGCGGAAGACTATGATGTCGTGCGCCGGGCCATCGCGCATATCCGCGGCCATTGGCGCGAACAGCCCGATATCGACACCATTGCCGAAGCCGCCAAGGTCACGCCGACCGAACTTCATCACCTGTTCCGCCGCTGGGCGGGGCTGACGCCCAAGGCCTTTCTGCAGGCGCTGACGCTGGATTACGCGCGCAACCTGCTGCGTGATTCTGCCAGCGTGCTGGAAGCGACCTACGAAGTTGGCCTCTCAGGACCGGGCCGGCTGCACGATCTCTTCGTCACGCATGAAGCCATGTCTCCGGGCGAATGGAAGACCGGCGGCGAAGGTCTCGAGATGCGCTACGGCTTTCACCCGTCGCCATTCGGTCAGGCGCTGGTGATCGCGGCGCCGCGCGGACTTGCGGGCGTCGCACTGGCCGATCCCGGCGGTGAACGCGAAGCGCTCGATGACATGAAGCGCCGCTGGCCTAAAGCGACTTATGTCGAAGACAAGGATGGCACTGCTCTATTAGCGGCACGCATCTTCGATCCCAATCTCTGGCGCGCCGACCAGCCGTTGCGTGTGGTGCTGATCGGTACCGATTTCGAAGTGCGGGTGTGGGAAACGCTTTTGAGGATTCCGATGGGCCGTTTCACGACCTATTCGGACATCGCCTGCAAGCTTGACGCGCCGAAAGCGGCCCGTGCCGTCGGCGCTGCCGTCGGCAAGAACCCGATCAGCTTCGTGGTGCCGTGCCATCGCGTGATCGGCAAGAGCGGCGAGCTGACCGGCTATCACTGGGGCCTGACACGCAAACGCGCGATGCTCGGCTGGGAAGCGGGCCAGGTGGCGTAACCACCTGACCCCATGCATGGCGAAAATTATGCCGCCAGATCCTTCACCGACTCGACGGTCGCGTCGGCATTGAGCCGGTAGATGATCGGCGAACCGGTCGCGATCTCGCGCTTGAGAATGCCTTCGGGCGACAGCTTCTCCAGCACCATCACCAATGCGCGCAACGAATTGCCATGCGCGGCAATGATGGTCCGCTGGCCGCGCAGCACGCCCGGCAAAATCTCCTGCACATAGTAAGGCAGCGTGCGCGCCAGCGTATCGCGCAACGACTCGCCGCCAGGCGGCGCGATATCATAGGAGCGGCGCCAGATATGCACCTGCTCCTCGCCCCATTTCTTGCGGGCGTCGTCCTTGTTCAGACCCGAGAGATCGCCGTAGTCGCGCTCGTTCAGAGCCTGATCGCGAATGATCGGCAGACCGCTCTGACCCATTTCGGCAAGCGTGAGATCGAGCGTGCGCTGCGCCCGCTTCAAGGCTGAAGTGTAAGCGATGTCGAAGGTGATGCCTTCGGCTTTCAGCCTGCGGCCAGCCTCTTTCGCTTCGTTGACGCCCTGTTCGGTCAGATCGACGTCGCGCCAACCGGTGAACAGGTTCTTCAAATTCCATTCGCTCTGGCCATGACGCACAAGCACCAACAGACGATCCATCTTGCTTTCCTTCTCACACTCACTCGGCCAGTTCAGCCCAGATCAAACCAACAACACGCGACAGGCCGTACGACACGGGCGACGCAACGAGAAACATCAATGCCGCCCCCACCATTTCATTATGATCGTCGCGATCGGCGATCCCTTGCGCATCCCACAAGAGAAAGATGCCAAACGCGAAGAGCGGCAGGACCAATGCAAGACCGATCCGATGGCAGACCTTGCCGATCTGCTGTCTGCGCATGTCCATTGCATCTCAGATATCGGCGAGCCCCAGCACATCCGCCATCGAGTAAAGTCCGGGCTTCTTTCCATTCGCCCAGAGCGCAGCCTTCACGGCACCACGCGCGAAGATCATGCGATCCTCGGCGCGATGACCAAGTTCAATGCGTTCGGCCGGACCAGCAAAAATGACGGTGTGATCGCCGACCACCGTGCCGCCGCGCAGCGTCGCAAACCCGATATCGCCGGCCTGCCGCGCGCCGGTATGGCCATCGCGCGAGCGCACCGAGCGCTGATCGAGACTGACGCCACGACCATCCGCCGCAGCACGGCCGAGCAGCAATGCCGTTCCCGACGGCGCGTCGACTTTCTTGTTGTGATGCATTTCGAGAACTTCGATGTCGAAATCCTCATCGAGCGTTTTCGCGACACGCTTCACCAGAGCCGCCAGCAGGTTCACGCCAAGGCTCATGTTGCCCGACTTGACGATGACCGCGCGCTTGGCAGCTTCCGCAATCGCCGTTTCATCCTCGGCTGAAAGTCCGGTCGTGCCAATGATATGAACGATGCCGGCCTTGGCCGCGAGCTTGGCATGCTCGACGGTCGCATGCGGCGCCGTGAAGTCGATGATACCATCGGCATTCGCCATCAGCGTTTCAGCATCGTCAGTGACAAGGATATCCTGACCGCCGACGCCGGCGAGATCGCTGGCATTGCGACCGATCATCGGCGAGCCCGACTGCTCCAGCGCGCCACACAGCGTCACGCCTTTGGCGTCAGCAATCGCCCGCACCAGCGTCCGCCCCATGCGGCCGCTTGCCCCCGCCACGATCAACCGCATGTCAGACATTTGCTGTCTCTCCGGATTAGGTCACCCGCGGGTCCATCTTTTTTCGAATGATGGATTGCCGGGTCAAGCCCGGCAATGACACCGTAATAGATTACGACGCCGGCGCGTCATACCCCTCGATGATCACAAGATCACAGATTGAATGTGGCTGACGCACCTTGATGTTGGCCTGATATTCGGGCGAGTTGTAGCAAGCCAGCGCGGTGGCATAATCGTGGAACTCAATCACAACATTGCGGCTGCGCGCTTGCCCTTCCGGGTTTTCGTATTTACCGCCACGCACCAGAAAGCGGGCGCCGTATTTCGCAAAGATGGCGGGATTGGCGAGCGCATAGGGTTTGTAGCCTTCCTCGCTATGAACATCCACGCGTCCGATCCAATACCCCTTTGCCATCGTCGTCTCCCTTAAGATGTCGCTTGCGCCACTTCGCGCACGATGGCATCGGCCGATGCCTTCGGATCGGCGACGCCCGTGATCGGACGTCCGACCACGAGATAATCCGAGCCCGCCTTGATCGCGGCGGCAGGCGTCATGATGCGCTTCTGGTCACCGCTGTCGGAGCCGGCAGGACGAATGCCCGGCGTCACCAGCAGCCGATCATTGCCGATCAGCGGCCGCAGCATCGCAGATTCCTCGGCGGAGCAGACGATGCCATCGATGCCGAGTTCGCAGGCCTGCAGGCTCTTGCGTTCGACCTGTTGCCGCGCATTGCCGACATAGCCAGCATCGGTGACATCGGCATCGTTGTAGGAGGTGAGGATCGTTACCGCCAAAATCTTCAAAGGCGAACCCCGGCTGGCATCGAGCGCCGCCTTCATCGTCTGCGGATAGGCATGCACAGTGAGAAAGGTCGCGCCGGATTTGACGATGCTCTCGACGCCCTTGTTCACGGTGTTGCCGATGTCATGCAGCTTGAGATCGAAAAAGATCTGCTTGCCGTCGGAGATCAGGTCGCGCGCGAAATCGAGCCCGCCCGCATAACCGAGCTGATAGCCGATCTTGTAGAAGGAAATGCTGTCGCCAAGCTGCTTCACCAGCATCTGCGCGTCCTTCACGGATGGCAGATCGAGCGCGACGATGACCCGCTCGCGCGGCGCGACATTTTTGCTGGCAGCCGTCATGTGTAGTGACTCGCAAATTGAATGAGGCTCTGCACGACGCCTTTCAGGCGCTTGCTGTTTCCCTCGTCCTTGAAGTTATCCATCTCGTCGAAGGCATCGCCCGCGCGCGACACGGCGATCTGATCGGGGATGACGAGCGCGCCGCAACCGATCTCCAGCACCTGACGGACCGCCAGCAGCGAGCGCATCGCGCCGTAATTGCCGTTCGATGCTCCGCCGAGCGCAAAGGCGCGATCCTTGTAGACCGCGAGCGGTGGCTCGCGTCCCTCACGCACGCGCGACACCCAGTCGAGCGTATTCTTCAACAGAGGCGTGACCGATGCGTTGTATTCGGGACTGGCGATGAAGATGCCCTGATGCTGCTGCATCATCTTCTTCAGCATGATCGCCGCTTCCGGCGGACCGGACCGGCTTTCGAGATCGCCGTCATAGATCGGCATCGGATAATCGAGCAGGGAAATATGCGTTGTGTCGGCGCCGGCGAGCGCGAATTCCTTCGCGGCCAGCGCAGCCAGTTGTGCATTCATGGAGCCGGTGCGGATGGAGCCGGCAAAGACGAGGATTTTTGGAGCGGGCATGGGGGACGGTTCTAGAACCGAATACGCTTCGAATGAAGCCAATGTTGCATGTCGTCCCCGCGCAGGCGGGACCCATAGCCACCGCTCGGGAAGATGGACCCCCGCCTGCGCGGGGACGACAAAATCCTAGGACGCCAGCGCCTTGCGGTAGACCCACACGCGCGCAGGCGGAAGGTTCATCCAGATGCGCTCCGACGCTTCGGTATCGACCCGCGAAAGGCCCTTCGGGATCGGCGGGGCCGCAACCGAATAGGTGAATTGCACGAAAGGCGCGTCCCGGTGCATCAGGCCGAACGCTTCGTTGATCAGGCGCAGCCGCGTCCGCATTGGCTTCGTGAGCAGCGGCAGGCCGGAAACGACGGCGGCTGCCGGCTCCTTCAGCATCTCGCCCAAAGTGCGTTTCAGGCTATAGGCGTCGCCCTGCACCACCGTTGCTTCCGGGTAGCGCGACCGCAGAATGCGGCAGAAAGACGGATTGAACTCCACCAGCACCAGACGGCTCGGCGCCACACCGCGCCTCACCAGCGCCTCGGTGACAGGCCCGGTGCCTGGTCCAAGCTCGATCACGGGGCCGGGAATCCTGGTGTCGACATAGCGCGCCATGGTGCGCGCGAGGACGCGGCCGGAGGGCGTCACAGCGCCGATTGCCAGCGGCTTTTCGAGCCAGGAACGTATGAATTTCACCTCGTCGTCGAGGCGAAGGCCCTTCTTTTCGGCGAGGGACGACTGAGGACGCATACGGAGGTTCTGGCCGTTACGTTTGTGAAACTATTGTGACCTGTCCAAGGCATAGCCGGTTTGGGCCGGCACGCCAAGTAGCCTCGCCTGCACGCATAGCGGTTAGTCAGGACGATTACCGAGACCGTCGAAAAGTTCCTTCACCCTGGCAAAAAACCCGGTCGATTCCGGCTGGGTTTCGGTCGAGGAGAGCTTCTGAAATTCCTGCAGCAATTCGCGCTGCCGCTTCGTCAGATTTTGCGGCGTTTCGACCACAACCTGTACGTACATATCGCCGGTCTGCTTGGACCGCAGCACCGGCATACCTTTGCCTTGCAACCGGAAGCGGCGGCCTGATTGCGTACCGGCGGGTACCTTCACCTTGTTGCGCGCGCCGTCGATCGCCGGCACTTCAAATTCACCGCCAAGCGCGGCCGTGACCATGGAAACCGGCACACGGCAATGGAGGTCGGCGCCATCACGCTGGAAGATCGGATGCGAAGCCAGCGACAGGAAAATGTAGAGATCGCCCGCAGGACCGCCGCGTACGCCGGCTTCGCCTTCGCCAGCGAGCCGAATACGCGTGCCGTCTTCTACGCCCTGCGGAATGTTGACCGAGAGCATTCGCTCGCGCGTGACGCGGCCGGAGCCCGCACAGGAGGGACAGGGATCCTCGATCACCTGTCCACGGCCCTGGCAAGACGGGCAGGTCCGTTCGAGCGTAAAGAAGCCCTGAGCCTGCCGCACGCGACCATGTCCGCCACAGGTGCCACACGTCTTGGGACGCGTCCCAACCTTTGCGCCGGAGCCTGAACAGGTTTCGCAAGTAACGGATGTCGGGATGTGGATCTCGGCAGCCTTGCCATAATAGGCATCTTCCAGCGTGATCTCCATGTTGTAGCGGAGATCGGCACCGCGCTCGCGCCCGCCGGATGAGCGGGTGCGGGCTCCGGCCATGCCGAAGATGCCTTCGAAGATATCGGAGAATGCCGAACCGAAATCGGAGCCGAAGCCGTGCGCGCTCGCGCCATTGCCGTGCTCGAAAGCAGCATGACCGAACCGGTCATAGGCGGCGCGTTTGTCGCCGTCCTTCAGGACGTCATAGGCTTCGTTGATTTCCTTGAATTTCGCCTCGCTCGTCGCATCGCCTTTGTTGCGATCCGGGTGCCATTGCATCGCGAGCTTGCGGAAGGAAGACTTGATCTCGCTGTCAGTCGCGGTGCGGCTGACACAGAGAGTTTCGTAATAGCAGCGCTTGGACATCGGCTAACGTCTCGTCCCCCAAAGCCATCATGCCCGGATCTGATCCGGGCATCCATCGCTTTTGAGATGGACCCGCGGGCCAAGCCCGCGGGTGACACAGTGTGTGGAGTATCGGCCGGACACGTCTGTCCGATCGATTACGCCGACTTCTTCTTGTCGTCGTCTTCGACTTCGGTGAATTCCGCGTCGACCACATCATCTTTTTTTGCGCCGCCGGCGGTGTCGGCACCAGCCGATGCACCTTCCTGCTGCGCCTTGTACATCGCTTCGCCCAGCTTCATCGAAGTCTGCGCCAGCGTATTCGCCTTGGCCTCGATCGCCGCGGCGTCAGTGCCTTTCAGAGCTTCCTTCAGATCGGCAAGCGCGTTCTCGATCGCACGACGATCTGCCTCGCCGACTTTGGAGCCGTGTTCGGACAAGGCCTTCTCGGTCGAATGCACCAAGGCTTCCGCATGGTTCTTCGCCTCGACGGCGGCCTTGCGTTTCTTGTCCTCTTCGGCATGCGCCTCGGCATCCTTGACCATCTTTTCGATGTCCGCTTCGGACAAGCCGCCCGAAGCCTGGATGCGGATTTGCTGTTCCTTGCCGGTGCCCTTGTCCTTGGCCTGGACATTGACGATGCCGTTGGCGTCGATGTCGAACGAGACTTCGATCTGCGGCACGCCACGCGGCGCCGGCGGAATGCCGACAAGGTCGAACTGGCCGAGCAGCTTGTTGTCGGCAGCCATTTCGCGCTCGCCCTGGAAGACGCGGATCGTCACGGCATTCTGGTTGTCGTCAGCCGTGGAGAAGACCTGCGACTTCTTGGTCGGGATTGTGGTGTTGCGATCGATCAGGCGTGTGAACACGCCGCCCAGCGTTTCGATGCCAAGCGAAAGCGGGGTCACGTCGAGCAGCAGCACGTCCTTGACGTCGCCCTGCAGCACGCCGCCCTGGATCGCCGCGCCGATGGCCACGACTTCGTCCGGGTTGACGCCCTTGTGCGGCTCCTTGCCGAACAACTGCTTCACGACTTCCTGGACCTTCGGCATGCGGGTCATGCCGCCCACCAGAACCACTTCGCCGATTTCGGCCGCCGAGAGACCGGCATCCTTCAGCGCCTGACGGCACGGTTCGACGGTCTTCTGGATGAGGTCATCCACCAGCGCCTCGAACTTGGCGCGGGTGAGTTTCATCGTCAGATGCTTCGGACCGGTCGCATCGGCGGTGATGAACGGCAGGTTGATTTCGGTCTGCGTCGTGGACGACAGCTCGATCTTGGCCTTTTCGGCCGCTTCCTTCAGGCGCTGCAGCGCGAGCTTGTCGCGGCGCAGATCGATGCCTTGTTCCTTCTGGAATTCATCGGCCAGATAGCCGACGAGACGCATGTCGAAGTCTTCACCGCCCAGGAACGTATCGCCGTTGGTGGATTTCACTTCGAACACACCGTCGCCGATCTCGAGCACCGAGATATCGAAGGTGCCGCCGCCAAGGTCGTACACCGCAATGGTGCCGGCCTTCGACTTGTCGAGACCGTAAGCAAGCGCGGCCGCGGTCGGCTCGTTGATGATGCGGAGAACTTCAAGGCCCGCGATCTTGCCGGCGTCCTTGGTGGCCTGACGCTGGGCGTCGTTGAAGTAGGCGGGAACGGTGATGACCGCCTGCTCGACCTTCTGGCCGAGATGGGCCTCCGCCGTCTCCTTCATTTTCTGAAGGATGAAAGCGGAAATCTGCGAAGGCGAGTAGGTCTTTCCGTCGACCTCCACCCACGCATCGCCGTTGCCGGCTTTTGCAATCTTGTAGGGGACAAGCTTCTTGTCCTTTTCCACCGTCGGATCGTCATAGCGCCGACCGATCAGGCGCTTGACCGCGAAGATGGTCTTTTCCGGGTTGGTGACAGCCTGGCGTTTCGCCGGCTGACCCACCAGCCGCTCGCCGTCGTCCGTGAATGCGACGATCGAGGGTGTGGTGCGCATGCCCTCCGCGTTCTCAATAACCCGCGGGGTTGTTCCTTCCATCACGGCCACGCACGAATTGGTGGTGCCGAGGTCGATACCAATGACCTTCGCCATATCTTATTCCTCTCTTTCAGGCAGATCGGCCGGGCCCTGAGCCGGCACCCGGATGGACGGTTGAGGCGAGGTGGTGCCTGCCACGTCTACTCCGACCCCCTCTATTTGATGTACACCGCAGCCCTGCGGCGTCTTGGCTCATATAGGAGGGACCCCTTAGCCCGCAAGGACTTGAGGGGCTTTTGCCCCTTGTTCAAGCCTGAAAACAGGGGGTCACGGCAGCATGCGATAAACCGTAAAGGGACGGCCGATGGTCGGCACCACCGGATCGAGCCAATCCGGGACGACCCCGGCCTCCAGATACGCCCAGAGGCTCCGTTTTCGCTCGTCTTCGGGCAGCCCATCCGGCGGCCGGGCGCCACACAAAACGATGTAGGTCACCCCGGCCTGACGGGCGACATCACGGGCCTCGTCCGGGGCGGCGGCGAGAATGCGATGGGCGATGATCGTGCCCGCCGAATTACGGTGGTAGGGCGCTGCAAGGACGCTGTGCGGCGTCAACGCCAAAATGTGAGCGCCATGAAACACATCGCTCACGATCAGCCCGGGCGGCAGTACCGCCAGTTCGCGAATGTGGGCAGAGAGCCGGCAGAAACGGGTCGGCTCACCGCCACTGCTCGATCGGGAAAACGCATGTGCCGGCAGCACGGCCGTCACGGCTGAGCCTAACACCAGCGGAGACAGAAGGATCGCCGCAACCAGCCCGCCCAACAGGCCGAACATGGCATCAGCCCGCCGACTGAGGCGGATGATCGCTGCCGCCATCACAGGAATGCCAAACCAGATCGGATAGGACGTCGCACGAATGGCGATACCGACCGTCAACCATCCCATCAGAAAAACAGCGCAGGCGGTCAGCGTGGCAAAGTCCGGCCGCGAATGGCCGCGCATCAGCACAATCACGGCGAGCAGACAGACAGCGGGAAAAGCCAGCATCGGGAAAACCCGAAACGGATTGGCGACAAGGATGTCGGTCAATGGCTGATTCTCGAAGACGGCCGACAGCCAGAGCGGCCACATACGGGCATCAATCAGCCCATAGGGCCCGCGCAAACAACGCGGTTCGATCCAAAGCACCGCTGCGACGGCAAGGATCGCCGCCAACAAGACGAAGGCTGCACGCCATGTGATTTTTGATGGATTCGCGACTGCGCCGACGGCCAGCAGACAGGCGGCGGGCAGGATCGCCGCCATGAGATTCGGTGACAGTGCGTCGCACTGAATCTGCAGCCAGCGATCCGGGCTGAGCGTTGCGAAAAACAGGACAATTAAGCCGACCGTCAGCGACAGCGCGTAATAACGCGCAGCCGGACCGCCAGCCGGAGATACAACGAAACGCAACGCGACCGCGCCACCGCACATTGCAAGATAAGGCAGGGTTTCAAGACCGATGGCTATGCTCAATGCCGTCAAGAAACCCGCAGCGATCGCGCTCCAAGAAATCCTGTCGGACCAAACCGTTGCAGCGACGGTGAGCATCGTCAGCGCGATCTGCACGTTGTGATGGTCGATCGTGCCTGGAAGGAATTGCTGATAGGCGCTCCCACCGGCCAGCATCAGCAATAGGGCCACAAAAGCACTTGACGCTGCTGCCAGCCGCCATGCGATTGCAGCAACACCTGCCATCGCCGGCAAAATCCAAAGCAATGGCCAGATCGCACGCATCAGCCGCTCGGCCACCGGATCGTCGGTGAAAAGGCGAAAGAAAAAATACAATCCGGCGAGACCGGCATCGATCAGGCGCGACCAATGCGACTCGTAGCCTTGCGGCGGCGACAGGCGCGCCTGATGCAGATCGAACCAGCCTTGTCCGTTGATGAAATCGCGCCATTGCGCGAGCCGCATGGCATCATCGGTATCGGGAAAGGCAATCGCCGTCGCGTACCAGTAGGAATACAGAAGGCGGGCGCAGGTCAAAAGCCAGACAAGCGCCAGCAGGACCGCAACCCCGGCAGGTCGATGCACCGCTTGGAAGAGCCGGCTCGGGCCTGTTTCGATCGGATGCACACTCATTGCCGATCGAGCTCATCCGGATTGCGCGCAGGCCGCGGTCGATAGGTCGGTAACGACCAGCCGCGACGAAGCGCCGCGCCGCGAATGATCAGGCAAACAGCGAATCCGGCAAGCGCGGCCAGAGTGCCAGGGATGCCGGCGGCAAATGCGCCAACAAAGATGCCCGAACCGGCCAGCGCAGCGGTGGCGTAGATTTCCTTTCGCAGGATAATAGGAACTTCTCCGCCCAGCACATCGCGGACGATGCCGCCAAAGGTCGCGGTGATCACTCCCATCACGACGGCGATGAACCATCCCGCATCGGCATCGAGCGCCTTATCGGCGCCTACGACGCAAAAAAACGACAATCCCAGCGCATCGAGCCACAACAGCAGACGGTAGCGCGATTCAGGAATATGGGCCGTGAAAAATACGATGGCCGCTATGGCGATACAGACAACCACATAAACCGGTTTATGCACCCAGAAGACCGGCTGCACGCCAAGCACCAGATCGCGCAACGTGCCACCGCCAATGCCGGTCACAGTGGCAAGAAATGCAAAGCCGACGATGTCCATTTGCTTGCGCGATGCGATCAGCGCGCCCGTCACCGCAAAAACGGCGACACCGAGCAGATCAAGCACCACAATCAGGGTCGCAATCATTGTTGCCGGCCAAATCTTGGCGAATGCCTTCAGTCTGCCCGGTTTGGTGATACAGTCCCGCGCCGGTTCCCTCCTCGGCTATGCCTGTTCCTGCGCCGGAACGCAAAATCGAATAGACACATCATGATCTCGCGCCTGATCCCGACCCTTATTGTCATTCTGATGCTGGCTGCGTGGCCGGCCAAGGCGGCTGATGCCGTCTTCCCGATCGGATCGCTCGTCGGTCTCGTGCCGCCGACAGGCATGGCCGTATCGCGAACCTTTTCCGGGTTTGAGGATCGCGAGAAGAAGGCTGGCATTGTCATCGCCCAGTTGCCGGGCGAGGCTTACGAACAATTCCTGAAATCGATGAATTCCGGTGCGATCAATCTGCCGGGCGTGAGCAATGCCAAGCGAGAGATCCTGCTGATGGATGGTGGCGCGGCGCATCTCCTGACCGGCGATCAGGAAGCCGAAGGCGTAAAATTCCGCAAATGGATGCTGATCACACGCCGCTCGATCACCGGCCGCGGCGCCGATTCAACGATGGCCTTCATCGTCACCGCACAAGTACCGACCGAAGCCGAAAGCGTTTATTCCGATGAGGTGATCCGCAAAGCGCTCGGCTCCGTTGCTTTACGCGCCAGCGTCCCGCCCAAAGAAATCCTCGACAACCTCCCGTTCGAGGTGAACGAACTGGCCAAATTTGAAGGCGTCCGCTCGCTCATTCCGGGACAAGCAATCATGCTGACCGAAGAAGAAGGCACGGAGTCTCCGCTCGACAAGCCGTTCCTGATGATTTCGATCGGCGGCGGCGCACCATCGCAGGCGAGCGACCGCGCGTCGTTCGCCACAAACATCCTGCGCAACATTCAGGGATTCAAAAATCTCAAACCGGTCTTTTCCGAGCCGATGCGGATCGGCGGGCAGCCTGGTTACGAAATCCGGCTCGAAGGACAGGCCATGACGAACGATACCGACGTCGTCATCGTGCAATGGATGCGCTTCAGCGGCACCGGCTTTATCCGCCTGGTCGGCGTCTCGCCAAAGAAGGACTGGCTCGACACCTTCACACGATTCCGTGCGGTTCGCGACGGCGTTGAGCCGCGCTGAGACCATCCAACATAGAGACAGTAGCCGGATGAAGCGACGCGACGTCCGGGCTACCTGAATCAGCTATTTGTTTGCGTTGTTGTTTGCCGCAGGCTCGCCAGCAGGCGCAGGCGCCGCTTTCGGGCCGCCTTTCGATACCGCGACCAAAGCCGGCCGCAGGATGCGCTCACCGATCACATAGCCGGGCTGAACCACCTGCACGATCGTGCCTGACGGCACGGAGGGATCGGGCACTTCGTACATGGCCTGATGCAGATTGGGATCGAACTTCTCGCCCTGCGGCTCGATCTTGCGGATGCCGTTCTTCTCGAGCGTTTTCATCAATTCGCGCTCGGTCAATTCGACACCTTCGATCAGCGAATTAACGGCAGCATCTGCGCCAGCGCGAAGCTCAGGGCCGACCGCTTCAAGCGCGCGACGGAAATTATCGGCAACGCCCAAAATGTCGCGCGCGAACGAAGCGATCCCGTATTGGCGGGCATCTGCGACCTCGCGCTCGGTGCGCTTGCGGAGATTTTCCATATCGGCCAGCGCCCGCAGCAGCCGGTTTTTCATCTCGGCGGCTTCATCGACCATGAGCGAGGGATCGACATAAGGCTTCGAAACCTGCGGCTTCGCGGCTTCAGCTTGCGGGTTTTGCTCTGCGCCGGCATCGGTCTCGGGCGCGTTCGCGTCGGGCCGTGGCGTATCGTTCATCGCGTCTGTCCAATGGCAAATCTGGGGTGAATTTGTCCCCGATATCAGAACTTACGACGGAAAAATCAAGTTCCCGTTTGTCCCGAGAGAATCCGGGATACCACCCTGGCGGTATAGTCGACCATCGGGATCACCCGCGCATAGTTCAACCGGGTCGGGCCGATGACACCCAGGACACCGACGATACGGCCGGCCGAGTCCCGGTAAGGCGCGATGATGGTCGAGGAGCCAGACAGCGAAAACAACTTGTTCTCGGATCCGATAAAAATACGCACGCCTTCGGCCCGTTCGGCCCGGCCAAGGAGGTCGATGACCTCGCGCCGCGTTTCCAGATCGTCGAACAAGAGCCGCACGCGTTCCAGATCATCGAGTGCCTTCAGATCGTCGAGCAGATGCGACTGCCCGCGCACGATCAGCTTGCGGTCGTCATTGTCACCGCCCGACCAGCTTGCGAAGCCGGCGGCGACGATCTTCTGCGTCAATTGATCGAGCTCGGCTTTGCCGGCCTCCAGCGCCTCTTCCATTTCGAGTCGCACTTCGGCAAGTGTCTTGCCGCGAATGCGCGCATTCAGGAAGTTCGAGGCCTCGATCAGCGCCGATGTCGGAAGTCCGGGCGGGATCTGCAGGATACGGTTTTCGACCTGCCCGTCTTCTGCCACCAGCACGACAAGGGCGCGCTCGGGTTCGAGCCGCACGAATTCAATATGCTTCAGCAGCACGTTCAACTTGGCCGTCAGCACGACACCGGCGGCGCGCGTCAATCCCGACAGCAAACCGGACGCTTGGGTCAGCACATTGTCATAAGACTGGCCGCGTCCTGCGACCTGCGCCTCGATCGCGCGCTTGTCGGCATCGGTGATATCGCCGATCTGCATCAGCGCATCGACAAAGAAACGCAAGCCCAGTTCCGTCGGCAAGCGACCCGCCGACGTGTGCGGTGCATAGATCAGACCAAGCTGTTCGAGATCGGACATCACGTTGCGCACCGATGCCGGCGACAGCGACATCTGCAACAGCCGCGAAATATTGCGCGAGCCGACCGGCTCACCGGTCGCAAGATAGGTTTCGACGATCTGACGGAAAATATCGCGCGACCGCTCGCTCAAATCAGCCAGCGATACATGGGACGAACCGATCGGAATGTCGTGAGATACCAATGCCTCAGGCTCCCTGCTGATCCCTAAGAATTGTCGATTTTTTCCCGACATTTCAAGCGACCGGTCGCCGGAAATACCCCAGCTATACAGCACGCCCCACTACACCTTGCGGCCGAATAACAGGATGGTGCCGACCGGCAGGACGAAGCCCACGATCGTCGCAACAATCAGAAGGCCGCCCAGTTCGCCGTAATCGCCGCGCTGGACCACATAGATCTGGTTCAGATACTTGGCCTGCAATTGTCCGGCGACGAGTGCCAGATTCATTAACGATGCCATCAGCGCGAACCACGTGGCGCGATGGCCGGCCGGCGCATAGAAGGCGGTCATTGTCAGCAGCGGGATCATGCTGAGCTGCGCGAAGGGCGATGACGCCGCGGTGTCGATGATCGCGATCGAGCGCGCACCGAAGCCGAACATGCGTTCAGTCCATTCATGCACGCCGAAGTAAAGCCCGATGCTCGGCAGCGACAGGATCGTGCCGATGATGGCGATCCAGAACAGCGTCTTGGTGACGGAATATTCGGTGAGCTGTTTGGCGAATACCCACATCGCGATGATGGCAAGGACGGCGCCGGTCTGCCGCAGCACGCCGTAGAACTGCTCGTCGAATTTCAGAACGTCGAGCGTCCACCAGAAATAACCGTCGCCGGTCGTCGGCGTCGCGCGAAAGGCGAAGATGATGATGGTGGTGTAGAAGATCGCCATGCGCGACTTGTGATCGAGATCGCGCGTGACCAGCACCAGCATCGAGCAGACGACAGCCATCGACAGCACGAAGATGAATTCCTGCGCATAGGGAACACCGCCCAGCGCGAGCGCCAGCACCGCTGCACCGAAGGCCAAACCGCCGCCAAGGATGCGCCAGTCGATCGGGCGCGGCGCGGCTTTTTCCTTTTCGATGAGGAACATGCCGCTGATCGAAATCAACGGTATGATGAGCCCGATCAGGAACACGGTCTCTCGACCAAACAGTCCCGCGAGAACTCCGGAGAGACCGGCGACCGCGACAATGCCGGCGGACAGTGACAGGCGCCCCAGCACCTGCACCATGCCGAGTTCGGATTTGACTTCGCTTTCCGGTTTCTCGGCACCGCTCGCATCGGTGCGCGACACCACCTCGGTCGACATCGCGTCGGCCACGACATCCTGAATGACGGTGCCGATCACGATCAGCAGCGCCCCGAGCACGTAAAGCTGATCCGGCCGCATGGCTGTCAGCCATCCGCCGGCCGCGCCCGCGAGGGTGAGAAGGCCGGACGCCGTGAACAACGCGCCGATGAGGATGTAAATCCGCCGCTGCGAGCCGAAGATCGGCACTGAATCCACCAGTTCGCCGAACACCATCTTCACGGTCCAGGGCAGCGTCAGCCACACGCCGATGCCGGCCAGTTCCGATGGCGTCAGGGTCAGACTTTCCTTGATCCACATGTCGCGGGTGACGTCGATCAGGCCCAATGCGCCATAGGCGAAATACACCATGATCAGCGGCACATAGGCTGCCCGGAAAGCCCGGATCGGCCGCATCAGGCTATCGAGAAACGCCATTCTATCCCTGCCGGACCTTCAAGAATCTGTCTTCTATGCTTGTAGGCTGCGGCCATGCCACCTAAAAGCCCCATAGAACCCAATTGCCAATACCAAAGGACTTGAAGATGCGGCCAAGCCGCCGGGCTCCCGATGAATTGCGTGCTGTGTCGCTGGAACGCAGCGTGGTGAAATATGCCGAGGGCTCATGCTTCGTGAAGTTCGGCGACACCCATGTGCTGGTCACGGCCACCCTTGAGGACCGGCTGCCACCATGGCTGAAGGGCCAAGGGCGCGGCTGGGTCACCGCCGAATACGGCATGTTGCCGCGCGCCACCTCGGAACGCACGCGACGCGAGGCCAGCGCCGGCAAGCAAGGCGGCCGCACGATCGAGATCCAGCGCTTGATCGGCCGCTCGTTGCGCACGGTTGTCGATCTCGTCGCCCTCGGCGAACGGCAGATCACCATCGATTGCGATGTGATCCAGGCCGATGGCGGAACGCGGACAGCCTCCATCACCGGCGCCTGGGTGGCCTTGCATGACTGCGTGCAATGGATGAAAGCCCGCAACATGATCCGCGCCGAGGTGCTCCGCGATCAGGTGGCCGCGATTTCCTGCGGGGTCTACAAGACCACGCCAGTGCTCGATCTCGATTATGCGGAAGATTCCGAAGCCGAGACCGACGCCAATTTCGTCATGACCGGTTCGGGCGGAATCATCGAGATTCAGGGCACGGCGGAAAAGACTCCGTTTACCGAAGAACAACTTCTCGACATGCTCAAGCTGGCCCGCAAGGGTGTCGGCAAGCTTGTCGATTTGCAAAAGATGGCGGTGACGTGAAGATTTCGCCCGTGGAGCAGACAGCGCATCGCCAGATCACGGGCAAGATCGTGATCGCAACGCATAACGCCGGCAAGCTGCGCGAGATGCGCGAATTGCTGTCGCTTTATGGCATCGAAGCTGTCTCCGCGGGAGAACTCGGCTTGCCGGAACCGGAAGAGCCCGGCGCGACGTTCGCGGAAAATGCTGCGATCAAGGCCAACGCTGCTGCATCTTCATCCGGGTTGCCAGCCTTTGCCGATGATTCTGGCCTTGTCGTCGATGCGCTTGGCGGTTCGCCCGGCATTCATTCGGCGCGCTGGGCCGGCCCGGACAAGAATTTCACACGCGCAATGGAAACCATCGATTCCATGCTGCGCGATCATGGCGCAGTGATGCCCGCCCGCCGCACAGCACATTTTGTGTCGGCCTTGTGCGTCGCCTGGCCGGACGGCCATACGGAAGAATTCGAAGCAACGGTTGAAGGCACCTTGGTCTGGCCGCCACGCGGCGATGCCGGATTTGGGTACGATCCGATGTTCCTGCCCGATGGTTACGAGCGTACCTTCGGTGAGATGACGTCGGACGAAAAGCACGGCCTGCCGCCGCATGGCCTTGGCCTGTCGCATCGCGCCCGCGCTTTCATCAAGCTTGCGGAGGCGTGCCTTTCAAAACAAGGCTGACGGACGCTTAGCGTGGTTCCCGATCGTTACAATTTTAAGCATCCCCGTATTCTCGCTGGCTGCCTCATGCGCAGCAAAGTAAGATGCTTAACATGACGTTAACGATTCCATCCGCAGCAGCCTTCGGCGTCTACGTCCATTGGCCGTTCTGCCTGTCAAAATGCCCCTATTGCGACTTCAACAGCCATGTCCGCCACGGCGGCATCGACGAAGCGCGTTATGTAAAGGCCTTCCTTCGCGAGATCGAAACCACCGCTGCACGCGTGCCGGATCGCACGGTCTCGACGATCTTCTTTGGTGGCGGCACACCCTCGCTGATGAGCCCTTCGACGGTGTCCGCGATCATCGATGGCATTGGCAAACACTGGACGATCGCGCCCGATGTCGAAGTGACGCTCGAAGCCAATCCGACCAGTGTCGAGGCCGAACGCTTTCGCGGCTTCCGTGCTGCCGGCGTCAATCGCGTATCGCTCGGCGTCCAGGCCCTTGACGATCGCTCGCTCAAAGAACTCGGACGTCTCCATACCGCTGAAGAAGCGCTGAAGGCTGTTGCCATCGCGCGCTCCGTATTCGACCGTTATTCGTTCGATCTGATCTATGCGCGGCCGGGTCAAACGACGCAGGATTGGGCGCAGGAACTGAACCGCGCCATCTCGGAAGCCGCCGAGCATCTGTCGCTTTATCAACTGACCATCGAAGCCGACACGCCGTTCTTCGCGCTGCATGCGAATGGCAAGCTGATCACACCGGACGACGATCTCTCGCGCGATCTCTATGACGTCACGCAGGAGGTCTGCGACAAAGCAGGCCTCTTGGCATACGAGATTTCCAATCATGCGCGCGAAGGCGCACAATGCCGGCACAATCTCGTCTATTGGCGCGGCAATGATTATGCGGGCATCGGCCCGGGTGCGCACGGCCGGCTGGAGCAGAACGGAAAACGCTACGCGACCGCAACGGAAAAGCGGCCCGAAAGCTGGCTGATGCGCGTTGAATCGCTCGGCCACGGCATCATCGTCGATGACGTGCTGACGCGCGAAGAGCGGGCCGACGAATATCTCCTGATGGGCCTTCGCCTGGCGGAGGGGATCGATCCGGAACGCTACGCTGCAATTGCGGGCCGTCCGCTTGATGAAAAACGCATTGCCATTTTGCGTGCCGAGGGGGCTGTCGAAACAACGTCGAAGGGCTTTCTGCGTGTGACGCAGGCGGCCTTCCCAATCCTCGATGCCGTGGTTGCGGATCTCGCCGCTTAACTAAGACGCGGAGCCGTTAAAGGATTTCGGCGCCGGGCTGACGACTTGCCCACCGCCTGACGCCACGCGCAAAACAGCAAGCCCGCGCTCATTGGTGCCATCCGGCTTGAAGCGGAAAACACCATCAATGCCGGCAAAGCCGGACGGATTGGTGAGCACTTCATCGGTCGGACGTTGCGGGCCCTGGGTGCGAACCAGCGCAGCAATCAAAGCCGCGGCATCATAAGCGAGCGTTGCCGTGCGCACCGGTTCCTGACCGAAACGACTGCGATAGCGCTGCGAGAAGCTCGTAAAACCCGCAGCTTCCGGCGCCGCATAAAGACCACCCTGCATGGCGCCATCGTTGAAAATGCGCGGATCGTCCCACAAGCCTGTCCCGAGCAACTGCACGCGTTTTGTATCGACGCCGCCCGACTGCAAGGCCGACACGACATAAGGAACAGTGTCTGCGCCATCGGGAACGAAGATCGCCTCGGCACTGCGCGCCGACTGAGCAACGATCTTCACCGACTCGGCGAGCTTGTTGCGATCGGACGGATAACGCTCCAGCGCAACGATGCGGCCGCCACGGCGCGATACGTCCTCACGGAAGGTGGCTTCCACCACCGAGCCATAGGCATTGTCGGGCACGAGACCGGCATAGGACCGCTTGCCGGCCGAGAAGGCGTAGGACAGCACGCGCTGTACGTCCGACTCGGGCAGGAAGCTGAGCAGATAGATGCCCCGCGCGGCAATGCTGGCGTCTGTGGAAAACGCGACCACCGGAATGCCGCGCTGGCGGGCGGTCTGACCGACCGACCGCACCGCCGGCGCAAACAGGGGGCCGAGGATGATCTGGCAGCCTTCGTCCATCGCCTGCTCGGCGACCATGCGAGCCGTACCGGCGTTGCCGGCGTCGTCCTTGACCACAAGCTGGACGTCGGGACTGTTGAACTCCGCGAGCGCCATCTCGGCCGCGTTCTTCATCGATTGCGCGGCGAGCCCGGCATTGCCTCCGGCCGCAAGCGGCAGGATCAGCGCAGCCTTGAATTGCCCGGCGCCAATGGTCCCCGTGTTCTGCGGGGCGGGCGCCGCCGCGGGCGCTTCGCTGACCGGAGTACCGATCGATGGTCCCCCACCCGCGCAGCCCGTCAGCCCCGCGGCTGCGAGCGACAGCGCGGTGACGCCCAACCGGCGGCGAGACAGGACGGTAGAATTCAGCAATATCCTGGACACAGACAAATCCTCAGGAACTCGACGTAAGGCTGGACAAGGCGCCGAAGTAAGGCCTGAAGAAAGTCCCCGAGGCAGCAATCTGGCATATTGTCATAAAATGGTTAACCGCGCGGCAGGCATGTGGGAGTGGAAGTCTTGGAGA
>Ga0164243_10001566_pt1 | contig 38713 bp, 38 predicted proteins | sample OricompcompostOP_FD_108781 | JGI IMG/M metagenome (GOLD analysis project Ga0164243, IMG submission 108781) | Organic Plus compost microbial communities from Emeryville, California, USA - Original compost - Organic plus compost (OP) | ecosystem: Engineered > Solid waste > Mixed feedstock >... | reverse complement strand
CCCGCGACCACCATGAAGAGGCCGGCCATCAGCGTCGCGAGTACGAGGCCGTCATAGCCGTGCCGCTCGACGATCGAGGCAATGAGCACGATGAAGGCGCCGGCCGGGCCGCCGATCTGAAAGCGGCTGCCGCCGAGGGCCGAGATGAGGAAGCCGCCCACGATGGCGGTGAAGAGGCCCTTCTCGGGGGAAAGGCCCGAGCCGATGGCGATGGCCATCGACAGCGGCAGCGCGACGATGGCGACGGTGAGACCGGCGATGGCGTCGGCCTTGAAGTCGCTCTGCGTATAGCCGGCGCGCAGCAGCGTGACGAGCTTGGGGGTGAACAGCTCGGCAAATGTCGGCGGCGGTGATCTCAATGGGCTGCGTGCAGCCGCATCCATAAGTCCGTCTCCTCGTAAGGAGCGGCGGGATCGTCGGCCGGTCAGTCGGCGGTCGCCGTCGCGATGTGGATGGTGTTCAGGCCCTCGCGGGTTGACGTTTCCTAGGGCTCGATGTGCGTGCGCGTGAGCCGCCTTTGGCTGCCGTCGGGACGCCCTTGAAGCGCACGCCACGGCCGATGCCGGCGCTTGGCGCGTTCTCTGCGATCAGCTCAATGCCTGCTGCGTCGAAAGCGGCTACAACCTTGATCAGCGTATCGATGACGCCGCGCACATTGCCATCACTCGCCTCCATGCGCTGGATGGTCGGCAGCGACACGCCGGCGAGATCCGCCAAAGTTTGCTGGTCGATGCCGAGCAACGCGCGGGCGGCGCGCATCTGGGCGGCAGTGATCACAGCGAGCCCCCGACGTTTCCTAACATGCAATGTCCATAACTAGTGATGCCTAGGGCATCAGGATAGATGCTTGGGGCATGCTTTTTGGTCGCAGCCGGAGCTATTGCGCGGATCTTCTGCGTCCTGTCCGCCATGCGTATGCTGAACGGAGCATCGCGGCTGACCGGTGTGCTATACCGCAACGACCGGCCAGCGGCCCGAGCGAGCAATGATGATTGCCGACGCCCCATTTACCGCTTCTGGAATTGCGACGCCCGTCGAGGTCGTGCAGCGCTTCAATGCGCTTTGGCCGGCCGGCGACGTCGATGGCGCGACGGCTCTCGTCGCCGAGCACGCGGTCTATAACCTCTACATCTCCGAGGATCTGCTCTCGGTCGGGGGACAGACCGTCGGGCGTGTCAACATCGAGGCTGCGTTACGCCAGGTGCGGACCGAGTTCGAGTACCTGCTCTACAGGCCCTTCGACCTCATCGCCAACGGCAATGACGTGCGCCACCAGGTCGAGTTCATGTACCGGCATGTGCGCAGCGGGGAGATCATCAGCGGCCGGTTCCGCATGATCATGCGTGTCGAGGATGGCCTCATCACCCGCGCTGACGAGTACCACGACCGCGCCAAGGTCGAGGCCTTCCTGCGCCTTTTCGGTGCCTGATCCAAGCCGTCGGCGTTAGGATTTGAGCGCGGTGCGGATTTTCTCTGCGTGCGCGGCGAGCACTTCCGGCTTCTCCATTTCGCGTCCGTGCGGGAGCAGCGGCACGCCCTCATGGCGCGGGATGACGTGGAAGTGCAAGTGAAAGACGGTCTGGCCGCTCGCAGGCTCGTTGAACTGCACGATGGTGACGCCGTCAGCGGCGAATGCCTCCTTCACGGCGCGGGCGACGCGTTGCACAATCGGCGTGAGCTTTGCCAGCACGGCCGGATCGGCATCGAGCAGGTTGCGCGACGGGGCCTTCGGAACGACCAGTGTATGTCCGGCCGCCTGCGGCATTGCGTCCATGAAGACGAGCGTGTCGGCGTCCTCGTAGACTTTGTGCGAGGGGATCTCGCCGCGCAGGATTTTGGCGAACACATTGCTGTCGTCGTAGGACATGCGAGCCTCCCGTCTGCTGCGCGCCTGTTAAAGGCATCGCAGCGCGCGCCGTCAAGGCGTGCGTTCAGGATTGCTCGCCCCGGCGGTAGGGGGCAAAGGCCGCGAGGTCGGTGATGTTCTCGGCGATCGCGGCGCGCTCGCCTTCGAGATAGCGCGCCACGGCATTGTGAAAACTCGGGTTGGCAATGAAGTGCACCGAGTACGTCGGCGTCGGCATGTACCCGCGCGCCAGCTTGTGCTCGCCTTGCGCGCCGGCTTCGACGCGCGCCAGGCGGTGCGCAATCGCGTAGTCGATGGCCTGATAGTAGCAAAGCTCGAAGTGCAGGCAGGGATGCTGCTCAACGGCGCCCCAGTAGCGGCCGAAGAGGCAGTCGCCGCCGATGAGGTTCAAGGCGCCGGCGATGTAGCGATCGCCGCGGCGTGCCATGACGAGCAGGCAGTGGTCGGCCATCGACGTGCCAAGCAGCGAGAAGAATCGGCGGTTGAGGTAGGGGCGGCCCCATTTGCGGTTGCCGGTGTCGGTGTAGAACTCGAAAAAAGCGTCCCAGTGCTTCTCCTGGATGTCGGCACCGCTGAGTTGCTCGATGACGATCCCGTCGCTCGTGGCCTCGCTCCGTTCCTTGCGCACAGCCTTGCGCTTGCGCGAGGCGAGCGAAGCCAGAAAGTCATCGAAGCTCTGGTAGCCGGCATTGCTCCAGTGGAATTGTTGATCCGTGCGCTGCAGGTAACCGGCAGCGCCGAGCACCTTCCACTCATGCTCGGTAAGGAACGTGATGTGCACCGACGAGGCGCCATGGCGCTGGGCGAGCTGAACGGCGGCGGCGGCCAGCACATGCTCGTTCTGCTCGGCGTCGGGGCCGGGCCGCACCAACAGGCGGCGTCCTGGGACTGGCGTGAATGGGACGGCAATCTGCAGCTTGGGATAGTAGCGCCCGCCAGCCCGCTCATAGGCTGCCGCCCAGGAGTGATCGAAGACGTACTCGCCGGCGCTGTCGAGCTTCAGGTAGCAGGGCGCGCAGGCGACGATCTCGCCGGCGTCATCGGGGACGGCAATGTGCTGCGGGATCCAGCCCGTGTGGCTGCTGCCGACGCAGCCCGAGTCCTCCAGCGCCTTCAGGAAAGCATGCGTGATGAAGGGGTTGAAGGTTGCTGCGTCGGGGTTGGCGCAGGCGTCCCAGCTCGCGGCCGGGATGTCGGCGATGCGCCCCACGATATTGGCAATCGTCTTCTGCTCTTCGCCGCCGTCGCCGGTCATTGCAGTCGCTTGCCTTTAATCCCACCGGCCCGCGGGTCAGGGCTCATAGCCCTCGAATATCGGCGCGTCAGCCCAGCGGGCGGCGGTGGCGCGCTGCTCTTCGGTACGCACGGTCCATGCCAACAGGGGCAACCCTAGCACTTCGCGTGTGAAGCGCGTGACGGGGGTCGGAAGTGCGGTGATATCATAGGCATAGAAATCGGGTGTGGCCGGCCCTGATTCAAGCAAGTGGGTGAGGCTGTAGGCGCGCTCAGGCCCAAGCTTGTCGCGCCACCAACAGTCGGCAAGGAATTGGCCCGACACAATGCCGCGCGGGACGGCCGGGGCGAGCTCGCGGACAGCGGTCATGACCGAAGGGTCGAAGGACATCAAGGCTATGGGGCCACGGTAGGCCGCCGCCGCGTCGGCAATCGCCTTCAGGAAGCGCAGATCGGGCGCGTCCCACTCGCTCTTGATCTCGATCAGCAGCGGCACGCGTCCGGCCGTGAGGCCCAGAAGCTCAGGAAGGTCCAGCATGCTGCCAGCGGCCGTGCGATAGTGCAGCCGCTTGAGCGACGAGGCCGAATGTGCGGCGAGCGGGCCTTCGCCCTCGACAAGCCGGTTGAGGGTGAGGTCATGAAAGACCATCGGCGTGCCACAGGCGGCGGGGCGCAGGTCGCACTCGATGCCATAGCCGCGGGCGATCGCCGCTTGGAAGGCGGGCGCGGTATTCTCGATGATGCCCTTGGCCGCATCGTGCAGACCGCGGTGCGCAATCGGCCGCATGAACGCCGCGCGATCGCGCATGGCTGCCTCAGGCCTCGACGAGGATTACGGCGTCGATCTCGACCGCGCAGCCGAGCGGCAGGCTCGAGACGCCGACGGCAATGCGCGTGTGGCGTCCCTTATCTCCGAGCACCTCCACCATCAGGTCCGAGGCTCCGTTCACCACTTGCGGGTGGTCTGTGAACCCAGCTGCCGCATTGACGAACGCGTTGAGGCGTACGATCTGGGCGATCCGGTCAAGGTTTCCGAGGGTGGCCCGTGCCTGCGCAAGGATGTTGAGGGCGCACAAGCGCGCGGCCTGGCGGCCATCCTCAACCGTCAGGTCGCCGCCGAGCTGACCCTTGGCAACGGTGCCGTTGGCTGCCTTGGAAACCTGGCCGGAGATGAAAAGCAGATTGCCGCAAAGGGTGGAGGGTACGTAATTGGCTACGGGATTGGGTGCGTCGGGGAGTGCGATACCAAGCGACGCAAGCCGCGCCTCAACCTTACTGTCCATGTTAACGTCCCTCCGCTTCACCGGCCGGCTACCGGCTCTGTCGGCAGCCTTTTTGACCGTGACGCCCCCTCTTGGCAATGGTGCTCGCCGTCCCGATAGTCGGGGGCTTAACTTGTCGGGGATAGGGTGCGCCCCGGGACGACCGAGAGGAAGAATGCTGCGACTAAAGAAGGTTATGGCTGCCGGGGCAATGGGAGCCGCGTTGCTCGCCCTGCCTTTTCACACATCGAGCGCGCAGGTAGCCGGGGGTGCGGTGCAATTTCGTCCGCATCGGGCGGTCTACGACATAACCTTCGATCATGCGACGCCGGGATCAGGTGTCGCTGACATGAGCGGCCGCATGGTCTATGAGATGACCGGCAGCAGTTGCGGCGAGTACGCGCAGAACATGCGCTTCGTCACTCGCATGACGAATCAAGATGGCCTTGCCCAGGTCAACGATCTCAGAACCTCGAGCTTCGAGGAGCTGGCGACGCACAAGCTGCGCTTCTCTTCCAGCCAGTACGAGAATCAGAAACTGGCGGAGGCTTCGCAGGGCAGCGCGGGGCCGGGGAACGGTGCTTCGTTCATCGAGGTGAAGCTGACGAAGCCGGCGAAGAAGACCGTCAAGCTGCCGTCCGACATCTACTTTCCGATCCAGCATTCGCTGGCCTTGGTGCAGGCGGCGCGGGCCGGGCAGAGCCTGTTTACGGCCAACCTCTATGACGGCTCGGACAAGGGCGAGAAGTTCTACGAGACGAGTGCCGTCATCGGTCCGCAGGCGGCGCCGGGGAGCATCAAATTGCCCACCAAGCTCGTCAACGGCGACAAGCTCGAGGAGCTTTCCTCGTGGCCGATCGCCATTGGCTACTTCGAGCCGGGCCCGTCGAAGCTCGATGCGCTGCCGAGCTATGAGCTGTCGTTCCGCTTCTACGAGAACGGAGTCTCGTCGCGGCTCTATATCGACTACGGCGACTTCGCGATCCGCGGTGAGCTCAAGGAGCTGACATTCCTCGAAGAAGGCAAATGCGGTGCGCAGCCGGCTGTCGCGCCTACCCCGCCAGCCGCTAAACGCTAACGTCAGGGTCTCCGATCTCGCCAGCCATCTCGGCCAATGCGCGTCGGGCGGGAGCGATGTCCTGCGGCGGGATGCCATCCGACGAGCAGAAGACAAGCAGAAGGCTTTCGTCCTGCAGGAGATAGTCGAGCACGGCCGCCAGCATGTGCGGGGAGCGCGATTCGGTCTTGAGCTGCGCCGGGCCGACCCCTGTCAGGGTAAGGAACCGCACCAGTCGCTCCGGGTCGCCGGCAAGAAACAACAACGCCGAAACGCCGATCGATTCCGCCCGGTCCGTATGCATGTCCCTCAACCCTCAATTCACCTAAACTTCGAAAGAAATGCCCATCCGGTGATCATAGCCCCGTTGTGGGCGATTCATTAACTGTTGGTTACGCCTTCGCCAGCACACTCGCACCCGGCTGTCCCCGAAGAATCGGTGCACAAGGGTGCAGGGAGTGCGAGCTGCAACATCATGAACATGCAGGAGACCAGTACTGCCGGGCCGCGTGCACGCGTGCCGCGCGCGAGCGGCCAGACAGTCCTGATCGTGGAGGACAACGAGCTTAACATGAAGCTCTTCCACGACATCCTTGCTGCGCATGGGTACGCGACCATCCAGACCCGCAACGGTCTCGAGGCGCTCGACCTCGCCCGCCGCCACCGTCCGGCGCTCATTCTCATGGACATCCAGCTTCCCGAAATATCCGGGCTGGAGGTCACCAAGTGGATCAAGGAAGACGACGATCTGCGACACATCCCTATCGTTGCGATCACGGCTTTTGCGATGAAGGGTGATGAGGAGCGGATCCGTTCGGGCGGCTGCGAGGCTTACATCTCCAAGCCCATTTCCGTCGGCAATTTCCTAGAGACCGTGCAGCGCTTCGTCGGCGCGCCACGCGCGTGATGATTTTGAGTAGCTGCGCTGAGTATTGGCGAAGATGACCGCTCGTGTCCTTGTAGTCGACGACGTCCCTGCGAATGTGAAGCTGCTCGAGGCTCGGCTTTCGGCCGAGTACTTCGACGTGCTGACTGCTACATGCGGGCAGGATGCCATCGACGTGTGCGAGCGGGAGCGCGTCGACGTCGTGCTGCTCGACGTGATGATGCCGGGCATGGATGGCTTCGAAACCTGCCGACGCATCAAGTCGAATCCGAAGACGCATCATATTCCGGTGGTGCTCGTCACGGCGCTCGATCAGGTGTCGGACAAGGTGCATGGTCTCGACGGCGGGGCCGACGATTTCCTCACCAAGCCAGTGGATGAGATCGCGCTCATCACCAGGGTCAGGAATCTGGCGCGTCTCAAGACGCTGACCGACGAGATGCTGATGCGTGCGCTCACCGGGCGGCAGATGGGCATCGGTGAGGATGCGGCGCTGCTGAAGGCGCTAGCGGACGAGCGTGGACGCGTTCTGATCGTGGACGACACGCGCTCGGCGGCGCGCCTCGCCGATTGGCTCCGAGGCGGGCATGAGACGGTTGTCGTCAGCGATCCGCAGGCCGCACTCGGCGAGCTCGCCGGCAGCGATTTCGATCTCTTGATCGTTAGCTTGACGCTGGCCGATGCCGATGGGCTTCGCCTGTGCTCCCAGACGCGGTCGATGGACCGCACGCGGCATTTGCCGATCATCGTCCTGGTGGAGCCGGGTAACGAGGCGCGGCTGCTGCGCGCGCTGGACATGGGCGTCAACGACTACGTCATGCGGCCCGTCGACCAGAATGAGCTGTTGGCGCGCGTCAGGACGCAAGTGAAGCGGAAGCGCTACTCGGATCACCTACGCAACCGCCTTGAGGAAAGCATCGAAGCGTCGGTGATCGATCCGCTGACCGGGCTGCACAACCGTCGCTATATGGAGACGCACCTTTCGACGCTGGTCGAGGAGGCGCGGCGCAGCGGACGATCGCTGTCGGTGCTGCTCGCCGACATCGACCACTTCAAGAAGGTCAACGACACCTATGGCCATGATGCCGGGGATGCCGTTCTGAGGGAGTTCTCCGCCCGCTTCCGCCGCAACACGCGGGGCATCGACCTCGCCTGTCGATACGGTGGCGAGGAGTTCCTCATCATCATGCCGGATACGGAGTTGGCGCGTGCGTGCCAGATCGGCGAGCGCCTGAGGGAGTCCATCGCGACGGACGCCTTCCCCGTTCGACCCGGATTGGGCATTCACCTCACAGCGAGCGTCGGACTTGCAACACTCGAGCGCGAGGATGACACACCCGAGAGCGTGTTTCGGCGCGCTGACATGGCGCTGTTCGACGCCAAGCGTCGCGGGCGCAATCGGGTAGCGGCCAACGCCGCGTAGTAACTTATTGGCGCAACAGGCTGTATTTACGCGCGTTCGCCGTGGATTGCGGTATCTGCCGACAAGCGGTGGATCGGCAACCAGACGGATTAGGCAATTTCATGAAATCCAAGATTCGCGTGTCGCATTGATCACAGTCAAAGCATAACTTGCGTTAACCAGAGTCCTCTGTCAGATTACCAATTTGCGAGGGGGTCGATAAATATCGGGATGTGGGGCGAGCACAGACGCGTCGAGCGCGTTTCACATCAAGGTTTGGGTTTCCGCACTATCAGGTCCGCCGCATTTCCTGATAGCGCGGGAAAATCGTGGCTCGGTCTCAGCGGCTAGAGTGGCCTCCTCGTTGAAGCCGCATCAGACCAGCCACGGCACCAGGCGGGGAGTCAACGCCCTCTTTGACAAACCATCTGGTTACTAGACCAGGGTCCGTAGCTTTCTCGGACTAACTACCCCGCTGCCGGGTTGAGTTGCGGGCCCTGGTCAAGTCTTGCGACGACCACCCACATTCCGGACCAACTGAACGCTGCTCGCAGGGTGCGCCGTGAGGGGCACAGAGCGCAAACGCAGGCGAGAGCCTGCGCGCCGCCTATTTGATTTTCGTTTCTTTGAACTCGACGTGCTTCTTGGCGACCGGGTCGTACTTCTTGAACACGAGCTTCTCGGTGCTCGTGCGCGGGTTCTTCTTCGTCACGTAAAAGAACCCCGTACCGGCGGTCGAAAGCAGCTTGATCTTCTGCGTTACGGGCTTGGCCATGATCGCGGTAACCTTCGGGGGACCAGAAAAACTGTCGGCTTGTTTAAGCGAGCGCGCACCATAGCCAGAGCGGCCTAGCTGTCAAGCAAAGGCGGCCGCCGCGGCGACAAATACTCTCAGGTCGCTTTCTCGGCGGCCTTTGGCTCGGGCGTTGGCGCTGCCGGGTCGAGAGTGTCGCGGCCGCCAAAGCCGTGCATGCGTAGCGCCCACTGCAAGCCAACCAGTGCACCCTTGATGCGCGGTAGCAGCCACAGGCTGAGCCCGATGGTCAGCGGAAACCACATGGCAATGTGCAGCCAGTAGTTCGGGTGGAAGTAGTCCTCGACCATCATGATGCCGGCGACGGTGATGTGGGCGACGATGATCATGGTGAAATAGGGTGGCGCATCATCGGCGCGATGATGATGCAGCTCCTCTCCGCATGCAGGACATGCATCGAGCACTTTGAGGTAGCGGCCGTACATCCTTCCGACGCCACAGGCCGGGCACTTTTGTGCTGCGCCGCGCCGCATCGCCTGCACGATGTCGCGCTTTGGCGGCTCCTCGGCGAATGTCGTGGGCTCGGCCATCCGTCTCTCCGACTTAGATCAGACCGGCACCCTCGCGCGCTGGGCAGGGCCAGGTCAATAGACGACCGCTGCCGCCGCGTCGCAGTTCAACGGCGGTGACGGCGCCAGCCGCCCTTGTCGCGCTGCTTGCCGGAAAAGTGTGGCCCGGCGATGCGGCCTTTGCTGCCTTCCGTTAACATTTCGAAACGCAGCGCGCCAGCCGAGGGGATCGCCTCGACGAGGCGCACTTCGACGGTATCGCCGAGCCGATAGGTCTCGCCCGTGCGCTTGCCGACGAGCGCGTGCTGCGTCTCGACGTGATTGAAGAAGTCGTTGGTGAGCGACGACACCGGGACGAAGCCGTCGGCGCCGGTGTCCTTTAGGCGGACGAAGAGGCCGGAGCGCGTCACGCCGGCGATGCGTCCTTTGAACGTTGCGCCGATGCGATCGGCGAGGTGCGCGGCGATGAGCCGGTCGGCAGTCTCGCGCTCGGCGCTCATGGCGCGGCGCTCGGCGTCCGAGATCTGCTGGGCGATCTCCCGCAGGCGGCCGATCTCAACGTCCTGCAGGGCTCCGTCGCCGAGGTGCAGCGCCTTCACCAGTGCGCGGTGCACCAGGAGATCGGCGTAGCGGCGAATGGGCGAGGTGAAGTGTGCGTAGCGGCGCAGGTTCAATCCGAAGTGGCCGATGTTGTCGATGTTGTACTCGGCCTGACTCTGGCTGCGCAGCACCACCTCGTTGACGAGGTCCTTGACGGGCAGCGTCTTGGCACGCTCGAGGATGCCGTTGAAGTGTCCGGGCTTCAGTGCGGATGCCTGCGGTACCTTCATGCCGAGGGTGTCGAGGAAGTCGCGCAGGCTCGCCAGCTTCTCCTTCGAGGGCTGATCGTGGATGCGGTAGACGACCGGCGTCTTGCGCTGCTCGAGTTGCTCGGCAGCGGCGACGTTGGCCTGGATCATGAACTCTTCGATCAGCCGGTGGGCCATGAGCCGCTCTGGCGTAACGACGTTGGCGACGCGCCCCGTCTCGTCGAGCAGGATCTTGCGCTCGGGGAGATCGAGGTCGAGCGGGGCGCGCCTGTCGCGCGCAGCGGCCAGCACGTCATAGGCCGCCCACAGCGGGCGCAACACGCGGTCGAGCAGCGGCCCGGCCTTGTCCGAGGGACGGCCGTCGATCGCAGCCTGCGCCTCCTGATAGCTGAGCTTTGCCGCCGAGCGCATCATGGCGCGCATGAACTTGTGGCCGCGCTTGTTGCCGTCCTTGTCGAACACCATGCGCACGGCGAGGCAGGCGCGGTTCTCTCCTTCGCGCAGCGAGCACAGGTTGTTGGAGATGCGCTCGGGAAGCATGGGCACGACGCGGTCGGGGAAGTACACCGAGTTGCCGCGGAGTTGCGCTTCGCGGTCGAGCCTCGAGCCGGACTGCACGAAGTGGCTGACGTCAGCGATGGCGACGAGCACGATCCAGCCGTTGGGGTTGACGGGGTCGGTATCGGGCTCAGCGTAGACGGCGTCGTCGTGGTCGCGTGCGTCGGGCGGGTCGATGGTGACGAGCGGGATGTCGCGCAGGTCAGTGCGGCCCGAGAGCGTCGGCTCCTTCAGGGCTTCGGCTTCGACGATGACGCTTTCGGGGAAATCGTCGGGAATGCCGTGCGCGTGCACGGCGATGAGACTGATCTGCCGCTGATCGTCGGGATTGCCTAGCGACTCCAGAATGCGCGCCTGAGGCACGTGCATGCGGCCCTTGCGGGCGAGGTCGAAGCGCACGAGGTCGCCGTCCTTGGCGTCGCCTTCATCGCCGCTGCGGAGCGACCATGAGCGAAGCTGCTTGCGATCGATGGGCTCGATGGTGCCGCCACCGCGTTTGGAGGCACGGTAGATGCCGATGAGCCGGCGCTTCTCGCGCGGCAGCCGCTTGATGGGCGAGGCTTCGAAGCGATAGCCCTCGACGTCGGCCTCGGCGAGCTCGGTGATGCGCGCGAGGATGCGGTCGCCGATGCCGATCTCGGCCTCGATGTCCACCTCAGGCCCGCGGGCCGTGCGCACGGGGAGCAGCACCGAGGGGCGCTCGCCCTCGTCCTCCCATACTGCGGGTTTGGCGATGAGGTCGCCGTCGTCGTCGCGGCCCGTCACCTCGAGCACGGTGACCGAAGGAAGCGAGCCTTTCTTTTTCAGCCGCTTGCGGTCGCCGGAGAGCGTGCCGTCCTCGGTCATGGCGGCGAGCAGGCGGTTGAGATCGAGCCGCTCGGCACCTTTGATGTCGAAGGCGCGCGCAATCTCACGCTTGCCGACCTTGCCGGGCGAAGTCTTGATGAACTCGAGGATCTCGTCCCTACCGGGCAGGCCGCTGCGCTTTTTGCCTTGCTGCTTGTTGCGGTCCTGGCCGCGTTCCTGGGGACCGCCCGTCCTAGTCTTCGGCTTGCGCGACATGTCAGACTTCCCCCCTCTCCCCGCCCTTCACGGGGAGAGGGTTGGGGTGAGGGGCAGCCGCAAACGACATCGCCAGTTTCTGCCTCTCACCCTAACCCTCTCCCCATCGCAAGTGCAGCGCGATGGGGAGAGGGGAAATTATGTTTCCGCGTCGGCCGGCTCTGCTTTCGACTTGGCGGATCGGCCTTTGGCTGGCTTGGCGGTCTTCGCAACTTTGGCCACCTTGCCAGCTTTCGCTGCGGGCTTCTCCTCGGACTTGGCTTTGCGCACAGGCTTCTTCTTGGACGGTCCCTTGGCTGCGCGTGCGGCGATGAGCTCGATGGCCTCCTCGACGGAGAGCGTCGCTGGGTCTTTGCCGTTCGGGATCGTGGCGTTGACGGCACCGTGCTTGACGTAAGGCCCATAGCGGCCCGACAGCACCTCGATCTTGCCGCCTTCGCTCGGATGCTCGCCGAGATCCTTCAGGACGGCCGGCTTGGCGCGCTGGAAACGGCTCTTGGCGCCAGCCGCCTTCTCGGCGAGCAGCGTCACGGCGCGATTGAGGCCGACGGTGAATACGTCGTCGATGCTCTCGACGTTGGCGTACATGCCATCGTGCAGAATGAACGGCCCATAGCGGCCAAGGCCGGCGGTAATCGGCTTGCCGGTCTCGGGATGCAGGCCCACCTCGCGCGGCAGGGACAGCAGCTTCAGCGCAAGCTCGAGATCGACAGAGGCGGCATCGACGCCCTTGGGAATGCTCGAACGCTTTGGCTTCTCGTCTTCCGAGCCCTCGCCGAGCTGCAGGTAGGGGCCGAAGCGGCCGGTGCGCAGCGTCACCGCGAGGCCGGTGTCGGGATCGTAGCCGAGGAGCTTGCCATCGGGGCCCGCGGCCTCTGGATCGCCCGTCCCGTTCACGTCGCTGAGCTGGCGCGTATAGCGGCACTCGGGATAGTTGCCGCAGCCGATGAAGGCGCCATACTTGCCGGAGATCTTGAGGCTGAGGCGCCCCGTCTTGCACGATGGGCAGGCGCGCGGATCGGTGCCGTCCTCGCGCGGCGGGAAGATGTGCGGGCCGAGGATCTCGTTGAGGGCTTCGAGCACCTCGCCGACGCGCAGATCCTTGATCTCGTCAACGGAGCCGGTGAACTCGCGCCAGAAGTCGCGCAGCACGTCCTTCCACTCCAGCTTGCCGTCGGAGATGAGGTCGAGCTTGTCCTCGAGGTCGGCGGTGAAGTCGTACTCGACGTAGCGCTTGAAGAAGCCTTCGAGGAAGGCGGTGACGAGCCGGCCCTTGTCCTCGGGGATGAGACGCTTCTTGTCGATGCGCACATACTCGCGCTCCTGGAGCACCGCGAGCGTCGAGGCATAGGTCGAGGGACGGCCGATGCCGAGCTCCTCCAGCTTCTTGACGAGCGTTGCCTCCGAGTAGCGTGGGGGCGGCTGCGTGAAGTGCTGCTCGGCATCGATGGAGCGGTCGGTGACCTTGTCGCCCTGCTGCAATACCGGGAGGCGGCGGCTCGCGTCGTCATCGCCCTCGATGTCGTCCTTGCCCTTGTCGGCGTGCAGGCGCTCGTCGCGGCCCTCCTCGTAGACCTTGAGGAAGCCTTCGAACTGGATCACGGAGCCGGTGGCGCGCAGCGTGTAGGTCTTGCCGTCTCGGCCCTTCACCTCGATGTCGGCACTGGTCTGCTCCACCTCGGCGGAGGCCATCTGGCTCGCAACAGCACGCTTCCAGACGAGCTCGTAGAGCCGCGCCTGATCCTTCTCGAGATATTTGGCCACATCCGACGGCTTGCGTGCGACGTCGGTGGGGCGGATGGCCTCGTGCGCCTCTTGCGCGTTCTTGGCCTTGGTCTTGTACTCGCGAATGAACGGCGCGACGTACTTCTGCGAGTACTCGCGCGCGATGAGGCCGCGGATGGCGTTGATCGCCTCGGGCACGATGGTGACGCCGTCGGTTCGCATGTAGGTGATGAGACCGACGGTCTCGCCACCGATGTCGACGCCCTCATAGAGGCGCTGGGCGACCTGCATCGTCTGCTTGGCTGAGAAGCCGAGCTTGCGCGATGCATCCATCTGCAGCGTCGAGGTGGCGAATGGCGGGTAGGGGTTGCGCTTCACCGCTTTCTTGTCGATGGAGACGACGCGGAAGTCGCCCTTCTCGATGGCGGCCTTGATGGCTTTGGCCTCATCGCCGGTCTTGATGTCGAGCTTCTTGAGCGCGGTTCCGTTGATGGCATTGAGGCGGGCTGGGAACTCTTCACCCTTGCCCGTCGCCAGCACGGCGTCGATGGTCCAGTACTCGTCGGTCTTGAAGACCTCGATCTCGCGCTCGCGGTCGCAGACGAGGCGCAGGGCGACCGACTGCACGCGGCCAGCCGAGCGGGCGCCGGGCAGCTTGCGCCACAGCACGGGCGACAGGGTGAAGCCGACGAGATAGTCGAGGGCACGGCGGGCGAGGTAGGCCGAGACGAGCGGGGCGTCGATCTTGCGCGGCTCGGAGAGCGCGGTGAGGATCGCCTGCTTGGTCACCGCGTTGAAGGCGACGCGCTCGACCTCGATGTCCTTCTTCAGGGCCTTCTTCTGCTGCAGGATCTGCAGGATGTGCCAGGAGATCGCCTCGCCCTCGCGGTCAGGGTCGGTGGCGAGGATTAATTTATCGGCGTTTTTGACGGCGTCAGCGATTTCCTTGATTATTTTCTGAGACTTAGCGTCAACATCCCAGTGCATTTCGAAGTCTTTGTCGGGCTCGACCGAGCCGTTCTTGGCCGGCAGGTCGCGCACGTGGCCGAACGAGGGGATAACCTTGTAGCCGCTGCCCAGGTATTTGTTGATGGTCTTGGCCTTGGCAGCCGATTCGACGATTACGACGTTCATCTAGGAGCTTTCAGGCTGACGCCGATATTGGAGCCCGCAACGGGCTTCGGCCCGGATTTAGGGCCATGGCCCACGGCCGGCCGGCGGAAATTCCAGGTTCGGTCGGGCGGGGAACATGGGTGAGGAATGTGGCCGTGTCAAACACCTGTCCCGCCATGCGTGTGTCATTGCGCATGTTGCTATCTTCGGTTGTGAATGGTATTTACCACGACCTCAAATGGTCAAAGAGGTCGGGGCGGGAGCAAACATGGCAGGGCCGGAAGACCCCAACGGTGGACCCGGGCCGCAGGAATCGCCGAGAAGCGGCGACACCTTGGGGTACCTGTGTGACATCATCTATGAACTCAAGGTTCTCGCTGACAGGACAGGGCAACGCACGCTCTCGGCGATTCTTGCGGCGGCGCTGACCGAAGCACGCATCCAGAACGATCACGCGCGCCGCTGGCCCTCGCGCTGAACGTCAATCAGGCGAGGGGCAGAGCGAGATGAGGCCACCCCCGTGGCGCTCGAGGCGTCCCGCCAGCGCCAGCTCCATCAAGGCAACCTGTACGTCGCGGATGGCAATCCCGGTGCCGCGCACCAGGCTGTCGATGTCGATCGGCGCCGGGCCGAGGGCGGCGAGGACGCGGTCGCGATCGGATTCGGACAGTGATGGCGGCATCGCAGCCGGCGCTGGCTCTGGCTCCTCGCGCAAGTGCGGTGGCGCAGCGCGCGTGAGCGGGGTGAGGGCAGAGAGGATGTCCGCCGCCTCGGTGACGAGGGTGGCGCCCGATTTCAGGAGCTTGTTGGTGCCTTCCGCGCGTGGATCGAGCGGATGCCCCGGCACGGCGAAGACCTCGCGTCCCTGCTCGGCGGCGAGGCGTGCGGTCACGAGACTGCCCGAGCGCCGCGCCGCCTCGACGATGAGGACGCCGAGCGACAGCCCCGACACGATGCGGTTGCGGCGCGGGAAGTCCTGGCCGCGTGGGGCGAAGCCGAAGGGCATCTCGGTGAGGAGACAGCCGCGTTCGCCGATTGCCTGCTGCAGCGTGTCATGCTCGGGCGGGTAGACCACGTCGAGGCCGCCGGCGAGGACGGCGACGGTGCCGGTATCGAGCGCGGCTTGATGCGCGGCGGCGTCGATGCCGCGTGCAAGCCCGGAGGCGATGACGAAGCCAGCACGGCCGATCTCGGCGGCGAACTGACGCGCGAGCTTGGCGCCGGCGGCCGAGCATTGGCGCGCGCCGACGACGGCGATGGTCGGGCGCTGCAACAGGCCTATATCGCCCTTGGCGTAGAGGATGGGCGGTGGCGCATCGAGCGCGGCCAGCGGCCTTGGAAAGGCGCTTTCGCCGACGACGAGCAACCGGGCGTCGTGACGTTGCGCGCGCTCGATCTCGGCTTCCGCCTCGGCGCGGGGACAAATACGGATGGCTTGGCGGTGGCCGCCGCGGCGGGACAATTCCGGTATCGCGGCGAGTGCGGCCTCAGCGCTGCCGTAGTGCTTCAAGAGATCGCGGAAGGTGACCGGTCCAACGTTCTCCGAGCGGATCAGTCGAAGCGCCGCGACGCGTTCGGCGTTGGGCAGTTCCGTGGCGCGTGTGGCCGGCTCACGCTTTGGCACCGATCCTGGGCTCCTCTCCGGCAGCGAGGCGGCGGATGTTGGTGCGGTGCTTGTAGATGAGCAGCGCCGACATGAGCGCGGCGATCAATGCCGATGCACGATCGCCGGTGGCGAGTAGCCCCGCGGGCGTCACAAGCGCGGCGATCAGGGCCGATAGCGACGAATAGCGCGCCACCAGCGCGACCAGCAGCCAGATGGCGCAGAAGGCGATGGCCGCCTGCCAATCGACGCCGAACAGCACGCCGATGTAGGTGGCAACGCCTTTGCCGCCACGAAAGCCGAGCCATACAGGAAAGACGTGACCGAGGAAGGCGGCGAGGCCGGCCAGCAGGGAGGCAAGGATGGCGACGCCGCCCTCGGCGCCGATTGCGTGACCGACGAGCACAGCCGCGGTGCCCTTCAGCGCGTCGAGGATCAAGGTCAGTGCCGCGAGGCCTTTATGTCCGGTGCGCAGCACGTTGGTGGCGCCAATGTTGCCGGAGCCGATGTTGCGCACGTCGCCGAGGCCGGCCGCGTGTGTCAGCAGCAGCCCGAACGGGATTGAGCCGAGCAGGTAGCCAACCGCCACGGCAAGCAGCGCATGCAGATTGAGGAAGGGTTCCATGAGCGGGCAGATCTACCGTTGGTCCGCCGCCAAGGTACCGGCCCGCCGTTCGCCCTGCAACCGGTGCAATCATTCCCTCTCCCCGCTCTACTCAAGGCGTGGGGAGAGGGTGAGGGGCAGGAAAACACGGAGACGCGGCGTGCGCGGTCCCCAGCCTTGGTAGACGAACCGCTCGCGGTCGCTGGGGTCGCGGCCGAGGAGAAACTTTGGGAAGCGCTACGCAACCGCCAGCTCAGCGGCTTCAAGTTTGTCCGCCAAGCGGCAATTGGAGGTTTCTACGCAGATTTCGTCTGCCGCGGGCAAAAGCTGATCATCGAGGTCGACGGGGCAACGCACGGACGCCATGAGGAGATTGGTGCCGACGAGAAGCGCACCGCTGAGCTCGTGCGCCTTGGGTATCGCGTGACCCGCGCTAGCAACGGCGATGTCGAACGCAATCTGTCCGGCGTGCTCGATGCGATTCTGCACGAGCTTGGCGCATCTAACGCGATGTTTTGATCGAGGCTGCCTCTCACCCCCGCTTGCGGGGAGAGGGAATAGTTTAGGCCGCGTACTGGTAGACGGTCTCGCCGGCGACGAGGGTGCGCAGCACACGGCCTTGCATCTTGCTCTCGTCGAAGGGCGTGTTCTTGGAGCGCGAGCGCAGAAGGTCCTTGTTCACCACCCATGGCTCGCCGGGATCGAAGAGGATGATGTCCGCGATCGCGCCCTTGGTGAGCCGCCCGGAGTGCAGCCCCAAGAGCTTGGCCGGGTTTATGGTGAGCGCGCGCAGGATGCTCATCAGCGGTAGCTCGCCCGAGTGATGCAGGCGCAGCGCCGCTGGCAGCAGCGTCTCGAGTCCGACGGCGCCGTCGGTCGCCTCGGCGAAGGGGCGGCGCTTGTCGTCGGCATCCTGGGGATCGTGGCTGGAGACGATGATGTCGATGTCGCCGGCAGCGAGGCCGCGCACCATGGCCGCCCGATCATCGTCGGAACGCAGCGGCGGACGCATCTTGTAGAAGGTGCGGTAGGGGCCGATGTCGTTCTCGTTCAGTGTCAGGTGATTGATCGATACGCCGCAGGTCACCGGCAGCTTGCGCGCCTTGGCGGAGCGGATCACCTCGAGGCTGTCGGCGCAGCTTATCGTTGCCGCGTGATAGCGCCCGCGCGTCATCTCGACGAGGCGCACGTCACGTTCCAGCATGATCGTCTCGGAGGCTTTGGGGACGCCCGGCAGTCCGAGCCGTGCCGCGACCTCACCTGAGTTCATGGCGCCGCTCGAGGCGAGATAGGGGTCCTCGGTGTGATGCACGATGAGGGCGCCGAAGTCGCGGCCGTAGAGCAGCACGTTGCGCATCACGCGCGTATTGGCAACGGACGTCTTGCCGTTCGAGAAAGCGATGGCACCGGCCCTCTTGAGGAGGCCAATCTCGGTCATCTCCTCGCCTTTGAGGCCCTTGGTCATGGCCGCCATCGTGTGAACGTGCACGATGGCGTTGTCGCGCGCGCGCCGCTGGATGAAGTCGACGAGTGCCACCTGGTCGATGACCGGGTTGGTCTCCGGCATGACGACCATGGTCGTGACGCCGCCTGCGGCTGCCGAGTGGCTGGCGGTCTTCAAGGTCTCGCGATGCTCGAAGCCGGGCTCGCCGGTAAACACCTGCGCATCGATGAGTCCCGGCGCCAGCACGTGTCCCTTGCAATCGATGACGGTGGCGCCATCGGGTGCGTTGCGCCGAAGGTGTGGGCCGACGTCGGCGATCAGGCCTTCGCGCACGACAAGGCCGCCCGGCTCGTCGCGGTTTGAAGCCGGGTCGATGATGCGGGCGTTGATGAATGCCGTCGCCGCCGCGGATTTCGTCTCGCGTGCGGCACGCTTGGTGGTGGTCGTCTGTGCGTTCATCGTTTCTGGGGGTTGCGCGCGAGGGCTTCGAGCACTGCCATGCGAACGGCAACGCCCATCTCCACCTGCTCGCGGATGACGCTGGAGGAATGATCGGCGACGGTGGACGCGATCTCGACGCCGCGGTTCATCGGCCCGGGATGCATGACGATGGCGTCAGGCTTGGCGCGCGCCAGCTTCTCCTGGTCGAGCCCGAAGAAGTGGAAGTACTCGCGTGTCGAGGGCACATAGGAGCCCTCCATGCGCTCGCGCTGCAGGCGCAGCATCATCACGACGTCGGCGCCTTCGACGGCCTTCCACATGTCGGTGAAGACCTCGGCGCCGAGGCGCTCGGGCGCGGCGGGAAGCAATGTCGACGGTGCAGCGATGCGCACGCGGGCGCCGAGTGTGTTGAGCACCACGATGTTGGAGCGGGCGACGCGGCTATGCAGGATGTCGCCACAGATGGCGACGGTCAGGCCAGCGATGCGGCCTTTGGCGCGACGGATGGTGAGAGCGTCGAGCAGCGCTTGCGTCGGATGCTGGTGGGCGCCGTCGCCGGCGTTGACGACCGAGCAGTCGATCTTCTGGGCGAGGAGCTCGACGGCGCCGGCAGCGTGGTGGCGCACGACGATGATATCGGGGCGCATGGCGTTGAGCGTCTGCGCAGTGTCGATCAGCGTCTCGCCCTTCTGCACCGAGGAGGTCGAGACATTCATGTTCATGACGTCGGCGCCGAGGCGCTTGGCCGCCATTTCGAATGACGATTGGGTGCGTGTGGAGGCTTCGTAGAACAGGTTGATCAGCGTACGCCCGCGCAGGAGGTCGCGTCTTTTGCCTGCCTGACGATTGTCATCGGCGTTCTTGTCGGCGAGATCGAGGAGGAAATTAATCTCTTGTGCCGCGAGCCCCTCGACGGTGAGGAGGTGGCGGTGGGGGAAGTGGAGCGGCTCGACTTTGGCTACAGCATTGGTCATCAAAGGTGCTTCTATAGGGAGAGTCCGCCCCCTCGGCAACTGCGCCGGGCGCAGTTCTCGTGCATGAGCTGGGGAATACGTTAAGGTCGGGTAGCGTCGGGCCTGCCTCAATGGCGATAATCTGCTGCAATGGTCGCACCATCTGCCACGCATGAGGTTTTCAACCAGCCCCCGCCGTTCGAGGATGTGAATCTCTTCGCTTCGGACGCGGCATTGATCGATGCGGTCGAGCGGGAAGGCGGCGGACATGCGGCGAAAGCGCTCGATGCCTTCGGTGAGCTTGTTGGCAGCGCAGAGGCGCTGGAGCGGGGCCGGCTTGCCAATGAGGTGACGCCGAAACTCGCGACCCACGACCGTCACGGTCGGCGGCGCGACGTTGTGACGTTCCATCCGGCCTACCATGCGCTCATGCGCACGAGCTGCATGCAGGGGCTGCATAGCTCGGTGTGGGCTCATCTTGCCAAGCGCGGCGAGCTGCGCCGTGCCGGCGCGCACGTCGAACGTGCTGGCGCCTTCTACATGGCGGCGCAGATGGAGGCGGGGCATTGCTGCCCGATCACCATGACCAGTGCGTCGGTTCCGGTGCTGATGCAGCAGCCGGAGATCGCGGCCGAGTGGTTGCCGCGCATTCTGCCATTCGAGTATGACCCCAGCTTCGCGCCCGCCGGCGCCAAGGCGGCGGTGACGCTGGGCATGGGCATGACGGAGAAGCAGGGCGGGACCGATGTGCGCGCCGGCACGACGCTTGCGGAGCCGGTTCGCGGCGGAGGACCGGGCGGCGAGTACCGCCTCACGGGCCACAAGTGGTTCCTGTCGGCGCCGATGTCGGATGCGTTCCTGGTCCTGGCGCAGGCCCCGGAGGGGCTGACGTGCTTTCTGATGCCGCGTTTTCTCCCTGACGGGAGCGTCAACGCGCTGCACCTGCAGCGGCTCAAGGACAAGCTCGGCAATCGCTCGAATGCATCCTCTGAGGTCGAGTTTCACGGTGCCTATGCGCGTGCCATCGGCGAGGAGGGCCGGGGTGTCGCCACCATCATAGAGATGGTGACGCACACGCGGCTTGACTGCGCGATCTCCTCCGCCGGCTTGATGCGCCAGGCGCTCGCCAATGCCGTGCATCATGCCGAGCACCGCACGGTATTCCAGAAGAAGCTCGTCGATCAGCCGGTGATGCAGCAGGTGCTCGCCGACATGGCGCTCGACGTGGAAGCGGCGACGGCGCTTGCCTTCCGTCTCGCGCGCGCTTTCGATCGAGCGGAGGACGGGCGCGCTTCCGCGTGGCGTCGACTCATGACGCCGGTGACGAAGTACTGGGTATGCAAGATGGCGCCGCCGCTCGTGGCCGAGGCGATGGAGTGTCTTGGCGGCAACGGCTACGTCGAGGAGGCGCCGCTGGCGCGGCTCTATCGCGAGGTGCCGGTCAATTCCATATGGGAGGGTTCCGGCAACGTCATGGCGCTCGACGTTGCGCGCGTCCTGCAGCGGGAGCCGGCGGCGGCCGCAACCGTCATGGACGAGCTCGCCGCGGCGGCGGGGGACGATCAGCACTTGAAGCGCGCGCATGCCCGGGTCGAGGAGATGCTGCAGGAGCCGAAGCTGCTCGATGCACGTGGGCGCATGCTGGTCGAATCGCTGGCGGTGCTCGCGGCGGCGACCATTCTGCGCGCGCATGCACCGGCGGCTGTGGCGGACGCATTCATTGCGACACGCATCTCCGGTGATCCGCGTCACACTTATGGACAGGGGCTCGAGCACGCCGACGTGCGGGCCGTCATCGCCCGCGCCTCACCGAACCAAGTTTGAGTCCCACCCTCCCCGCGTGCGGGGAGAGGGCCAATGCAAGGGGGGTCAGGTAAACAGCCAGGAGGAGACGCCGCCGCGGCGGGCCAAGTCGGCCATCTCGGCGTTGAGGGCGTCGAACACGGCCTGGGTTGCGATCTCGGGCAGCCAGCGTGCGCCGCCGGTCACCTTGCGGTAGGGATCGATGAGCTGGCGCCAGGCCTCCTCCTCGAGCTTGCGCTCGGGCGGGATTCGCGGGGGAAGGCGGCGCAATCCGCTCTGCGCAGCAAGCCAGGCATAGGCGGCCTGCCAGACGTCGAGCGGCGCCGCCATGTTGTGACGGCCCTTGAGCTGGGTGATGGCGAGCATGCCGGCTTCGCGCGCATGTGGGCCGATCTCCAGGGTGGCGACGTGCTCGCGGTCGCGGCGGATGGAGAACAGCCGGCAGCGGTCGTCGGCGAGGCGCTCGGCGTACTGGTCGGCGCAGTTCTGCATGGCGCGCGCCTCGGTGAGGATCTCGGTGCGGTCGAGCAGCGGCACGAACGTGTAGCCGCGCACCTGACCGCCCGACAGCCACGGATCGGTCAGTACGCCGGGGCCGAGCTGCAGCGTGAGGCGCATGCGGTTGAGCCAGCTCTTGGCGGCGCAGAGTGCCGTGTCGAAGGCGATCTCGGGCCGCCACGGCACGACGATGAGCGCATGGGCGCGGGTATTCACTGCACGCGAATACCAGGCGTACGCCGCCAGCACGCCGAACATGTCTTCCGGCCGGCCGGCCTCGCTGTAGATCGGCTGGTCGGCGAGCCAGAGTGCGAAATCCTCGCCGCAAGCGCTGGCACCGAAAGCCACGGAGTCGAGCCACAAGGCGCTATGACCCGGGACGGCAGGCAGGCGCGTTGCGATGCGGCGGGTGAAGTTCTCGCCAGCGGGAACTACGGGGATCGGCTTTTGAAATGCCTCGGGTGGAAGTCGGCGCAGCCACAGCGGCAGCTCGAGCGTGCGTGCGACCACCTTCAGAGCGGCGCCTTCCTCGATGAGCGCCAAGGCGGCATCGCGCTGCTCCTGTGGTCCGCGGCGCGTCGCCAGCGCATACATGGCGCCGGGGAACACGACGGAGAGATCGGCAAGGCGCGGCGAGGAGCGCATCAGCCGGCGCACCTCCCGCCGGGCGGGATATGCGAAGCGGCCGGCGTAGCTTTCGCTCTCGTCCGAGAGCGGCGGCAACACCACGTTGCGGCGGGGTTCGCTGCGCTGCCGGAGGAGTTTCGTCACCTGCGACATCTACTGATCCACTTCACCATCGGGCTAACGAGCCCATGAGCGATGGCGTTCTGAGACAATCGCAGGCTATTGCGGCACGCTTAGGACGGTCGAGGTGTATTTGCCGCTAGCGTTGGCGAGAGTTAATTCCGGTATGCGTCAACTGACAATCCGGCGCATGCGGTCGAGCGCACCCTGCAGAATAATCGTGGCGGCGAGCTTATCGATGACCTCGGCGCGGCGCTTGCGGCTTGCATCGGCCTCGAGCAGCGTGCGCTCCGCGGCGGCGGTGGAAAGGCGCTCGTCCCACAAGAGGATTGGCAAGGCGCTCAGCGCGTTGAGGTTGCGGGCAAACGCACGCGTCGCTTGCACGCGCGGTCCGGCAGTGCCGTCGAGATTGGTCGGCAGCCCAAGGACGAAGCCGACGACTTTGTGCTCGTCCGCGAGACGCAGCAGCTCCGCGGCATCCTGCCTGAATTTGGTCCGCCGGATGACCGTCAGGGGCGAGGCGATGGTGCGAGTGATATCGGAGAGTGCGAGGCCAAGGGTCTTGGTGCCGGCGTCGATGCCGATGAGCGACGTGCGCTCGGGGAGCGCGGCGGCAAAAGCCTCGATGTCCTCGCTGGTCGCGCCTAGCTGCCCCTCTGCCATCGAATTTGCCATATAGGCAGCCTGCCCATTGTTGCCGATCGGGGCGCACTTATACTCCGTGCCGGTTGCCGATGGCCAATTCCGGGGGGCCGCCGGCGGCGCGTTGGGAGGCGTCGCCGGCAACGACGGCCAAAAAGGGTGGCTTTTCGTGCAGGAAAAGAGCGGAACCGTGGGCGGCGCGATCGACGAGAGCGTGCCGGATAATAGAGGCGGCCCGCCGGCTGGCGCCGGCATCCTCGCCCTGTTCGCGACGACGACATTTCTCTCGGCGTTCCTCCTTTTTGCCATTCAGCCGATGTTCGCCAAGATGGTGCTGCCGGTGCTCGGCGGCTCATCGTCGGTGTGGGCGGTGGCGCTCTTGTTCTTTCAGGCGGCTCTGCTCGTCGGCTACGGCTATGCGCATCTCCTGAACGACCATGTGCCGTTCAGATCCGCCGGCTTCGTGCACCTTGCTCTGGCTCTGCTTGCCGTTCTGGTGCTCCCGGTGGCGTTGCCGGAAGCCTGGCGCGAGCCGCCGGCGGGCGATCCCTACCTATGGCAGCTCGGCCTGTTTGCCGTCGCTGTCGGCCTGCCGTTCGTCGCTGTGTCCGCCAATGCGCCACTCCTGCAGGCGTGGTTCGCGCATTCGGGTCATCCGCACGCCAGGGATCCGTATTTCCTCTACGGGGCATCCAACCTCGGCAGCCTGCTGGCGCTGCTCGGCTATCCGTTCCTTTTCGAGCCGGCCTTCGGATTGACGGCCCTCAGTCACTATTGGGCAGGCCTCTATACCGTGCTCGTGCTTGCCATCGCGTGCTGCTTCTTGCTGGTGCGCAGCCGAGCGGGCGCACATGAGCGCCCAACATCCGGCGATGTGGACGAGGGCGGTGCGCCGACCTGGCGCGATCGCATTGGGTGGTGCGGGCTTGCACTGGTGCCCGCAGCGCTGCTGACGGCGTTCACCACCCATGTCGCCACCGACATCGCCTCGGCGCCGCTGCTGTGGGTGCTGCCGCTGGCGATCTATCTTCTGACCTTCGTGCTCGCCTTCCAGACGCGCCTGCCGCTGCCCATGTGGCTGTTGCTGCCGGCACAACTCGCCGCCGTCATCTTCGCGCTGCTCGAGCTATCGCAGGTGAAGCACGACAAATGGGTGCTGACCAGCGCCGCCGGTGTCGCCGCGTTCTTCCTCGCCGCCCTCGTGGCCCACCGCACGCTGTTCCTTCTGCGGCCGCGGGCGCGCTACCTGACCGACTTTTATTTGTGCATGTCGTTCGGCGGCGTACTTGGCGGACTGTTCGCGGCGCTCATCGCCCCGCGCCTCTTCTCCGAGGTGTTCGAATATCCGCTGTTGATCGCGCTGTCGCTCGCCTGCCGACCAGGCGTATTCTCGGTGGCGGCCGAGAAGACGCGCACGGAGCTGATCTGGATCCTTGGCATCCTCGCCGTTGGCATGGTGCTGATTTGGCGCGGCCCGATCCTCGCGGCAGAGCTTGGGTGGACATTCGATGATTGGGGAACGACGCCCGTCATCGCGCTCATCTTTGCACTTGGCATACTCGTCTTCTGGGGGCATGGGGCGCGTCAGCTCACGGCCGCGCTCATGATGTTCGCCACCATCGTCATGCTGCCCTCGGCGGTGAAACGCGGACAGGCGCAGCGCAGCTACTACGGCGTCTATCGTGTCAGCCAGTCGGAGCTCGGCGACTACAATGTGCTGACGCACGGAACCACATTGCACGGCGCGCAACGGCTGCGCGACGACTTCGGCAATCTGATCTCGGACGTGACGCCTGGCACCTACTACTATCCCGGCTCGCCCATGGCCGCGGCGGTGAAGATCGTGCAGGCGCGGCTCGATGCGGATGCCGAGCTCGGCCGCGTCGGCATTGTCGGGCTCGGCGCCGGCTCGCTCGCCTGCTATTCGCGCAAGACTGAGGCATGGCGTTTCTTCGAGATCGATCCCGTGGTGGTCGACATCGCGGCGAAGTCGAACCACTTCACCTTTCTCGCCAACTGCCAGCCGAAGCTCGATGTCGTCATCGGCGATGCGCGCCTCACCATGGCGAAGGAGCCCGACAAAAGCTTCGACCTGATCATCGTCGATGCCTTCACCTCCGATGCCATTCCAGTCCACCTGATGACGGAAGAGGCGCTGCAACTCTATACCAGCAAGCTGACGGACAGAGGTATTCTCGTCCTGCACATCTCCAACCGCTACCTCGACCTCGACTCCGTGCTGGGGGCGACGATGCCTCTCGTCCCCGACCTCAAGGGGCTGATCGTCTCCGACGACAAGGCCGACGGGTCCTATGCGCAGAACACTTCGACCATAGCGGTCTTCGCGAAAGACCAGGCGGCGCTCGATCCATTCCGCAGCCTCGACGGGGCGCAGGATTTCCACGAAGGGCACCTGTCGCCGTGGACCGACGATGCCTCCGACATCCTGGGGCCATTCTTGTCGCAGTGGCGCCGCAACTAGATATCGATCCCTCCACCCCGGCGCCCCTGCTCGTGCATTCGGCACTGGGTGAAGGGAGCGGCCATGCGAAGTTGCACGCTGCTGCCTACGGGGCTAAGAGTGCGGGCGCTTTATTCAAAGCGATGTTCAATGGTCAGCGAGGAGCCATGCGGGTCGACGAGACGACGGTCCGGCGCATCGCGCGCCTGGCGCGCATCAAGATTTCCGACGCGGAGGCGAAGGGCCTCGAGGCGGAGCTGTCGGGCATCCTCAACTGGGTAGAGCAACTCAACCAGGTCGATACATCGGCCGTGGAGCCGATGACGCGCGTCGTTCCCATCGAGCTGACGAAGCGCCCAGACGTCATCACCGACGGCGGTATTGCTGATGACGTGGTCAAGAACGCGCCGATGGTCGAGGACCACTACTTCGTCGTTCCCAAGGTGGTGGAGTAGCGCGCCCGTGACTGAACTCACCAAGCTCACCATCGCCGAGGCGCGCGACAAGCTGCGCAATCGGGACATCTCCGCGAGCGAGCTGACGCAGGCGTTCATCGACGCGATCGAGGCTGCAAACCCGGCCATCAATGCCTACGTGCTGGCGACGCCGGAGCGGGCGCTGGAGCAGGCGAAGGAAAGCGACGCGCGCCTCAAGTCGGGGGATGCAGGCCCGCTTGAGGGTCTCCCGCTCGGCAACAAGGATCTCTTCTGCACCGACGGCGTGCGCACCACTGCGTGCTCGAAGATCCTCGACGACTTCACGCCGACGTACGAATCGACGGTTGGTGCCAACCTATGGAACGCCGGCGCCGTCATGCTCGGTAAGCTCAACTGCGATGAATTCGCTATGGGCTCGTCGAACGAGACCAGCGCCTTCGGTCCTGTCGTTTCACCCTGGCGGCGCAAGAAAGACGGCAAGCTCACCACCGACAAGCTGGTTCCAGGCGGCTCCTCGGGTGGCTCGTCGGCGGCGGTGGCGGCGGGCCTCTGCCTCGCTGCGACGGCAACCGACACCGGCGGCTCGATCCGTCAGCCGGCTGCGCTGACCGGCACCGTCGGCATCAAGCCGACGTACGGCCGCTGCTCGCGCTGGGGCATCGTCGCCTTCGCGTCCTCGCTCGATCAGGCTGGGCCGATCGCCAAGACGGTGCGCGATGCCGCGATCATGCTGCGCACGATGGCGAGCCACGATGCGAAGGATTCGACCTCGGTGGCGACGCCGGTGCCGGACTACGAGGCGGCCCTCGCCCAGGGGATCAAAGGACTGCGCGTCGGCGTGCCGAAGGAATACCGGGTCGAGGGCATGTCGAAGGAGATCGACAAGCTCTGGCAGGACGGTATCGCCTGGCTGAAGGCGGCGGGCGCGACCATCCACGACATCTCCCTGCCGCACACCAAATACGCACTGCCGGCATACTACATCGTTGCCCCGGCCGAGGCGTCCTCGAACCTCGCGCGCTACGACGGCGTGCGCTACGGCCTGCGAGTGCCGGGCAAGGACCTGATCGACACCTACGAGAACACGCGTGCCGCGGGCTTCGGCAAGGAGGTGCGCCGGCGCATTCTCATCGGGACGTACGTGCTCTCCGCCGGCTACTACGACGCGTACTATCTCAAGGCGCAGAAGGTGCGCACGCTCATCAAGCGCGATTTCGACGAGGCGTGGAACTCCGTCGACGTCGTGCTGACGCCAACGACGCCGTCACCGGCCTTCGGCTTCGGCGAGAAGAGCGGCGATCCGATCGCCATGTACCTTGAGGATATCTTCACCGTGACGGTGAACATGGCGGGTCTGCCGGGTATCTCGGTGCCGGCGGGCCTGTCGAGCGAGGGAACGCCGCTCGGGTTGCAGCTCATCGGCAAGCCGTTCGACGAGACGACGCTGTTCCGCGCTGCGCAGGCGATCGAGGATGCGGCGGGACGCTTCGTGGTCGAGGACCGCTGGTGGGAGTCGGCGGGCAGCAAGCCTGCAGAAGAAAAGAAGTCCGCACCTGAGAAGAAGGCAGGCGGCAAGCGCAAGGCCGGGAGCAAGGCAAAATGAGCGGGCGTAAACCGCAAGATTGCACCGACATGAGCCACGTGCGCGATGAGATCGACCGCATCGACGTGGCGCTCGTCGACCTCATCGCCGAGCGGTTCAGCTATGTCGACCGCGCCTGGCAGCTGAAAAAGAACCCGGGCGATGCGTACGTTCCGTGGCGCATCCAGCAGGTGATCGACAAGGTGAAGCTGCGCGCCGGCGAGAAGGGTTTGCCACCGGAGCTGACAGAGGCGCTGTGGCGGCAGATGATCGGCTGGTTCGTGCAGTACGAGGAAGAGAAGCTGCGGCGCCAGATCGAGGGCAACGGCGGCAAGGGAGCCTGAGTTGGAGATCGTTCCCTTCGACCCGTGGACGCTGGTGGGGATCGCGCTCTTCAACCCGGCGATCATCGTCGTGGCGTTTCTCATGGGGCGCCGGGCCGATCAATGGCAGAAGCTCATCGTTGCCGCCTTCGCTGCCTCGCTGTGCGGTTTCATCCTCTATTGGCTGGCGGCGGCGGTGGGGCTGATGCCCGTGCACGCATTGGGCGGCGAGGCCGCGGTTCTGCTGATGGGTTTTTTTGTCGGCCTCTTATGGGCTGCTCTTGGCTACTGGCTGGCGCGCGCAAGCCGCTGAGACCTATCGCCTGAGACATCACGCGCCAGTTTGCCTGAATGGCGCCACTCTTTCCAGCAAGGTTAACGCGCGGGGACGATCAAGGGTGGATGTCGTCCGGGGGTAATGCGTATGGCCGAGTTGAACAGGGGCGAGGCGCGCTCCGCGAAGAGTGCGCTGGTCATCAGTCGCGGGGTAACGATCGTCGGTGCGTTGTCGCTCGATGGTCCGGTGTGCATCGAGGGTAGCGTCGACGGCGAGGTGCGCTGCTCGACGCTGAAGATCACCGAGCGGGGCGAGGTCGAAGGGGTGATCGTGGCCGACAAGGTGGTGGTGCTCGGTGAGGTGTCCGGCGCCATCTACGCCCGCGAGCTGACGCTGGGCGCCGGTTGCAACGTCGAGGGCCAGATCTACCACAAGAAGCTGGTGCTCGAGGAAGGTTGCTACTTCGAGGGGCAGTCGCGGCGCCACGGCGACCCGCTGAAAATCGCTCCGCTGCCGATGGAGCTGGTGGAGGCCGAGGCGGAATACGCCTGAGGCCGCACGGCTTGCTCCATGGGGCGCCCTGGGTTAACGAGGGAGTTCTCAAGGAGCATCGCCATGCAGGACAAGGCCGAGGCCGGCAAGGCCAGGAATCTGATCGAGGGCGCCACGGGCGGCTGGGAGGTCATCATCGGCCTCGAGGTGCACGCGCAGGTGGCTTCGCGATCGAAACTGTTCTCGGGCGCCGCGACGGCGTTCGGCGCCGAGCCCAACAGTCATGTGTCGCTCGTCGATGCGGCGATGCCCGGCATGCTCCCGGTGATCAACTCGGAGTGCATTGCGCAGGCGGTGCGCACCGGCCTCGGGCTCAACGCCCAGATCAACCTGAGAAGCGTCTTCGACCGCAAGAACTACTTCTATCCCGACCTGCCGCAGGGCTACCAGATCAGCCAGTACAAGCAGCCGATCGTCGGTGAGGGCGAGGTCGAGATCGACGTCGACGGCGAGACGATGACGGTCGGCATCGAGCGTCTGCATCTCGAGCAGGACGCCGGCAAGTCGATCCACGACCAGAGCCCCGACTATTCCTACGTCGACCTCAACCGCTCGGGCGTGGCGCTGATGGAGATCGTGTCGAAGCCCGACTTGCGCTCCTCCAAGCAGGCACAGGCGTATGTGTCGAAGCTGCGCACCATCCTGCGCTACCTCGGCACCTCGGACGCCGACATGGAGAAGGGGAACCTGCGGGCCGACGTCAATGTCTCGGTGCGCAAGCCCGGCGGCAAGCTCGGCACGCGTTGCGAGATCAAGAACGTCAACTCCATCCGCTTCATCGGCCAGGCCATCGAGGCGGAGGCGCGGCGGCAGATCGACATCATCGAGGGCGGCGGGACGATCGACCAGGAGACGCGCCTGTTCGATGCGAACAAGGGCGAGACGCGCTCCATGCGCTCCAAGGAGGAGGCGCACGACTATCGCTATTTCCCCGATCCGGACCTGCTCCCGCTCGAGCTGACGATGGAGTACGTCGGCGAGCTGGAGAAAGACCTGCCCGAGCTGCCGGACGCCAAGAAGCACCGCTTCATGCAGGAGTTCGGGCTGTCGGACTATGATGCGAACGTGCTCGTCGCCGAGCGCGAATCCGCTGACTACTTCGAGACCGTGGCGGCGGGACGCGACGGCAAGCTTGCCGCCAACTGGGTGATCAACGAGCTGTTCGGCCGCCTCAACAAGGAAGGCAAGGGGATCGACGAATCGCCTGTCTCCGCACAGCAGCTTGGCGCCATCATCGATCTCATCGCGTCGGGCACCATCTCCGGCAAGATCGCCAAGGACCTGTTCGAGATCGTCTGGTCGGAAGGTGGCGATCCGGCGGAGATCGTCGAGAAGCGTGGGCTGAAGCAGGTCACCGACACCGGCGCCATCGAGAAGGCGGTAGACGAGATCATCGCCGCCAATCCCGACAAGGTGGAGCAGGTGAAGGCGAAGCCGACCATGCTCGGCTGGTTCGTCGGTCAGGTGATGAAGGCCTCGGGTGGCAAGGCCAATCCGCAGGCCGTCAACGAGATCCTCAAAGCCAAGCTGGGGATCTGATCCGGCGCCCGGTCGGTCCGTATCGAACTGAAGCTGGTTCAAGTCAGCGCTCGTCGGTAGCGGCGGGCACGGGCGTGTCATGGCCATGTGCGATCACGCGTGGATCGGCATGTGCCAGTCAGACGTGTGCATCCGACACCGCATCCGTGCACTCATGACCAAGCCCCCATCCTCTCTCTGGCGGAAGATCGCGCGCCGGCCGAAGCCGGCACGGGTTTGAAGACCCGCACAATCCATCAACCGATCTGTTGGGAGGATTTCATGAGAAGTCATGGAGCGTTGTTGCCTGCAATGACGAGGGCGTCGGCCGTATTGCTCGCCGCTGCCCTTTCGGTCACGGCGGCTGCGGCGCACGATAACGACAAGGATCGCAACAAGCCGAAGCGCGATCCTCTCGTGCTCCAGGAGCAGGGAACGTTCTATGTCGGAGGCGATGTCGAGTTCCGCACGCCCGCTTCGACCATCGACCCAAACGATCCGCGGTCGCAGCCCGGAAACTGGGCGTTCAACCAGATGTTCGTCGAGTACCAGATTCCGGCGAACAAGAAACACAAGTACCCGATCGTGTTCCTGCATGGCGGCGGTCATACGGGCCAGTTCTACCGGACGACGCCGGATGGGCGCGACGGCTGGTTCACCTCGTTCACGCGTCGCGGCTTTGCGGTCTATGCGCTCGATGCTCCCAATCGCGGCCGGGCCGGCTGGGATCCGACCAAGCGCATGCAGGCGACGCTGGGGCAAATTCCCGCCTCGGAGATGGAGCCGACCAACATCTACACTGAGCAGTCGGCGTGGACCGCGTTCCGCTGGGGGCCGCAATACGGCGTCAAGTACCCGAACTCGCAGTTCCCGTACGAGGCCATGGATCAGTACTTGCGGCAGATCCAGGCGGCCTACCGCGATCCAGTGCAGAACCCCGCAATCGCGGCTGACGTCGGCGCGCTGATCGACAAGATCGGCCCGTGCATTCTCGTCGGATGGTCGACGGGCACCGGCAACGTGCTGGTGGGCGCTACGTCGTCACCGCAGCGGATCAAGAACGTGAAGGGCATCATCGGGCTGGAAGGCTTCCCGCCGGCAGCGGGCAATGCGCCCGATCCGGCGAAGCTCGCGAAGATCCCGTTCCTCGGCATTCTGGGTGACAACATGTCCCCCGATGACGGAAGGGCCTACACCGACAATCTCAACAACCTCGGCGGCAATGCGAAGACCCTGTTCCTGCCGGATGTCGGTCTGCGCGGCAACGGCCATACCTTGGCGCTGGAGAAGAACAACGAGAAGATCGCCGATCTGATCGAGAACTGGATCGAACGCAACGTCGAGAAGAATGGCGGCGGTCCCGGCCATGGGCATGACGACGATCACGGCCATCATCATTGAGAAGGCCTCTGAGGTTTGCGAAGACTGAAAGGCCCGCCCGGCGTTTGCCGGGCGGGCCTTTTTCTGCCTGCCAAAAGGCAAGTCGCTCAGTAGTAGGAGCAGACCCAGCGGCGGCCGCGCCAATAGCAGTCGTCGTCGCCGTAGCCGTCGTAATACCCGTAGGGGGCGCCGTAGAAAGCAAAGCGGCGCCCGCGTAAGTGGCCGCCATATCCGCCAGCGCGATAGCCGCGGATGCCGCCTGCATGGAAGCCGCCACCGTGGAAGCCACCACTGTGGAAGCCTCCGCCACCGTGAAAGCCGCCTCCAAAACCTCCGCCGTGACCGCCGCCAAACCCGCCACCACCGTGGCCGCCTCCACCACCGCCACGGGCGAGGGCTCCCATAGCGGAAAGACCGAGCGCCACGGCCGCGACGCCGCCAATGAGGATTCGGTTTCTCAACATTGCAGTTCTCCTCTGCAGGACGCGCGACCGGCACGCCGCGCAACTGCTGTGGAGATCGGGAATTTCCGTGCCAACGCAAGCTTGGCGCGCTGAACGCTCCGTTAACTGCCGACTTGCAGTCGGCGAGGCTTGTGCGCTTATGCCGGTGATTGGCTGCTGAAAGCGTTGTCGTCGAGTTTGCGTCGCGTGTGCGTGTCATTGCCACAGCCCCGCGACGCCCGGCTGGGAGCGTGCGTTCGTGTCTCGGGGCGTTGCGCGCGACGCTGATTGGCGTCGCTGCGGTCATGGCGTACTAAGACGCATGGATGATCCCCGGCTCTTCGCGCCGTCGGTGGTGCGCAATCGCGATCCGATCTGGAGTCTGCTGCGGCCGCAATTGCCGCTGCAGGGCTTGGTGCTCGAGATCGCCAGTGGGTCGGGCGAGCATGCGGTGCATTTCGCACGCGCCGGGGGACCTGGCATCGTCGTTCAGCCCAGCGATCCGAGCCCGGAGGCGCGCGCCAGCATCGATGCTTGGGCGGCGGCGACCGGCTTGTCGAATGTGAGGCCGGCGCTGGCGCTCGACGCGGCCGCCGATACTTGGCCTGTGGCGCGGGCTGATGCGGTCGTGTGCATCAATATGATCCATATCTCTCCGTGGGCTTCGGCGGAGGGGCTTATGCGCGGGGCAGCACGCGTGCTGCCGATCGGAGGCCTGTTGTTTCTCTACGGGCCGTACCGGCGCGGCGGCGCGCACACGGCGCCGAGCAACGAGGCGTTCGATGCCGATCTTCGACGTCGCAATCCCGAATGGGGTGTGCGCGATCTCGAAGCTGTGGCGACGCTCGCAGCGGAGGCTGGCTTTGCGCCGCCGCAGGTCGAGCAGATGCCAGCGAACAATTTCTCGGTTCTCTTCCGCCGGCTTCGCTGAGCGCGCGTCCTTTGTGCATCGAAGCGGGTGGATATACCGCTTGGAACAGTCGGGCCTTGTCTCCTCAAGCATAGTTGCAACGCTGTAGATAACTGCGAGAGGGACGTCGAATGGCAAAGCTGAAAGTTGAGATTTTCGAGGGTGAGGCCCTGTCGGCGACCGTCAAGGTTCCGGCGTGGGTCGTGACGGGTGCGAGCAGCCTGCTCCCCAAGATTGGCGGTCAGCAATTCGCGCAGCGCGTCCAGCTCGATCAGCTAGCACAGATGCTGGCGGCTCCAGGCGTGAGTGGCCAATTGCTCGAGATCGAGGATCACGCGGGCAAGGATCGTATCGTCATCTCGCTTGTCGGTGATGACGATCAGTAGCAAGCCGAGCGCGCGCCCGTAGTGGAAGACGAATCCCCGACCTGTGCTCGCCGATGCATGATGGCTCTAGCCGCGCTGAGGGGCGATTGCGAGGCGTCCTACATCGGGTGTGGAGGCGTTGGTGCGCAATCGTAACCGTCTCGTGCCATGGTGTGCGAAAGAGCGAGGAGATTCGCATGGCCAAGCACGTCGTCCTCATTCACGGTGCGTTCTGTGGTGGCTGGTGCTTTGCGGACATCATGCCGGTGCTTGCCGCGCGTGGGTGGAGCTGCGAGGCACCGGACTTGCCATTCCATGCGCCGGGGCCGAGCCGGGTGCCTGCGCCCGAGCTCGCTAAACAGAGCGTCGCCGACTACACGCGCGACATGGCAGAGTTTGTCAGGCGATTGCCGGAACCACCGGTGATCGTCGGCCACTCGATGGGCGGGCTCATCGCGCAGCAGCTTGCTGCGCAGGGACTTGCACGGGCCATCATCCTTTTTGCCTCCGTGTCGCCGTGGGGCGTGCTGCCTTCGACCGAGGCAGAGATCAACCTCGCCAAAGGGCTGATGCGGGCGGCGCCGTTCTGGAACAAGTCCCTCAATCCCTCGTTCGAGGTGGCGAAGGGGGATTCCCTGGCGGGCCTCGATCCGCAAGCGCAGCGGCGCGTCTTCGACATGTTCGGCTCCGAGTCCGGGCTCGCGCTGTTCGAGCTGTTTTTCTGGATGTTCGATGCGCAGCGCGCCACCGCGGTCGATGTGGAAAGCGTTACCTGCCCGGTGCTTGTCGTCTCCGGATCCGACGACAGGGTCATCTCCCCGGTAACCGGCCGCAAGATCGCAGGCCTCTATGCCAATGCAACTTTCGAGGAAGCGGCGGGGCGCGGGCACTTCCTCATCATGGAGGATGGGGCCGCCAAGCTCGGTGCGCAGTGCGCCGATTGGCTCGCCCGGGTGACGAACTGAAACGGAGTGGGTGGCCTGTCTCGCGGCTGTGCCGCTATGATTGGGGCGCGGTGCGGTGGGCGCCGCGCCATGAGGTCATCGGTCCTGCGTTTGCTCTCGTCCCATGCCCTGCTCGCCGGCGTGCTGCTTCTTGCGGCGGTGGTGCTACGCATCGCCGATCCGGAGCCGGTCGCGCGCCTGCGCCTTGCGGTGTTCGATACCTATCTCGATCTCGCTCCGCGCCAGCTCGATGCAGCGCTGCCCGTGCGCATCGTCGACATCGACAATGTCTCCCTTGCCAAGATCGGTCAGTGGCCATGGCCGCGCACCATGCTTGCGGAGATGGTCGACAAGCTCAGAGCCGCCGGTGCGCGGAGCATCACCCTCGACCTCATTTTCGCCGAGCCCGACCGGCTGTCGCCGGGGGAGTTCGCCAAGCTCTTCGCTACGGCGCCCCAGCTCGCGCCGCTGATCGGGCGCGCCGCGCAGCTTCAATCGAACGACGCGCGGCTTGCGGGTGCCATTGCTGCCGCTCCGGTCGTGCTCGGGCTGGCGGGCGATCCGGGGGGCGATGAGACGCCGCCCAAGTCGCGTGCACGGTTTGCCATCGCTGGCGACGACCCGGCGCAGTTCGTGCCGCAGTTCTCCGGCGCTGTGCAGAGCCTTCCGATCCTCACCGAAGCGGCCAAGGGACTTGGCGCTGTCAACTGGCTCCCGGAGCGTGATCAGGTGCTGCGGCGCGTGCCGCTGTTGTTCTCCATCGCCGGGGAGCTGCTGCCATCACTGCCGCTGGAGGCGCTGCGGGTGGCCAAAGGTGAGAGCACGGTATTCGTGCGTTCCTCGGGCGGCAGCAGTGTCGGCGCGTTCGGCCAGCGCACTGGCATAGAGCAGTTGCGGGTTGGAAGCACGGTGCTGCCGACCGATGCAGACGGGCAATTGTGGCTCCGCTTCACGCGGCCTGACGCACGACGCTACATCTCCGCGCATCGCATCCTTGACGCCAACTTCGACGGCAGGGCTATCGCCGCTGAAGTTGCGGGACGCGATGTGCTGATCGGGACGAGCGCCGTCGGGCTGCTTGACCTCAGAGCAACGCCGCTCGATCCGGCGGCGCCGGGTGTCGAGGTGCACGCGCAGGCGCTCGAGCAAATGCTGAGCGGTGAGCATATCGTGCGGCCACCGTTCGCCCTCGGGCTCGAACTCGTCTATCTGGTTGTCGCTGGTGTCGCGCTCGCCTGGTTGATCGGGCGGCTCGGGGCCATGGGTGCCGCGGCCATCGGCGCGGCCGCGATCCTGCTCGTCTTCGCGGCGTCGTGGTTAGCCTATGCGAAAGCCGGCTACCTGCTCGATCCAGTCTACCCGTCGATTACGCTGCTGCTCGTCTATCTCGCCACCTCGCTCGGTGGCTACATCGCCACTGAGCGCGAGCGTGCGCGGGTGCGCTCGGCTTTCGGCCACTACGTTGCCGCGCCGCTCGTCGAGGAGCTGGCGCGCAACCACGACAAGCTGAAGCTCGGCGGAGAGACGCGCGAGGTGACGGTCCTCTTCGCCGATGTGCGCGGCTTCACCAATATTGCCGAGGGGCTTTCCGCCGAGGCGCTGATCGCCTTCCTCAATGGCCTTTTCACGCCGCTGTCGGAGATCATCCTCGAAGAGCGGGGCACCATCGACAAGTTCATGGGCGACGCGGTGATGGCGTTCTGGAATGCGCCCGTCTTCGACGAGTGCCACGCCGTCAATGCCTGTCGTGCGGCGCTCAGGATGCAATCGCAACTGGCGCAGCGCAACGCGCTGTGGGCGGCGGAGGCGGCAGCGCGGGAGGAAGCGCCGCTGCGCGTGGACCTCGGCATCGGACTCAACACGGGCGAATGCTGCGTCGGCAACGTCGGCTCGCCGCAGCGCTTCGACTATTCGATCCTCGGTGATGTGGTGAACGTCGCCGCGCGCCTCGAGGGTGAGACCAAGGCCTACGGTGTGCCGATCATCGTCGGGGAGAGGACCGCGCTGGCGGCACCGGCACTTGCATTTCTCGAGCTCGGGTCGATCACGGTGCGCGGCAAGCAGCGTCCCGAGCGGATATTCGCGCTGCTCGGCGATGAAGAGCTGGCTGGCTCCGATGCGTTCGTTACTCTCAAGGCACGGCATGGCGCGTTGCTCGCGGCCCTGGCCGCACGCGATGATGTGGGCATGCACGCGCGGCTGGACGACTGCCGTGCCTTGGGCGGGGCGCAACTCGGCCGGCTCTACGCGAGCTACGCAAGCCAGCTTGCGTCGCCGGCGGCCGAGCGCAGCTTTCAGTAGCGGCGTCGTTTGAACACCTTGTAGAGACCGTATCCGACACCGAGGCCAACGCCGGCGGCGACTCCGGCCTTGAGACCCTTCTTCAGGATTCCACGGCCGCGTGGGCGGTGCGGGGGATGGTAGTGCGACTCGCGCACGTATTTGCGGTGCACCCGATACTTCTTGATCCGCACCGGTGGCGTGTACTCCGTCTCGACCACGCGATGCTTCTTGACCCTACGCGACGGTTCGTCGTCGTCACTCTGCTCCCGCTTGGTCAGGCGCGGTTTTTTCTCGCGCTCGCGTTCCTCGCCGTCCTCGTACTGTGACCCGCCGTCCATGATCTCGGCGCGCGTGAAGATCGGCTCCGGATCGATGAGCGGCGGCTTCACGATGAACGGAAATGCATCGTCGAAGGTGATGTCGCGGCCGCGCGTAATCGCGGCCCATCTTTGTGGGCGCTCGATCTCGTCGTCGGCGATACGGATCAGCTTGCCGGGCTCGTCATGGACGAGACAGCGTCCACTTCTCGTACAGGCCTCGACGGCGCCCTCGACGAGCAGCAGCCAGGTTTCATTGGGGCGCGTCACGTAGACATCGAATATGGTGCCGCGCACGGTGATGGCGGCGTTCGGCGTGCGGATCACGTAGGCGGGCTTGGCCGCAATGCCGGTGACGAAGCGGAAGGCTCCCTTGACGAGATTCAATACGATGGCGCCGCCGCTGATGTCGGGGTCGTAGACGAAGCGGTCGAGCAGCATGCGCGATCCGGGGCCGAGCACCAGCTTGGTGCGGTCGTTGAGCTCGATCTCGCTGCGGCCATCATTGTCGACCTCGATGAGCTCTTGCTGACGTACATCATCGCCGCTGAAGAGCTGGCGCGTATCGCCGGCATTCTCGAGTTCGGCGGTGACATAGCTGACGACGGTCACGGCGGAGCCGATCGGGCTCCCCTGTTCAGCGCGCAGCGGCGTCGATGCGATGATCACGGTCAGGGCTGAGATGGCGATGGTGCGCATGGTAACCTCGCGGTGCCTACCTTTCCTCTCGGCGCGGCACCTGCCATCATTCCGCACCATCGCGGTGCTGCCGTCTGTTCCGGAGGGAACAGCGCCAGGCGCGGTGCTCTCGCTGTGCAGTATCGCAGAGGGGAGATCTTTTCCCGCCGCGGCTGCGGTTGACGTTGCACGAGGGAGCACTAAATGACGCGTGGGAGCACAGGACGACAGCGAGGGGATCGAGCGTGAGTATTCGCGATACGACGGCCGGCTATGGGCTGCCGACGCGCCTCGTCCACTGGCTGATGGCGGTCGCCATCGTCGGCATGTATTTTCTCGGGCTGTGGATGGTCGACCTCGACTACTACAGTCCCTACTACCGCACCGCGCCCGACATCCACCGCAGCATCGGCATGTTGCTGCTCCTTCTTCTCGTGATCAGGTTCGGCTGGCGCCTCGCCAACGCGCGGCCGAGCGATGAGGATCTATCTCCTGTCGAGCGCGTGCTGGCCAAGCTCGTGCACTGGGGTTTCTATCCGCTGCTGTTCGCGCTGATGGTCAGCGGCTATCTCATGTCGACGGCGGACGGACGCCCGGTCGAGGTGTTCAACTGGTTCAGCGTGCCGGCACTGATCCACGACAAGGGCATGGAAAAGACCTTCGGGGAGATCCACGAGCTGCTTGCCCATCTCACGATGATCGTCGTGCTGCTGCACGCGATCGCGGCGCTGAAGCATCATTTCTTCGATCGCAGCCGCACGCTGGTGCGCATGTGGTCGGGATCTGCGGAAGACCAATAACGGTATCGACAGGAGCCAATCCATGAAGCTTACCCCCGCCTCGCTCGCCATCATCGCCGCGCTGCTCTCGGCGGCACCGGCCGGAGCCGCCGACTACGTGATCGACACCGACAAGGCGCATGCGTCGATCAACTTCCGCATCAAGCATCTGGGCTTTAGCTGGCTGACGGGACGGTTCGACAACTTCAAGGGCAACTTCACCTTCGACGAGGCCAGCCCCGAGGCTTCGAAGGTGAAGGTCGAGATCGACACCAACAGCATCAACTCCAATCACGCCGAGCGTGACAAGCACCTGCGTGGGAAAGACTTCCTCGACACGGCAAGCTTCCCGACGGCGACCTTCGAGAGCACCGGCGTGAAGCTCGACGGCGACAAGGCGACGATCACCGGCAACCTGACGCTGCACGGCGT
>Ga0164243_10001565_pt1 | contig 38726 bp, 37 predicted proteins | sample OricompcompostOP_FD_108781 | JGI IMG/M metagenome (GOLD analysis project Ga0164243, IMG submission 108781) | Organic Plus compost microbial communities from Emeryville, California, USA - Original compost - Organic plus compost (OP) | ecosystem: Engineered > Solid waste > Mixed feedstock >... | reverse complement strand
GTTAGGCGATCCTCATTGGATTTTGCCCTCGATTATTTTGTATACCACCTGGAAATCACTGGGCTTTAATGTCGTACTTTTCATGGCCGGGTTAACGAATGTGTCCGCCGAACTTTCAGAGGCAGCAAAAGTGGACGGGGCAAACATCTGGCAGGTTTTTCGCCATATCACCTGGCCGATGTTGAAGCCTGTAACAGTGGTTGTCCTGCTTCTGAGTACGATAGAGGCGTTTAAGATGTTTCAGCCCGTGTTCCTGCTCGTTGGCCCAAATGGTGGGGCTGGCAATGCCGGGCGCACGCTTGGCCTGTATCTCTTCTCGAAAGCCTTTGGTACAACAGCTCAGGCTGGTATGGGCTCTGCGATCTCTGTGGTGATTTTCTTGTTGGTCTTTACTATTTCGGTGGCCCAGTTCGCGCTGAATCGCCGGGATGCCGTGGATTAATTCAGGAGTCCGTGATGTCTGCCTCTCTTACCCGAGCCAAGCCAGAAAGGCGCATAAAAGCTTCTACAATACGTTTGATATTGTCTTATGCTGTTGTGCTGATCGCTGCGCTTTGCTCTGTCTTTCCGCTGTACTATATTTTTGTCACATCGCTTTTGACGAACCGCAGCGCTTTTGATGTTGTGCCGCATATCTTGCCCGACTGGGAATGGATGAACTATGTGCGTGCCTGGACGCAAGCACCGTGGGGACGATACTTTTTAAACAGTATCATTGTCGTCATTTGCAGTATTTTGCTGACCTTAACGACGACCTTGCTGGCAGGATATGCCTTCGGGACCATGAAGTTTAAGGGGCGAAAAGTTCTCTTTATGCTGATTCTGGCCCTGATCATGATTCCGAGCGAGGCTATGCTGATTCCGAACTATCTGATTGTTTCCGCTTTGAACTGGATGGATACTTATCAGGCGCAGTTTGTTCCCTTTGGCGTCAGCATTTCAGGAATCTTTCTGTTACGTCAGTTCTTTTTATCTTTACCGCCTTCACTCTGGGAGGCTGCCCAGATTGATGGCTGTACGCGCTTCGGCTTCCTCTGGCGGGTCGCGGCTCCTCTGGCACGCCCGGCACTGGTCGTCATCGCGCTTCAGGTTTTTATTGCGAGCTGGAATTCGTTTCTGTGGCCGTATCTGGTCACGAACTCGGATCTGTTCCGGCCTGTAGAAGTCGGTTTGCGCTCGTTTATCACGGCTGAGGGAACCGATCCTACTGGTCTTGCTGCCGCTGCCTCTTTTACGACTCTGCCTATTCTGGTTATTTTCCTGATTGCGCAGAAGCAGTTTATTGAGGGGATCTCTGCCGGTAGTGTGAAAGGGTGAGTAACCCGTCACTCCTCGGAGTGGCCGGTGAAAATAGACATTTTTATTTTCTTTCTTTGGGAAAGGACACGCGTGACAATGCGTCGTAACTGGTTACGGATTACCGTTTTTGCGTTGCTCTCATTGCTTATTTTAAGCGCTTGTGGTGGTGGCTCCTCCACTGCTGATAACAGTGCGGGCGACACCCCTGGCGTTCTTGATAAGGATAAGAAGTACACTGTTGAGTTCTGGGAAGCTTTCGCTACCAGCACAAACAAGACTGCTCTTGAGACGCTGACAAAGCAGTATATGGAGAAGAATCCGAACGTCACCATCAAACTTCAGGCCTTTGACTCGTATGATACCTTGCGCACCAAGCTGAATGGCGCGATTTCTGATGGCAAGCCTCCTGCTATGGCGCAGGTCTACGAGAGCTGGGCGATGAAATATAAGCAGTCCGATGCTCTGGCATCTTTGAAGCCCTACATCGAAGGAAAGAACGGCTTTTCAAAGGACGAATTGAACGACTTCTATCCTGTGCTGCTCAAGGATGGCGAACTTGAGGGTGAACAGTACATGCTGCCCTTCAACAAGAGCGTGATTGTACTGTACTACAACGAAGATATGCTCAAGAAAGAGGGTATCGCTGTTCCTCAGACGTTTGACGAACTGAATGCTGCGATCCAGAAGCTGACGAAGTCCGATGGCTCCCGCTGGGGTCTTTCGCTGACACCGAGCGTTGACGATTGGAGCATTCTGTATAAGGCGTTTGGTGGCGGTGACTTCACCTCGTCTGATGGCACAAAAGCGGTGTTCGGTGATGAGCCCAACGCGAAGGCCTCTTTGCAGGCGCTGAAAAACTTTGCTCCGCTCGTCAAGAGTGGCGCCGTTCATGTAACCAAGCAGTACAACTGGCAGAACGACTTCGCTTCCGGGAAAGCGGCCTTTGCGATTAGTACTGTCGCAAGCTATCCGTTTGTGAAGAAGGCCGTGGATGGAAAGTTCAAAGTGAATCAGGCTGTGATGCCTTCCGGACCTTCTGGACACTTTACCTCGCTGTTCGGTACCAATCTGGCAATGTTCTCCGGAGTGGATAACGACACTAGAAATGCCGCCTGGGATTATATGAAATTCCTGGTCAGCTCTGCTTCAAACTCCTACTTTGTCCAGCAGACCGGCTATATGCCTGTGCGCAAGTCGGCTGCCGAAAGCCCGGAGCTGAAGAAATACTTCGAGCAGAACCCTGATCGCAAAGCTGGCCCCGATTCAATGGCGTATGGCTTTGTGCCTTCGGTCATGCCTGCCTGGGATGACTGTCGTACCGAAATCACGACCAACTACACCAGCGCTCTGACCGGTCAAGCTTCACCGGAAGACGCGTTGAAGAAGATGTCACAGGCGTGTTCTTCGGCCCTCTCTCAAGGCTAAAAACACGATGATTTCGGGGTATGTGCTGCTTCTGGTACATACCCCTTTTTTGTTACTTTCTGCCTGTCCTGGACGTCTTGTAATGCAAGAGTTTATCCGGAAAACGAAAGGTGTGGTCATGAAAATAAAGTATCCCGATCGAACAGACTGGAAGCGCGTGGTAAAGAGATGCTATGCCGAGACCGAACTGCATACACCCGTTTTTCATGGAACGGTTACGTTGTTTCGGATCGATGAAGTGGTAGAGCCGCTCTACTTCGTGATGGATGGTGAACGCGTCTGTCGTGCCGATAATGGCTATTACTGGATGCAACATTTCCCTCACGGCTCCCGTTATGTGATAACCACCTTCTTTAATTCCTCGCGTGAAGTGCTTGGCTGGTATATTGATATCTGTGCGCGTCATTATCGCAATGAGCAGGGCCGCCTCTGCTATGAGGATCTCTATCTTGATCTGGATATTCTGCCCTCAGGAAAGATAACATTGCTGGATGTTGATGAGTTGGATGAGGCGCTTTATAGTGGTAAGATCACCTCGACGGAGTACGAGCTTGCCTGGCGTGAGGCTCATAGCCTGATGCTGGCGATAGAGCATGATCGTTTCCCTCTGCTCTGGGAATGCGAGTACGATATAGAGAAGCTTCTTCCCCTGCTTCAGGAGCCCTCCTGATCCGCCCTCTGCCTTCTGAATATCTCTTTCAAGCAAGCGATCATTCTTTTGCTAAAGTGTGAAGGATTACCGCTCTAGCACATTGAGTGGAAGCCGTTCTTCATGATATAGTTGGTTTTACAGATGAGCATGCTTTACTGACTGCCTTCTGTTATCACGGTCCTTTTTCTTATCGAAATGTATGAATACTATGCTCGAATAACGAAGAGAGACTGAATTGCTTGACTCCTGGCATGAATTGGAGAGATTGTATGGCAGATCTGGAGGGAATGACGCTTGACCGTTACGAGTTACGGCGTGTGATTGGAAAAGGGGGGATGGCTGAAGTCTATGAGGGCTATGATCCGCGCTTTGAGCGGAAGGTTGCCATTAAGATCTTTATACGCAATGATGAAGAGATGCTTAACCGCTTTATTCGGGAAGCACGCGTCATGGCGGCGCTGCGTCATCCTCATCTTATTCCCATTTATGATGCTGGTAAAACAACCCTCAATGGTGCTCTTCGTCACTATATCGTGATGCCTTTGATGCAGGGCGGAACGCTGCGTACCCGGCTACGCAAAGGTCCATTATCACCGATGGAGGTGCGCCAGTATTTGCGCTCAATTGCTTCCGCGCTTGATTATATGCATCAGCAGGGAATTATCCATCGGGATATCAAGGCCTCGAATGTGCTGCTTGATGAGCAGGGCCACTGCTATCTGGCAGACTTTGGCATTGCGCGCCGTGCCACTGATGCGACTCAGTTAACCTCAACTGGCTTTGTTCTGGGGACGGCGGATTATATCGCTCCAGAGCTGTTTGATGACGGGCGTAAAGCCGATGCCCTGAGCGATCTCTATTCCCTTGCGGTCTTGCTCTTTGAGATGGTAACTGGACGTCTTCCCTTTGAGTCCGAGAATCAGCTTGTGCTGGTGACAATGCACATGTCGAAGGAACCTCCTTCTCCGCGAACGTACGTGCCTGACCTCCCGCCACAAACCGAACAGGTCATACTGAAAGGGCTGGAAAAGAAGCCGGAACATCGTTATCCCTCGGCTCAAGCACTGGTGGAAGCGTTTGAACAATCACTACAGCCTCGCCCTGCTATGGTGGCCGCTTCAGGTATTCAGGAAATAAACGGGCAGCGGCTTGTCTTGCCTGCTCCTCCGCCTGTCGCTTCTTCAGCAGTTCAGCCCATGCACGTTGGGGCCCCGCTGCGTGCCACCTCATCTCACAGACGTCTGTATATTCTGCTTGCCTCCTTTCTGTCTGTGCTCCTGATACTTGGCCTGTTGATTGCAGTGGTGCTGACCAGTATGCAGCAATCTCCAACTACAGGCACGCAGTCACCGCCGCCTACTACTGGCCGTCCGCCAACGGATGCAGACAAGCTCAAGGAAATCACAAGCGGGAAGCCCGCCTTCTCGGATAAACTGAATGATTCGGATACAGAGTGGCAATGGGATCATAATAATAATTGTACGTTCAAGCATGACGGCTACCATGTGACAACGGGCAGAGAGCTGGTAAATCTGTCCTTTAAGGGCTGTATGGAGAACGCATACCAGTTTCATGATGCGACAATTATGGTTGATATGACGATTGCTCAGGGAGAGAAGGGGGGCATCTTTGTGCGCGCCCAGAAGGATGGTTTCGGGAACTTCGCTGGCTACCTTTTTCTGGTCGATGTGCAGGGAGCTTATCAACTGCTGTATTCTGAGAATTTTTCAATGAAATCGCAGGTCTTGAGCAAGGGATCTATCACGCAGGATTTTAAGCAGGGGGGAAAGAATACCCTGCAAATTATCGCTGAGCAGAATAAACTGTCATTATATGTCAATGATATCTTTCTAGAAACGATTCAACATGATGCATTGTCAGAGGGTACGATTGCATTGTATGCTCGTTCGGATCAAGTAGGTGTGGATGCAGACGTGATTTATCGCAACTTGCGCGTCTATACCGAGCGGGGCAGGTAGTGTGTGGGCGGTGATGAGAGAGACAGCAAGCGGTGGTGCAAGGCTTCTTGTCTCTCATCGCCGTCCTGCAACTATATCTAGCGTTTGGGTGAGTGCGCTATCAGCAGACCGGTGGGTTTCTGAATCCGAAGCGCCCCTTTTTGTGCGATTTCCTTTGCAATGATCTGTTGAAGCTTTGTTTTCTGCTCGGGTGTCAGCGTTTCTCCTGTTGCGCCCGAGAGGATGTAGTTGAGCAATGGTTCTGTCTCTGTCACAACCAGTTGATCGCGATAGCCGTCACCGGTGACCTCGTGGAAGTAGTGTGCTAACTCCTTGTAGCCAGATTCCAGCGTGAAGCCGTCACCGCTCTCATTGCCAAACAGGTCTGTATCAGTGGCCCCGACCAGCTGAAGCAACTGTCTGATTTCCAGCAGGTATCCTTTACCACTTGTCGCTGCATAGAGCGTGCCGTTTGGTTTGAGGACACGGCAAATCTCATGCAGGGCGCGGGCTCGATTGGGCACATGGTAGAGCATATGGTTTGCAATGACGACGTCCAGGCTTTGATCTGCAAACGGAATTGATTGTGCGTCGATGATACGGAACGTGAAGAGCCGTTCTTTGCCCTGAAGGTTTTGCTGTGTTTCCTGGAGCATGCCTACGGAGAAGTCCGAGAGAGTGATGTGCCAGCTCGGATTGAGCCGATCGAGGTTATTTGTCCAGAGTTGCCCGGTACCACAGCCCAGTTCGAGAATAGCGCTTTCCGGCTCAAGCTTGAGGTGGTCAAAGATCCAGCGATGGAAATTGTATTTGTTCTGACTGAAGCGGGTGTGTAGCTGAATACGGGCGTTGAGCTTGCTTCCATTACAATACTGCTTGGTGAGCAGGTACTTTTGATCCGCAATTGCTGTCATCGCTTCTTGCGTTGCGACCCTTCGTATCGATGGGGAAAGGGTCGCGCCTCCTTTCATCCAGCCCCACTGGCAATTTTGTATATTTCTTTAGAGAAAGCTTACCATCTTCTGGAAAGAAGCTCAACAAACTCGCCTGTCAAGTAGGAAAAATTTATTCTTTTCCTGATAAAACAGTTTAATTCATGTAATCCCGTGGCTGAATCAGGTTATGTTCTACTGCATAGGCGGCAGCCTCGCTGCGGCGCGAGAGCCCGAGCTTCTCTAGAATATGGCTGACATGGTTACGAGCCGTTTTTTCGCTGACGGAAAGCTGCTCGGCGATCTGCTTGTTGGTGAGGCCACGCGCAACAAGCGTCAGTACCTCGCGCTCTCGTTCGGTCAATTCGTTGCCGGGAGCCTGCTTGATAATTTGTTGCGCTTTCCGTGGATCGAGCAAGCTTTGTCCGGCAGCGATGGCACGGATAGCCTTGAGTAGCTCATTGCGGCTAACATTCTTCAAAAGATAGCCGCTCGCGCCCGCCATAACGGAGGCCAGCACCGCTTTATCATCGGTATACGAGGTAATCATCAGGATACGGATATGCGGGAACTGGCTTTTGATCTCGCGGCAGGCCTTGATGCCGTCCATCTTCTCCATCCGAACATCAAGCAGGATGACATCCGGGGAGAGCAGACCTGCTTTCGCGACTGCTTCAGCACCATTGCTGGCTTCACCTACGATGGTAATATCGGTTTCCAGCTCAAAGGCGGCACGCATGCCCAGGCGAACGACTTCATGATCATCGACGAGCATCAGGCGGATCTTAGGATGTGACATGGATGTTCTCCTCTGGTTGTATTGTGAGGTTGGTGCTAAGACGCCTCTCGGGTGAAACGGGTAAGCAGAGCCATATCTGGACGCCTCCATTTGGGCTGGAACGCATGGTCAGGGTGCCGCCGACTTCTTCGGCGCGTTCACGCATACTGTTCAATCCATGACCGGAATAGATCGGTGTCCCGTTCCTGTCAGCGCTATCGTCATCTGGCTTCATGCCCTTCCCGTTATCGCTGATAGTGACCTCAATCGTGTCCGGATCGTAACACAGCGAGACAGAAATTGTCGAGGCCTCAGCATGTTTATAGGCGTTGGTCAGTGCCTCTTGAACGATACGGAACGTCGCGGTACTGGTCTGTTCCCAGGCATGCCTGTCTCGCTCTCGCAGGTGTGCCTCCTGTTCCTCGTTTTCAATTGTGAGCTGTGTCCGGAGCCCGCTGATGGTCTCAAACTCGCTGAGCTGGTTGGAAATCATCTGTGTCAGGGTCGTTGTGCCACTGAGCAGTGGTTTGAGCGAGAACATATAGGTTCGCGTTTCCCAGAGGGCCTGTTTTGAGATGGTGACAAGGTGCTTCAGACGTGCCACAAGTGGAGAGAGCATTTCCGCCTGACTTGCCGAGGTCTCCATAATGTTCTGGGCCTGAGCGACACAGGTTTCAGCATGGATACTGAGAATATAGATATGCTGTGCTACACCATCGTGAATCTCGCGAGCAATCCTGCGTCGCTCGGCGATGGCGGCAAGCTGCACCGTCTGTTCTGTCAGGCGGATATTTTCCAGGGCGGTGAGAAGCTGGTTGCCAGTAATTTTGAGATAATCGATGTAGCGATAGGCAAGCGGTGTTCGTCGTCGGCTCTCGGCACCCAGAATAAGCTGTAATGAACCTTCTTTCGTGATAGGGATATACAGACGCGAGATTTTGTAGCTGCCATTGAGCGCTGACGTCTGTGTGGTGAACGTATTCAGGATGCGTTTGTGCCGCAAGACATGTTCAAGAAGCTCCTCATTGACCGGAGGAAGGTGGTGTGTGCCATCAGAGTTCTCATAGACCTCGGCGATGGCTTGAGCAGATCCCTGCTCGGGTGTGTGGATCAGCGCAATCAGTACGCGGTGGAAGTGCCCGCCCAGGCGAATAAGCTGTATGCTTTGCTGAATCAGGCGTTTTTTATCGTGAGCCTCTTGCAGAAGAATCTCGCCAATCCGGAGCTGGGCCCGCTGGATACGGAAGCTGGCCTGAAGGTTACGCAGGTTCTGTGTGTAGCTTGAGAGCAGTGACACAACAAAGGCTGCCAGCGTCGCTGCAACAGGAGCATCGATTAAAGATCCGGTGATATCGATAACATTGGCATGATAGGTGTTGTCGTATGGCGGGAAGAAGATGCCAAGTATGATAAAGAGATCATAGCCGAGCGCGGTTGCAATGCCTCCACGATAGCGATAGGAGAGAGCCGCTGCAAACGCGGTTGAGATGCCATAGCGATAGAAGGGCGAGGCCGTACCAAAGTTGGGAGCCGGGGAGAAGGGCCCACTTAAATACGTTGCCATGCCACAGATGACAAGGTCCAGAACGTGAACACCAACACGCCAGGTGGGGCTATCAAAGTTTCCGAGTGGCGTAAAGATGTTTTCGTCCTCGTCCTCATCAACAAGCTTACGTCCTTGCAGGAAGCGCGGCAGGCGTAGCGCTGGCAGGAGGGGCTGAATAATAGGGGCGTACAGGGTCACGATCAACGTTTGAATGAAGGTGACGCCTAGCAAGACCAGGCTGACTTTATAGCCGGTTCTCTGGGTGTAGACAGGGTTGGCGTGAGAGCCAACAAGCAGGATGAGCGCGTAGAGCCACATGCTCCAACGCCAGACAAGGAAGAAATAGCCTGGAGTGGTGCGCAGACGACGCCCGGTGCTTCCAGGAAAGGCTTTCAGCAGTTTGCGAAAGGTTTTCATAAAACTCATATGTTCTCTTTTTGCATGCAAAGTCTATACATATGCTGTTGTATAAAGTAGTGCTATGAGAAGTATGCAACTTTTCAAAGGCCGTGTCAACAGACGGCTTTTTTGCTACAATAGAAGGGACGTTGTACGGGAGCTGTCTATTCTTTGCTGGCTGCTGTTGGCAGAGTGTAGGGTGTATGTGATATGGTAATGATACACATAGCTGATTCCGTTTTGTCAGGACAAAGAAAGAACAGATAACAAAGGTCTCCTCTTTCAACTGATCTGGCAACCCAAGCGGAACGAAGCCTTTGCAATGTTGTTTGACTAGAACGGAAGGGACGGTTTATCATCGTGGAAAAAGCCAAACGCAAACGTACCTCGTTGATGGCTATACTTGGCGATCTCAACCGACCTTTGCGCGTACGCCCGGTTCGTTATATGGGCCGTGAATGGTGGGCTATCGATCCAGAGGACATATGGCCTGGTATGGTCATGGATCTGCGTCGCTTGGGTTTCGAGGCTATGGCTATGGGAGATGAAGTTCTGGTACGTGAAAGCATGCCAGCTCTTGAAGCTCCTGTGGATGGCTCGATGTATCCTGGTGGACTAAAGCCTTTCCCGTCGGTTCATCCAACAATCCGTATTCGGAAAGATGCGTATTCCACTCGCTATTCTGGATTATCCTATCTGGATGAGGAAGAAGATGAGCTGGAACCGACGGATTTAAGCTATGATGATCTTTTGCCCGACGAGGAAGAGGATATAGAGCTCTCAGAGCAAGAATACAGGGCCTGATTGCCCGATATCCTCTCACAATAGATACCATATTCCCCCTTTGCAGGTGTTCTCGAGCGCGAGAATGGCTTGTAGAGGGGACAATATGTCCTCTCTTCTCCGACTTTCCCTCTGCTTCAACCCCCTATCGGTGTGTACCTCCACAGGTGTTGGTTCGTGTCTTAATCATGGCTGATACCGTTTGAAGGAGGAATCAACAAGATGAAGAATCAGGAACGAGAACCATATAAACAGTATGATACCGAGCGAGAAGATCAGGAAGAGTATGAGCAGGAACGGAAGAAGATGAACCGTCTGGATGAGGTGACACCGCAGAATGACCCTCATCTGTTTGGGGCGAGTGAAGATGCCGCTGATTATAGTTTCCGTGGACCGCATGGCGAGTACGCTGAAGAGAAAGCACCGGACCAGTATGGTCCACAAGATCAGTTTGGTGATGTAGACAACCAGGACCCATACTCAAACCTCGATCAAGAAGATACGCTTGCGGAGGAGGAGGAGCCTTCAACCGATCCCCGCGGCGAAGATCCCACACGTACGCCGACCGGTGAAGAGCCCTATGGCCTTGATGAGCCTCTTGCAAAACCCGGTCAGCGCAGTAATGTTGGGCGTGACCGCGATAAGTATGGAACGAAAGGATTTCAGGATCAATATGACGGCTCGTTCTAAGCGGGCGCCCGTGCGGGTTGACGGTAGAGCTTTGCTCTGCCGCCTGTAGCCTGCATGTCTGCTCCCTGGCTCTCTTTTCATGGTGGTATGCTATAATGAAATATAGTCGCCGTTTAGAGCAATTATAGTCAAGGAGTGATACATGCAGAAGGACTCGCAGCAGGAAAAGCAGTATGACTCATACTCTTCTGAAGACAATGCAGCCTTGCAATCTGGCCTCTTTGGAGGCTCCCTTGTCATCTCAGAGTCCCCGGATGCGGAGGAGACAGCTTCTCCCTCTCCACACCATTCAAGCCAGCTAACAGATCAAACGAGCCTGGCCGCATGTGCCCTTCCTTATCGTCAGGAGTTACTAGTGCGGGGAAAGTCGCATTATACTGTGACATGCTTCCTTTCCGACTTGAAGATGTTCAGTGAACATATGGGCCCGGATACTCCTGTAGGACGGATTGTGAAGGAAGATTTGACGGATTGGCTGATGAAGCTCAAGTTCGGTTCTCCCGGTCATGTCCCAGCCCCGAAGACAATGGCACGGCGCGTTACCTTTCTCAAGAATTTTTTCTCCTGGTTAGCACGTGAAGGAGTGCTGAAAGAAGATCCTTCGGCGAGTCTGGTTTTAGAGCGTCCCCTTCCTCCTTTGCCGGAGTTGCTCTATGCCGACGAATTGAGACGTTTACTTCAGGCTGCTTCAGAAGATGCCCGGTGTCACTGCCTGGTGTACCTGACGCTCTACGCCGGGCTGAAGAAAGAAGAGGTAATGCGCTTAAAAGTCAACCACGTTGATCTGACTGACCCGCTTCACCCCTTGATCACGATCCAGTTCCCTTCATCCAGTGGTAAACAACATCGAGAACGTCGCCTGGTCCTTCCCGCCGAATTTACTCGCATTTTCCATCGTTATCGGGAAGAATACCATATTGTCGAAGATGTTTTTAAGTGCACTGATCGAAATCTCAACTATATTCTGGCGCGAGCAGTGAAGGACGCAGGTATTCAAAAACGCGTCACGCTTCAGTTGCTGCGTGATACCTTTGCGGTGGAACAATTGCGAGCCGGTGTTCCTCCCGAAGCGCTCCGTGAGAAACTGGGGTTATCAGAGGAAGCATGGCTTGAGTCTCGCGAGAAATACCGCCGTCTGGCATTCCCGAAATAGGAGGTAAGCAGAGTGCAGGGCGTTTTTTATTGTCCTGCACTCTCTGCTACATGGGAAACCGGGGATAGCGCTGATAGTAGCGCTTGCGCAGCACCCTGCTGAGGAGCAGCGCATTGAGTAGAATAGCCGCCATTGCCAGTGGTCCCAGGCAGATCAGCCCGATACCAAAGGTAAAAATAGTCCCTAAGATCATGATCGGCCAGTACAGGAAAATGCTACCAAGCAATAAAAGGATGCCGGGAAGGGGTCTTCTGGCAAGGAGCCAGCCAATACCAAAGATACCAAGAAACGATAGAACTAATTCGAGGATGAGAGGATTAACCCCTCTGGGAGCAGTGGTGGAAACTGGTGGGATATACGCTGCTGTGTGAGATGCAGTGTAATAAGTGCTCTCGTTGTAGGTTGTGTCACCCTGTGGCCCCTGATAATGTTGTTCTATTGTGTCGTTTCTCATGCTGGCTTGCTGATAGTGAGTATACCCTGTTGCGACGGCCGTTGGTTTGCCACAGGACGGACAAATAGCGGCGTGTTCTGATAGGTGCCTTCCGCAATACGTACACTGCATGGTGGGCCTTTGTCCTTTTGCTACACGTTTGATGTACTGTTTTTGTTCCTCAATGGAGAAATCTTATCCTGGATTGCAACTCCAACCCTGAGCACTGCTATGGATTTCTACTGTTCCACTCTGGATAGTTTGTAAAGTATACCACGGTCCCGCCGGTGGGTGCTGAATAAGCGGGACGTCCTTTTCTCTGGCGCTTTGGGCTGCCGGAGTGATGATCAGATAGGATGGATGGGCTATCTGTAGCACGCTCTGAAGAGCTGATGGGAAGGCTTTCGTTGCGCTTCCCACGATTTGTACGATATCCGCCCGTAATGAATCTCTGATTTCCTCAATCTGGTTCAACGCATAACTACTCATGGCAGTTGCACCTAGAAAGAGCATACTGAACTGCGGCGTGACCAGTCTGAATATCAGGCTGTTATCTCGAACCTCGTTGCTCCCCTGGTGTAATTCCTGCAAGGGCCAGAGTATGTGTAGTTCGCATAAGCTTCCCAGGGGAAGAATTGTTCCCCTGCTCACAGGTTGATAGTGCAGATTTCTCTCGTCTATAGTACGTCTCCATAAAGCGTAGGTTGCATCAGGATGAAGCATTCCTGCGTCTATTACTGTATTGATATGGTATCTCTCCACAATAGTTTGTAAACCTGCAATGTGCTCTCGTCGCGGAGTAGTGAGCAGTAACATATCGAGTGTATGTCGCCAGAAAGGAAGGCGGCTATCTAGTTCGCGGGAAAGGAGAACCGGGTCAGCTCCCCCATCAATCAGCGCAAGTTTGTTGTCTTGCGTCTGAATCAAGATTGCTTGCCCTTGATGTGTGGTCTCAGTGACGGGGAGAAACGTTACGGTGAGTTCGCCGCGGGCTGGAGGAAATGCTGCCAGCAAGCCGATACAGGGGAGCATTCCCGCGACAAGGACAAGACGCAGGAGCTTCCAGAGCGGTTGCTGCATGGGCTGCTGTGGTTGTTCTGCCGTAGTGGTAAGTGGGCGTAGCGCGATAATACCAGCCAGAAGTAGCATATAATAGGGGATCGCGAGCCCGGCGGGAAGCTCTCCGAGTGTGAGGCTGGCATAGGGGAGTTGAGCGCACCAGCGAATAACGGTGTCTGTATACCAGAGGAGAGGCCAGGCAAGCCAGGCACAGATCTGTGCGAATGGCAGGAACACAAGACCCAGACCGCTGATTAGCAGGCCGAGCAACATCAAGGTCCCCATTGGCGGCCCTGCCAGGACGTTCGCGAGAGGCGAGATCAGGGAAAATTGATGGAACGGAATCACCTGAATTGGAAGCGTTGCAAGTTGAGCGGCGAATGTGGTTGCCAGTGGTTCTTGCAACAAGGTACAGAGTGGAAGCTTGCGAAGTGGCCGCAAGAGCCAGAGCAGCACCGGGGTAAGCACGACCAGCCCCAGTGTTCCCGCAAAAGAGAGCAGAAACCCGATATCCCAGAGTAGAAAGGGATCAAAGAGAGTAAGGAGTAGCGCCGCAAAGGCCAGTGCAGTGTATACGTTGTAGATGCGACCCATGCGCGATGCCAGCACAACCAGAGCACCCATCAGTGCCGCCCGCAATACGGCAGGACCAGCCCCACAGAGTATACTATAGAGGGCTATGCAGCTCAAACTGAGGAGACCGGTAAGCCATTGTCGCCAATCACGGAGCCGCTGCGCTGGCAGTGGTGACTTTCCCTTTCTGGGCTGAAGATAGCGAAAGCCTCTAGTCAGTAATCCGGTAAGCAGGGTAATCTGAAAGCCCGAGGGGGAAATCAGGTGCGTGGTATTGGTCAGACGAAGCGCTTCTTCAAGAGGTTGAAGCTCGGGTAGGCGCACATTGAGCAGAAGAGCAACGAGAAGCGATGCCTCTGGCTGCGGGAGTGTTTGTAACAGTATATGGACAAGGTGCATTCGCCACTGATAGAGCGTTTTGAGCAGTATATTGCTTTCCTCATCCCGCACCATGATACGCGGAAATGACATACTCGCTTGAATGTCAGGTGAATGGGTGAACGGTAATTGAAGTTTGCCCCGAAGCTCAAGGCTGTCGCCATAGCTGGCTATGTAGGGATCATTCAGGGCAATTGCCCGAAGCTGAATAATGATCTTTCCCCGGGTTTCGTGCCACGTCTGTCCATCGTCTTCACTGAGCTGGTTCACAGTCACAATCAGGGTGCGACTTCGTTCATGAAGCCTCGGTTCATCTACGACGATGCCCCGAAGGCTGACCGACTGTTTCAGATAGTTGGTGAGCGCATAGGGATTATCGTGCTGTATCGCTGTTGTATAGCGCCACATACCCAGAAACAGGCAGAAACAACAGGCGAATAAGAGCCGATACAGGGGGAAGCGCCAGCAGAGGACGATGCTGGCGAACAAAACCCCCGAGGCAAGAAGAAACAGGGGAGCAGGCAAGCCAACAAAAGATGCGGCAAAAAGGCCGATATGCCATGCTCCCCCAGAAGAACCAGTGTTAGTCCGCGCAGGTGTTCAAGAAGCCGCTGCTGATTGATCATGGTTTTCACTCGCTAGACCGTAACCTGCTTTTTGATTCGGTCATAAATGCTCTGGCTGATAACCTGCAACAGATCTTCAACGGCGGTATAAGGGCCATTACGAGTGCGGTAATCGACGATTGCCTGAGCCGTCTTGCTGCTCACATGCAAGATCTCTCGTAGCTCATCGACGGTTGCCTGATTGATGTTGACCTGCTCTGTGTTGCTGTCCGATTGGGTATCATCCTTGATGCCCGGAACGCCACCCACATATGTTGGGGGAACTTCTCCCAGTTTGGTGACGTAGACCTCCTGCCCATCCTTCAGCTTGGCAGCAAGATTCAGGGCAACAAGGTTGGCATCTGGTAGGGGACCGCCGGCGGCTTTGAGCAGGTGATAGACGCGTGAGCCAGCGTCCAGCGAATAGATGCCCGGATGTTGGACTGCACCGATAATATAAGCCTCGATTTTAGCCGTTGTTTTTGGCGGGTCGGGTTCCTCGCTCCGAGCAGGCATTGTTGCTTTGACCGATGGCGTCACTACTACCTGATGTGTTGACGACGGTAAGGGAGCAGTCCAGGCGAAATAGAGCGCTACGCCAAGCAGGCTGCTCAGCACCAATGCCACAATCAAGGTACCGTACTGAGGTTTGGGGCTTTTTGATGGTTCAGGTTCAGCCTCGATTTCATCGATGTCGTGGATTGGTTTGTCCTCATCATCGATGGATGTAGAAGCTGAGATTGCATGATGGCGAAATGTGGGTATGTCATCAATAAAGATCGGACGGATGTCGTGGTCCTGGTTTGAAGAATGATCCATACAACCAGCCTCCCCATTTATTTAATGATGGAACTCTAGCATAGAGTGCGATATATGTCAATAGATAAATGTGAAGTACTTCTATTTATTTCTCTGAAAACAATTTTCTTGTGTAAAAAGATGTTTTTATAAAAAGGAGGGAAAGAAATTCAATCCGGAAGTATGATTGTCCAAAAAAAGGAAGAGAAAGCGGCCTCCTTTCGGCAGGAAAAATGATTTCTCAGAATCTCTAAAAAAAGTCCCGAAAACGGCTTGAGAGATGTGGCAGTTTATGGTATATTGTTGGGTGTAAGTTCCCGTAGCTCAGTGGATAGAGCAGTGGTCTCCGGAACCACGTGCGCAGGTTCGATTCCTGTCGGGAACACTCAATATGGGAAGTGGCTCTAAAAGCCACTTTTCTTTTTTTGGACTTTTCCAAAATTGGACATAACCTGGGCGCATCTCCTCAAAAACCTGGTGTATAGTTTCTCCTGGAATAGTTTTCACTATGCTCTCGGATGTTTATCCTCAAAAGTTTCTTCTGTATCAATGCTCTTGTTCTTACTAAGGTGTATCTTATAGATAGAGAAAATTCGATGTGTATCCTTTGCGGGTGACTATACCCAAAAAAGTGGGATAAAAAGAACGAAGTGCTGATTACTCAAGCAAATCAGTACTTCTTTTTTTTGGGTATGCTAGAAAAAGGCAAGTCGAAAAAGGGACAGGTCGCTGTACTTATATGGTGCCTGTTTGCTTATTATGTGGCTGGTCCTAGAAGGCGGAAAAGGAGAAATCCTGTGTCAGGGAATACCTTTACAGGCAGACCAAAAAGGCCGCGTTATGGATGCAAGGCGGCCTGAGGTTGGAGGGCCGAGCGTGGTTTACTGCTTGCTGTCATTGGTTGTCTGGCAGTCTTTGCAGCGACCAAAGAGTGAGAGTGTGTGTCCTTCAATCTTAAAGTTGGTCTGATCTCTGATGGCAGCGAACTGCTCTTCAGGCAAGCAGATATCTACTTCAACAACTCGTCGGCATTGGGTGCAGGTTAGATGGTGGTGATGGGAGTCGCCACAGACGCGATAATGGTGTGTGCCATCTGCGAATTCAACTCGATCCAGCAGTCCTAGATTGACCAGTTTTTCAATTGAGCGATACACTGTTGCGCGTCCCAGTTTTGGTTCTTCCTGGCGCATTTCCTGCCAGAGATCGTCAATCGTGAAATCGGTTTCGCTGGCAGCAAGTTCTACCAGGCGTTGCTCAATAAGCCGCCGGGGACGGGTATGACGCTGACTGACTTCGTCAAATGCGGCTCGGATCTTTTCCGCAAGTGATTTGACCTCTGCCACGGTTTTACTCTCTTTCTAATGATGGTAGTCTTGCATGAATATTCTATAGAAGGACGGCAGAAACGTCCAGCGAATACAGGAGTATAGGCTTTTAGGCACCGGAAGTCGCGTGTGTCATAGACGAATACTCGTTGCAGAAAGCGGGGATAGCCTCACTTCAGCGTATGTGAAAAAAAGATGGCTTATGCATTGGTTTATCTCTGGTGTTGTTCAGTGAAACATAGATGGACCAATCTGTTCAATAATAGTTATTGAGACATTATACCATAAAGGCTGGCAAGCAGGAAAGGGTTCTACGAGAGCCGGTTCCAGGTCAATCAGAAGAATGGTGATGTCTCTGTCCATGATGGATGCAGTATTCCAGGAATACTGAAACTACGATGGAGATGTCTGCTGCTCATCGCTCTCAATACTGCGTTCAAGGAGCGCTGCAATAATTTTCGTTTTCTGCTCTTCCTGTTTCTCGGGAGTGCTCAGGCTCTGGGCAATCTCGATTGCCAGCAAGGTATCTTGCATCCGGGTCAGTTGATTGAAGTAGCGGCTCATCTCTTTGATGCTGTTGCGATAGAGCAGGAACTGTGATCCGCCAACAAATTGAAGCAGGATACCGGCAACGCTGGTCAGAATGGTGATGGTCAGGTTCTGAGCCAGATTGAAGTAGAGTATACCGATGCCCGCGATGAGTACCAGAAAGCCGACGCTAACCGAGATCACGCAGAAAGTGAAGCTGCTGGTTGCCTGTCCTCTATTGATCGTGTAATAGATCTCAATCTGATTGAGCTGGAGCTGAATGCGGGTGAGCACATTTTCTTTGTCCTTTTCCAGCACCATTACATAGATGTCATTGATGCGCTGCTTGAGCTGGTCGATGTCATTTTTGTCGTTCAGTACCTGCTCCTGTAAGGTTTCCAGAAGCTGTTCTTTCTGGCCAATTTTGTTCTGTATCTTGACGTTGAGATCACTTCTCTCCTGCGTCAGGTTGTTGAGCACTTTTTCGTGCTTTCTTGAGGTGAGTGTGGGTGGAATGATAAAGCCCACTAAAGTGATGAGAAGTGCGGAGATAGATACCAGTATTGCCAACCAGGGCTGATCCATTGTTGTAGTGCCTCCAAAGAGATGGAATGCAGGAGCGAGGTTGAAATGACAGCTCTCTAGTTGTAATGACGTGAAAGAGGACGGTTTTTCAAAAAAGAGACTTACCAGGAAAGAAAAAAGGGTAGAGACGCGCGCTCTACCCCAATCAGAAAAGAGAGGTGTGTATTACTTGCCAGTCGCTGTCTTTAAGGCACTTTCCAGCGCGTTGAGTTGGTCAAGCATCCAGTTCTGATAGTCTTTATCTTTAGGCATCGTCTCTGTGACTGAGACGAGCGGAATAGCATTGGCTTTTGCCTCGTTTTGTAGTTTTGTTGTGAGCGGGGTCACGGTTTGCTCGTTATAGACCAGTACCTTGATCTCTTTATTTGTCACCTGCTTGTTGGTGGTTGCCACAACGCTTGCAGGAGGATCATTGCCCTCTGCGACCGCTTCCTGAAACTGTTCAGGGGTGATCACCTTCAAATTCATAGGGTTGCTCTGGTAGGAGAAGATGCTTTCCGTCTGGCCTATAGGTGTTCCCGCATAGGTCGCCTTAATCGAGTTCATCTTTTGCTCGATCTGTCCAAGCGCTGTGTTGACTGCCTTGAGGTTAGTGTCATAGGCGCTGGCATTGGTGCTGTCGAGCTTTTTCAATGCCTCGGCAATAGAGTTTGCCACGGCCTTCATATTAGCGGGGCTATACCAGACATGTTCGTTCTCTTCCAATTTGGTGGGAGCGACATCATAAGCTGTCACCACAGTGCGGTTTTCGTTGGGAGAAGCCGAGAGCAACTTATCCATCCACTCGTCATAGCCGCCACCATTTTTGAGAACGAGCTGTGCTTGAGCGACCAGTTTACCGGTTGTGACATTTGACTCATATTCATGTGGGTCGACTTCAGGATCAGTAATAATACTGGTGACAGTCACATGTTTGCCGCCAATTTGTTCCGCTATATTTCCATAAAAATTGGTAGTCGCAACAACATTTATGGTATTTGAACCTGTCGTATTTTCCCCACTACATGCGCTTACTAAAAGCGCGAAAATAAATGTCAGTGTGAGTGCACCCACCACTTTTTTAAGAGAGGTCATTCCATTTCCCCTTACTTATAATTAATGATACTGCGTATCTGTTTTACTCAGTATAGTACAGGTTCAGGGGAATGTCAATGAGATAATGTATCATTAATTCTTGATATTTTGTCTCAGTAGTCTTGATTTTTGGGGTTGGACGTGTCATACTTGAAATTGCGCTTAACATTGTATATGTTAGATAGAGAGATTCGAAAAGCGAAAACGTGTGTGGAGGTGAGTTGTACGTGAGAGTTGCTTTTGTGGGAAAAGGTGGAAGTGGCAAGACAACATTTTCGTCATTATTTAGTCGCTATCTGGCATTGCAGCGGGTGCCTGTAGTGGCGATAGATGCTGATATTAACCAACATCTGGGCGTTGCCCTGGGCTTATCAGCGGGCGAAGCGGCAGCGATTCCGCCTTTAGGATTAGAGATTGAGCGTGTGAAGGAGTTTCTGCGTGGAACCAATCCGCGCATCTCTTCAGAGCATGCGATGATCAAAACAACGCCACCGGGGCATGGATCGCGCCTGTTGCGCCTCGTCGAGGAAAACCCGATATACCGTTATTTTGAGCGCGAGATCAATGGAGTGCGCCTGATGGTAACTGGACCCTTCGGTCAGGAAGATCTGGGACAGCGCTGCTATCATTCCAAAGTAGGAGCGGTTGAGCTGCTCTTGAATCATCTGCTGGATGGGAAAAATGAGTATCTTGTGGTGGATATGACCGCTGGCGCTGACTCATTCGCTTCCGGGATGTTTACAAAATTTGACCTCACATTTCTGGTTGTTGAGCCCACTATGCGCTCGCTTAGCGTGTATGAGCAGTATAAAGGGTATTGCCGTGACTACGATGTCAGGCTATGCGTGGTCGGGAACAAAGTTGAGGGTGAAGAGGATCTGGCCTTTTTACGGGAGCATGTCGGTGCTGACCTGCTGACCTGGTTCGAGCGTTCGGCCTTTGTGCGAGCGCTTGAAAAGGGACGCCCGCTCCCCCTTGAGCAGCTTGAAGTTGTGCATATGCAGGCTCTAGGGGAGATGAAGCGTATGGTTGATGGCTGTCAGAAGGATTGGGAGAAACTCTATCGTCAGGCTCTTGAGTTTCATCGTTTAAATGCTCTCTCCTGGGCGAATGCTGCGGTTGGTGAAGATTTGCTTGCCCAGATTGACCCTGAATTCTCACTGGCCGAGCATATATCCGGTGGAATGGCAACTCATGCATGATGTATTCCTGTCTCAAGATCGTCCATACGCATGTGTGGATGAGCTTGCTACAGAATACATAGATGAACCGTTTGGTGTGGCCTTCTGGCCTATTTACGGGGTATTATGCCCTGAATGAAAGGAGTACAGGATGTCTCTGAACGTACCGCCAGCATTAATCGAGCAGGCAGAGAAGGGCGAGGTTCGGCTAAGCGACTTTTTGCAGTGTATTAAAGAGTCCTTGCCGTATGCCTGGAATCTTGTTGAAGGGCTTGCTACCCGCCTTCAGACCAGCACAGATACTTTTGTTGATAATCAGGTTCCTCCCCCAAGCGAGAAGGAGCGCGGGCAATTGCTCAGAATGCTGGCAAGTGATTCTATGCGGAACGCCATTGAGCAGCATTTCGGGGTAAAATTGGCCTTCCAGAATTGCCATCGTGTTGCCCTTTTCCGCAAGGATCAACTCGGGAAGGACTACGAGGAATTTATTACACCGCGCAGTCAGATCTTAAACCAGACTCCTGAACTGCGTGATTGTTAGCCGACGCACGTTTATTCCAGCCTAAACGTGCGCTGAGAACAGGGCTCCACTCTCCCCATGTGGAAGGGTGGAGTGCCTGTTTTTTCGTCTGAGGTGACTACCTTAGTGAGTTCTGACACAGAAATTAGGTAGATGTCCTAATGGCAAGATTCAGCACTCTCGTTTATGCTACTGACAATGATATTGTCAGAGGAAAGCGTTGAGCGCTAACAGGAGACGTGCATGTTCCATTTGCATGGTGGATAAGCGCAACTTCCTCTGAGTCATTATCAGGATGATAGAAAGGCATTTTTCAGGTTGGTTGTTTGAAGGAGAACTGTAAAGAATGAAACGGAAGTTGTTTTTCGGCATTGTGGCCGCGCTTCTGGCTGTGACGCTTATGACGTTCGCTTCTCGGCCTGCTTCCGCGCACGGTGGCCGTGAAGTAGGGAAGTATTATTTTACTGTTGGCTTCCTGGATGAGCCTGCATATGCTGGACTCAAAAACGGACTCGATCTGACGATCTGCGATGGCGAGTGTAAATATACCATGAAAGAGGGTTCCCGGGTGATCTCTAATCCGGTCGAGGGGCTTGAGAAATCGCTGAAGGCTGAAGTGTCTATGGGGGGATCGGCTCCACTGGCGCTGACGCTTGAACCCAGATATATGAACCCGGGCAAATATGCCGCCTACTTTATCCCATCAAAGGCGGGCGCATATACTTTCCATATTTTCGGGGCAATCAACGGACAGAAGGTTGACGAGAAGTTTACCAGCGGTATCGATCATTTTAGCGAAGTTGAAGAAATTGCCCACTATCCTCAGACGACGACAGCAGGGCAGCCCCAACAGAGCGCTTCCACCGATGTAGACGCGCTGCGCACTCAGGTAAACGACGCGACCAACAGGGCGAACACCGCGACCACTATTGGCATTATCGGCATTGTTGCCGGTGTGGTTGGGCTTGCTGCCGCTGGCCTGGCACTTGCACGGAAATCGTCGAAGGGGGGCGCACCGACTCAAAAAGAGACTATTGATAGCCTGCGTGGCTAAGAGATTTCGACAGGATATTCTGTGGCTTCCTCCGTTTTATGAGGGTAGATCGCCCGATGATCTACCCTTACCCTCGTTTCTTCTGTATATTTTATTGAGAAGTCTATTTTTGAGTGATTGAGAAAGGCATTATGCATTACCGGAATAGTGGAGCTCTGGGACGCTTGCAGAAGGTGTTCTGGGTGGTGAGTCTGGCTGTGCTGTTGACGTTCTTTCTGCCTCAACGGGCCTCGGCTCATGCTCAGTATGTGCGTAGCAATCCGCCCAAAGATGCAACATTACAGAGTGGAAAAGCTCCGGCTTCTGTTCAGGTCTGGTTTTCCGAAGAGGTGGAACCGGATTTCAGCAAACTGGAAGTCTATAATCAGCAGCGTCAGCAGATTGACCTGAAGGATAGCCATGTGACGTATGGCGACCCGAAGTCAATGCAAATCTCTTTGCCTCCTGACCTGCCCGATGGTCCTTATACTGTCGTTTTTCGCAATGTTTCACGAGAAGACGGACACTCCAATGTTGGCAGTTTTAGTTTTCTAGTTGGGAAAGGGACGCTGCCGACCGATACCAGTGCGCTGATCAGCAAGCTTCAGCCAGTTGAGAACTTTAATGGCTGGAGTATCTCTATTCGCTGGCTCAATTATCTGGGGGTAGCTGGCCTGGTTGGCTCGTTGGCGTTCTTGTTGCTGGTCTGGCGACCGGTTGCTGCACAGTTGTTTGCAAGAGAAGCGATCAGTTCCGGGCTCAACGATATTGGCGCGGGTATTGAGAAATATGTCTATCGCGTCATCCTGGGAAGTCTTGGCGTGCTGATTCTTGGCTGGCTGATGTTCCTGTTCTATCAGACCTATGTCGTCGGTGGTGGTGATTTCTTTCAGCAGTTAAGCAGTGGATCGTGGCGCAGTCTTCTCCTCAGCAGCCGCTTTGGAAGTATCTGGCTGTTGCGGCTTGGTCTGATTGTACTGGCTCTCTTTCTGGGGCTGTCGCTGCGCTATACCGGGCGGAAGATCAGCGATTCTCTGCTTTCCTGGATCTTACTGCTTGCCGGTCTGGGTATCGTGATTACGACCTCGCTGAACTCCCATTCATCGGGGACCGCGATGCCGTGGCTATCGCTGCCCTCGGATATGCTGCACTTTGGCGCTACCAGCTTCTGGATTGGTGGCCTGCTGGTGCTGCTGCTGACGATCCTTGTTGCCTGGCGGGTGCTCAAGCCGGGTACTGGCGATCGAACGCGCTTCCTTGCCATTTTGATTCCGCGTTTCTCAGTCATTGCCGGTATCTGTGTGGCTGTGCTGGTGACCACCGGTTCGGTTCAGGCCTATTTTCTGCTTGGTTCGTTTGCTGCATTTCTGAACAACGCATACGGTGTGACACTGACAATCAAGCTGGCTGTATTTGTTGGCATTCTGGTGCTGGCAGCGTTCCATCTCTTGCGCATCAGCCCGCTGATGAAGCGCTTTGCACAGAGTAATGATGAGGAGCAGGGAGCGTCCTCCCTGGTTGCAGGGAGGACACAGCGGGCATTCCGTCGCTCTTTGCGGGGTGAACTGCTGTTTGCTGTGGCCTTGCTTGGTGTGGTTGGTGTCCTGACCAGCCTGAGTCCTCCGCCACAGGGAGGAAGTGGTAGCGGCTCAATTGAGCATACAGGGACCGCTGGCGATATCAGCTATAAGATGGTGATTACTCCTGGCATGGTTGGGAGCAATACCTTTGGTCTGTATCTGAAGGATGCCAGCGGCAAGCCTGTAGAGAAGGCAGAAAATGTTATTGCCCGCTTTACCATGCTTGATATGGATATGGGTGTACTTGATGTGAAGCTGGAACCTGTCGCGGAGACACCGGGTCTGTATCGGGCAACCGATAACGTTATCAGCATGTCTGGTGACTGGCAGGCGACGCTGATCATTATGCGTCCTGATGTTGACGACGTGCGGGCTTCGTTCAAATTTGTGGTGAAATAGCGCCGAAAATTTCTGCGCACATAGATATGCGGGAATACTGCAAGATGCAGGTTCCCGCTTTTTTTATAAGGGCAAGTAAGCGGCTTCTGTAGTGTTGATATGTAATATGGATAGGTGAATATAAATGGATTACCAGACTACTCTATGGTACTATTTGTAACAGATGTATGTGCTGACGGCGTTTTGTGTGAGTATTTTGAGGGGTATTTTTGAAATTGGCAAACTCCCATCCTTCTATAAGTGCAGGGCGAAGCATGTTTCCCCTGCGTGCCATTCTCCTACCGTGGCTTCTCCTTGTGCTTGCCTGGGGGCTGCTACTTGGCGCCTCTCTGACGGGGCAGCTTGTCTGGCTGGATCATGACTATCTGCTCAAAGAGAGCGGGCTGTCCTGGTACCTTGTACTGCCTGTTTTTCTGGTCGCCTGGCTGATAATGCTTGGCGCTATGATGTTTCCTGTTATTTTGCCGATTCTGGGTAATAGCTTCCCAGATACATTATGTTTGCGTATGCTCTGGAAGAGGCAGACAGGCTTTCTTGTTGGTTATAGCGCGAGCTGGACGCTCTTTGCCTGTATTGCTCTGGTGGGTGATTTTGGGGTGCATCAACTGGTTGAGCGCTGGTGGTGGTTGTATACTCATTCCTGGCTGATACTGGTCTGTTTGCTGTTGCTTGCGGGGCTCTATCAGCTCAGTACATGGAAAAGGCGTTTCCTCTCTGGCTGTTGTCGCTTTCAAGAAGTACAGGGCCACTCACTACGTGCTGGTCTGAGCTATGGCTATGTCTGTGTTGCGTCCTGCTGGCCGCTGATGCTGCTGCTTTTTGCCACAGGAATGCAACAGTTGCTTGTGATGGGACTTTTTACCGTACTGATGTTATGCGAGCGTGAACTGCAACAGCGTCATCTTGTCTGTCTGGTGAGTGGTGGGGTGTTGTTGGCGCTTGCTGTAGGCCTGGGGATCTATCTGGGGATCTATAATGCTCTGGCCTCCGTGTAGGAGAGCGAGAAGCGATGCAGGTCAGAAAGGGGCAAGCAGCGATCACTATCCTTTCGTGTGCTTGCTTTTCCTTAGTAAGTTAGCTATACTTTACACAGTTGAGCAGTGATGAAACAGACTGCTTTTCTTGTAAGATACAGAGATTCTTTGTGATAAGGGAACCGATACACATGAAGCGTTCAATCGGACAATTATTACTTTTCGTGCTTTCGATTGCGGGGCTCGCCATTTCAGCTTATCTGGTGTATGTGCACTTTGATAGCAAGGCGCTGGTCTGTTCAAACTCAGGATATGTGAATTGTGAAAGCGTACTGACGAGCTCACGAGCCTTTGTTCCCGGTACACGAATTCCTATAGCATATATGGGCGTGGTCTGGTTTGTGGTCAGTGGGGTGATCGCTTTTCTGGCCTGGAAGATCTGGCCGCAGAAGCGCGGGCTGCTTATCACACAGTTAGCATGGGCTATTTGCGGTATTTTGTCCGTCCTCTATCTGGTCTATCTGGAAATTGTGGTGTTGAACGCCATCTGCGCCTGGTGTACAGCTGTCCATGTGATTATTCTGGCAATGCTGCTCCTGAACGTGATCCTCTTTACGCGAACCGATGCAGATGAGGAGTATGAGCTTGAGGAGGAAGATACACCTTCCCTTTCTTCAGCACATAAATAGAAGCAGAAACAAGACAAGGGGAGCGGTCATCAGCGTTTGGCGATGCCGCTTCCCTTTTTTCTATTCCCATTTGAATGTCTTGATTGCGACAAAGAGGATCACCAGAACCCAGACGATCAGTACCAGCAACTGACTGAGCGGAAAGGTAGCGCTCGGGCTCATCGCTGCCTGAAGCGCTTGCGTCAGTGCGGTTGAAGGGAGAATGCCTGAAATGGCTGCCAGCGGCGCCGGAAGTCGATCAAGCGGGACAATACCGCCGCCGATCAGCAGGAAGACCAGGAAGAGCGCATTTGCACCTGCCAGTGTGAATTCGGCGCGGAGCGCTCCCGCCATCGCAAGGCCAAGCGCGGCGAATGCAGTTGTCCCCAACGCAACAAAAAGCAGTGTCAGGAGCAGCGATCCCTGAGGTTGCCAGTGATAGAACAGGACTGCAATACCGACCAGAAGCGCGACCTGAACAAGCTCCAGGACCAGAATAGAGATAATTTTTGCCAGAATTAAGCCGCCACGGGAGATGGGCGAACTACCCAGACGCTTGAGGACGCCATAGTAGCGCTCGTAGGCGGTCGCAATGCCAAGATTCACCATTCCAGCCGCAATAATAGCAATAGCGATGATGCCCGGCAGGAGGAAATCAACGGGATTCCCTTTCAGGCCGGGAACAATATTCAACGAGGCGGCGAAGATCAGGAGAAGCGCGGGGATAATGAGCGTTACAAGAATGTTCTCGCCCCGTCTTGCGGTCAGCAGAAGCTCATATTTTGTCTGGGTGAGCACTTGCTGTACGAAAGAAGCTGCCCTGTTGTCAGTTGTTGTGAGTGTGCTTGCCATTTATTCTCGTACCTCCGAGCCAGTCAAACGGAGGAATAAATCTTCCAGTGAGCCATGACCGACGCGTAATTCAGAGAGGGTGATCTGCTGGTCACGGAGCCAGCTTGCCAGTTCTGCGATCAGCGCCGGGATGTTTTCGGGGGCGTCCGTCTCCACAATATAGCTGCCTGCGCGGAGCTCGCGGGCGGCTGTGGCGGAAGGCAGAGCCGCTGCCAGGCGGCTGCAATCCAGGCCAGAAGCTGCCACAAAACGAAGGCTACGGGCGTTGCGCGTTCCCATCATATTTTCAGGTGTGTCCAGCGCGATCAGGCGACCATGATCGATAATAGCGACTCGGTCGGCCAGGCGTTCGGCTTCATCCATCAGGTGGGTGGTTAGCAGGACCGTGACCCCTTTTTGTTTGAGCTCCTGAACGATCTCCCAGGTTGCCAGGCGGGCTTGCGGGTCCATTCCGGCTGTGGGCTCGTCGAGAAAGACCAGTTGTGGATTGCCAACAAGTGCAACTGCCAGTGCCAGACGGCGTTTCTGGCCACCTGAGAGTCTGCGACACCGTGTTTTTGCCGCCGAGGTCAGCCCGACTCGCTCAAGCAGCTCATCCGGGTTCTGGGGATGCGCAAAATAGCCAGCGAAGAGATGCAGTACCTCACGAGCGGTTAAGGCTGGATAGAGCCCATCCTGTTGCAGAACGACACCGATCAGGGGCTTTAAGGTCTGCGCGTCTCGAATCGGATCGAGACCGAGGACGCGAATAGTTCCGGCATCCGCTTTGCGATATCCCTCAAGTGTCTCCACTGTTGTGGTTTTTCCCGCGCCATTAGGGCCGAGAAGCGCAAAGACCTCGCCCCGATGGACACGGAAGCTGAGGCCATCAACGACCGTATGCGGACCGTAGCTTTTTTTGAACTGTTCAACGGTAATGGCATCCTGATAGCTCTCTCTCGAAGAGGTGTCCATTACCGTTGTCTGCGGATAAGCAGACATACGATATCACTCCTTGCACGATACCTGCGTACATATCCAAATGCTATGCCATACCAGATACGCTGTTACGCTCGCTTGAAATACCGTGAGCAGGCTGAAACTGGTATCGTGACTGATAAGATTCTCTGTTTTGTACAGAGAGAGTAGCGGGTTTATCTGTTCTTTGTATACCTTACAGCAGTTCGTCCTGACTGACAAGGTTTCTTTCTATTGAAAGAAATAGGCCAAAGGGAGCGCCTCGACGCCCTCTATTTTTCTCCACCTGTGCCGACAGTAATAAGTACAATACCGAAGAGAACCACCAGAGCTATAAGCTTGAGGTAATATGCCGAAATTATGGTGAGAAAAATTTGACGTCTGATAGTGTCTGGTGCTACACTATCTGGAAATATACGTGCAGGGAAAATACCGGAGGAATGATAGAACGGTGGTAGTGTTTTCTTTTGCACGATTTGCCTTCTGGGAAGGGTACACCAAAAACGTACCGGCATTCAATCAAGAGTAATTCATTTGTTGTGTATCGACTCCCTGAGATCTTTGTTATGGAAATGTCATACATGCAGTGGAGCGTGTATGTGAAGAAAGATGAACCTGTATCCCGTGGGGGAGTCCAGCATGCGTGTGCACGTGTGCTGGCATTTTTTATAGGAGGAAGCTGTTAACTATGTCTTCGCACTACGTGGGCGGATTCGAGGAGAAATTTGCGAAAGAGGGGCTGACTTTTGACGATGTTCTGCTGATCCCGGCTGCCTCTGATGTTCTGCCTCGTGATGTCTCTACCCGGACGCTGTTTTCGCGCAATATCGAGATCAACATTCCTATTGTCAGCGCCGCTATGGATACGGTAACTGAGGCCCGTTTGGCTATTGCTCTGGCCCGAGAGGGCGGCATTGGTGTGATTCATCGCAACCTCTCTATTGAGCATCAGGCGCAAGAAGTTGATAAGGTCAAGCGCTCGGAATTCGGTATGATTACCGATCCGATTACACTGGGACCGGATGCTGCTTTGAGTGAAGCCCTGGCTGTGATGGCACGTTTCCATATCTCCGGTATTCCCATTACCGAGAATGGAAAGCTGGTCGGTATCCTGACGAACCGTGACATCCGCTTTGAAACCAACCTGGAGCGGCGCGTTTCTGAATTGATGACCAGTGAGAACCTCGTAACCGTCCCTGTAGGAACCACACTGGAACAGGCTCGCGAGAGCCTGCATCGCTACAAGGTTGAGAAGCTGCCCGTTGTGGATGAGCATGGCATGTTAAAGGGTCTGATCACCATGAAAGATATTCAGAAGAAGACCCGCTTCCCCAACGCAGCAAAGGATGAGTATGGGCGCCTGCGCGTTGCCGCTGCTGTAGGTGTCGCTGATGCGGATGCACGCTGCGAAGCGCTGGTTGAAGAGGGCGTTGATGCGCTTGTCGTCGATACCTCGCACGCGCATTCGCGGATGGTTATCGATACTGTTGCGCGAATTAAAGAGCGCTTTGGCAAGCAAGTTGATGTGATTGCCGGTAATCTGGTTACGGCGGAAGCAACCGAGGCACTGATTCAGGCCGGAGCTGATGCAATCAAGGTCGGTGTTGGCCCGGGTTCAATCTGCACGACGCGTGTGATTGCCGGTGTTGGTATGCCTCAGATTACAGCGGTGTACGATTGTGCAAAGGTCGCGCATCAATATGGTGTTCCTGTTATTGCTGACGGCGGTATTCAGTATTCTGGTGACATTGCGAAAGCGATCGCTGCCGGCGCTGATACTGTGATGCTTGGTAGCTTACTTGCTGGCGTAGATGAGAGCCCCGGTGAACTGATTATCTCACATGGTGAGCGCTTCAAAGATTATCGTGGTATGGGTTCGATTGCCGCGATGAAGCAGCGCAGTTACAGTAAGGATCGCTACTTCCAGGAAGGCCAGAGCGAAGGCCAGTTGATCGCGGAAGGTATTGAGGCGCGTGTCCCTTATAAAGGGATGCTCGGGCCGTTGGTCTATCAGCTCGTTGGTGGTCTGCGGCAAGCAATGGGATATACAGGCTCGGCGACTATCAAAGATATGCAGGAGCGCACACGCTTCACCCGGATCACCGGCGCTGGACTGCGTGAGAGCCACCCGCATGATGTGATGATTACCAAAGAAGCGCCAAACTACGGCACCAAGCGCCACTAAAAGACACATGTTTGAGCAGGAAGCAGGTTTTAACGGCCTGCTTCCTTTTTTTGTTGTAGAAAGGCAATCAGCTCATCCCAGGGATAGGGACCGGGGCAGAAGTGGCGATGAACCGGGTCCATCGAGAAGTGGCCGGTAATGCCTCCCGCGGCTGTTGCCAGTTGCATCGGGATGTCGTGTCGCGCGCAGATGCTGCGAATCAGGCGAAAGCTGACCTGCTTTTGGATCTCGGTCAATTCGTCTGAGTTGTCGCGGCTGGGTTTGACATGCTCTATCGAGATAGTCACATAGTTCGGGTTGAGGGCCCTGTTCCACCAGGGAGCATGGCCTTCAGTCACACCACCATTGCCCCAGGCGGCGTGGCACTCACGTACCGATTGCACAATCACGCCATCGCGCCCGATGGTATAATGTGTAGCGACATCGGCGGTCTGGAAGAAGTGACCGACGGCTTCGGCGCTTTCAAAGCCAGCCATGCACGATAATCCAGCGCGGGCGATGTCCGTTTCGTCCGGAAAAGTAGTTCGGAGAGGGCATCCAGAGGACGCCTGGCTCATCAGTAGCATCTATCGACATAGCAAAACTCTCTGTAACCTGCTTCTTTGCTTTCAAAAGGGCTGTAAAGACGATCAAGGTGTGCTAGAATAGAAAGCCGGGCCGGGTTGAAGCCTTTTGACGATAACCGTATAGAAAGTGCATGAGCGTAAAACCTATCGGGAGTAAAGAAGTACGTAAATTACGGATATCCTATTAGCCAAGAGGTCCCATGCCATTGCGCCCTTATTGAACTATACGCTAGAATGAGCGAAGGGTCACTCTATTCGGACTTATATCTTATAAACGAAGTCTACCAGTGCCGGTGCGCGGAGGACAGCAATGGTTGATCTAAAACAGACACTGAGCCGCTTTCTCTCTGTACCTGGAGTGCGTCAGGCGATCCTGGTGGGGCGTGATGGGCTCTTGATCGAGGGGCTGACGCGGGAGGGAAAAGAGGATATGGAAGCTGTAGGTGCCATTACAACCTCAGGGTTGAGCGCGGCTGAAGCTTTAGGAAGGGAGATTGCCAGGGGGAGCGTTGTTGGTGTACTGATGGAGTATGAACATGGCATTGTCAGCATTGATCCATTGGGGGATTTCGCCCTGCTCGTCACCTTGCTGGATAATGCCTCGGTGATTGGTCGCGTACGTCATATGGTGAAAGCAAGTCGAAGCGAGATATTAGAAGCTCTTGATATAGTATAGTTTAAGGTTTAGTTAATGATGTTGAAGGAACTACAGAAATGTCTGGCGTGTATACGGAGGGCGGCGCGTCCATGGAACAGTTAACAAATCTGGTTATCTCTGACCGCGAGTTGATGACTATTTCAGCATTATTGGCTAAATTAATGAATGATACCAATGCCACTTCAACAATGCTGCTCGACAAAAGTGGTCAGGTGGTAGCTGTTCAGGGTGCGGAATCCCGTAGCAAAGCAACCAATCTCGGCGCGTTGCTGGCGGGTGTTTTCTCCTCTTCTCGTGAGGTTGCTCGTCTCCTCAATGAGAAGGACTTCCGCAGTATCTTCCAGCAAGGTGTTCAGGAGAACATCTACACTGCTATGGTGGAAGAACAGTGGTTGCTGGTGATTATCTTTGATAAACTCACTCATATTGGCCTGGTGAAAGTGCTCTCGAAAAAGGCGTCTGATGAACTGGGACGTATTCTAGAGCGTGTGCGAAACGATACATCGCGTACCAAGTCTTCCGTGATTAACCTTCAGTTTCGCTCGTCCGTTGAGGATACCATTGATCTGCTCTTCCGGGATTAGAGGAACCTGGCACCTATGGCACTTATCAATGTTGCAACTCACGAGATTCATTGCAAGATCGTGTATTACGGCATAGGCTATTGTGGCAAGACAACAAACTTGCAGCATGTCTATAGAAGCATCAATCCCAATGCCCGGGGAGAGATGCTCTCTATTGCGACTGAGACCGAGCGTACTCTGTTCTTTGATTTCCTTCCCCTGGATCTCGGAACAGTACACGGGTTTCGCACGCGTTTCCATCTTTATACTGTACCGGGCCAGGTGCTGTATGAACGCACGCGCCTGGCTGTTTTAAATGGTGCAGATGGAATCGTGTTTGTTGTTGACTCACAGGCCGAGAAGTTTGAGGAAAATGTCCAGAGCATTGCCGAGCTGGAAATGAATATGCGCCGTCTCGGTAAGGATCTGGGCCATTTCCCTTTTATCTTGCAATGGAATAAGCGCGACTTACCGAATGCTCTTCCTGTGCCTGTGCTGGATCGCTATTTAAATCGGCGTCGCGTTCCCTCATTCGAGGCTGTTGCCTCCGCAGGGAAAGGCGTTTTTGCAACTCTACGCGCTATCAGTAAAAGCATTATTTCGCAGCTCTAAGCTGTTCTCTGTGGAAGCAATCCAGTTATTTTTTGAACCATTCTGGCGTGTAGATATCCAGCAGTCGGTAGAAAGAAGAAGATATGTCGCCCGGGAGCTGTTCCCGTGGCGTGTTTTGTTTGCGCTTTTTGAGCCGAAGTGAAAGAGGCATCTCTTTCCTTCGGCACTTTTTGCTGCTATCCGCGCAGAGTTGCGATCAGGCGTTTGGGCTTTAAGAGCAGGTCAATCGCATGAATAGGGCTGGCTACCACGACATCAGCCGCGACCAGGGCCTTGATTGATCCTCCTTCCAGATTGACAACGGCAATGCCAAGTGCTGCCAGGCGCAACATCCCGCTATCGTTTGCCCCATTGCCAATGGTGACCACTTTCGAGGGGCCCAGTTCGCGGACATAACGGAGCTTCTCTTCTCCTCGGTGGGTGATATGGATCTTATAGCCAAGCGTTTGTTCCAGTCCCGAAATATTGTCGTGTGTGCCGGCGGAAAGCAGGTGAATGGTTAGATGCTCGGAGAGCTTTTGTAGCCGCTCGGCCACTCCACTGATGGCTACTCCATCGACGGCCAATGTCCCGTTAATATCAAAAACGGCGTGATGCAGTTCAAGGCTATTTCTTTCTGGAATTTCGAGCTTAATCATAGTTCCTCACCAAATTCATACTAATGTTTGTTCGTCTGTTGTGATCCTTAGCAGGTTTCGCAAACTGCTGTAAGCCTGTGGAGGTGAGATAATGCGCCGCGGGCTTCATGCTCTTTCATGGATGGTTGCTAGAAGAGCTGCCGGTTCCACGGAAATGAGTGAAGGCGCCTCTACAGCCTCCATTTACTCGGGCGGGTTTCTGTATCTATGAAGGTGGGAAAACCCTCTTCTGAACGAACATACGAGACAATGCGATATGGAGCCTTAGCGCGAGATAGCAGTAAATATATCCTGCTTGTTGGTGATCAGGTGCAGAAGTTCCTGTAATCCCTGCCGGGCTCCCTTGCGTTGCGTTGCACTGAGTGTGGTATCAGCGGTGAACTCGTCTTCATCAAGCACGAGATACTCGCCATCGGGTGTGACCCAGACATCCAGATAGAGATCTGCCTGCCTCACACAATTTCCCTTGATCATAGCTGGTTCAACAATATTGCAGTACCATCCCTTCCGCTCTCCCTCTGCACCTGCAATATCAAAAATATTAAACCAGCGATCAGTATAGTAGTATTCAAGGAAAGAGTCACCAGGCTCGAAACGAGTGTAACCCAGTTCTTTGGTCGGAAAGGTCCAGTAAGCCTGAATGACGATACCATTGGAAAGCTGCGCATGTAGCTCTCCCTGATACCGGATCTTCTCCTCCCCTTTGGGATCACATTTTATGACGGTATACATAGAATATCCTCTTGAAATAACAGAGCAGCCCTTCATAGATAGTCTAACCTATGGGGACCGAGAATTGCAATGACAATTCCTCCCTTCATAGAGCAGTGGGGCGAGCCGTGCTGCTCAAAAGGGCACGCCACCCGGAGTGGACCCCTTTTTACTTCGATAGCGAGTTTGCGTTTCTTTTTATTGTACGTTACAGAATGGCTTCTTGTTTTACACGGTGTGCTTCATATGATAGCGTTTGGTGAAGCCGTTGGATATATTCGGTTTCTGTATGTGGAGATATGTTATACTATAGCAGCCATGATGAATCTTGATTTTGTTTGCCAGCATCCCGATGTCGTGCGTGAGGCTCTACGCAAACGGCATAATGCGCAGAATATAGATGAAATTTTGCGGCATGCAGAGCAGCGACGCGGCCTGATTACGCGGCGTGATGGGCTCTATAGCACGCTGAAAGAGGTCAAAGAGAGCCTGCGAACCGCTCTTCCAGAGCAGCGGCCGCCGCTGAACAAGCAGATGAAGGCTATTATGCATGATATCCAGCTTCTTGAGCTACGTATCTCGGATATCGAGACCCGCTTGCAGAGGCTGCTACTGTATTTGCCCAATATCCCGCATGCTGGCGTTCCTGAGGGAAAACATTCAATCAACAATCGTGAAGTACACCTCTGGGGTGAGCCTCTGTCGTTCCATTTTGAGCCTTTGCCCCACTGGGAACTGGGAACGCGCCTGGGAATTATTGATGCGGAAAGCGGAGTGCGTGTCGCTGGTAGTCGCTTCGTCACTTTAAAGGGTCTGGGAGCGCGGCTTGAGCGTGCTTTGATTTCGTTTATGCTGGATGTCCATACCCGGGAACATAGCTATACCGAGGTGATGCCGCCTTTTATGGTCAAGCGCTCGGTCATGCAGGGTGCGGGACAACTACCCAAATTTGAAGAGCAGGCATATGCCTGTACAGCTGATGAGCTCTTTTTGAATCCTACCGCTGAAGTGCCGCTGGTCGGGCTGCACGCAGACTCTATCCTCTCCGGTGATGAGTTGCCGATTCGCTATGCAGCGTGGACGACCGCGTTTCGGCGTGAAGCTGGCTCAGCAGCTCGGGCAACACGAGGGTTGTTGCGTCAGCATCAGTTTAACAAGGTTGAGTTATTTCAGATCACGGAGCCGGGCAGATCGTATACAGTGCTGGGCGAGATGCTGACTCATGTGGAGCGTATCCTTCAGTTGTTGGAGCTTCCTTATCGTGTGGCCGAGTTATGTGGTGGAAAGCTCCCATTTAACGCGGCAAAAGCCTACGATGTTGAGGTCTGGATGCCCAGCCTGGAACAGTACGTTGAGGTTTCATCGATTAGCAATTGTGAGTCGTTTCAGGCACAGCGAGCGAATATCAAGTATCGCCCGGAAAAAGGAGCGCGAGCCGAGTATGTCCATACGCTCAATGGCTCTGGCTTGGCAGTCGGGCGGACAATGGCGGCAATTCTGGAAATCTACCAGCAGGCGGACGGAACAGTGATTGTTCCAAAAGTACTACGCCCTTATGTCGGGACTGCCGTGCTGACAGCTCGCTAAGGGTGGGCTATAGAGGCGCGTTGACCCTCAAGGGGGAAGAGAAAATCCACCAATTTCAACCTTTTTGGCAAAAATTCCGTGAAACCCTCTTCCATATTTAAGAAAGATGTGGTATAGTAAATCCCGGAAGGATGGCAGAGTGGTCTATTGCGGCTGTCTTGAAAACAGCTGGGTGATGAGCCCCGGGGGTTCGAATCCCTCTCCTTCCGCTTCAGGGTTAGAGGTCTTCTTTCTTGTTGTCGATTTCCCAGACGCGCTATGAAAGAAGGCCTTTTATTACAGTCAGTCCGGCACACATGCCCAGGCTGCGCCTTGAAAGCATGCAAGCATGCGTGCTTTGTCAGGTCAGGGATGCAATCCTTTCTACAGGAATACATCTCCACCTTGCAACTATTGGTGATAGTCTCTCCTGGCGTGATGTGTATAGAGTAAGGGGGATGTGCTATACACACGACGCTTAGTGTATTTTGGACGGACGGTGAAGTAGAGTGTCTTTTATTGGTACATTAGAACAGTTTCCTTTGTCTCAGATTTTGCAACGTTTAGAGGCATATGCTAAGACCGGCTTGTTGGTCGTGAAACGTGGCGGACAGTGGATTGAGTTCTATTGTCGCGATGGCCGCTTGATCTGTATAGGTCCGTTGCGCACCAACGCCACGCTTGGCGAGCGCCTTGTGCAAGAAGGTGTGATCTCGATGCAGGCCGCGCAAGATGTTCAGTTCGCGCTAGGGGCGGATGCCCAGAGTGAGACGCGGACGGCACTGGCTCTGATTGATCGGGGACATGTGAGGCAGGATGATCTGCGTACATGGGCGTATCAGAATGCCCTGAAAGTACTTCAGGTACTTGTGCGCTGGAATAGCGGAGAGCTCTATTTTGAAGAAAATGCTGCTCCTCCACCTGAACGCCTGCTGGTTGCTTTAACGATTTCAACACTTTTGTCCGCTGCGTTCTCCGCGCAGTCTGCTCCTCAGCCGTCTTCTCAGTCGTACCCTGCGTCCCCCGCTTCACAACAGGGTATTCCTCCAACACAGATGTCACCGTTGCAGCCTCAACAGATGTCGCCTATGGCTGCGATGCAGACGCAGATGTCGCCTGTGCAGCCGCCACAGATGTCACCTGTACAACAGTATCCTCAGATGTCGCCTGTGCAGCAACAGAAGCCAGTTCAGGCACCCGCTGCCCCGGCAGAAGAGCCAGTACAGCCCGGAACGGTCAGTGCCTCGCAGCTCTTATTTGATGCCATTCCAGCGAGCAACTCGCTTCCGGCAACCGAGTCCATCTCGCCGGTATTTAATAATAACTATAACAACTCGATGCACGCGGTTGATACGCCGTCGCTTGCGGGAATCAATGCGCCCAAGACCTCGCCCTACTTTGAGCCTGTGCACAATCCTGTAGTTCCTCAGCGTATTGATACGTCGTTTATGCGTCCTGATATGGTATTGATTCCGGCTGATCTTTCGGCACTGCGTGACCAGAATCCGCAGTATCAGTTGACGCCGGAGCAATGGCGTGTCCTGACGCGCGTTGATGGCAACACAACTTTACAGACTGCCTGTCAGGAGCTGGCAATGCTTCCCGATCAGCTCTGTCTGGTCGCCGGTGAGCTGGTTGCGATGGGTTTGATCCATGTCGCGCCTGCTTCTGCTGCGAACACCAATGAGTTGTCACCGGCTGCGGACTTGCGTAACCCATTGTTGAATAGTGGTTACGTTGCGCCTGGATCTGCTGCAACCACGGTCTCTCCCTGGACACCTGCGCCGGTTTCAGAGCCGTCCACAACTCCGTTTTCCTCTGCGTTTCCTTTTGAGACTGAGTCACAATGGGGAAATGGTGGCAATGGCGCGACCTTTGTTCCCGGGCGTGGTTGGGTGACTCGACCTCAGTCGGCACAGCCGAGCGGTCCGATTGCCTTGCAGTCAGGGTTGTATGCTAACCATCAATAGTCGCAATCTTTGTGCGGTGGGTCGGTAGTGTTATAGCGTTTGTGGTTTGTAAGGTGGTTTTGTCGTCTTTCTGTTGAAGGGGGTACGTGTGAAGGGTCGTGTGATGCCGTTTTGCCGTACATCGACTGACAATACAGCGCAGGATGCGAAGCTTGCCGAGATGCTTGTGGCGCATAGCCCAGCCATGCAAAATGTGGTCAAGCTGATCTGGCAGGTTGCTCAGTATCCTTCGACAACGGTACTATTGCAGGGCGAGAGCGGCACCGGCAAAGATGTGGTCGCACGCGCTATTCATGAGTTAAGCAGCCGGGCAACCTACCAGTTTGTTGACATTAACTGCGCCGCAATTCCTGATACCTTGCTGGAAACCGAGCTCTTTGGTGTTGAAGCGGGCGCTTTCACCGATGCAAAGGTTTCACGCGAGGGGTACCTGCTACGGGCTGATGGTGGAACGCTTTTCCTCGATGAGATCGGCTCGATGCCTCTTGTTCTTCAAGCCAAGTTACTCCGTTTCCTCGAAACCCGGAGCTTTCGTCGTGTAGGCAGTACGAAAGAGATCCATGTTGATTTGCGGGTGATCTCTGCCACTAATGTTGATCTTCAATCTGCTGTTGCGCATAGGACTTTTCGCGACGACCTGTTTTATCGTCTGAAGGTAATAACAATCTATCTTCCGCCTTTGCGGGAGCGGCCCGAAGATATTGTGCCTCTGGTTGAGCACTTCTTACAGCTTCACAGTAACGGAAGTGAAGAGCCATTACAGATCAGTGATGATGCTCTGGAACTGCTGCAACAGTATCACTGGCCCGGCAATGTGCGTGAGCTGCGGAGCGTGATTCAGCGCGGCCAGATTCTCTGTGATGAAAATATCATTCGTCCAAAGGACTTACCAGAGAGTGTGCGCCTCGCAGGCCGAAACGTCGGTCAGCGTCTGGATGAGCTCAAAGAACAGTTGCATCTGCCGCCAGAGGGACTGGACTTGCGGGCTTTTCTGAGCTCGATAGAGCAAAAGTTTATCCATGAAGCTCTGGAAGCGTGTAACGGCAATCAGGTGCGGGCGGCTGCTTTGCTCGGGATCTCGCGGGATCAATTGCGGTATCGGCTGCCTCCGCGGAAGCGGGATCAATAGTTGTCAAGATCCGACCTTGCAACTGCGCGAACAGCCGCCAGAGCTGTCACCTTGCAGTCAGAAGTAATAGTTATCAAGTGCAGGTGTGTTGTTGTGTCTGTGTGAAAGGAGGAGGGAAGAGTATGCGGATCTCTTCTCTCCTCCTTTGTTAGCAGAATTATTCAAGTGTCTCGACCTCAGGCCAGTCGAGCATCAGGGCTCTGGCTGGCTGGCCGGGAAGAATTTGTGTACCACCCTCAGGGACGATGACCAGCGCGTTCGCGTTGAGAAGCGAGGTCAGCAGGTTTGAGCCCTGTTTCCCTGTGGTGTGAGCGACAAAGCGTCCCTGTTCCAGGCTGACGTGTGCTCGCACATAATGACGGCGCTGTGCCTTTTCCTGCACGCCATCAGCAACGATGACTTCGATCTGTGGCCTGTAGAGCCGGGTATGCCCCTGTAGTTTCCGCACTACGGGGCGGCCAAAAAGCTCGAAGGTGACAGCGCTGGAAACCGGGTTTCCGGGTAGTCCGAGCAGCGGTACCCCGTGAATATGGCCGAAGGCAACCGGCTTTCCGGGGCGCATGTTGATGCGCCAGAAGTTCATCTCACCCTGTTCCTGCATGATGTCCTTGACGAGATCGAAATCACCAACTGATACCCCACCCGAGGTCAGAATCAGATCATAGGTGATTGCCTCGTTGAGCTTCTCGCGCAGGCTCTCAACGGTATCGCGAGCGATGCCGAGGCGCGTCGGGATGCCTCCAGCTTTACGGACAGCGGCTTCAAGCAGATAACTATTACTGTTGCGAATCTGTCCGGGTTGCAGTTCTGCTGAAATCTCGACCACCTCGTCACCGGTCCCCAGAATTGCGACCCGGGGCTTGCGGATTACCTCTACATGATCATAACCAAGTGTTGCCAGTATCCCTGTTTCCCAGGGGCCAATCAGATCGCCGGGAGAGAGAAGCTTCTGTCCCTTCTGAATATCCTCCCCTGCGGGACGAATGTTATT
>Ga0164243_10001564_pt1 | contig 38749 bp, 31 predicted proteins | sample OricompcompostOP_FD_108781 | JGI IMG/M metagenome (GOLD analysis project Ga0164243, IMG submission 108781) | Organic Plus compost microbial communities from Emeryville, California, USA - Original compost - Organic plus compost (OP) | ecosystem: Engineered > Solid waste > Mixed feedstock >... | reverse complement strand
CGCCCGGCGCCGTTCGCACGCTGGCCCCGATGAGGTAGAGGCCGGGCGGGACCTTGGCGGCGGGCACGTCCTGGAACAGAGACGCGCACCCGGGCCGACCGCGGCAGTCGAGCGCGACCGCGCGCACGCCCACGGGCTGGAAGACGGTGTCGCGCTTGGCCTTCGAGTTGAACGACCGCCAGTTCGGTGCCGCCCCCGGCCGCGCTCCCGAGATTTTCCAGCCGCCCCCCTGCCCTGGGGACCGCACCTGCGTCAGGTGGCCATCGGCCAGCAGGTTCGCCTGAGGCAGAGGCCAGACCTCCTCGTCGGTCGGCCGCGCGGGAACGACCTTCGAATAGTCCTGGCAGTTGCTCACCACGAACATCACGCCGCGGTAGGAGAACGGCTTTTGGGGACCGCAATTGGTCGGGTCGACGGAAGCGCCCTGCTGGACGGGTGTCCAGAACTCCCATCGCGTCCGGCCGTATTGCTGCGTGAAGTAGAAGACCTCGACGTGGCCGCGCCGCAAGAACTCGGGGTTGTCCTGGAAGTCGTGGACCGAAATGATCGCATCCATGACCTTCTTGGGCGTGTTCCTGACGCCGCCGAAGACGAAATCGCGCTGCAGCCACCAGTCGGTCTGCAAGGGGTTGTAGGCGGTCGGACAAGCGCCGGGGAAGGATTCGCCGAGCTGCTCCCAGTGCCGGCCGCGGATCCGCGTGTGGGCCGTCCCCTTGTCCAGGAAGCCTTGCAAGGGGAAGAGCGGCCAACCGGCCGGCGAGCAGTTGGGACCGAAGAAGGTCATCCCCCCGGCGTCCCCGGCCTTGGTCGCGTCGATCGCAACCCAGCCGTCGGCGAGCACATAGGTATCGTAGCCGTCGGTGTTGTTGACGAAACGGCCGAACCTGGGCCGCCAATCCATCGTGCGGAAATAGAGCGGCTGGCCGTTCCTGTCCGACAGGATGAAGGAGTCGTTCTCCAGGTCGCCGTTCTGGTTCATGTTGTGGTAGGGCGGCTTCTCGCCCATGCGGATCTTGCGGCGGTGGGTCCCCGCCGGGCAGGGGTAGTAGGGATCTGCGCCGGTCGGACGATCGTCAGCGTCGGCGCATACGCTCTTGACCAGCCAGTCGGTCGCCTTCGTCGAAAGGCCGTAGGGGGCGGCCGGCTGCGCCCGGCAAGCCCCCGAGAGGACGCTCAGCGACAACGCCATCGCCGCCCCCCAGACCTTGCGCCGGCCGGCGCGGCGGCGTCCCCTTTCCCGTTCCGCTCCAAGGTCCATGGCGCCCTCCTTTCTCCCGCCCAGGCCGGACGGCCAGGAATTCAAAAGCCATTCGGCTTCCACTTTTGTGCAACTCACCCTAACATCCGCGCCTGTCTCCCGGCCAGGCTCCGGGAGCGCATCGTGAGGAAAGCCGTGAATTCGCGACAGATTTTGGCTCAAGCGCCCCGTCGGGACGACGCCGTCGAAGCTGCCCCTGCCCTCCCCGACGCCCCCACCGTGTTCGCAACCTATCGGGACGCCGTCACCCGCGCCTGCTATCGGGCCATCTTGGGGCGGGAACCGGAAAAGGCGATCCTCGATCGTATGGCCTCGCCGTTGATCCCCGAGGCGTGGGAGTCCGAACTCCGGGACACGATCCAGCGCATCCACTCGAGCCGCGAGGCCCGGGACCGGGCCAAGCGCATCCTGAGGTCCGAGATCAAGGCGCCGCACGGAAAGATCCCCGACCGGGTGGTCTGCTTCATCCACCTGGAGAAGACCGGCGGCACGACACTGGACGCCGAATTGGAAAAGCGCTTCGAGGACAAGGATCGGATCGGGCGCGGTCCTCACAGGCTTTACACCTACGCCACCGGCGAATTCGTCGGCGTCCGATATATTGGCGGGCATGTGGACTATTGGGAGAGCGAACACCTTCCCCACAAGAAGGTGTTCCGGCTCGCCCTGTTCCGGGACCCGGTGAAGCGGCTCGTTTCGTTCTACAGGTATCATCGGGCGCACCTGCCGAAGTTCAGGGCCACCAACCCGTTCGTGGACCTGGCGCACGCTTGCACTGCGGAGCAGTTCTTTTCGCGACCCGAGGTGAGAGCGTCGCCCAGGATCGACAACGCCTATCTCCACACCTTCGGCGCGACCACCGCCGGGCCGCGCGTGACGCCGGGACCGGCCCGTGAAGCGGCGTTCCGGCTCGCCTGGGACCGGATCGCACGGCTCGACGCCGTCGGATTGACCCACATGATGGAGGAGTCGGTCGCCGTCATCTTCCGAGAACTGAACATGACGCCCCCCGAGACGATTCAGACCAGGAACAACGCCGAGAGCTTCGGAAAGACGAATCCCGATCTCGTAGCGACCCCGCAGGTGGAGTTGACGCCCGCGCTACGCGAGGCCCTGGCCGACCTCGTGGTCCACGACGAGAAGCTATTCGAGGTCGCCACGGCGCGGTTCAACGCGCTGCGGACCGCCCCGGCCGCGCGCGCGGGCAGGCCTGCTTAGAGCGCCGCGCCCGACGCGAACTCGCCCCTGGAACGAAGCCGAGCTAGCCGACTTGCGTCCTCCGACGCCTGCCGGCCAGGAACAACAAGCGATAGCCGCCAAAGCAGGCGCAGGACGCCCCCATGGAAGAAGATCACTGCGTGATTTCGAAGAACTGCTACGGCATCTACGCCATTCCGAAAAGTACATTGCACCGGCCGGCAGCGCAGTTCGTCAACAACGGAAAGGTCTGGGAACCCGAAACGATAGAATTCATGCGGAACGTCAACCGCGGCGGCGACGTCGTGCACGCCGGCACGTTCTTCGGAGACTTCTTGCCGGGTCTTTCGGACGGAATGAAGGGTCGAGGAATGGTTTGGGCGTTCGAGCCGGTCCCGAACAACTTCACCGCCGCTCGCAAAACGATCGCGATGAACGGCCTTGAGAACGTGGTCCTACGCAACGCCGCGCTGTCGGAACGGCCAAGCACCTTGCACATGGCGGTCGCCGACCAAGACCGCCGGCCCCTCGGCGGCGGAAGCCGTGTCGTAGGCATTCAGAGCGAATTGACGGTCTCGGTCGACGCGGTGCCCATTGACGCCGCCGTGCCGGAGACACGCCGGGTTTCGATCATACAACTCGACGTCGAAGGGCACGAACGGCAAGCATTGCTGGGCGCTCGAAAGACTATCCGTCGGTGCCGACCCGTATTGATATTGGAAGGATTCAACGACGTCTCTTGGCTGAACAGCCACGTCGGGCCGTACCGGTTCGTGGGCAAGCTTCACGACAATTCCGTCTTCGCGACCGTTCCAGACTGACCCGAGGACCTGACCTCAGGCTGTTCGAATGACCACCCAGCCTGCGCTCTTCGTCCTCGCACGGCGCCGCCGCTTCCGAAGCAACGCCGGCGATCGATCGGTCAGGGGCGGTAGCTTAGGCGGCGCGCTTGCGCACCGCGATCCCGAAACTCGTGCAGGTGACCATGCCCAGCATCAACTTCAGGTGCTGGGGCCCGTATGGAGGGACGTCGATATGGGCGTCGAGCTCCCGGTCGCCAGGGTGGAAGTTCAACGGCAGGACCGTGTGCCCGTCGGCGACGAGACGCCCGGCGAGGTCTTCGAAGTCGCGCTTGCGGAACAACGACAGGGTCGGAGTTTCGACGGTCTGAGCGTTGGAGTCGAGGTTGAACTCCGTCGTGTGCACGGCCCAGCCGCCCGGCTTGAGCGTCCGAAGGCTGTTCTCGACAAAATCCAGGCCGTGCTTGATCGAGCCGAGGTGCTCGAAGCAGCAGGACGACCAGCAGACATCGAAGCCTTCCAAGTCGTCGGGAATGGCGTTCATGTCCACCGGACGGAAGGACACCTGTCGCCGGAAAGTCTCCCTGTCCACGAGTCTCGGATGATGCAGTTCATCGAGCGCGGCGGAATGCTGGTTGGTCGTCTCCCACCCGACGCCGGCGATCGCCTCGGGCGGCGCATCAGTGGCGACGACCTCGAGGCCGAAGCGCGCCAGCAAGGAGGGCGTCGGCTCGCGGCCGACGCCGAATCCCAAGGCCCTCTTTCCCGCCTGCAGCACGCCAGACTGCCTCATGACCGCGAGGATGTAGGCGAACTCCCACTGTTTGCGGTGGAGGCTCGGCGTAAGCCCCAAGGCGGACACCAACTCCCGATAGCCGTCGGACACCATCTGATCGTAGGTGCAGAGCTGGGAGACCGGCGCCTCCAGCGTTGGCGGTTCAAGGCGCCAGGGCGCGGCCGGGTCGTCCGGGGGTGAGAGCAGGAACAGCGGCGCACGGTAAGGCGCGCCGCTGTTGAAAAACCGCTTGAACTCGGCCGTGTTGGCGAAGGCGCGCCGCAATCGGGCGATATCGGCGTTCTTTCGGTGGAATTCGATCTCGGCATCGTCCCGCGGCGGCCGGCCGAGGAACAGGCGGATCGCCCAGGCCGAAGCCTCAGCACTCACCGGCTCGTTCTCGTCCACCGCCCATGCCGGCCTGCCCGCGACGTCGGGGGCGTTCCGCTCGGCCTTTTGGAGGCCTGAAGTCTTGCGTGTGGTCATGCAGCGTTCCTACGAGCCGGCCCCGCCGATGGAGGGCTGGGCCAGGCTGTTCCACCGCGCCGCAGGCGGCGCCGGACGCCTGGCCCGACCGGATCAGTCCTGGAGTTCCAGCGTGATCTTCTCCAGGATCTTGACCCGCGCGGCCGCATCCTGGCTTTCGCAAAACGCCAGGGCCGAGAGGCCGGCGTAGAGCTCCCGCGAATCCGGCCGGTCGAACGGCCCGGCGGACAGGAGCGAGATCGAAACCGCGCCGTCCGCGTCCGTCTTGCCCTCGGCCACGACCCACCGCTTGGAGGGCAGCCGCTTGAACAGGGTCGGCCGGCCGCCCACCTCGACCTGGACCGAGGCCGGGGCGCCGTCGTGGCCGGTGGCGCCCGGCATCTGCAGTCTCAGGTAGACGGCGATGTCCGTGTCAGGCTCAAGCCGGGTCTTGAAGTGCAAGGTCGCCCGCCGCGACCGGCTCCAGCACCCCCACTCCTCGACGGCGTGCCATCCGCTGCGCCGGGCGGAGGCCAGATAGGTCAACGGCAGCCCCCGCTCGTCGCGCCGGCTGACCTCGGCGGACCCCATGCCGATCACGTCGGCCGCCTCGAACACCCCGTTCACTGGAAGGTCGTCGGCCTTGCCGACCTCCATCGCCGATTCGAGATATTCGATCGCGAACTGGCGCCACGTCTTGGGCTTGTAGCCGGCCGCGACCTCCTCCGTCCAATTCGCCAGCTCGTCCGGGTTGGACAGAAGATCGCGCACCAGCGCGTATCCTTCATTGACGTCTTCCGGATCGACGTAGCGCGCGAACTTGCCGCCGACCTCGGGCATCGACGCCCGGTTCGACGAGATGCAGGGCTTGCCGTAGGCCAGGCTCTCGCCCACCGGCAGGCCGAAGCCCTCCACGAAGCTCGGGAACATCGTGAACATCGAGCGACGGTAGAGCTCGGCGAGCTCGGCGTCCGTCACGCCGTTCAGGACCCGCAGGCGCCCGCCGAGCCCGTCCGAGTTGTTCTGGTAGGTCACGAACTGCTCGATATCCCACCCGATCTTGCCGACGAATACGAGATTGGGGATGTTCTTGACGCCTTCGGCAATCAGCCTCTCCCAAATCTTGACCATGTACATATGGTTCTTGCGCACTTCGATTGTGGAGACGGACAGTACGAAGGGCTCCCTGAGGACCTCCGCCACCGCGTCGCTCCACGCCCGGGGCCCTTTGCCCGGCGGCGCCAGTTCCGTCGAAAGCGTGACCGCCTTCACCGGGATCTCGAAGTTCAGATGCTCCCGCATGAACCCGCGCACTTCGTCGGCGACGAACTCCGAGTTCGTCAGGACGCCGTTCGCGAGTTTCAGCACGTCGACGAGCGCGCGGCGGAACACCCGGGTCGCCGCCTTGTGCACGTACTGCGGATGGCTGATCTGGATAAGGTCGTGGATGAATATGACGAACTTGACCCCGTCTTCCCGGAGTCTCTGGATCATGTCGTAGTGTTGATAGATCCAGAATGCGCCGGCGATCGTGAATATGTCGCCGCGTTTCGGGGTCACCAGCACACGGGAGTCGTAGACGCTTCGGACGGCGGCCTGCACGTCCTCGCCGCGATGAAGGGACTCGATCATCGCCATGACGAGATGGCGATTTACCGAGAATATCTTCATGTTGTCGTATTCCGGGATCACCGGAACTACGTTGAGGCCTTCTCCCTCATAAAGTTCGACAAACGCGGTTACACCTTCGATCAGGTTGGCGACGACCCGCTGAATGCCGCTCAGGGACGCGTTGGTCTGCACGTAGACGATCAGATCCGTCATATCGAGGAAGATCGTCTTGACGCCGAGGTCCACGTAATCCTTGAACTGAGCGCCGTCCCCCCCGAGCGCGAGGATTTCCTTCAGGGTTTCGAGGCTCTTGGGGTTGAGGTCGAACGCCTTCTTGTAGGCCGAGAGCGCCGCGTCCCGCTGCCCGGCGAGTTTCTCCAGATGGCCCTTGTTGAGATGGGCGTCGAAGTCGGACGGACGCAGTTCGAGCGCGGTCGCATAGGCGGCCCGCGCTTCGGCGTAGTCTCCGGCTTCCTTGCTGGCGTGTCCCAACTGCACCCAGATGTCGAAATCTTCCGGCTTCTTCCGGAGATGGGCCTTGTAGTTCGCCGCGGCCTCCGCCCAATCGCCACGCCCTCGCGCCCGATCCCCGGCCGCGCGGAAATCGACATCACCTTCGGCGACCCCCGTCTGAAGGGCTCCGAATACACGCTGCTTCATGGTTGCGCCTCTAAGGTTCGCGTCTGGAAGGAAGGGTCCGGCGTGGCGGGTGTAAGGTGGTACCGTGCAATAATTGCCTTATAAGCAACATGTGACACCCCGTTCAATCCGGATGAGGCGGGCCCGGAGGTCCCTGCGCGCTTTCTTCCTTAAGGGCCCGCGCCGAAGGCTCCGACGAACGCCGCAGGCGCGTCGGAGCAAGGGCGCGCGGGCGCGGCCCCCTCCGACGGATCAGTCGCAGCGGCAGGTCCCAGCCCCAAGGCCTGCTCCACGATGCTGAAATGCTGCGCCCATGTGGGCGGGACGACCGACGGCGGGGCGCGCCTGCCGCCCGCGGCGGCGGCCTGGACCGCCGCCAGCCAGGACGGCCCGTCCATGGGGTCCAGCAGCGTGGCGTGGCCGGCGAGCTCGCGATGGACGGCGATGTCCGAAGCGATGACCGGCGTTCCCAGTGCGGCCGCCTCGGCGACAGGCAGGTTGAACCCCTCGGCGAACGAGGGCGCCAGCAGCGCGCGCGCCCCGGCGATGAGCGACGCCAGCTGACCGTCCTGCAGGTCGCTGACCTCATGGACGAACCGGCGGATCGGGGGCGACCTCTCCAGATGGTCGATGACGGCCTCGTTCTCCCAGCCCCGCCGTCCCGCCAGCACCAGCCAGGGGGTGTCGTCGCCCATGCGCTCGGCCAGGCTGCGCCACAAGGTCAGCAGGAAGGCGATGTTCTTGCGGGGCTCGATGGTGCCGACGCAGACGAAATAGGGCCGGCGGCCGACGGCCGCGTCGGGCGCGGCGGCGAAAACGGCCTCCAGACCCAGCCGAGCCACGCAGGTCGACGGTTCGGCGAACCCGTGATCCGCGACGAAGCGCTTGAGCTCTGCGGCGGTCGACTGCGAATTGGCGATGATCAGGGCGTCGTGCCGCAACAGAGCCTCGATCCGCCGCCGGTGCCAGCCCGCCGCCGACGGCGAGCAATATTCCGGATAGGCGATCGGGATCAGGTCGTGGACCATCGCCGCCGGTCGGATTCCGGCGGCGGTCAGGCGCTCGAGCAGGCGCGGCTGCTCCAGGCCGAAGTGGCTCACGTTCAGATAGACGGCGCCGGGCTCCATCCTGGCTGGGCGCCAGCTCGAAAGGGTTCGCAGGCCGAACAAGCCGTAGCGGGCGAACGCCCTCGAATGGATGCCGTCCTTGGCAGGCGCACGCAAAGTCTCCACGGCCCCGGGCGCCTGCTGCAGCGCAAGCACCAGCCTGCGCCAATTCTCCCGGGCGGCCGGAGGCGCGGGCGCCCTGTGCGCGAGGAGCCGCTTGAAGGCTTCGAGGGACAGCGGCAGGACCCCTCCTCCGATGGTGCAGACCGGCGCGAGCCGCACGTCCGGCCGCGACAGCAGCCAGTTCCCGTAGGCCTCGGTGACCCGGTCGATTCCGGTGGGCGAGGCCAGGGCCGCGCGCATGAACAGCCGGGTCGCGTCGAAGAGGACGGTGGCGGCCACGGGTCAGCCGAACGGGCGGTAAAGTTCCGCCAGCCGGGCCTGATAGGCCTGCAGGCTGAACTTCGCGGCTTGCTCGACGCCGCGCCTGACGAGCTCGGCGCGCAAATCGGCGTCCCGATCCAAGGCCACGACCCCCCGCCGGATCGCCTGGACGTCGTAAGGGTCCACGATCAGGGCCGCGTCGCCGGCGATTTCGGGCAGAGAGCCCTCCGTCGAGGTCAGCACCGGGGCCCCCAGCATCATCGATTCCAGGACCGGCAGGCCAAATCCCTCGTAGAGCGACGGGAACAGGGTGGCCTTGGCGCCGCGGATCAGGCTCACCAGCAAGCCGAAAGGCAGGTAGTCGTAGAGCCGAACGCGGTCCGCGCGACGGATCACCCCGTCCCTCACCACGCTGACTTCCACAAGATCGTCGTACATGAGGGCGGTCTGGTCGTCGTCGAGCCACGTCTTCCCGCCGATGACGACCAGCGGCGTGGTCACGCCGGAACCCAGGTAAGCCTCGATGACCCTAGCCAGGTTCTTCTTGGGCTCGATGGCTCCAAAGAACAGGAAGTAATTCTTCCAGCCAAGGCCGAACATGCCTTCGACCTCGCCTATGACCTCGGCGTCTGGGCGCTCCAGAAGCGAGCGCGGCAGGTCGACGGCTTGATAGGTTACGGCGACCCTGGATTCGTCGACCTTGAATATGTCGACGATATCCTGCTTCGAACGCTCGGACACTGTGACGATACGGTCGGCGCTGGCGCAGATCTGCTGGCAGAGCTCGTAATATCGCCGCTTGTTGTCCAGGGTCGTGTAGGGCAGCCGGATCGGCACCAGGTCGTGGATCGTGTAGAGATTGGGCCGCCTTTCCGCCCTCAAGGGCAGGACATAGGTCCAATGCATCACCGAGGGGCCGGGACGTTCCGACTCGTCGAACGCGAGCGGCGTGAACCGCCCCCAGGCCGCGAAGGCGCGATTGGCGCCGTGGAACAGGTCTGCGCTGGCCCACAGGGCGGCGCAGGGGGGCGCCCGCCGCGCGATCTGGCGCGTGACGATGGCCCCGCTGGAGGAGACGCTTTGCGCCCGTCGCCTGCGGGGTGGGCCCAACCCCTTCAACTGCCGGGCGACTTCCGCAAATCGGGATCGGGTGGGCTTCGCCGCATCGAACAGCCGCATTTCGTTGACGAGCGGCTCTTTCAGCAGCCCCTGCTCCGGCCCGTAGAGCAGATGGGTCGCGACCCCTATGCCTTGGAGCGAGGAATTCAAGTTGATTCCATAGGTCGCAACACCAGACCCTTTCAACATCGAGATGTTGAAAGCGTCAATTCCAACTGAAGCAGGCACATTCACCATGAATATGCCGCGGACTTACCGGACTTTTTCGGACCTGCCGGGCATTTTTTCAGAGATGGTCTTGCGAAACATCTCCATCTGGCGTTATGGCGCTCGGATTGATAGCCGTGCGAGAGCGTAGGCTTCCAGTTCAAGCCCGTTCGGGGCGGAGAGCGTTCGCCATGAGCACCGACTTGGATGTTGAAATGCGATTCCTGAGTGTCGATCATGGGGCATAAAGAATTGTCTGATAGGCTGGACGCCATAGAAGAAAAGATAAATCGCATCTTACTTCGGATGGATGAAGTCGCTGGGCGAATTTCCAACTACTTAGGCGACGGGATTTCATCGACACATCTCAAGAACGGAAGCTTGATTTACGTCAACTCCAACGACTTCGGGCCGCCGGCCAATTTCATGGACGGCGGAAACTACGAGCCCGACAACCTTCAGGTGCTCCTGAGCTTCGTCGACGACGAATCCGTCTTCCTCGACATCGGAGCCAACCTCGGCTTCTTTTCGCTGATCGTGGGCGACCGCATGCGCCGTGGCGGCAAGGTCATCGCCTTCGAACCCCAGCCCGCCATGGTCGAGCTGTTCCGGCGGAGCATCCACCACAACGGGCTCGGACGCGTCGTCACGGTCCACCCGTTCGGCTTGTCGGACACGGCCGGCCGCAGCACGCTGTGGGCGCCGAAGACCCACAAGGGCGGAGCATTCCTCGGGGCGCTGCCCGAAGGGGCGCGCAGCGGCTTTGACGAGATCTCGGTCGAGACCCACAGGCTGGACGACCTTCTCGGCGAGGACTTCACCTGCGATCTCGTGAAGATCGACGTGGAGGGACACGAGCTGCGGGTGCTGCGCGGGATGAAAGGCGTGGTCGCGCGATCGCCGAAGATCAAGATCCTGCTGGAGAAGCTGACCGCCGACGCCGGCAGCGAAGCCGGACTGGCCGCCTACTTCTCGGAGCTCGGCATGAAGCTCCACGGCGTCGTCAGCCGCGGCCTGACCCCGCCCCTGGGCGTCGAGGAACTGCGGAACTGGCAGGGGTACCTGCTGGCGGCCCGCCCCTCGTCCATCGACCGATTGGACCGGCGCGGCTTCTCGATCTACCCCCGGCAACTGCAGGGAGGGACGTCCCGCCTCGAGGGGGGCCGCCTGGCGGCGGACGGCCCCGGGCTGATGGTCCACGGCCCCTACTGGAACCTGCCGCGCGGCTCGTGGCGCCTGACCGTCCAGGGCGAGCTGCACGGCGACATCACCTGCGTCGTCAGCGAGCAGTTCGGCCACAAGGTGGCCTCTCAGTCGATCTCGGAGACGGCGCGGACCGCCGACTTTGTCGTTCAGCATGACCTGATCAAGTTCGAATGTGCATTCTGGGGCGCCTCGGGGGCCAGGATGTTGGTCGACCGTCTGGACTGGACCCGCATCGATTGACGAGGATCACCCGGGGCCGGCCGGCGCTTCGGACGGGTCGGCCCTTTCGATGGCCAGGCCGGAAAAGCTCAAGGTCCCGTGAAAAGCCGCGTGGGGCACGCCCAGGATGAACTCCGCGGGTCCGGGACGCGCGAACCGGTGGACCACCGACATCCGGTTGCGGCCCACGGCCATCGGGTGGCTCTTGTCGTGCGAGAATTCGCCGGACGAGCCGAACGAAGCCAGGAAGAAGCGCTTCGCCCCCTCCTCGTCCAGGTCGAACACGGCCGTCGCGCGCCAGGTCCCCGCGGGCATCATCAGGTAGGGGCCGAACACCAGGGTCCTGGCGCCGCCGGTGATGTCCATCAGGCGGGGCGGCGGCTCGCTTGGCTTGTCGCCCCACCGGAACAGTTCGCGCGGGCACCAGGAGCTGCGGGCCTCCTCGTCCGCACCGAGGCGATAGATCGCCAGCGCCTGGCGGCCCCAGGCGCGCTCCTCCTGGGCCGTCAGGGCGACGTCCGAAGCCGCCAAGGCGGCCTCGAACCGCTCGATCGTCAGGCGCGCCTCGCCGGGCTCCAGCGTCAGGTCCAGCGCGCTCAGGATCCGGAGCAGCGCCGCCTCCGGATGGGCGCGGATCTCGGCCTCCGCGAGCACCTCCGCGCCGCCCTCGGCGCCGAGGGCGGCGGCGAACGCGTGGCACCGGGACGCGAAAACGACAGCGTCCCGGCCCTCGATCCCCAGCCAGTCCCGCACCGTGCCGGCGGCATCGTCCGGATCGCCGAGCACCACCACCGAAGGCCCCACGCCCGCGGGGTCGATCCCCGACGCGTCGGCGCATAGAACCAGACTCCCCTGATCGAGCGCGCGCCCGTCGAGGCCCGGCGCATCGAGGACCGGGACGCGCCTCAGGCCCGCCGCCCCGTGCAGCGCCTGGCGCAAGGGCGCGCTCACCCTCGATGGCGTCGCCACGAACAGCCGCGCGCCCGGCTTGACCTTTTTCCGTCCGGCCAGCCTGGCGGTCACGCTGCGCGCCCCAGCGCCTTCAACGCCGTCTCTTCCGCGCAAAGCCCCTCATAGATGGCCGCCGCGGTCTCGATGTCGCCGAAGAATTTGGCCCTGCCGGACTCGATGACGACGGCCTGTTCGCAGGTCCTCTTGAGCAGCCCGAGGTCGTGGGAGGCTATAATGAACGCCCGGTCCCGACGCTTGCCGAACAATTCCTCGTCGCACTTGGCGCGAAACAGGACGTCCCCAACCGAGATGACCTCGTCGATCAGGTAGCAGTCGAACTCGATCGCCAACGAGATGCCGAAGCTCAGGCGCGTACGCATCCCCGACGAGTAGTACTTCATCGGCTTGGCCAGAGCCTCTTCACCGAGTTCGGCGAAGTCCTCCACCTTGCGGATGATCTCCTTGGGCGAACGTCGATAAATACGAGCGATGAACTTGATGTTGTCGTAGCCGGACATGCCGCCCTGGAAGCCGCCGTCGAAGCCCAGCGGCCAGGACGCGTCCACGGCCCAGCTGGCGAAGCCGCGGGTCGGCCAGACCACGCCTCCCAGGATCTTGATCAAGGTGGACTTGCCCTGGCCGTTTCGCCCCAGAAGGGCCAGCCGCCCGCCCGCGGGCAGGTCGAAGGACAGGTCCTCGAACAGCGTCCGGGTCAAGCCGCCGTGACTGAACTGCTTGGTCAGGCCTCGCACCGTAAGCATGGCGTGAACGAAGGCCCCGATTCAAAGTCGCTGACGATGTTCACGCAGTCCGGCGACGAGCAGCGAAAGCGCGGCGTAGATCACGAGCGTGGTGACCAGGACGGTGAAGATGATCCTCAGCCGGCGGGGCTGCTCCGCCTTGTCGGGCAGGTTGGGGTTCACCACGCGCTCGAGATAGAGCTGTTTGCGCGTCGCCTCGAGACGGGCGGCCTCCAGGGCGGAGACGGCCGCGGCCAAGGACTTGCCCGCGATCTCCTGGTCGAGGACCAGGCGTTCGTACGCCCCGACCTTCGGCGCCAGGGAATCGGCCTGGCCGGCGGTGCGGGCCTTCTCGGCTTCGATCTGCGCCTCGAAGGCCGCGATGCTCCGGTCGAGGATCGCCAGTTGCGGGCTTTGCGGCGCCGAGGCGGCCAGGCCCGCCCTTTGCGCCTTGAGCGCGGCGAGCTGGGTGCCCAGGGCGCTCATCAGCTCCGCGTCGGCTTTCAGGTTGAGGTCGGGGTCGACCAGCCGCTCCCGATTGCGGAACACGGTCAAGGCGGCCTGGGCCTTCGCCGCGGCGGCTTCGGCATCCTCCAGCTGGCGCGTGGCCTGCCCCACCGTGTCCGTCAGCGAACGCTCGTTGAGCCTGTTGATGAGCCCTTCACCGCCGGCCAGCAGCGCGTCCGCCAAGGCGCGGGCGTCCTCCGGGCGATAGGCGCGCACCCTCAGCGTGCTGATGTTGGTCAGGGGATCCTGGCCCACGGTCACGAAACGGCCGAAGCTGTCGTAGAGGTTTTCGAAGCTCGGACGCTCGAAGGGCCTCGGGAAACGCGACAGGAGGTCCGCCTCGGGCCGGCTGAGGCGCGCACGCAGGTCGTGCGAGCGCTCGAGCAGCACGGTCGCGTCGCGCGACTTCATATATTCCAGGATCTCGTGGGCGCGGCTCGCATCTTCGCCGCCCCCGAGGCCGAACGACTGGAGCATGCCGCCCGCGGCCGGGGCTGAGGTCTCATGCTTCTGGCGCACGACGAACTGGGCCACCGATTCGTACATCGGCGCCGCCACGACCAGATAATAGATCGTCGCCAGCAGCGTCGGCGCGACCACGATGGTCGCGAACAGTGGAGGAATCCGCCACTTCGCGCCCTCCGCGCGGACACCTGTCTCAAAGGCGTTCGCCCCTTCGTGCCTCATCCCCACCCCGCGCCGCCGGCGCAATCAATCATTTGCCGCCGAGTAGTCGATGATAGGAGGCGCAAGGTAAGATTGCAATTCCGTTGATCTCTTGCCTTTTACGTCATTCTTAGGCAGTGCAACCATGACGTCGGCACGGGTTCGCGCCGGGCCAACAAGAGGGCGCTTGGACATGCCTGGGCCAATGAACATCTCCAAGGCGTCGCGCAGCGCCGCAGCCCTGCTTCTGGCGGCCGGGCTCGCGGGCTGCGGGACGCTGCCGCACGACGGCCCCTCCAGCCGCTCGGCGCCGAGGGACGCCGCCCGGGAAGGCGCGCGATACGCCCTGGTGGACCTGACCTATGCGGCAACCCAGATGATCGCCGCCCATCCGGCGCCGGCGCTGGCCGGCCTGCTCAACGAATCCAGCACGGCGCGCAGCGACCTCATCGCCGCCGGCGACCGTCTTACGGTCTCGGTGTTCGAGCCCGGCGTGAACGGATTGTTCTCCACCGTGATGTCGGCCGCCGCCCAGGGCGGGCCGGCGCCGCCGACGGTCTCGATCCCGGCCCTGTCCCCAGGGGCGCAGGCTCCCGTCAACGGGGTGAGTTCGCAGGCGCTGCCCCTGGTCGTCGGCTCCGACGGCTTCCTGCGCGTCCCCTTCGCAGACAAGGTGCGCGTGGCGGGGCTGACGCCGGAGCAAGCGGCCACGGCCATCCAGCAGGCCCTGCGCGGCCGGGCCGTCGATCCGCAAGTGACGGTGGCGGTGGTCTCCAGCCGGGCAAGCTCGGTCTCGGTCGTGGGGGAAGTGCGCACGCCCGGACGCTTCCAGCTGGCGCCCTACAACGACCGGCTCCTCGACCTGCTCGCCGAGGCGGGAGGCCCGGCCAAGTCGGTGCCCGACCTCGCGATCATGGTCTACCGTGGCGACAAGTCCGCCGAAGCGCCGCTTTCGCTGCTGATGTCCGACCCGGCGCAGAACATCCGGCTCGCGCCGGAGGACCGGATCCTGCTCCTCCACCGGCCGCGGAAGTACAGCACGTTCGGGGCTTTCCTCAAGAACGACCAGATCGCGATGGAGGACGACCGCCTCACCCTCGCCGATGCGATCTCCAAGGCCGGCGGCCTCGACACCCGGAGCGCCGACGGCGCCTCGGTGCTGCTGTTCCGCTTCGAGCGGCCGGAGGTGGCGCAGGCGCTGGGCGTGACGCTTCCGCCGACCGCCAAGGGCGTGCCCGTCATCTACAGGCTGAACTTCCTCAAGCCGGAAAGCATGTTCGTGGCGGGCAGCTTCAACATGGAGCCGTCGGACCTGCTGTACGTGTCGAGGTCCGACATCACCGAGATCAAGAAGTTCTTCGATCTCGTGAACAGCGTGACCCAGATCGGATACAACGTCCGGATCACCACGGGGCTGGACGTGCCCTGACCGCGCAGGCTCGCCCGCTCCGGCCAAGCTCGCGACCGACCTCAGCCTCGCATCCCTGCGCGCCGCCCGCGGCGGCCCGGCCGAAAGCGCGCCCAGAATTATACCTGAAACATGAATATTGCCTTATAGGCAATTATTCGATAGGTACGCGAGGAACTGTACAGATCCGACTTCAGAGCGCCGCTTGCCCTACACCGTCATTCCCGTGATCGTCTCCGGCGGCGCAGGCACCCGCCTCTGGCCTTTGTCCACCCCGGAGAAGCCGAAGCAATTCCACGCTCTCAGCGGCGCTGAGACCCTGATCCAGCAGACGGCGCGGCGACTGGCCGGTTCAGACGGGCTGCGGGTGCTGGACCCCATCCTGATCTGCAATCGGCGCCACCTCGACACGGTTCGGATCCAGATGGACGCGATCGGCTGCGCGCCGTCGGCCATCGTGCTGGAGCCCTTCGGCCGCAACACCGCGCCCGTCGCCATGGCGGCGGCCCTGCTCGCCGGCGCCATCGATCCCGAAGCGCTGGTCCTGCTCATGCCGTCGGACCACCTGATAGCGGACCCCCGGGTCTTTGCGGAGGCGGTGGCCAACGCTGCTCCGGCGGCGCGCGACCGTATCGTGCTGCTGGGCGTCAAACCGGCGGCGCCCGAGACGGGCTTCGGCTACATCGAGTCCGGCCCGCCCTTGAGCGAGCGGCTGCCCGGCGTGTTCGAAGTCGCTCGCTTCGTCGAAAAGCCTGACCGGCGCGCCGCCGAGGCCTATCTGGAAAGCGGGCGCTACTTGTGGAACGCCGGCGTCTTCCTGTTCGCCCCAGCGGTGTTGACCGCCGAAATGGAGCAGCTGGCGCCGGCGGTGGCGGCCTCCACCGCTGCAGCGCTGCGCGCCGCCGTGCGCCAGGCCGAGGTCGTCACCCTCGACGCAGAGGCCTTCGCCGCCTGTCCGTCGATTTCGCTCGACTACGCGGTGATGGAGAAGACGGAACGGGCGGCGGTGGCGTGCTTGGACGCAGGCTGGGCCGACATCGGATCCTGGAACTCGCTGTGGAGCGAGGGAGCGCGCGACGCCCAGGACAACCTGGTTCGCGGAGACGCCCATCTGATCGACGTGGAGGATAGCCTGGTCTGGTCGGAGGACCGGGCGGTGGGCGTGATCGGCCTGAAGGGCGTCGTCGTGGTGCAGACCGAGAACGCTGTGCTGGTGCTGCCCAAGGCGCGAGCCCAGGAGGTCAAGCGGCTCGCCGAGCAGGTGGCCGCCCGCAACCAGGCCGTCAGACCATAAGGAACGCCCCGATGATCGAACCGCTCGTGAGCGACGCCGCCGACCGTGCGCGCGCCTGGCTGAGCGACCACGGCCTGCCGTTCTGGGGCGTCGTGGGCCGCGAGGCCAACGGCGTCTTCCACGAGAGAACCACCTTCGAGGGCCGACCGGACCTGACCTGCGCCCGGCGCATGCGGGTGCAGGCGCGGCAGGTCTACGTCTTCTCCGAGGCGGCCGTGCGCGGCTGGTGGCCCGGCGCGCGGGCCGCGGCCGACGCCGGCTTCGAAGCCTTCCTGCGCCACTGCTGGGCGCCCGACGGCGAGCCCGGCTTCATCCATCTCCTCGGCCCCGACCACGCGCCGCTCGACCTCAAGCGCGATGCCTACGACCAGGCCTTCGGGCTGTTCGCCGCGGCCTGGTACTACAAGGCGTCCGGGGATGCGCGCGCTCTGGCCCTGGCCCACCGGACGCTCGATTTCATGCAGTCCGTCTTGGCCGATCCAGCCCACGGCGGGTTCGTCGAAAGCGTCCCCCCTGCCCTGCCCCGGCGCTCGGATCCGCACATGCATCTGCTCGAGGCGATGCTGGAGTGGGTAGAGGCGACCAGCGAGCCGCGATTCCTCGCCGTCGCCCGTCAGATGACGCGCCTGTTTTTGAACCGCTTCTTCGACGAATCGACGGGTACGCTGCGCGAATACCTCGCCGCCGACCTCGGCCCCGCGCCGGGCGCCGGGGGCCGCGTGGTGGCGCCGGGCCACCATTTCGAATGGAACTGGCTCCTGGCCAGGGCGCGCGCCCTGGGTGCGACCGACGTCCACGACGACACCCGGGCGGAGGCGGACGCCCTATACGCTTTCGCCATCCGTCATGGCCTGGACGCCCGGGGCTTCGCGGTCGACGAATGCGACCACTCTGGCCGCCAAGTTCGCGCCAGCCGCCGGGCTTGGCCCCAGACCGAGCTGATCAAGGCCCACATCAACAAGGCGCGAGAGGGGCTCGATGGCGCGGCCGAAGCCGCCGCCAAGGTCGCCCTGGACTTCATGCACACCTATCTGGCGACCGAAGTTCCGGGTCTTTGGATCGACCAGTTCGATTCCGAAGGGCGAGGGATCGCCGATTTCGTGCCCGCCTCCACCCTTTACCACGTGATGGTGGCGTTCCGGGAACTGATCCTGTTCGCCGAATACGGCTGTGCGTCCGGCTCGGCCGCGAAGCCGTCAGAAAGCGGCGCAAGCCGGTCGGAGGCGCCTGTCGCCGTACTTGCATGAGGCCGGCGAGGTCGGCCGCCGCACCTCGCGCAAAAGCCTAGGCGGGGCCCGGCTTCTCCGACTTCGGCGCGCCGCTCGGGCGCCCCCCTCGGGCCGCCTCAGTCCCGGCCCCGGCCCCGCTTGGCCTTGGTCACCTTCAACCCTTCGAGACCATAGGATTCGAAGGCGTCGGACCATGCCGCAAGTTCCTGAAGGGTGACGCCATAGTGGGCGCAGGCGTCCTCGACCGCGAGTTCGCCCATTCGAACCTCGATCACCAGCGAAGCCTTGCGTTGCGCGGTCCAGCGGCTCGGCGGCGCGCTCCGGCGCGGCCGAATCCGCTCCGACCGCTGGCCTCCATCCGCCGAGCCCCCTTCGACGATGCGGGCGGCCAGACGATAGACCTCTCGCTTGATGTCGAGAATGTCGCGCACGGCCTGGCGCCCGGCCGGCTCTGCGGTCCCCGCCTGGACCTGCTCCCTGAGGCGGCGGGCGATCTCGTCCGCCGCGGCCATGAGTTCCGCAGCGAACTGACGGCGGAAGGCTTGCGCCGGAGCGCCGCCGATTTCGATCCTTGCCTGCAGGGGAGCCCCGCCGTCCGGCGGTTCAGGCCTTGTCATGGTCGCCGAGGTCGAACGCAGCGGAGCGTTCCGCTCGAAGCCGCTCAATCAGATCCGAGAGTTGTTCAGCTCGAAACAGAACCTTTCCCGCCACGATCACCGTGCACAGGGGGGCGACCACCGCCTCCAGGTCCCGCCCCGGACCAGCTCCTTCGTCGCTGGCGGGGGCGTCTTCGCCAGGTCCTTGGCGAAGCCTTGCGACACGGGTCAAATAGGGTCGGACGTCGATGACGTTCCCGCCGGCAAGATCGACGTCGCGCGCGTGTGCGCGGGCCGGATTCGGGGGAGCTGCTCCATCGGCGCGGAAGTCCTGCTCTCCGCCGTCGTCAGCCTTCATGGGACCGCCTTCGATCCGGTGGGCGGACGTCGCAAGCCGTTCGGCGCGAGGAGCCCGTCGCACCTGTCGAGATCGCCGAGCGAGGACGCTTTCGTCATTCGGCGCTCAGGATGGCGGAGCCGACGCGGATGATTCCCCACCAGAGGAGCGCGCTGGATCCAAGCAAGATCGCGAGCCCCACCCAGAGAGGGTGCTTGGGCTCGGCCCGCCCGGCGAAGGTCGGCGGGGAATCCGTGTCCTCATCGAGGGAAGACCTCGCGATCTCAGGCCAGGACGCGGCGATCGGGTCCGCGGCGACCACCGAGATCTTTCCATCCCCACGGAACTTGAGCACGTCACCCATCAGATCCTCTCTGAGGCGGGAGGGGAAAGGCCGCCGCTTCGGTGCGGCGGCCTTTCCGGGCCGGCGAGGGGCGTGGAGCCGGCCCCTAGGGATGTAAGAAAAGTAGCTGCTGCGCCGTGCGCGCGGGGGCGCTTTGCGCTCAATCTGAGCCGGCGCCACTCACCCTGGGCGCAGGCGCGCGCGGCGGCGCGGGATCTTGGCGTAGGCAGCTGAATCCTGGGCTTGATCAAGGGGCTAGATGACCTCGTCGGCCCGTCGCCTTCAGCGAGGGACGGGACGCCCGACGGAGGCGTCGGCATTCGCCTCGGGGCGAGGGAGCGGCGGCCGGCCCTCCCGCGGGGCATGGCTCGCCGTGGAGCCTCGGCGCGGCGGATGCGCACAAAAGAGACCTGTAGCCCCCACGATCTTACGCCCGCGCCGGAGCGGGGCGAGGGCCATCTCGGCGGGCAGTTCCGCGTTACAAGCGGTCTGCAGGGAAATGGAGAAGGTGCGCCCCTCCCCGCCGGACAGGACTTCGTCCAGGACGTCGAGCAGCAGTTTGCGGTGCTTGGGGGCCGCCAAGTCTCCCAGCGGCTGTAACGGTTGGGAGGGGTCGTATCCGAGCAGCTCGCGCACCTGGTCGCTGGCGCTGTCGACCAGGCCGCAGGAGTCGATCCGCAGATAGCCGGCGTTCTCCATCAGAGCGAGCATCTCGGACAGGCTGCGATGGGCGTCCCGTTCGATGGTCGCCAGCTTTTCTTGGGTCTGATCGTAGATCAGCGCGGCGACGCCCTCCGCGTGCGGGTAAATGCTTACGAAGTAGTACCGGCGGGGCGTCTGGCGCGTGTTCGCCTCGAACTGGACGGGCGAGCCGGTCCGCATGACGTAGCGGAGCCAGATCGTGATCGGCTGGTCGGATGCGGCAGGAAACGCGTCCTGCCAGACCTGGCCCAGCAGCTCCTCCTCGTTGCGATGCATCATCTGGACGAACGCGCGGTTGACCGCGGCGATCCGGAACCCGTGGTCGAGAACGAGCAGCCCCTCGCTCATCTGGTCGGGGGCCTCGCTGAGCGCGCTCTGCAGAGCAGAGGCGCGGTGGAGCTCCTCCTCGTTCCGCCGGCCGAAGAAGGTTTCGGCCGAGCTCAGCACGAGTTGGGGACGCCCTAGGTTTGCGATGACCACCGGCTGCCCCAATGCGCGCTCCTGCAAGACGCCGAAGTTTCGCCGGGCCTCCGTAGCCGAAATCATGGAGAAGTCCCCGAAGACCCCCTGCCCCACGTCATTCGAACCGAAGGAAATCATACTATGCTCCCGGAGCCTCAACCACGGCGCTTGGCCAGCGCCCAAGACCTTCAACCAATGCAGACGCACAACTCAGAATTCAACTTAAAGGCGAATTTGACGTTGGCAAGCCGTAACTTCCGCTATCCGAGATAAAACCCTAGATCTCAATGCCAATTATGATGATTTAAAGCGCCATCGCGCCCGACTAACTTGTTGTCGAGCGCTTTCTCAGCCTCCATCGGAGGCGATTGTGGCGGGCGCATGTGCAGCAAGACTAATGCCGCACCCGCGAAATACGATACACGACCGTCAAAACCACGGATGACACCATCACAGAAAATCACAATTACATAATGCCACTGGATAAGGATGCCGTAATGGTAAACGCGTTGCATTTTTCAAAGTTTTACAATCAACTACCTTCTGCATGCCACGCGCCGGGCTCGGCCCGGGTCGAGCGCGGACCGGTTCTTCAAGTTTTCGTTGAGCTTTCATCCAATATTGTCAGGAATTGCAACATGTGCGCTAAAGGCACAAGAACAACTGGCAGTAGTCATCGGGTTGACGGATCGTACGCTCCCTCCTATTGCTGGCGACGCGAGGCTCGAGGCGGCGGCATGACCTGCCGCAGACGATGGGCTGCCAGCTTCGGGCTGCATGATTTGCGGAGCGCAAGTGGCGTCTTTTTCACCGCCAATCAGCCGTGAGCGCGCAGGCAGCCCTCGCACGCCAACAGAATCTATGCATGAAGGTGCCTTGAAGGGGGCTGTGGCTGGCGTGGCGCGGGGGACTAAAGTTTCGCGAGATCATCAGTTCTCGCTCAGGCTGCGAAAGGCTTGCGACGACAATCCGCAAATCCCGCCCTACAATCGCGGCCGCCAGGCCTGGGTCCGCACCCAGCTCGCCGAACGCTTCGGCGTGTCGGTCAGCAACGAAACGGTCAGCAAGTGGTTCACCGGCGTCGCGCGGCCTCGGCCGGATAAGGTGCGCGTCCTTGCCCAGCTCATCGAAGTCGACGAAGCCTGGCTGGCGCTGGGGGTCGCCCCCGACGTGCAGCCGCGGGAGCGGAAGCTCCGCAACGCCATGGCCGACGGCGCCGTCAATGTGCTCGCCGGGTTCGTCCAGATGTGCGGCGGCCATCCCGCCTTTCCCGAAGAGGACGGCGCGGCCGCTCGAGGCGGCGCCCACGTCGATCTCTACGCGATCATCAAGGGGGCGCACTATTCGTTCCATGTCGCGCTGGGACAGGAGGCCGGGCCGAACACCTATCGGTTCGTCATCCCCTACGGCTACGAGGAACTGATTGTCATCGGGCTGGTCCAGCGCGAGCCGCTGGTCTGCGACTTCCTCGAATTGGCGCACGACATGATCGAAAAGCACGGCGTCCGGCGCGGCGGCGCCGTCGAGGTCACCATCGCGAATGGGCCGAAGGGCTATGTCACGGGCCGGGACGCCTGGCCCCGCATCCGCACCTTCGCCGAGCGTCTCTGAGGACCTTGCCAATCCCTGCGCCTCCGGCTTTGAACCTGGCCGCGTACAAGGGTCAGCCAATTGGCTGAATCTGTTGGAACTGCTTGACTAACGCGCTCACCTCGGCGGAGCTGACGTTGCAGCGGTACTGAGCCGCCGAATGGCGTTCGAGCAACCCGCGGTCCACCAGTTGTAGACACTTGCGCCGAACCGTCTCCCGCGGGATCCCCGTCATCTCCGCCACGCTGTTCGCCGACAGGATGCCGGGGGCGTAGCCATCGCACTGCCGGCGATACACCACGTTCCGGAGCGTGTCGGCCGCCGCACTCACAAGGAACGCACAGTACACAACGAATACTGTATAGTCGTTGCCGAACTTGCTTCCCGCGTCACTCAGTATGCCGAAGAGAAAGTTGGCCGAGGCGTGAAACTGATACGCCTCCTTGGCGGTGGGAACGGCCTCGGCGTTTGTCGGCAGCGAGGCAGGTTCTGGACAGGCGATCGACATGGCGGCAAGGCGGGTCTGCAGCTTGACGTCGCGCGTTCAGGTCAACGGCTCGGCGAAAGACGCTTCGATCGCACTGGCCGCGCACAGTTCTGGACCTAATGGTTTCACCGTGATCGCCCCTCCCTCATGCCCGGCCAGAATGCCCACAATTGGCCACAAAGGCAAATGTTTCCTTTTTGTGGACTTCGCAGTTCCGGCAGCGCCTCTACGGTCCGAGCCGCCGCCCCGACTACGCCGCAAGCCGTCGCGGAGCGGCGAGCCGCTTCCCTGGAACGCTAACACCCCTCGCCGCCGCCGGCTGCCGTAGAGGCCCACCCGCCGCCTGGAGCCGCTGCCCGCAATCGGGCCGGCCGCCGGCGGCGGCCCTTCTCTGTCCTGCAGCCCAGGTCATCGAGGAGGAAATGTAGATATTTGTTATGTCGGGCCGCATTCGACCAACAAGAAGCTTGGCTCGACTTGCGTTCATGACCTTGGAAGATCATCCCGCGCCGCAGGCTGGATTGTAAACTCGTGTAAACATTCCGCTCGCGGCGATTGAGCGCGCGCTCGACGCGACTGATAGCTGATGACTGACCAGTACCGCGCAGGGGGTCGCGATGCGGGACCAGCCCACGGCGATCGACACGGGTGAACGGAACTCGCCCTTTAGTTGAAGGCGCCTAGACAGGGGACAACTGAACAGTGTGGCGAATCTCGCCGCCGGCGGGGGCTTGGGCGGCGGATTCCAGAGCGTGGATGAGGAATGAAGATCGTAATCCTGGAGGATGACGCAGAGGAGGCCGAGCTGATCTGCCGCATTTTGCAGGACGTGGGTCACATCTGCACCCACCTGCAAGCCGCCGACGCCTTGGTGAACGCGCTCCGCCGCGACACCTACGACCTCCTGCTGCTGGACTGGAACGTGCCCGGCGCCTCGGGCCTCGACGTGACCATCTGGGCGCGCACCCATCTGCAACCGACCCCGCCGATCCTGGTGCTGACGGCGCGCAACACCGACGACGACCTGGTCGCCGCGCTTCAGGCCGGGGCCGACGACTTCATGGTCAAGCCCGTCGAGCCGCGCGTGCTGCTCGCGCGGGTGGAGGCGCTGCTTCGGCGCGCCTACGACGGCCCGATGCGCCAAGGCTCCGCGGAGATCGCGGGCTATCGCTTCGACCCGCTGAACCTGACCGTGACCTGGGCCGGCGGCCAGGCGACGCTCACCGAACGCGAGTTCGCCCTCGCCCTCACCTTCTTCCGCAACCTGCAGCGCCAGCTCTCGCGCGGCTACCTCTTGGAGACGATCTGGGGCTGGAGCCGCGACGCCCGGACCCGCACCCTGGACGCGCACGTCTCGCGCATCCGCAACAAGCTGAACCTCAGGCCGGACAACGGCCTTCGGCTCGCCCCGGTGTACAGCTACGGCTATCGGCTGGAGCGGCTCGATCCGGACGAGGAAACGGCCGCGGAGGGCCATACGGGCCTGAAAGAGGCGTGAGGCCGCCCCTCCTTCGACTGCGCTAGCCCGGCCGGCGGGCGAACCAGAACGCCGCCACCACCCCCAGCGGGACCGCGACCGCCGCGGCCCACAGCAGGTCGGCCGGGCCATCGACCAGCAGGGCCGCGATCAGGCCGAAGCCGCTCACCGCGGCGAGCAGCAACGGAACGCGGAAGATGGTCCAGGGCGTTTGGACCCGGTTGGAGGCGGGCTTACGGCTCATGCGGCGGCCTCGGGGGCGGCGGCCTCAGGGGCGGCGGCCTCTTCGCGGGCCGCGCCGGTCTCCAGCTCGTCCACCCGCCGCTCCAGCGGGGCGCGCCGGCGGCCGACCCAGAGATAGAGGCCCGACACTAGGACAAGGATGGCCAGCACGTCGAGCCCGGCCCACACGAGCTTGAGCAGCAATCCGCCGTAATCGCCGAAGTGCAGCGGCCGCGACAGGAACAGCGCGCGGATGTGCAGCGGCATGTCGCGGGTGTCGGTGAGCTTGCCCGTCTGGGCGTCCACCAGCGCCGGTTTCAGCAGCCGCGATGTCACAGGCGAGCTTCCCAGAAGGAAGACGTTGTAGTGGTGCGGAGGAGCGAAGAAGGTCCCCGGAAAGAAGATCGACGAGGGCTTCATCCCGGGCGACGCCGCCAGCGCCGTCGCGAGCGCGGCGTCGATGGAGCCCAGGCGCGTCGGCGGCGGGGCGTTGCGATAGGGCGCGACCATCTCGGCGAGTTGGCCGTTCCTCCACTCGCTGGCGAGCGGCTGGTCCAGGGTGTTGAACACGCCGGTGAAGCCCACCACCACCAGCCAGGCGGTGATCGAGACGCCCACGAGGTTATGCAGGTCGAGCCACTTCAGGCGCGCGCTGCGCCCGCGCCTGAGCGTTCCGTAAGGCAGCTTGCGCATAAATGGGGCGTAGACCACCACGCCCGAGACCACGGCGACCAGGAACAGCACGCCCATCGCGCCCAGGAACAGCGTTCCCGGCAGGCCGGCGAACAGCCTGATGTGCAGCTCTTCCAGGAACCACACCAGCCCCCTGTTCTGTGGCGGCGGCGGCACGAACCGGCCGGTCCTGAGGTCCACCGGCTGGATGTGCGCCCGCTCCGGCGGCGAGGCCGCGGTTGGCGCGGTGCCGATGGTCGCCACAGGACGCTTCTCGTCGAAGGCGATGTACTGGATCACCTCGCCGGGCCGGGCGGCGAGCGTGGCGGCGGCGATGCTGTCGAGGCTGGGCCGCGGCGTCCCCGCGGCCACCTGCTCCAGCGGCGCGTGATAGCCCAGCGCCTCCTCCAGCTCCTCGTGGAAGATCAGCGGCAGGCCGGTCACGCAGGTGATCAGCAGGAAGACGGTGCAGACCAGGCTGGTCCATTTGTGGACCAGGTACCAAGCCTTGATCGCGCCACGCTCCACCGCCCCCTCCCCTAGAAGGCCAGTTCGACGCCGGCGGTGAGGCGCCGCGGCTGGGTCATGATGGCCGTGTCGCTGGCTGCGTTCGCCACCGGGTTGATGAACACCGGCGTCTGCTCGTCGAAGAGGTTGGTGACCGCGGCGAAGACCCGCACCTGGCGGATGCTGTAGCCGACCTGGGCGTTGGCGATGGCGTAGGCCTTGGTCCTGCCCCGCGCCTGGTTGAAGGCGTCCGAGTAGTAGGCGTCGGTGTATCGGACGCTGAGCGAGGCATCCATCGCCTTCACCGGATGGGCCACGGCGCCCACGGTCATGGTGAAGGCGGGCGCGCGCGGCAGCTTGCGGCCCTCGACCAGCGGGTCGTTGTAGCGGTCGACCTTGGAGCCCAGGAGGCCGACGGCTCCGTTCAGGTCCAGCGCCGCCGAGACCCGGTATCGCGCCTGCAGCTCGGCGCCATAGGTCGTGGCCTTTTCGGCGTTGCGGATGACCAGCGCGGGCGCCGACGGGTTCTGCGCCACGTCGAACGGAAGCTGCAGTGCGCTGTAGTCGTTGAAGAAGACGTTGCCGTTCAGGTCCAGCGCCCCATCCATCAGGGTCGAGCGCAGGAAGGCCTCGTAATTCCAGACCTCTTCCTTGTCGTAGACGTAGCTCGGGAACGGGGGGTTGAAGGCGAAGCCGGCGCCGCCGGCGTTGTAGCCCTTGCCGATGGTGGCGCCGAAGGCGAGGCCCTGGCGCGGACGCACCGTCACCGTGCCGCGGGGCAGGAAAGCCTTGAAGGTCTGGTCGTAATCGATGACGAAGGCGCCGGCCCCGCCCACCCGGTAGCGGTGCTCCTCCTCGTAGCGGGCGCCGAGCGTGACGTCGACGATAGGCGCGACCTTGTAGGTCGCCTCGCCGAACAGGGCCTGGGTCAGGGTACGGTCGAGGAACGTGCCGCCGTTGAACAGGTCGATCGATTCGTTCTGCTTGGAGCGGAACAGATAGGCCGCCACGAACCCGGTCAGGGCGTCGCCCGAAGCGCCGAAGCGGGCGCGCGGCTCGAAGGTGTATTCCGTCCCGTTGATCTGGGCGATGCCGTTGCCGGCGTTGGCCGAGCGGTGCACGTCGAAGTTGGTGGCGGTCATGAAGCTGGAGAGGCCGAAGCGCTCGGCGACCTGCCAGCTCGTGTCCGAGATCGCCGCGAAGGCGTTGGTGCGGAAGCGGGGCGCGACGAACGGCCCGTAGACGTAGTCGTGGAACGGGCGCCGTACGCTGAGGGTCTGGGGCGCGAAGGCGGTGGTGTAGGAAACCGTCAGCAGCGAGCGCAGGCTGGACGCCGAGGCCGGCGTCAGCAGCAGCTTGCCGCGCAGCGTCAGGGCCTCGAACTGACCGGGGTCGGCCAACTCCTTGTACGAGGGGATGTCGACCGGCGCCTGTTCCTCGCGATAGTCGGCCGACAGCCGGAAGGCCAGGTTGTCGGCGACCAGCGGGCCGCCGACCGCCGCCGAGAGCTGGCGGGTGTCGTAGCCGCCGATCAGGGCGCGGGCCTTGCCGCTCCAGGTGAAGGTCGGGTCGGCGGTCTTCAGCGCCACCACCCCGCCGATGGAGTTGCGGCCCTGCAACGTGCTCTGCGGCCCGCGATAGACCTCGGCCTGCTGCAGGTCCCAGATGCCGCCGTCGAGATAAACGGCCTCGTTGAAGGTCAGGGTGCGGCCGTCGACCTGGAAGTTCAGCCGCGGACGGGTTCCGGCGAAGAAGGCGTTGGCGCCGATGGCCGGGCCGCCGCCGTCGATGCCGCGCACGGCCGGCGCGTTGTTCGACGAACGCGTGGCGACGAGGTTCGGGATTTCGCCCAGCACGTCATAGGTGGTCTGGACGCCGGGCGCGCGGTCCACATCCCGGCCCGTCATCACCGCGATGCTGGAGGCGCTGTCGGCGAGCGTGCGGTTTGTCCGCTCGGCGGTCACGACGATGTTCTCGAGCGCCGTCGGATTCGCCGGCGCCTGCGCCGCCGCCGAGCTGGCGAACAGCAAGGCCGAACCCAAGGCAAAACCGCACTCGACGCCCCGCACGCGCATAAAGCTCGCCCCCGAAGATGATCTTGGCGAGCTAATAATGATTTTGCAAATCGCTCGCAATGTAATTCTGCAAAGGTCGCCCTGGATGGCGTGCGCGAGCCGTTGCTGAAGCCCTCGCCCCTCGGTGCAGGGCTATCGCATACGAGCCATCCTTCTCCCCTTGCGTGAGAAGGCGGCCTCGCAGGGGCGGACGAGGGGGAGAAGCGCACGCTTGTCCGGCGTCGCGCTGACACCCCTCGTCCGTCGGCTCCGCGGAGATGGGCCCTCACATGGTCAGGCGCGCCCCGACCTTGAAGGTCCGGCCGATCAGGTCGTACGGGCTGCCGCCGGCCTGGGTCATCGGCAGGGCCTGCATCGGCGGGTCCTTGTCGAACAGGTTGTCGGCCGTGGCGTAGACCTGCAGCCTGCGGTCCCCCTGCCGCATCGCGTCGTACCGGAGTTGCAGGCTCCAGTAGGCGAGGCCCGGCACATAGTTGTCGCTGATGCTGTTCGACAGGTTCGGGCTGTAACCGACCTGGCCCGGCCCCACGAACTGGGTGCCGTACATGAAGCCGGAGAAGATCCGCGTCTGCACGGTCGCGCCGACCCGGCCCACGTTGTAGTCGAAGGTGACCATCGCCCGCCAGCGGGGGATCGGGCCGCCCTGGTCGCCGAAGGCGGTCCCGCCGACGCGGTTCGACTGGGTGGTGACCCCGCCCACCGTCGAATAGGTGCCCAGCCGGATGGTCCGGGTGACCAGGGCCGAGATGTTCAGGCGCCCCGGGAGATTGAACCTCTCCAGCGGCGCCCGGTAGGACGCCTCCACGTCGATGCCGTTGGTCTTCAGCGTGTTCAGGTTCAGGAGCGGGGACGCGATCTGACCGATGCCGATCGGCGAGTTGTCGAAGGTGATGTACTGGGCGTACTGCGTCTGCCCCGCGAAGTAACGCTGCAGGATCTGCGGCGCCGAGATGGAGGCGATCACGCCGTCCAGCTTGATGTCGAAGTAGTCCACGGACAGCCGGAAGCCGTCCAGAACGCCCCACTTCGGCGAGAATACGAAGCCGCCGGTGAAGGTCTTGGCCACCTCCGGCTTCAGGTCCGGATTGCCCACGGTCTTGGCCTGGACCGAGTCGCTGACCCCGTTCTGAGGGTTGGTGATCAGGAACAGCACGGCGCTGCCCTGGTTGAACAGATTCGCGACCGTCGGAGCCTTGATGTCGCGCGATTGGGTGGCGCGCAGGCGCAGCCAGTCCGTGGGATCGTAGGTCGCGCCGACCTTCCAGGTCGTGACCCAGCCCGAGTACTGGTAGTGGGTCCGGCGGACCGCCCCGTTGAAGTCCAGCGCCTTGCCGATGGGCGAGTCCTTCAGCAACGGCACGCCGACCTCGGCGAAACCTTCGTACACGCCGATGGAGCCCTTCAGCGCGGTGACGTTGACCTCGGTGTAGCCCCCGTTGAGGGCGACCTGGTCGCCCGTCTGGTCGGCCGAGTCGCGCCGCCATTCGCCGCCGAACGCCAAACTGACCGGCCCCGCCCAGGTCGAGAACGGCGAGCCCGAGATGGCGGCCGCGCCGACCAGCTGCCGGGTGATCACGTCCTGGTCGTAGTCCTGGCGGATATAGTTCCTCGCCGCCTGGTTCTGATCCGGTCCGAACAGGTTCAGGGGCACGCACGGACCGGGGCTGCCGATGCCGATGTTCTGGTTCAGAAGCGCGCGTTGCGCTGCGTTCTTGCCGAGGAAGTAGGGATTGGTGTCGGTCGGGCCGCAGACGATCTGGCCCGACGGGTCCCGCACCGCATAGGCCGCCTGGTAGAACCGGGCCGTGTTGGCCGGGAAAAGGCGCAGGCGCTGGTCGGTCTCGCCGTACTGGAAGTAGGCGTCGAGGGTCCAGTCGCGCCAGAGCTTGCTCTTCACCCCGACGACGCCGCGATAGACCTTGTTGGTGATGATGCCGCCCCACTGGCCGAGGTCCGTCGACAGGCGGCCGAGCATGAAGCCGGGGACCTGCGCGCCTGCGACCGGGATCCTCGATCCGGTCGCCGCGACCTGGGCGGCCACCGAAGCCGGCAGAAAGGGGTTGGTGGCCAGGATCGGGATGTCGCCCTGGTTCTGCAGCGAGAAGCTCGAGTCGGTGATCACCTTGTTGCGGCCGAAGCTGCCCTCGATGGTGACGGTGGTGTCCGGCGTCACGTCGAAGTTGAACCGCGCCAGCGAGGCGAAGCGCCGGGTCGGGTTCACCAGGCGCTGCTGGCTCGTGTAGGACAGGCCGTAGTTCGGGCCGCTGCGGCTGCCGACCATCAGGCTGGGGCCGACCAGGCGGCCGTACTCGAACTGATACGGCGTCCCGTTGGGGCCGAAGGCCGTGCCCCTCAGCGGGCCGGCGGTGATGATCCCGCCCGTGGTCAGCACCGACCACTGCTGGTAGTCGGTCACGATGTTGGCGGGCATGCCGGCCGGACGGTTGGCGGTGAGGCCGACGACGCCGGGCTCGCGCCGGCCCCACTGGCGCTCGTACTGGCTCTCGACCCCGTCGTTCATCGACCAGTCGGCGCCCACGATCATGTGGATCTTGCCGCCGGCGAAGCTGCGGCCGTAGGCCCCGTTGAGGGCCGGCTCCAGGTTGTCGGCGCGCTGGCTGAAGCCGTATTGGGCGTTGAGCCTCAGCCCCTCCAGCCGGTCGTTGAGGATGAAGTTGACCACGCCGGCTACGGCGTCCGAGCCGTACTGCGCCGAGGCGCCGCCCGTCACCACCTCGACCCGCTCGATCAGGTTGGTCGGGATGTTGGAAAGGTCGGGCGCGCCGCCCGAGTTGATCGGCACGAAGCGGCGGCCGTCCAACAGCACGAGGGTGCGCCCCGAACCGAGACCGCGCAGGTCGACGGTGGAGGCGCCGACCGTCGAGAAGGCGTTGCGCTGGGCCTGCCCCGGTCCCGACGTGGGCTGGAACGAGGGAATCTCGTTCAGCGACTCCGCCACGTTGACCTTGGCGCGCTGCTGGATCCGCTCCGCGCCTTGGACGGTGACCGGGGTCGGCGTGGTGAAGCCCGATGTCTGCAGGCGCGTGCCGGTCACCACGACGGTGTCCAGCGTTTCGTTGTCGGGCCCGGCCGCAGCGGCCGTCTGCGCCGAAGCCGCCGATGCGGCCGCCATCGCCGTCGCCGCCGCGGAGACCAGCAACGCCCCTCGCCAAGACTTCCTGTTCATTTCCCACCTCGGTGCTTATTCAGAATTACTGTTTTCACTCCCCGATTTACGGGCGGTCCGCTGCATTCGGGCAGCAGTCGGGCGCCGGCAGACGGCGCAGCCATCTGCTCGATCTGATTTCGCCCCATGAAAAACTTGCCGCTGGACGCGCCGCTTAACGCGGACAGCACTCCGCATCGCGCCGGCGCTTCAAGCGCCGCCGCGCCGACCCTGCTACGCGGTAAAGGAGACCGAGAACCTCTGACGTTTGTCGATCAAGGGCGGCCCGGCCGTGACCAGGGCGCATGCCACAAAGCACGCATCCTTCGCATTCATATCCCTGACCCTTTGGTATCTTTATTGTTTGGCGTGCGTTTCTTCCCAACATCCACCCTAGGCCAAGTAAGCCCCAACCCATAGGTAGACTTTCGTAGGCCTCCGGCCCCGGTTCCGGTACGTGGCGGCCTAGATCTCGGACCGTCGAGACATCCATCTAAAGCTTCGCCGGCGAGCCGGTATAAGGCGTGCGAAGCGCGCCGGGATTCGGCCCGCCGCCCGGGAGGACCGCCCTTGACTGTCAGCCTCTTCACCTTCGTCGACCTCTACAGCCGTGCGCTCGACACCCTCGCCCATCTTCTGAAGAAGGGCGCCGCCCATGCCGAGGCGACTGGCGTCTCCGAGGCCGAGATGCTCGACTGGCGCCTGATCGACGACATGCTGCCGCTGCGCTTCCAGGCGATGGTGGTGTGCAACTTCGCCCGGCAGTGGCCGGCGCGGGTCGCGGGCCTGCCGGTTCCGGATGGCGTCGAGGGCGAGCCGGACCTGGCGGGGCTGCTGGCTGCCATCGCCGAGAGCAAGGCCTATCTGGCCGGACTGAAGCCCGAGCAGTTCGCCGCCCGGGACGACGTCCCCCTGCACTACGCCATCATGAAGGGACACCTGGAGCCGACGCTGCCGTCGGGCCAGTGGCTGACGGTGTTCGCCAACACCAACATCCAATTCCATCTGAGCACGGCCTACGGGATCCTGCGCTCCCGCGGCGTTTCCATCGGCAAGGCGGACATGTTCGCCGGCGGGCTCTGAAGCGGCCTACTGCTCCGCATAGGCCTTGATCAGTCGGTAGAGGAACTCGCGCCCCTCCATCACGGCCTGAACGCCGATGTGCTCGTTCAGGCCGTGGATGTTCCCGCCGTCCAGGCCGCGGAACAGGCCCGAGACGCCGTAGGTCGGGATGCCCACTGCGATCAGCCGGCCGCTATCGGTGCCGAAGGTCTCCTGCATCGCCACCACCGGCAGGCCCGGATAGACCTCGGCCGCCACCTTGCGGATCGGGGCCATGAATTCGGGCGTGAGCGGCGGCGCGGACGCCCGCGGCGGCGCCTCGGTGCGCCCCAGCACGGCCACCTGCGGGTCCGCGATCGCGCCTTCGATGGCGGCCTTCACCTCGGCCAGCGGCGCGCCCGGCAGGGTGCGGCAGTTGACGGTGGCCCGGGCGCGCTGCGGCTGAGCGTTGGCGGCGTGGCCGGCCTCCAGCAGCACCGGGATGCAGGTCGTGCCCAGCATGGCGCGATAGGCGGGTTCGCGCTTCAGGACCGCGGTCGCCGCCGCATCGGCAGGGTTCGCCAGCAGAGCCCGCATGGCCGCGCCGTAGTCCGGCGCGACCACCGGCGCCATGCCGACGAGATAAGCGCGGTTGGCCGCGTTGAACTGGACCGGGAACTCCAGTCCCTCCAGCCGCTCGATCGCCTTGGCCAAAGCGTAGATCGCGTTGTCGCGCCGCGGCCGCGAGGAGTGGCCGCCGGGGTTCCGGGTCTCCAGCACGAAGCTCGCCCCCGACTTCTCGGCCATCATCACCGTGACCGCGAGCTTCCTGCCCGCGGAGTCCAGATCGCCCCCGCCGCCCTCGGTGAGCGCCAGGCCGGCGTCGATCAGCTCGCGCCGGTTCTGCGCCAGCCAGCCTGCGCCGTTGACGAAGCCGCCGCCTTCCTCGCCGCAGGTCAGGGCCATCTTGACGGTGCGCTTGGGCCGGTACCCCTCCTGATGGAAGCGGATCATGGTGTCGGCCCAGATCGCGTCCTGGGCCTTCATGTCGGAGACGCCCCGGCCGAAGAACTGGCCGTTCTCCTCGACCAGCACGTAGGGATCGCGCTCCCAATCCTCACGCTTGGCGTTGACCACGTCGATGTGGCCCAGCATCAGCACCGCCTTGGCCGAAGGATCGGTCCCCGGATAGACCGCGACCAGCCCGCCGGCGCGGGCGTCGTCCGGCGGGACGAACAGGTGCAGGTTCTCTTTGGGGAATCCCGCGGCCTGCATCCGCGCCGCAACCTTCTCCGCCAGCTTCGTGCAGTCGCCTGACATGAAGCTGGTGTCGGTCTCCACCATCTCCCGGAACATCGCACGGAAGGCCGCCCAACCGGCGGGCTGCTGGGCGAACGCCTGGGTGGCGCTGAACGCCAACACGGCGAGCGCGATCGCTGCGGAACGGAAGCTGGTCATGCGGGGCCTTGGTCGGTGAGAGCGGCGACTTCAGCCGCAAGCGCCCCGAACGGCAAAGCCCGCCGCCGTGTGGGACGGCGGCGGGCTCGCAACTGACCAAAGGGGCGGCGCCCCCTGCCCTACTTGGACGCGATCATCGCCCCCATCCGCGCCGGACCGTGGTCCGGGCGCGAGCCGCGGGGAGCGGCCTCGCAGACATAGTCCACCGGCTCTTCGCCGCTGCCGCCCTGGCGACGGGCGATGGCCGGATAGGCGCAGATCGGACGGCGGCCGTATTCGGGGGCCTGCACCACCGAGACCACCGGACGGGGCTTGAAGTCCGGAGGCGGGATACGGTTGGCGCCGATCAGGTCCGGCGCGCGGCCGGCCTCGACCCACTCCTCCAGCGCGCCGACCCAATCGACGCTGTAGGCGCCGCCGCAATGGCCCATGCCCGGGACCAGGAACAAGCGATGGAATTCCTGCGCCTTGTCCAGGCCGCCCTGCTTCGCCGCCACGCTCTCGTAGTAGTTGATGCTGTTCTCGGTCGGGATGAACGGGTCGGCCCAGCCGTGGTACTGGATGATCTTGCCGCCCCGGGCCTTGAAGGCCGACAGGTCGGGCGTGATCGCCATCAGCCCAGGATCGGCCTTCTCGGCCGCCGCCACGTCCTTGGTCAGGTCCAGGGTGTAGAAATCCCAGTCGGGGTTGTTGAACAGCACCTTGTAGGTGTCGGCGCCGGTGTCCCACGGCCGCGAGATCACCGGGCCCCAGGTCATCTCGCTGCCGGGCGGCATGCCCGGATAGATCAGTTCGCCGGTGCGCGGGTTCTTCACCGGGGCGTAGATCTTGTCGGCGGCTTCGGCCTGCTGCGGCGTCAGGCACTCGGTCGGGCTCTGGCCCTGCTTGCAGACCAGGCTGGACGCCTTGAAATCGCAGGTGCGCGGATCGAGGAGCTGGTTGTCCTTCAGCCCGTCCTTGGCGTCGCATTGGGCGAGCACGCCCTTGTTCAGGATCGCGAACTGCTCCGGCCCCAGCAGCGGCGAGCCGCCCTTGGGGATGTTGGCGATGTTGGCCATCAAGGACTGGGTCTGCAGCCGCACCCAGTTGTTGGCGGGCGCGCCGGCGACCACCCCGTCGAAGTCGTCGGGGTACATCTGCACTTCCTTCAGGCCCTGCTTGCCGCCCGAGGAGCAGCCGTTCCAGTACGAGAACCGCGGCCCCTCGCCGTAGTAGGCGGCGGTCAGCGCCTTGGCCTTCAGCGTGGTCTCGTGGACGGCGCGGTAGGCGAAATCGATCAGCTTCTCGGGATGGCCGAGGGCGAAGGTCCCTCGTCCGCCTTCGTGGCCGGTGTCGGTCGACGTGGCCGCATAGCCGCGGCCCAGCGCGTCGGCCAGGGCGGCATAGGTGATCGTCCCGTTCCAGCCGCCGTTGCCGACCATCATGAACTTGCCGTTCCAGGCCTGGGGCAACCAGACCTCGCTCTTGATGTCGCTGTCGGACGACGGCGTCAGGGTGACGGCGACGCGGCAGAAGGCCGGCACCTTCAGCGGCCGCGCGTTGGCGCCGGGGGGCGTGAACTCGCCCGCAGCCACCGCCTGGGCGGAGGTCACCTTGGCGTTCGGCAGCGCCTGGGCCGCCAGCGCGGCGCAATCGGCCTTGGGCGCCTTCACCGCCGGCAGCGGCGACGACGCGTGGGCCGGCGGGCTGCCGTTCAGGGCCGCAAAGCCGGCGGCGCCGGCCAGCGCCAGCGCGCTCGCGCCGCCGAGGGCGAGTTTCAACTTCATGGGCATCCACCTCCGTTCGGCTCTCTCGTGGAGCCACGAAGCGCAGCATCCTACCGTTGCCGTGACTTGAGAAGCCCGGCGGCGCGATTTGTCCACGGCTGAGGACCTGAAGCGGCCGTGGGAGACGGAGACCGTGACCGTTGCGGGTTGGGCTTCGGTTCGTCAGGCTGAGGAGCCCGCGTCGGTGGGCGTCTCGAACCCTGCACGGGAGCGCGCATGAGCCTGAGCCGTAGAGACCTGTTCCGGGGCGGCGCCGCCTTCGGCCTGGCCGCAGCGCTGGGGCCCCGCGCGCTGGCCGCGCCGGCGGCCGGGCGAACCTTCGTCCTGGTGCACGGGGCTTGGCACGGGGGCTGGTGCTGGCGGCGGGTGTCCGACGCGCTGCGGGCCCGCGGCCACCGGGTGTTCACGCCCACGCTGACGGGGCTGGGCGAGCGGGCGCACCTGATGTCGCGCGACATCACCCTCGACACCTTCGGGACCGACGTCGGCGCGGCGATCGAGGCCGAGGAGCTGGAGGATGTGGTGCTGGTCGGCCACTCCTTCGCCGGGAGCGTGCTCTCGATCCTGGCCGAGCGGATGCCGCAGCGGCTGAACCAGCTCGTCTATCTCGACTCCCTGATCATCCAGCCGGGCAAGAGCGTGTTCGACTCGCTTCCGCCCGAGACCGTCGCCCAGCGCAAGAAGACCGCCCAGGAAAGCAGCGGGGGCTTGAGCATCCCCGCTCCCGAAGCCGCCTCGTTCGGCGTGGCGGAGGGCCCCGACGCCGAGTGGCTGCGCCGCCGGCTCACCCCCCATCCCATCGGGACCTACGAGAGCCCGCTGAACATCAAGGGGCCGATCGGCGGCGGCTTGAAGCGCACCTACGTCCACTGCTCCCGGCCCGAGTACCCCAGCATGGCGGCCAGCCGCGAATGGGTGCGCGCGCAACCCGGTTGGGGCTGGCGCGAGTTCCCGACCGGCCACGACTGCATGATCACCGCCCCCGCCGCCTTGACGGACATGCTGGAGGCGCTGGCGAGGGAGCCGGCGAGGGCTTAGGGCGCACCCCATCCCGCTTCCCCGTTCACGGGGGAGGAAGATTCGGCTGCCCGGCCTTCCCCTATCCCACCCGCGCGCTCGCCTGCGCCAGCCGCTTGGCCGCGGTGGGCGCGTGCCGCTTGAAGTAACCCACGAACCGCTTGGGCTCGGGCGCGTCGTAGGGCGCCAGGTTCAGCGCCCAGCGGTAACTGATGCTCTCGTAGAGCAGCTCGGCCGAAACGGCGTACGGCCCCACCCCGCCGGGCGCCGCGACGCTGTAGGCCACGACGTCCGAGCCGCCGACGAAGTCCGGGTCGTCCCGCGCCTCGCCCCTGACGGCGATCTCGGGCTCGGCGGCGGCCTTGTCGAAGCCCTTGGGCAGCAGGCGGTTGTCTTTCAGATAGTGCGTCCCGAACAGCAGGCCGGTGGTGGGGCGTTCGGCATGGTCGCCCATGATCGACTCGTAAACCTGTACCTGGTCGGGGGCGGTGATGCGGCTGTAGTGGGGCTCGAACTTCAGTGGATCGGCGTCGTTGTCGTTGCCGGCGATGGAGCCGTCCGGCCGCGGCGCGCCGGATTCGAACACCGTCCGGCCTGCAGCGTCGCGCACCGTCACATGCAGCCAGACCCGGCGGGAGGGATAGGCGGTCGGCAACTTGTGGCCGGCCCTGTTGAACACCGCCACGTCGAAGGCGATCCGGCCGTCCCTCGCCCCGGCGCCGCGAATGGCCACCGACGCGGTCTGCTCGGCCAGCAGCGCCTCGGTCCGGCGGGCGGAGGCCTCCAGCTCCTCGGGCAGGGCCGCTGCGCCCAGCTCGTCGCCGTGCTCGGCCAGGATCCGCAGCAGGAAGGCGTTGCCTCCGACGAAGACGTGACGCGAAACGCCCTCGTGGGTCTGGGCCAGGATCGAGCTGATCGGCGCCCGACCCGCCACCACCGGCATGTGGCAGGACTGGCAACTGTTGGTCGCCGCATAGTCGCTGCGCCGCCATTCCTGGTACGGCGTCTGCTCCGGCAAGGTCCCTGCGGGACGCCCTTGGTCGTCCACCGCGTCGGTGAACAGGGTGTGGCAGGTGGCGCAGAGCTCGGAGCTGCGGATCTGGTCGCCGCGGGCCTGGGTGAAGCCCGTCGCCGAATGCATCGCGCGGACGCGGCCCGCATCGGGGCTGTCGAACGGACCGAACAGTTCGCGCTGCTCGGGCTTCGTCGCCGTGTCGATCAGGAAACCGCCGTCGAGGCTGGACGCCTGGCCCAGATTATCGGGCAGGATCTGGTGGCAGACGGTGCAGAAGACGCCGTCGGCGGCTAGCGTCGCCTTGGGGTCCTTGGCCTTCTCGAGCCGAGCGTCGGGCTCGAGCGCCGCCTCGCCGCTGCTGATCCGGGCCAGGTAGCGGATCACCTCGCCTCTCAGCCCCTCGGCCCTGGCCTGGAACCGCTGCATGGGCATGTGGCAGGTCGAGCACTTGTCCTCGATCGCCGCGGTGAGTTGCGGATGGTCCATCGTCTCGCGACGGATCGAGGCCTGCCAGTAGGGGTCTCGCGACGAGTTCGCCATCACCGAAGCGCGCCACTCGAAGCCGATCGAGATGTCCTCCCCATCCGGGGCGCGCAACTGGCTATGGCAGGCGATGCAGTGGCTGGAGGTGGCGAACAGCAGGTGGTCGATCGGGGGCGATCCCGGTGCGGAGGCCATCGCCGCCGCGCCTGCCCGAACGGCCGCTGCCGACAATCCGGTCGCAGTTGCGAATGATCCGCACAGTAAAAATAACCGACCGTACTTGCTCGTCATTCGCATTGGCAAGCACTCCCGCCTATTCGGCCAGTTAGTCACCAAGCGGATATTGCGTCAACGCAGGCTCAGCCCTAATCCTTCCGAACCGAATTCCGTACGTCAGCGATGTTCGGAGGCGCGACTTGGCCGTTCGACCCAAGCTGTTGCTCACTTTGGCCGGCTTGATGGGTTGCGCCCTGCTCGCACCCGCCCTGTTCGCCGTCGCCGGCCAGGCGCCCCCCGACGGCCGAGCCCTGTTCCAGGCCAACTGCGCCGCTTGCCACGGCCCCGAAGGGCGCGGCGACCGCAAGCCCTCCGACCTCGGTTTCCAGTTGCAGATGCCGGACTTCGGCGACTGCAACTTCGCAACGCGAGAGGCGGACGGCGACTGGGCCTCGACCATCCACCGGGGCGGCCGGGCCCGGGCCTTCGCCCGGCAGATGCCCGCCTTCGACCAGGCGCTGAGCGAGGAGGAGGTCGACGCGATCATCGGCTACCTGCGCTCGCTGTGCGCGGGCAGCGGCTATCCACGCGGCGAGTTCAACCTGCCGCGGGCCATGTTCACGGAAAAGGCCTTCCCCGAGGACGAGTTCGTCGTCCAGGGCGGAATCGCGACCGGGGGACCGGCGGCGTCCACCACCGAGGCCATCTTCGAGAAGCGCTTCGGCAAGCGCGGGCAGCTCGAAATCAACGTGCCCTTCTCCACCCTCGACGGTCCGGGCGGAGCTCAGGCCGGGATCGGCGACATCGGCCTGGCCTGGAAGCAGAACCTGGTCGCCGACGTGGAGCGGGGGCGGATCATCAGCCTGTACGGCGAAGCCGTCCTGCCCACCGGCAGCGAGAAACGGGGCCTCGGCGCCGGGGCGACCGCATTCGAGGCCCACGCCCTGTTCGCCCAGCTTCTGCCGCGCGACTTCTTCCTGCAGGGCGACGTCTTCGGCGAGTTCCCGACCGCCAAGGGCGCGCCGGACGAGGTGCAGGCGAGGTTCGCGCTGGGCCGCACCTTCGCCGAGGACGAAGGCTTCGGCCGCGCCTGGTCCCCGCAGCTCGAGTTCCTGGCCGCGCACGAGCTGGGCCGGAACGCCGGCGTGGACCTCGATCTCGCGCCCCAACTGCAGGTCAGCCTGTCGCGCCGCCAGCACATCCTGTTCAGCGCCGGCGGGCGCTTCCCGCTCAACAACCGCGACGAGCGCAAGCCGCAGGTCGTCTTCTACCTGGTCTGGGACTGGTTCGACGGCGGCCTCTTCTCGGGCTGGCGGTAGAGCAAGATGGGCAGAGG